>Ga0074195_1001868_pt1 | contig 26642 bp, 20 predicted proteins | sample EPASupsiteHSE623_FD_64525 | JGI IMG/M metagenome (GOLD analysis project Ga0074195, IMG submission 64525) | Bioremediated contaminated groundwater from EPA Superfund site, New Mexico - Sample HSE6-23 | ecosystem: Environmental > Aquatic > Deep subsurface > Groundwater > Contaminated ... | reverse complement strand
CGGCGTTCGGATCTTCCCATCCGCAACCGGCGTTATCATTGTCGGGGATCGTTCCTTCGGTCAGATCGTCGGGGATGGTCCCCTCTGTGCCCGGATCGTCCTGACCGGAGGTGTCGGTACCGGTCAATGCGTCATTGACGGTATCGCCCGCTTCTTCGGTCGGGGTACAGGCAAGAAAAAAGTTAAGCGCAAAAACGGCGAACAACGCCAAAAGTGAACGGTCCATCATCGATTTTTCCTCCTCGGGCATCTCTTTACTTCTTTTCTTTTAGTGCCACCCGATAGCCTTTTTTATCTAGTAGGCGCACTTCGGGTTGTCGCCGACGGTGCAGCCGATATCCTGATTGGCCTTATCGATACAGTTCTGGCTCTCGAAGCCGCACGCCGTGGGATTACCCGACTGGTCGGTCTCGCAGCAGCTCAGGATCATCGTCCGCCACGCATTGTAGTTCCCCTTGCCGTCCTTCGAACCCTGCGCTTTGCAGGCATTGACGCATTCATTGTCGGTGGTCGCCTGACCACCCGGGCACTGATCGACGCAGGCCATGACCTCGCTGCAGGCGCAGAAACCGAAACAGCCCAGCGTACTCCAGCGGGTGCAGTTCACGTTGCAGTTGGCGTCGGCGGTCCCTGCCTCATACTTGTCCGCGTCAACATCGCCGCAATCCTTTTTGTCGCCCTTTTCGCAGATCTCATAGGTGTCGATGACGCCGTCGCCGCAGGTGGCGTGGGTCTTGCAGGCATCGGTCTGAAACTGGCACTTCTCGTCGTAACAACCGTTGTCGACGTTGGAGCACTGCTCTTCGTAGCAGGTGACCATCGTGTCGAGCTTCGTGTTGGCGTCGGCGTAGCTCTTCGCCTTGCAGGCATCGGCGCACGCGGTATCGGTGCCGCATTCCTGCACGCACTGGTAGACCTCGTAACAGGTCAGCGCGTTCTTGTCGATGCAGTTATAGGTGTCGAACCCGGTGCAGATGGAGTTGCAGAGCGCCTCTTTGCCCGCCTTGTACTTCTCGGGATCGAGCTCGCCGCAATCTTTTGTCTGACCCTTCTCACAGACCTCGCCTTCGTCCACGGTGCCGTTACCGCACATCTCCGCGGGGAAACAGAGGTAATATTCATCAGGACAGCTCTCCTGTGCACAGGTCTCGAAATCGGCGCCGCTCGCGCAGTTGGCGTCGAAACAGGTCATGAGCGCCGCGTAACGATCCTTTCCTTCGGTCGAACCGCCGGCCAGACACTCCTCTTTGCAGGCGTCGTCGGTGCAGACGATACTGCATTCGTATATCTGTTTGCAGGTATCGTTACCGGCAAGCGTGCAGGAGGTTATGTCGAACATGCGGCAGTCGTCGGCGCAGGTCGCCAACTGGCCTTCCTGATAGTTGGGATTGATGTCGGTGCACAGCTTCGTGTCGCCGATCTCGCAGGTCTCGAACGCATCCTGCTCTATGACGCCGTTGCCGCACTTGTCGCCCGGATCGCGCGCCACGCATTTGGAGATATCGTAGCCGCTACAGTCGGCCAGACAGTCGACCTCTTTGATGTGATAGCGGCCGAGCGTTTCACAGCCGACCGAATCGCCGTCACAGACCTCTTTGCTGCTTTTGATCCCGTCACCGCAGCCGCCGGTAGCGACCGCATCGCTGTCGCTCTTTTCGGTATCGGTGCCGGTGTCGATGATGTTGTTCTCTTTTTCCTTCTTGCAGGCAGAAACCATAAGACAGACAGAAAGGCAAACGATGGTCAGCACACCGAATTTCTTCATGGGTTCATTCCTCCAGAGATGTTCTTTTTCAAAACTCGCAGGAGGAAGTTTACCAACCAAAAATGAAATGTCAATAGGCGACGGTGCAACAAAAAGCGCGGCCCCACGCCAAAAGAACAAGGGCGAGAGAAAAAAGAGAGAGACACCATGCCGGGAGACGGCTGGTGAAAATGTCCTTTTTCAGGAGCGGCAGCGCGGCAACCCCGATCGCTATCCCCGCGATGAATCCGAAGAGATGGGCCATGATATCGGTCTTCTCGCTCGACCCGAGCGACGCAAGGAGCGCAAGCCCCGCCGCGAAGGGTATCCAGATACGGGTCCGCGGCATACGGAACCGTTCGGCCGCCTGCACCGCCGACAGGACGCCGACCGCGCCGAAGACCGCCGTCGAGGCGCCGATGGAATTGTGGGCCGATGCGTAGAACAGGGCGTTCATATAGTTGCCGAGCGCGCCGGCCAGAAGTACCAACGGCCACGCCCGCCCCGCCCCGATGACGCGGCGGAGCGCCCACAGGACGATACCGCCGAACAGGATGTTCGACCCGACATGTTCAAGGTCGGCGTGGAGCGTGAGCGCGGTTATGGTGAGCCACCACTGGCCGTCGGTGATGCGGCTGGCCGATGCATGTCCCGCATTGAGCCAGAACTCCCGGCCCGGCGGCGCATAGGTGAACGAATGGAAGATCGCCAGCAGACCGAGAGCGAACACGAGTCCCGGCATCGATTCGGGAAAATAGCGGGGCCAGCGCCGTTTCGCCTTCCGTTCCCGTTCGCCCGCCTCGTATTGTTCGATCTCCCGTTCAGCCTGTTGAGCATCAACGGCGCGGACATAGAGCGTCCAGCCGTCGGGCAGGTTATAGACCTCATGCGGGATGTTCTTCGCCGACATGATGAGCGCCCAGCGGTCTATGAAACGCTTGTCGCGCGACGCCGCCAGGGCGATGTAGGTCTCGTCGTGTGCCGGTTGCATCCTTCCCTCCGCGGTTCACTATAATCGCATCGGCGGTAAAAACCAGCTACCTTCCCGATATTTTTTGCGACATCAGACTCCGGTTCTCTGTCCAATCTACAGATACTTTGCGCGGAGGACCCGATGAGAACATTGATATTACTTGCGATAATCGTCATGACGGGTTTCGTTCTCGCGGCTCCCGCCGCCGATACCTTTTCTCCCGAGGCGCTGGCCGGAGAAACGGCGGTCATCGTCAAAGAGTGTCGCGACAACGAAGCGAAGATCGCCGTGCTGCTCAAACAGGCGATCAGTGAAAAGGATATCCGATGGAAACTGTGTCTGGGCGACACGGCGGTCACCGCCCGCGGCATCGCGGCAAGCGCTGAAATGGCCCGCGACCGGATGAACGATCTCATCGGCGCCGGGAAGAACGACCCCGCCAAGGCGCAGTTCGCCCTTCTGCGCGGCTTAGGAGACGCGTCGAAAAAGGCGGTACTGGAGGCGCAGTCGTGCCAGCGTCAGCTCACAAAAGTGACCGACGGCAGCGAGACCAAACGGGAGACCGACGGCGCGAAGAGCGGCTCCTGCGGCAAAGGCAACGGCATCAACGACGCGATGTGCGTCGGCTTCACCGACGATATGGTCACCGAACGACCCGGCGGCATGAAAGGGGACGATCCGATAGACGCCGCCGGCACCGATCAGGTCGGCGGCTCCTACGAGACACCGGGAAGCGTCGGCGAGGATTCGGGAGTGGTTCAGGATAATTTTCAGGAGATATTGGATCCGCCTTTCCAGCCGGCCAGCCCCGAGAAATGATCAGCGATTGAGCTCTTCCCATTCCGGCGGCGTGTAGTCGGGATAATCGACCGGCGCCTCTTCTTCCACTTTCCGCAGACGGATATAATCAAGGATAAGACAGCTCTGGCCGGTACGCGGAACGAAAGATATCCGGTTGTTCCCCGCCGTGAGCGGCGCCGATACCTGCACCTTTTGGAAGCGGTATTCTTCATCAAAGGCCGAAAAATCAAGCACCGGCGCATCGTTGACCGTCAGCGAGAAACTGCCGCCGCACGGCGCGCCGAGGATATCCACCGTCAGTTCGTACGTGCCGGGGTCGAGTATCGGATGGGAGATGTCGTAGTAGCTGTCGGGCGATAGGGCGCCGAACAGGACCGTGTAGCCCCGATCATTGCTGAAATCAAGGTTCTCGTCGAGCTTCGCGAAGGGCAGGTGGGTCAATTTGAACCCGACCGATACCGGGGTGGCGTATGCCGGTTTGCCGCTAAGCGGGCGACCCTTATTCTCGAACTCTATCCACATATCGTTCAGCCGGAACTCGGCCAATTCCTCGACCACCGTGAGATTGCGCAGTTTCGGATAGTAATCGATGACATAGGCGTTCTTCAGGGCGTACTTTTCCATGAAATAGGCGGCGCCGTAAAGGTTCTCGCGGCCGAGATCCTTGACGATGAGATTGCCGTGATCGTCGAATGGCGGACGGGTCTGGGTGTTGAGCAGCATCGCATGGTAGGTGGCGGGGACGAACACGACGCTCTGGGTGATCCCTTTTTGCGTTATCGCCTCCTCGAAGGAGCGGTCGGTCGTCCAGAAACGGTCGCTGTACCGTTCCAGCAGTTCCGGCATGATGATCCCGGCGATGAAAAGCATCCCGGCAAGGGGGAATGCGGCGATGAGCGGCCGGAACCGGCGCGGGGTCTTTCGCGTTATCATCACTATGCCGAAGGCGGCCGGGATGAGCAGGAGCATCGTCACCTCGGTGAAATAGCGCGGTCCGAAGAGGTTCCCCGGCAGGTAGAAAAAGAAGTACCCGGCGAAGAAGGAGAGAAAGAAAGAGGCGAGAAAAAGACCGCGGCGAAGCGAGAAGAGGAAAGAAAGCGCAAGGAACAGGAAGATATACGGATGCCCCGTGACGTTGAAGAGCATGAGGGTCAGCCTCGTGTAGGTCACCCAGTAGGCATAGTCGAGCGTCAGCCCCTCGGGCGGCAGGAATTTTCCTTCGGTGTTGGGACAGCCGGTCCCCATCCCGATACGGTGACAGTGCGGCACCGGTTCGATGATGGAGAAATAGAGGTCCTGCGGGAAAAGGAGGGGGTTTCCCGTCATCGCATGGTTGAACAAGAGCAGTCCTCCCGCGCCGAGCACCGCCGGAAAGGCGAACGCGATGAGGCGCGTGATACCGACCCGTTTCACCAGCAGGAAGATGCCGAGCGGGAGATAGCTGAACACCGCGTTCTGCGGCCGGACGAAAAAGGTGATCGCAAGGGCAAGCGATGCGATGATGAGACCGCGGTAACTGTGCGGATCGCGCACCACCAGCCATACCGCGAGCATCACGAGGAAGAGGTTGAAGTTATGGGTCATGAAGCTGGCGCCCATGAACAGGTAGAACGAGGAAACGGTGCACAGCGCCATGGCCAGCAGGCTCACCCGCGAATTGAAGAATTTGTCGGCGATCCGGCCGGTCAGCCACACCGAAAGTCCGGTGCACAGCGGCACCAGCAGCGACGCCGCGCCGATCGTATCGAACAACGCGAGGAACAGCGAAAAACCGGGAAGGAACAACGAATAACGGATACCGCCGTCACGTACCATGAAGGTGACGTCGGTATATTCATACAGATCGCCCGCCGGGAGCGAGATGGCCCCCTCCTGCATCAGCCGTGCGGTCCACAGGAAGTGGGCGGCATCGATGACATGGGGAATGTTCTGGAACACGAATACGGTGATAAAGAGCGTTGCGATACCGGCAAGCGGCGGTATGATGAAGTACCGCAGCCGCACCAATCCGTTGAAAAAACGGCGCGACGCATCGGGTGCGGCGAACAGCAGGATCATCAGAAGTGCCGCAGAAACGCCGTAGAGGATATGTATCATCGGCCAGAAGGCGGTGAAAAAAAGCCACGGGGTCGCCTTGGTGCCCCACAGGAAAAAGAGGGCGAACGCCAGAAGGGCGACAATGATGTGCGGAAGGCGTCGGATCATTTCGTCTTGACTATCTTTTTAAGATCGAATCCGAGTTGTTCCATCTCCTTGACGGTACCGTCCTTTCGTATCTCTTCCTTCATCTTGGCGGTCTGGTCGGCCTCCTCTTTCGCCTCCTGCTCGGTAACGGCGCGGCCGCCCGCCACCTCGGCCTCGAACCGGAGCTGTTTCCCGCCGGTCAGCGCCGCGTAACGCCGTTCGATCGCGCCGCGTTTGGGCCCTATCGCCGCTTCGAGCGCCGTGGACATCTGCACCGTCACGAGCCGTTCCTCTTCGACGCACTTGGCCGCTTTGAGGCCGCTGGCGAGCATCGGATCCTCGCCGGCGAACCGTTCAAGGAATTCACGCCATCCGGCGACGGGCTTTTCTTGCTTCACCGGAGGCATCTCTTTTTCCGGCGCTTCTTTCGGTGCCGGAGGAACAGGCTCTTTCTTTTTCTCGACCGGCGGCGCCATCGGTATGACCGGTGCGGGCTTCGGGGCCGTCACGACCGGTTTCGGTTCACTCTTCGGCGTCGCGGCTTGCCCATCCGCCTTCGGGGCACTGCCTACGGCGGAGGACCCTGAGGCGAGCGCGATGAATTCGCTGAAGTCGGCCATCGCCGGGAACGAAGCGGCGATCATCACCGTCACCTCGAAAAGCATCAGCGCGTAATCGCTCCGAGCGATATGGTCGTACTGGCCGTTCCAGTAGTCGAACAGCCGCAGCCAATCGGCCGACGAGAGTTTTCCGGCCGTTTCGCGCAGCCACTTCTTCTCCTCTTCGGGCGCCTCGATGAACCGGTCGTCGGCAAGCGTCGATGCGAGCACCAGCTGATGGAGCGTGAGGAGCACGTCGCGCGCCGCCTTCTCTATCGCCTTGCCGCTTTCGTATATCTCGCGGACCGCCGCCACCGCGCCGTTCGCGTTGCGGTCGGCCAGCGCCGTGACGATATCGCGGATGAGTTTCCGGTCGCTCGTCCCGAGTATGAGCGACACCACCGGACAGGTCACCTGCCGCTCCCCGAAGGCGAGCATCTGTTCGACCAGCGTCTGGGCATCGCGCATGCTCCCCTCCCCTTCCCGGGCAAGGAGATAGAGGGCGTCGCGTTCGAAGGCGATCCCCTCGGCGGTCAGTATCTTTTCGAGTTGCGTGACGATATCGGTGAGACCGAGCCGTTTGAGATCGTAGCGCTGACAGCGCGACAGGACGGTGGTCGGTATCTTCTGCGGATCGGTGGTCGCGAGTATGAAAGCGGTGTGCGACGGCGGTTCTTCGAGTGTTTTTAAGAGCGCGTTGAAGGCCGACTTCGACAGCATGTGCACTTCGTCGATGATGTAGGCTTTCCGTTTCGATTTGACCGGGCTGTAGGCGATATTTTCGCGGATAGTGCGGACATCGTCGACCGAATTGTTGGAAGCGCCGTCTATCTCGAACACGTCGGGACTGCGCCCCGCCATGATCTCGGTGCAGTTCTCGCAGACATTGCACGGTTCGCCGTCGGGAAGCGGCGAGAGGCAGTTGAACGCCTTGACGAGGATGCGGGCGAGCGTCGTTTTGCCGGTGCCGCGGATGCCGGTGAAGAGGATGACCGGCGCGATCCGCCCTTCGCGGATGGCGTATTTGAGCGCGTTGGTGACGTGTCCCTGTCCGATGACCTCGTCGAACCGTTTGGGCCGCCATTTGCGCGCGATGACCTGATAACTCATCCCTCGTTCCCCCTATCGTCCTTTCATTTCTTTCCGGTGTCGCCGCGCAGAAGCGCCATGAGCCGCCGCGCCGATTCCTGTTCCGCCGCCTTGCGGTTGCGGCCGCTCCCCTGCGCCGTGAAGCCCATCGTGCGGCACTCGACGGTAAATAAGCTCTCGTGGTCGGGTCCCTGTTTCTCGACGATGATATATTCGGGCAGCGGCTGTCCCTGATCCTGCGCTATCTCCTGCAGCCGCGTTTTATGGTCACGGTCGATGTGGAGAAGGAGCGCGTCGATGTCGCGCGACGCCCCGAAGCGCGGCGTGAATATCCGGTCGACCGCGGCGAAGGCCTTATCCCAGCCGCCGGTCAGATAGATCACCGCCATGAGCGCTTCAAATATATCGGCCAGTATCGAATCCTTTTCGCGGCCGTGGGTCTTCTCTTCGCCCTTGCCCAGGAGCATCAATGCCCCCAGACCGAGCGCCCGCGCCATCTCGGCGAGCCCCACCTCGTCGATGAGGTTGGCCCGCGCCCGCGACAGCTTCCCCTCTTCGGCATCGGGGAAGCGGCGGTAGAGCAATGTCGAGACCGCCAGCCCCACCACCTCGTCACCGAGGAATTCGAGCCGTTGATAGCTCGTCACCCCCGCGGCGTCGAGCGACGGATGGACAAAGGCCTGTTCCAGCAGATCGGTGTCGTGAAAGCGGAAGCCGATCGCCGTTTCCAGCTCTTTGACGAGCTGTCGGTCAAGCGCCATGTTTCACCCCGAAGGCATACATGGCTATCCCGGCGGCGACCGATGCGTTGAGCGAATTGATGCGGCCCGCCTGCGGTATCTTGGCGACGATATCGGCGTTCATGAGGATGAACTGACCGACGCTCTTCCCTTCGCCGCCGATGACCAACAGCAGCGGCCCGCGCTGCTGCGCCACCGCGTCGCTCAGGTCGATGGCCCCCTCTTCGTCGAGCGCCACCACCATCCGCCCTTCGCTCTTCGCCTTTTTGACGTAGGCGTTGGCGTTCTCGCTGCGGACGATCTTCAGGTGTTCGGTCGCCCCGGCGCTCACCTTGACGATGGAGGGATATATCTCGGGGACCCCTTTGAGCGGCAGGAGGATATCGTGGAAGCCGAATATCTCGGCGCTCCGCAGTATCGCCCCGACATTGTGCGGGTCCTCGACATTGTCGAGCAGCAGTATCTTGTCGGCGGTGAAGACATCGTCGAGTTCGACATAGGGATAGGGCTCACAGCGGATGACCGCCCCCTGATGCTCGGTCGACTTCGACAGTTGGAACAGCCGGTCGCGCCCCACCGATTCGACGGAAACGCCTTTGTCGGCGAGGTAGCGCGCCAGTTTCTTTATCCGCGCATTCTCGGTGGCGTTGTCGGCGATGAAGGCCTCGTGGACCTTACGGCGGCCGCCCCGCAGCACCTCGAAGCAGGGATTGATCCCATAGACATATTCCCAGCGGGGTTTAGCCATGAGAAACCTCCCGCCGCTGGAACACCCTCATCCCGACCTTCTCCCTCCACAGGGAGAAGGAGTATGAAGTTTTTCCTCTCCCTATCGAGGGAGAGGATGAAGGTGAGGGTTTTCTGTTAGCCATTCTTTATTTCCGCGAGAATTTCGAGGAACGCTTTCTTCCGGTCGGTCGCCTGCGTGATGGGGCGTCCGATGACGAGGTAGTCGGCGCCCGCCGCGATCGCCGACGCGGGGGTGGCGATCCGTTTCTGGTCGTCCTTCGATCCGCCGGCAGGGCGGATGCCGGGGGTGAGTATCTTGAACGACGACTTGGTGACGCTGCGGATGATCTCTATTTCGAGCGGTGAAGCGACCACGCCGTCCATCCCCGATTCCTCGGCCAGTTTCGCGAAGCGGGCCACCTGCTGGGCCGGGTTCGCGTTGTAACCGATCTCGCGCAGATCCTCTTCGGCGAGGCTCGTCAGCACCGTGACGGCGAGGCAGAGCGGCCGGTTGGGGAGTTTGTCGAGCTCCTTGCGCGTCTCGGCCATCATCTTGCGGCCGCCGGCGGCATGGACATTGAACATCTTCACACCGAGTTTCGCGGCGGCGAGTCCCGCCATCGCGACGGTGTTGGGGATGTCGTGATATTTGAGGTCGAGGAAGACATCTTCGCCCAGCGCGACGATATCTTTCACCAGCGACGGTCCTTCCTGCGTGAAGAGTTGTTTGCCGATCTTCCAACCGGCGCCGAGCCCTTTGAGTTCGGTGACGATGGCGAGCGCTTCTGTCCTGCTGTCCACATCGAGTGCGACGAATACCTTTCCTTTTTCCATGGGGAGCCTCCAATAAGTCGGGTCGCGCGATTATATATTGGTGTAGGCGGAAGGCAAATTGTTTTGTGGAAAAGCTTTTCCTCACACCGCCAGATCGCTGTCGTGCGGTTCGTCGGCCGCGCTTTTCCGGATGAAGAGGACCATCCCGACCGTGAGCGGCCCGATCCGCCCGCCGAGCATCAAGAGCGTCACGATGAACTTTCCCATATCGGTCAGCGTTCCGGTGATACCCATGCTGAGCCCCACCGTCCCGATAGCAGACGCCGCCTCGAAGAATATCCTGTCGATGGTGGCGGTCTCGGTGAGCGAGAGCAGATAGACCCCAACGGTCAGGAACATGAGATATAACGAGGTGTTGGCGACCGCCATCCAGACCCGTTCGAGCGGGATGCCGCGTCCCCAGAACGATGCATGCTGTTCCCCCCGCAGGGCGCTACGGATGACGCCGAGTATCGCCGAGAAAGAGGTGCTTTTCACGCCGCCGCCGGTCCCCGATGGCGAAGCGCCGATGATCATCAGCACCGTCAGCACCAGTATCGACCCTTTCGACAGCGCGCCGATGTCGACCGAGTTGAATCCGACGGTGGTCATCGCCGCCATGCACTGGAAAAAGGCGGCGATCAGCCGCTTGTCGGGCGCCAGTCCCCGTATCGTCGGCTCGTCGAGGAACAGGAGCGCGGTCCCGATGAGGGTCATCCAGAGGGTCGTCCAGAGGATGATCTTGCTGGTGAGCGTCACCTGCGCGCTCTTTCCCCGGAACCGACGCCAGTAGTCGACGAAAACGATGAAGCCGATTGCACCGAGGTAGGAAAGGGCGCTTACGATACCATTGAGCCAGACATTACCGGCGAACGACATGAAACTGTCGTTGAAGGTGCTGAACCCGGCGGTGCAGAACGAGGAGATGCTGTGAAAAAAGGCGTTATACAGGGGGTTCGGAGCGCCGGCGGCCGAAAAAGCCCACCACAAGAGCAGCATCCCGACCGTCTCTATGACGGCGGTGAAGAGGATGACGCTCCGGATGAAACGGAAGATGTCGAACGATTTCGGCAAACTGAAAACGGCGCGGGAGACCTCGGCACGCGCCGGGGGAAGCTCGGGCCGTCGCGAAAGGATGATGAACGACCCGAAGGTCATGTAGCCGATACCGCCGAGCTGGATGAGGGCGAGTATGACCAACTGCCCGAAAAGCGAATAATTGTCCGCTATGCTGATGGTGGACAGACCGGTGGTCGACATCGCCGAGGTGGCGACGAACAGATTATCGATGGGGGCGATGCGCTCCACGATGCGAGCGGCAGGGAGCGACAGAATCAGCCACCCGATAATGACATAGGACAGATAGCCGAAAAAGACGGCATGGGCCGGATCGACCCGGCCGCTGAAAAAGAGGATGCGGTTCAGGAGGCGCGAGAGAAACAGACGACCTCTTTTGAAAAAACGAAGGCGTACCGATGGCATGGTAGACTCCTTACAAAAATTTGTAACGAGAGGAAGCCGACCGGCGTTCTTGTCGGGGGGGTTTCCTCTTCCCACGCTTACGAGGTTAGCTGACGGGCTCGGGCGGAAGAGTGCCCTACGCCATAACGGCGATGCGCCCCGGGAAATGGGTCCCCCGTTCCCGCCGGTGGCGGGATTAAGCGGCTACCGGTGTACTCTTTTTGTAGGGAATGTCAAGAGGATAGCTTTTTCCGCGGGAATAGATCAGGAAGTTCCGGTCCGCGGCAGGGAAAGAGAGAAAGTGCTTCCGACGCCCGGTTCGCTTTCTACCCGTATGTCGCCGTTGTGGCGTTCTATGATCCGTTTCACCAGTGTCAGACCGATCCCCTCGCCCGCCACCGCCCCGGAAGGATCGAGCCGGGAGAAGAGGCCCCATATCTGTTCGTAATGCCCCGGCTTGATGCCGATACCGTTATCCGCGATGGCGTAGATGGCGTAGTTCCCTTTCACGGTGCCGGTAATGACTATGGCGAGCGGCCGGACCGGGTCGCGGTATTTGACGGCATTGCTCAAAAGATTCATCAGCGCCTGTTCCAATTCGTGCGGATCGGCCCAGCAGGAGGGCAGGTCGCCCACCGTTACGGTCGCCTGCGCTTGTTGTATCTGGAATTTGAGGCTGTCGACCAGGCGGCCGGTCAACGCGTTCATATCAAGCAGTTCCGGAACCGGCACGGCGCAACTGAGTCGCGACAACCTCAGAATACCGTTGACCAGTCGTTCCATTTTCCCCGCGCTGAGGCCGATATGGTGTACGGCCGTGGGAATGTCGTTGGTGAGGAACGGCGCGATCTCGGCGTGGAGTTGTTCGGCCGGTTCGTTCTTCGCCAGAACAAAGGATATTTCTTCGAGCGTTTTTTGTATCCGGTCGTTGAACCCTTGTATGCTGACCAGCGGGGTCCGCAGATCGTGCGAACTGGCGTACAGGATGCTTTCCATCTCGCCGTTCTTCTTTCGCAGGGCCGTCGTCAGTTCTTCGCGTTCCCGTTCCATCCGTTTACGGTCGGAGATATCGCTCAGCACCACGCGGCACATCGTTCCGCCGTCATCATTCCGCGCGGCTACGGCATGGAGTCGCACCCAGAAGGGAACGCCGCCGCTCTTCAACAGCCGCAGTTCACACGCCTGTGTTTCTTCGGTCTCGAAAAGTTGTTTGCGGTGACGATAGTAGATGTCCTGATCATCTTTGGCTATGAACCGGGTGAACGGCTGCTTTGTCAGTTCTCCCCGGCTCACCCCCAGCAGGGCGGCGGCGGTGAGGTTGCCTTCGATGATCAATCCCTTTTCACTGACGGTGATATAGCCTACCGGCGCCAGATCGTAGAGGTCGAAGTACCGGGTCCGCGCAGTTTCCAGTTCCGCCTCCGAACGGCGCAACTCCTCGTTCTGCATCTCCAGTTCTATCTGATGCACCTGCAGTTCGTGGAGCAACATACTGGCGCCTTCCTGCGTCAACCCCGCCGGAGAAGCCAGCTCGGCGCCGGTCTTGGCCCGGAAGGCATTTTCGGCCCGTTCGCGCAGATCGGAGGTTTTTTTGGGTTCGTTATTTTTCTTTTTCATTTCTTTTGTCTTCCGTGATATCGCTCACCATGACCCGGAGATACCGGGGGATGCCGTTGTCATCGTGCGCAACGGTCGCCGCCAGACGGGCAGGGAATACCATTCCGCCATTTTTTACCATACGCAGTTCGCAACTCTGCGGCGCGCCGGTCTCCAGAAGTTTTTTGCGGTGCAGATAGTAAATATCCTGATCCTCCTTGAAGATGAAGCGGGAGATCATTTGCGCGGTCAATCTGCCCCGCGTTACCTGCATCAAGGCCGCGAAGGAAAGGTTCGACTCAAGAATCGCGCCTTTCTCGCTGAGGACGACATATCCCCAAGGCGCCTGATCGTACAAGTCGAAATAGCGCGCGTAAGAAGCCTCCAGCGCCTCCTGCGCCCTGCATTGTTCCTCATTCTGCAGTTCCAACTCGATCTGGTGTACCTGCAGTTCGTGCAGCAGCCGCTGTATCTCTCCGGGCGACAACACTTTGATGTTCTCCGGCGACAACACCGTGGTTTGTTTAAGACCGTTACCCTTTTTTTTCATGACAACCCCGTTCGTTGGCCTTCCGCAGCGCTTCCCGTGTCAGAACGATCTCCGTGATGTCGACAAAAGAGATCACCGCCCCCTCGATAACATTGTCGAGCGTGCGGTAGGGCTGGATACGCATCGTGTACCACTTGCCCTCTTTGGTCTGCACCTCCGTCTCTTTGGGAACCAGCGTATCGAGCACCGTCTGCGCGTCCGCCACCAGACGGTCGTACCCCGTCAGATTGGACACCACATGCGCCACGGGCCGCCCCACATCGCTCAGGATCAGGTTGATGATCCGGGTCGTGGCGGGGGTGAACCGCATGATGCGCAGCTGATGATCGACGAACACCGTGCCGATGCCGGTACCGGCGAGCAGATTGTTCATGTCGTTGTTGACCCGCGACAGATCGGTCACCTTGGTCTGTAGTTCGGCATTGACCGTGGAGAGCTCCTCGTTGACCGATTGCAGCTCTTCCTTGGAGGTCTCCAGTTCTTCATTGGAGGATTGCAGTTCCTCGTTGATCGACTGCATCTCCTCGTTGGAGGTCTTCAACTCTTCGTTGGAGGTCTCCAGCTCCTCGACCGTGGCCTGAAGATATTCTTCTTTGGCGCTCAGTTCCCGTTTGAGCGCCGCGATACGGGCATCCAGACGCGGTTCCCCGGACTTTTTCGGCCGGCCGGCGGCCGTTTTTTTCGGTTCCGGCCGCTCATCGCGTACCGGACCCGCCGCCGCCGCTTCTTCCAGAATGACCAGATACAGCGCGGTGTCGGAGGGTATGGCGGGCCCGGTCCATTCGATCTGTTCCGGGCGGATCGCCACCGGGCCGATGGTCAGATCGACCGTGACGAAGTGGCCGTTGGTCTTGACGCGCAGACCCGGACAGCGGACGGTCCCTTTCGCCGCCACCGCTTTATGCAGGGAAATGGTCAGTCCGCGCCGCAGCCCTTCGCGGGCCATTTTCAGGATGTTGTTCATCCCCGATTCGCCCGGGGCCGGTTCCAGATACATCCCGGTGCGGCCGTGCAGATAGAAGATATCGCCGGACCCGTTGATGAGCGCGGCGGCCGGAGCGATCTGCTGTAAGAGCGCCTGTTCGGTCAGTTCGCGCAACGGCAGTTTCGCGTGAAGCGTCGGTTTTCCGGCGGTTCGCGGACCGGCCGGCGGCGGGGTCAGGGAGGGAAAACTCCGGCCCAGCGGCACGCGCCGTGCCTCGTGGAGTTCTTCCTTGCGCTGATATAGCTTCGTTTTACGGTCCAGCGCGGCAAAAAGATGCGTGAAGTCGCCCACCGTCTCCGATGCGCCCAGAAAGAGGAAGCCGCCGGGATTCAGCGCGTAGTGGAACAGCGGCATGAGTTTCTTCTGCAGGTCGCCGTCCATATAAATGAGAAGATTGCGGCAACTGATGAGATCGATCTTGGAAAAGGGGGGGTCTTTGACCACATCCTGCTCCGAGAAGATCAACAGATTCCTGATATTTTTGTGGATGCGGTACGCATTGCCGTCCGCTTCGGCCGTAAAGAACCGCGCCAACCGTTCGGGGGTCAGGTCGGCGGCGATGCTGACCGGATAGAGACCGGCGCGGGCCGCGGCGATCGCCTGCGGGTCGATGTCGGTGGCGAATATCTGCACCGTGTAGTTCTGCTTCAGCGCCTCTACCCGTTCCTGCAAGAGGATGGCGATGGAATAGGCCTCTTCGCCGGAGGAACAGCCCGTCGCCCAGACGCGGACGGTCGATCCCGGCGGCTTGCGCTCGAAGAGCTTGGGGATCACCTTCTCCTCCAGCACCGTGAACGCCTCCGGGTCGCGGAAGAAACTGGTCACGCCGATCAGCAGGTCGCGGAAGAGCGCTTCTATCTCGGCCGGGGTCTGCTGCAGATATTTGATATATCCCTCCGGCGATTCTATCTGGTGGACCGCCATGCGCCGTTCGATGCGGCGGTTGATGGTGGTCGGTTTGTACTGGGAGAAATCGTGGCCGGTCTGGGTACGCAACAGGATGCATATTTTTTTCAGCGCGTTCTCTGTCTTGGGCGCCGGAACGGCGGCGGACCGGGGTTTCCTGTCGAAGGCGTGGGCCGCATAGGCCATGAGCTGGGCGGGCATCTCGGCCGGCGGCAGCTCGTAATCCACCAGCCCCGTCGCGATGGCGCTACGCGGCATCCCGCCGTATTCGGTCGATTCGGGCTTCTGGGCCATGGCCATCCCCCCTTCGCCTTTGATCGCCCGCAGCCCTTGGGTCCCGTCGCTGCCGGTACCCGAAAGGACGATGCAGATCGCCCGTTCGCGCTGATCCTGCGCGAGCGACCGGAAGAAGAAATCTACCGGCAGGCGCTGACCGTGCGGCGCGGAAGGTTCCAGCAGATGAAGCGCGCCGTTGAGGAACGCCATGTCACGGTTGGGCGGGATGATATAGGCGCAGTTGGGGCGCACCACCATGCCGTCCTCGACCTCGAAGACCTGCATGCGGGTATAGCGCCGGACCAACTCGGTCAGAATACTTTTATGATCGGGGGCCAGATGTTGCACCAGCACAAAGGCCATGCCGGGATCGGCGGCGGCGGGCATACCGGAAAAGAACGCCTCGAAGGCGGCGAGTCCCCCGGCCGATGCGCCGATGCCGACGATGGGGAAGCGGACCCCTGCGTCGTTATCCGGCGCGGCACCGGTGACAATGGGCGCACGAGCGGGGCTTTTCTTCTTTTTCGGCATGATACTTGGCCTCTTTCTTATTTCTTTTGGGACGCTTCCCTTCGACCCAGCAAGGCACTATACCCTACAGAGAAGAAAAAGCAAGAGAAGAAAACAACTTATATTGTTTCAAAGGGAGCGTCGTTACTTCCCTTCCGGCACCAGATCTACCTTCGTCCGGTCGTTCGGGTCGTACTTGACCGTGACCGGTTTTCCCGCCTTCAGGTCGTAGGCGCGGATGAACGACAGCGGCATCTTGATCGACGCCGCGAACTCTTTTCCCATCTTGTCGGTCACCGCGAGGTCGACCGCGACGAGCGATCCGGCGGTGAGACCTTCGGCGGTGTCGTGGACGCGGATCACTTTCGCCGGGGCGCCGACACCTTCTTCGATGGCGGCCGACTGGCTGGTCCGGCCCGGGATGAAGGGAAACGCGATCGCGCCGATGATCGCCAGCACGATGATGATGAACAGCCACCGCTCGAACTTCGAGCGCCGATTCCACGCCACTTTCATGTCGTTTAATGCCATGTTTTCCTCCCCAGAAAGACGCCCTATTTTAGCGCGACGGAAAAAGAAGGCAAATTTGTTTGGTGGAGGAGGCTTCAGCAGTTAAAGTGAATCCTGTTAGACAACACCTGTATTCATCTTCCGATAGAGACTCAGAAACTCATGAGTCAGTAAAATTCGGATAAGGCATTCAGCTTCTTCTTTGTTGTCTTGATACAGCCTTGTTTCGCTATCTTCCTCTATGCTTACTCCTTTCTTTAATAGTTCAAAAAAATAGCTCCAATAATCAAAAGAAGCGGCCTCATGAAAGGTCTTATGTCTAACGGTTCTTATCTCGCCAAACCTTTTGAAAACTGCTTTAAAATGTTGCTCCAACGAAACCTTGCTGTGAGGAATGTCGTTTTGACATTTTTCACAGTGAACCATTCCGCAACTTTTGGGGCGACCAATAAGTGTTTCCATGATTGTTACATAGAAAGATAGCGGTATATTGGAATTTCGATATAAATTATGAACTTGCTCAAAGCTCCTAGAAAAAGCGTATAGGCCAATCATGTCATAAAGTTTGTTCTTTTCTTCCTTTATTTTCAGAAAGAGTTCGAACCCCTTGCGATAGTCTATTTCTTCATATTTCAAGTCTCTTTCCGGCAAGCGATTGCAAGTAAGTAATATCGGGAACTTTCCGAAATCAAATACTTTTTCAGTGGTTGTTACTTTTATTTCGCTTTTGCCTTGTTTAAAAGAAAGGGCTGTGTCATCAAACACAAGCTCTCCGCCTCTCTCGCCATAACAATAGGTCTGATAAATATCTGTTATGAAAGAATGAAAAATTACCAACTCTTTTATTTTAGGAAAAGATTCTGGAACAGCCATAGCATATCGCCACAACTGACTACCATTAAGAATTTGAATTTTTGAAGCATTTTTCTCGATTTCTTGCTTTATATCAGAAGCATTCCAATTTATCGGAAACGCTACTACTTTTACCCAATGTTCCGAAGAAATTTGATAGTCGCGATCCGGATAATGGTTTGTTACTATTAAATAGCTCATTCTCTTCTATTTCCAAACCAATGCGACTTTGGAGCGGTCGTTCGGGTCGTATTTGACCGGGATGGTCCTGCCGACCTGCAGTTCGTTGAGCCGTACCGGCGAGAGAGGAAGTTTCAACTTCGTCGGGAACTCCTCGCCCCCATCCCCCACCACCAGCAACTCAATGGTCACCACCGGATCGCTGTTGAACCGCGCGTTCGTGTCGACGATGCTGACTATCTTCGCCTCGGTCATGACGCCCCCGCCGAGCACCTTTTGACGGCTGAACTTCCCGACGACTATCGGCCCGACGGTGAACCCCAGCACCGCGAGAAGCACCACGGCCAACAACCAATTCTCGAATTTGGTCGGCTTCTTTTCGTTGTTCTCGCCCATCCCCCGCTCCTCCCCTTTCTACAACAGCGAACAGCCGCATCCGCCGTTATCGCCCGGCGCGACGGTGTCCTCATCGGGCATCACCGTGTCGGTGGCATCGGGGATCTCGACGGTGTCGGCAAGGGCCGAACCGTCATCGTCAATATCGGATTGATCGGTCGGGTCGGACTGATCAGTATCGGTCAACGGTTCGTCGACATCGGTGACCAGTTCGTCGGTGATCAGCGCATCGTCGTCTGGCGTCACATCGTCAGGGATGGCCAGACACTGGCCCGTCGGCTCGTCGCAGGCGAACCCGTCATTGCAATAGCCGCAGACATCGCCGCACTGATCGTCGCCGCAGATACGCCCTTCGCACTGTATCGTGCAGGTCGGCGGCTGACCGGTCGCCCGGCCGTTGAGGAGCGTCCGGACAAAGCCGAGCGCGATGGAGGCGCCGCTGCAGAATTCGCCAATGGCGGTCGCTCCGTCGATGAACCCGCCGTAGGGCTCCGGCATGCTCGGCGCCCAGGTGAAGGTTATCAGTTGATCGTAGGCGAAATAGTAGCACGGCCCCATCTCAAGGCCCCCCGCGATGAGGTCGGTGGTGTCGTAATCGTCGCCGTTGAGACGGGTCGCCGCCCCCGCCACCTGCTGATGGCCGCGGTCGGTCATCCCGACCAGATCGTAGTATTTGTCGTTCTCCCCGACGGTGGTCCCCATGTCCATGTACTCGCCCCAGCCGTTGAAGATGGCGAGGTAGATATCGTTGGCGGCATCGAGCCCGTCGTTGGCTCCGGCCAGCTCGCCCAGCACCGCGAAGGGGCGCTGCAGGCCGTAGATACGCGCCTCCTGCGTCCCGTCGAATTTGATGAGGCCGCCGCCGCGCATCCGCCAGTAGACGCCGCCGATCCAGAAGGCGAGGAACTCGCGGTCGGCCCGCGTGAGCGAAGTGAGGATGAGGTCGTTGCGGGCCCGCGAATGGGCGCCGAGTTTCAGTTTCTCCTTTTCGTAGGCCGTTTCACCGGTCGTCTTCAGTTCTTCGATGTGGTCGCGCTGGGCGGTCGCCTCGGCGATGAGGGCGTTCACCTGCAGTTTGAGCTGGACCTTCCCTTCGGAGAGGAAACAGTCGCTGCCGGCTACGATCAACGCGTTGTGGTAGGCCGCTATCGCGCCGTTGAGCGGATCCACCAATTCGTCGTGGCGCAGTTTGCGGATGATGTCGCGGAGCTTCGGCACGAACTCGGCGGCGAGTATCCCGTCGGGAAGCGGCGGGAACTGGTTGAGGGCGCTCCCCGCGACCCCGATGAGGTCTATCGCGCTGTCGGTGTTGGCGGTATTCACCTCGGCGGGTGGATAGCCGAGGATGAACCACTCCGGCTCGGCGGCGAGCCCGCAGGCGGTCAGGTCGGCGAGGGCGTTCTGCAGGTCGGTGAGCGCCGTCCGGCATTCGGTCGACGAGCCGTCGGGGAGAAGGTAGGGCATCGTGAAGGAGTTGTGCGCCGCGCAGGCATCGACATCGTGCGGCCAGACATAGTCGGCGGGGCCGGCCGTCACGGTCCGTTCGAGAAGCGCCGCCATATCGTGCCAAAGCCAGACGGTGACCGGTCCTTCGAGCGGTTCGGCCGTGAGTTCATAGAGCGGCAGGTCGGGCAGACCCGTCGAATTCTGGGCAATGAGTTGCGCCACCTCGGTCGGTTTTTCGGCGAGATTCACATCGAACAGGAACGGCCACTGCTGGCCGGCGTTCGCGACGGTCGACAGCAGGAACACGAGTATGGCCACGTGCACTCTGCTTTTCATGGTCAGTCTTTACAACAGAGGTCGTTCGCATGGCTGGCGTCGCACCGGCCGCCGGCGCGGAACAGCGCGATGCAGGACTGCACGAGCCGGTAATAGTAATCGCCGAGCGGGTCGTTCTTGGCCGGTTCGATATCGCGGTTGTATTCGTAGGTGTACTGATCGAGGAAACAGCCGTAGGTGGCGTCGAACGAATTGGCGCAGTCGCACGCCGGCGAGCCGCATTTCCAGCGGCCGACGATCCATTCATTCCAGCCGGTGATCGTCGCGATGGGGATCTCGGGGTTATCCAGCAACGTCTGGAACTGTTTGCGGAAGGTCTTGCCGTTATGTTTGGGGGTCGCGGTGCTGGTGTGACTCATGTAGTCGGCGCCGTAGGCGGTCGCTATCGGGAACTGTTCCGACACGCCGCTTTTTTTCGAGATGCGCTGGAAGCACGGCTGCGTCTCGAGCGGATCGGCGTCGCACCGTTCCAGATAGCTCCATTTCTCGGTCCCGTCGCCCTCGAACGCCCACATCTTGCGGATGGTATAGGTCGCCGAAAGGGCCGACAGTTTCGGTTCGCTGACCGGATAGGTGCTGTTCTCGGTGATGAGAAGCAGCGGCTTGCCCTGATATTCGAACAACATGCCGGTATCTTTGAGAATATCGAGGAGCGTGTAGACGATGTAGGTGTTGTCGGGATGGGTGCACTGACCATCGGAGAAGTAGGTGGGACAATCGGAGACCGGGACCCACGGCACGATCTTGGGCGCACCCGTTATCGTTTTCCAGACATTCACGAGCGTTGTGAAGGGCTGGATGATCATCTCCTCGGGCTGGATGCAGAGCGAACTGGTGTTGTAGTTGTGGTTGGTCACATCGACGAAGATGAAGTCGGCCCCCATATCGCGGAGCATCTCGGCGTGTTTGGTCAGGAGCGCCGTGTTATTGGTCAGGCAATAATAACCGTCCTGCGGTTCGGCCCACCAGAACGAGGTCTGGGCGTTCGGATCGGCGGGCCATGCCGGCCACGATTCATCGCCGGCGAGGCACTTCGATACATCGTGGACCTCCCCGGCCGAGGGGCAGTGCCACGTATGGTAGAAGACGCCGATCTTGGTCTTGGTCGGGTCGAACGGCTTATCGACGCAGATCCTCTTCACCGTGTCGCAGGCGTAGCGGGTGCCGGGACAGTCGGCGTCCTTGAGACATTCGACGCAGAGCCCGCCGGAACAGATGTTGCCCGACGGTTTCCATTCGCACTCGTTGATATAGACGGTGCATTTGTCGCGACAGATGCCCTGATAGCAACTCCGCGTGGAGGAGCCGCAGTCGATGTCCTCGATGCACTCGGGCCAGACATTCAGGTCCACATCGGGAGCAAGGTCGGGCGCCGCGTCGCTGTCGGTCGTTTCGTCGTCGGTCCCGGCGCTGTCATCGTCGGTGCCGCCCAGACAGGAGGCGGTATCGTAGCCGGAACAGTCCTCTTTGCAGACCGCGACGCCGCCGGTGTATGAGCCGCTGATGTCGGCGCAGTTCTTCGCGTCGCCGTCGCACTCTTCGCCCAGATCGGTCATGCTGTTGCCGCAGGTGACCGGGATGACCTTGTCCTCGTCGGAGATCAACGCGTCGTCGGTGGCGGGGATGGCGTCATCGCTTGGATCGGACGGATCCGACAGATCGGTTTGACCCGACTGATCATCGTCGGAAACTACAAGCTGATCACCGTCGACCGTCGGGTTCTCCTTGGGCGAAGAACAGGCGAACAACAACAGCAACACCATGAGAACATAAGAATTTTTCATTAACACCCCCGTTGTTTCTTTATGATCGTTCCAGATAATTCCGGTAGCGTCGTTCGAACCACGAACGGAGTTTCAGCGTTGAAAGATCGGCCGCATCGAGCGCGGCAAGATCGTAGTTCTCGACCGAGAACCAGCTATAGAACCGGGAGCTGATCGCCTTGACCGGACAGCGCGCCACACAGCGGAGACAGACGGTGCACCGGTCGCCGAACCGGATGCCCTCGGCGGTCATCGTGATGGTTCTCGCGGGACATTCGCGGACGCACAGACCGCACCGGGTACATGTTTTATTCGCCCGCAGATCGCGGCCGAACCGGAAGCCGTTGTGCGCCAGCAGGAGGTTGCAGGCGCGCGAGCAGTAATGGACAAAAGAGCCCGTATCTTCAAGCCGTTGTGCACCGTTCAGGATGTCGTCGGCGAGTGTCGCGATACGGCGGTGGGCCGCCGCGAGCAGGAGCGCCGCGAGATCGTCGCTGACCCGGATGAAGACATTGGGCGGCATCACGATCATCCGTTCGACCCGCACCCGCCAGCCGCGCTCTTCGAGCAGACGCCGCATCGTCCGGGTGGTCCCGCCGTCAAAGAAGGGATCGCCGGGAGAACGAACCAGGACCACGCTCCTCCCCTCCCCCTGTGGCAGCCGCCCGGCCCACTCCTGCACAAAGGGAGGAGCATCAAGCCCATAGACCGGGAAGCAGATCATGAGCGTAAGTGTTTCCGGCCCTATCTGCGGATCGGCATCAAGACCGATCGCTCCGAGCGATACGGCGACACTCCTTTTTTCCAAAGCGGTCTTAAGTTGATCGGCAAGCCACGCGGTGTTGCCGGTGCCGGAGAAATAACGGATAGCTGTTTTCATTCTTTAAAGGGTGAATAGAATTGAATGTTAAGTTGATAGACCGCATCCTTGGTGGTCCCTTTCAACGCTATGGCCCGCAGGTCCTCCTGAAAGGCGATGACCCGCTCCTTCATCTCTTCGTAGAGTTCTTTGGATACCGGGATGGAACTGCTGTAGAAGAGCCGTTCGTTGAAAGGTTGTGAATCCATCGCATCGAGCGCCTGCGTCATCGTTTTGCGGATCTGGGTCCGGCGCATGGTCTTTATCGCTTCGCTGGTTTCGCGCGACGCCGACAGGTAGTCGGTCAGATTTATCTGCGCCTGTCGCAGAATACCGTATTCATCGCGGTAGAGCAGTCCGTGATCGATGAGTTTTTGCAGCGCCGCCGCTATCTCGGCAGGCGAAATGTCATTGAAATAATTGGCGGCTATCCACGCCGGATCCTCTTTGAAGGTATCGAGCGAAACGGCGTTGAACAGTATCGGCAGAAGACTGTCGCTGAACATCACCAGCGCCGCCGCCTGATATTTTTTATCGGAAAGAAAGCGCGAGGAGGAGAGCATCTCGATGATGATCGCCTCCTTCTCTTCGTCGCTCTTCGCCTGTTCCAGCGCCAGCATGTTGCGCAGGTGGGCCTTTTCTTTGGCGGTAAGACCCAGCGCCACGGCATAGCGGTCGGCCGCCGGTACGGTGAGCTGTATCGAACCGTTGAGTATCTGCCAGAAGTGGTTGGAGGTGCCGCTGAAACCGGCACGGACCTGCAGGGAACGGAACGAGAAACGGACATCCTTGCGCTTCAGGTCATCATAGACCGCCCGGAAAAAGGGACGGTATTGCATGAATTGGAAAATGTCGATGGTCGTCCGTTTCATGTTCAGAGCAGGCTATTCCTGTATACCGGTCCCCGGCTTGACCTCTTTGAGGAGCCACTGGAAATTGTCCAGAAGCACCGTCGAATCCCACGAATGGTCGGGGCCGTAGGCAACGGTCCCCTGTTCGAAGATGGCGAACCGCAGCGTGATCTCCTCGCCCGGAACGACGTTGCCCTGCGTGGTGAGCCAGCCGGTGCAGCCATTACCGCCCATGCAGGTGCCGTTCATGTAGTAGGAACCGAATCCGGTCCCCGCGAGTTCCTGATCACCGGTGCAGAAGCCCCACTTGTTGGTGTCGTAGCCGAAGCCCTTGCAGTTGGTGTTGCAGACCTTGAAGAGTCCCGCCGGGGCCAGATCGACGCCGACCGGGTTGCCCGCCGCATCCTTCGCGAGGTTCTTGTCGTAGGGGTTGAGGTTGGCGGCGCCGGGATTCACCGTATTATAGGTCGAATCGAGCAGGGCGATGAAGAAGTCGTTGTAATTCGCGTCGTTGCACACGGTGTTGGGGTATTCGATCGAGCAGAAATAGGAGTTCAGTTTGAAGGCGAGCGCGTTGACCGGCACCTTGACCTTGACCGTCAGCATGATCGGGTCCTGCACCACGAAGGCCGGTTTGCCGGAACAGGAGTTCTCGGTGGTCGGATCGGGCGGCACGCCGCCGCACGAGGGGGCCTTGGGCGCTTCGCAGTTGGGCTGTTTGTTGATCCAATCTTCGGGAACACCGCTGGCGGTCTTCATATCGCCCGCGGCGAGGGTCGCCTCGGCGGCGTTGCCGGTCGGGGCGTCCCACGGACCGGTCGACAGGACCGACAGGGCCATACCTTCTTTCGCCGTCAGCACACTGCCGAACATCGAGGGGACCGCGTAGGTCTGGTACTGATCGTCGAAATAGGGTTCGGGCAGTGAGGGGCGATCTATTTTGGAACTTCCCTCGGGTCCGTCGGCGATATTTTCGGTGGCCGGCGGGCCGGCAAGGCCGAGTTCGGCCGAAACGAGCCACGGATCGCAGATGCCGATGGCCTTGGCAAGCGCCACCGCGCTGGTGGCCGTATCATCGCTGACCGACAGGCCGTTGTCGCAATAGGCCACTTCGTCCTGATTCCCGTCGCAGTTGTCGTCTACGCCGTTACCCAATATCTCGGCCCCCTCGGGGGTGACGAAGGCGGGATCGGCGCCGGGGCACTGATATTCCTCTTCGCAGCAATCGCCCTGACAGATGGTGATCCCGTCGCCGTCGATGTCGACCGCATCCTCGGGCGCCAGATCGGACCCGTTGCAGTCCTGATCGATGCCGTCCAGACAGGTTTCCATGGTCGGCAGGACCTGCCCTTCACAGGGACCCCAGTAGCCGCTCGCCGCACAGGTGGCCATACCCGCTTTGCAGGGACCGACCCCTTTGGTGCCGGTCAGACCCTGATAGCATTCGGCCGTTTCGTTGGGGGTACATTGACCGCCGAGCTGGTCGCTGTCGACCGGTTCGGTCCCGTCGCTGTCGCTGGGGGTCAGCTCATCGCTGTCGGTCGGCGGAACGGTGTCGTCGACGACCGGTTTGTCGACGCAGACCGCCGCGTTGTCCTCTTCTTTACAGTCCTTGTTCTGGGTCGCGCAGTCGGCGGTCTCGGCATACTTGCCGTCCTGACAGGAGAGTATCTTGTCGCCCGAACAGATCGATCCGGTGCCGGTGCAGTCGTCACCCGGTGTGGAGCGCTCGACGCAGGCGCCGTCCTTACAGTCCTTGCTTACCGCCGCGCAGTCCTCGAACAGGGCCAGCGTCCCGTTGTCGCATTTCAGCAATTGTTCCCCGTTCGAGGAACAGATCATGCCGTCGCCCGTGCAGGGTTCGCCGATACCGATGTAGGGATCGCCCGTTTCGGTGGGGTTACATCCCGCCGCCAGCAAAAGTCCCAGCGCGCCGACAAAGAAAGAAAACCGTTTCATCTCAGCCTCCACATATTGATCCGTCAATTCACCGTCACGCCATTATACCATTCAGTCAATCTTGCTTATTTTTCACAGATGTACGGTTTGGTCAGGGTGCAGGGATCGTCGTACCAGGTCGCCCCGTTGGCGGCACCACCATAGCGCTGTTGGCCGATACACCGGACCTCGCGGTATTTGCTGTCGCTGCCCGATCCCGGCGTATTGAAATTAGGTTCGGCGGTAAGGAAGTTGACGAACGCCGTGTTGTCGTAGGTGATGTAGTTGCCGTCCCAATTGAATGAGCGAAGCTGTCCCGACGGCAGGGCCGGTAATTTACCCGACGGCGGCAGGAATTCGATGTAATAATCGCGGGCGGTGGTCGACCAGCTGTCGACATACACATAATAGACGCTGCTCGCCGAAAGGTTGTAGGTCAGGGTCTCGATGGACCCGTTCCCTCCCGCATCGTTACAACTGAGATATGAGATACAGTTGGAATCGATGGTCAACGAGAAATCATGAGATGAGTTGACCGGATAGACCTTGAAGGTCCAATTCCCGTTGTAGCCGGCGAGCGTGGTCACCCGGAAATACTCATCGTATCCCGGCATGGCGCCGACGCCGCAATCCTCGTTGATATGGTTGCTCGACGTCGATCCGTAATAGACGCCGCCTCTGCTGGCGACCGGTTCCGGCGTACCGCAGGAGGGATTGGCACCGTTGGCGGTGACCGCCGTGGGATAGTCGTTCAGTCCTATCCACGCGTGGGTCCCGTCGGGCATCAGGTTGGCGACATAGGCATTCTCGGTCGCGTCGGATATATCGACCAGCCGTCCGCCGAGGCCCGCGCAACCGCTCTTGGCATTCGCCCAGTTCGCCGCCGCCGACACATACTGGTAACACTTGCCGGTCGACGAATTATGGGTCCATCCGCTACCGCAGGGGTTATCCAGTATGCAGGTACCGCCCGATTCCACATACCCGCCGCTGCAGGCGCAGGTGTATCCCGGCGTGGTGTCGTTACAGGTGGCCGCGGCATCGCCGCTGTCGTCGCACGGATTGGTGTTCACGGTGCATTCGTCGATATTGTCGCAGGCGTGGCCGTCGGCATTGAGCGTGTAGCCGCTGTTGCACGAACAGGTGTGCCCGCCGACGGTGTTCTGACAGTTCTGTGCACAGCCGTCGGTGTCGAGCGTACATTCATCGATATCGTAGCAGGAACCGAGTTTCTCTTCGAAATTGAGCGAACAGGAACAGCTGTAGCTCCCGACGCTGTTGGTGCAGCCCGCCGCGCCGTCGCCATTGTCGTTGCACGGGTTGGCGATGCATTCGTCGTTGTCGTCGCAGGCATGGCCGTCGGCGTTGAGCGTGTAGCCGCTGTTGCATGAGCAGGAGTGAGAACCTTCCGCTTCAATACAGTTCTGGGCGCAGTCGCCGTTGGCCGTGTCGCATTCTTTGATGTCGACGCAGGCGCCGGAGCCGTTCTTTTCATAGCCCGAAGCGCAGACGCAGACATCGGTCTCGAGTCCCTGACAGCCGAGCGAACAGACCG
>Ga0074195_1001867_pt1 | contig 26666 bp, 19 predicted proteins | sample EPASupsiteHSE623_FD_64525 | JGI IMG/M metagenome (GOLD analysis project Ga0074195, IMG submission 64525) | Bioremediated contaminated groundwater from EPA Superfund site, New Mexico - Sample HSE6-23 | ecosystem: Environmental > Aquatic > Deep subsurface > Groundwater > Contaminated ... | reverse complement strand
TGAGCCTGAAGATGCGTCTGCTTTGACTCCTTCATCTGGGCGAACATCTCGTCTGCCAGGTCATGAAGGCCCATACCCTTATATCGGTCGGGATGGCTCGAAACGAGATCCGGCAATACATCTGCCAGAGGTGCATTGACGTCATAGTCGTCTTTAAACCTCAGCAGAGCATTGACGAGCGTGCCCCATTTGCCCTTAGTAATGCCGATGGAGAACAGGAACAGAATCGTGAAGTCAGTGGTCTTCTCCGCGACGATTCCGCGGTGGTCGAGGTAGGCCGTGACAAGCGCAGCAGGGATGCCGGTCTCCTCCAGCGACCCATCAAGGGCGACTCCCGGAGAGACCACTGAGACCTTGATTGGATCGAGCATGCAGTACCCGTCCTCCAGGCCCTGGAATCCATGCCACTTGTCTCCGGGGTGCAGTACCCAGGCTTCAGGCTCGGTTATCAGCAGTGACTCAGGCGCGTCCTCGAAGGCCATGCGCTTGCCGGTGACGGGATCGGTCACCTCATCAGGGTTCCATATGCCAAAGAACCAGTCCCCTTTGGCTTTGTACTGTCTGCGTCCGCGCCCAAGCGCCTGGCGGAAGGCTACTGCTTCCGCAATTGACTCAGTGGTGAGTGTTCGACCGCCAACCCCATCCATCATCGCGGCCGAGATCTCGTTGGAGGCGATGATTGCATACTGAGGGGAGGTCGAGGCATGCATCATGAACGATTCGTTGAACCGCTCGTGCTCCACGGGATTCCTTCCATCTCTAACGTGAATGAAAGACGCCTGTGAGAGCGCTGCGAGTAGCTTATGAGTGGATGTAGTAGTGAAGACGGTTGGGCCCTTGTGATCTGCGGGATCTCCGTTCATGCCGTAGCGCTCCTGGTAGATGGGATTAAACCGGGCATAGCCGTACCATGCCTCATCGAAGTGGATGCGATCCACGCTTCTACCGAGCAGGTCTATCACGCTCGTGGCGCGATAGCAAAGTCCATCATAGGTCGAGTTGGTGATGATCGCGTGAATAGGTTCCATCTTGGACTTGGACGCCAGCGGATTGTCCCTGATTGATGCCTTGATTGCTTCAGGCATGATCCGCTCAGGATAGATCGGGCCGATAAGGCCCAGGTAGTTGCGGGACGGCAGCATATAAGTCGGAATGGCTCCAGTCATTGTGAGAGCCTGCTCAATGGACTTGTGGCAGTTGCGGTCGACCAGCGCGATATCGTCGCGTGTGACGCAGGCCATGAAGATGACCCGGTTTGAGGTGGAGGTGCCGTTTGTCACAGTATAGGAACGATGAGCTCCGAAGACGCGAGCCGAATACTTCTCGCTCTCTCCAATCGGGCCCGAATGATCTAAGAGAGAGCCCAGCTCGCCAACAGATATAGAGAGGTCGGATCGGAGCAGGTTCTCACCGAAATACTGGAAAAAAGCCAGGCCCATGGGCGATTTCAGGAAAGCGGTCCCGCCCGTATGGCCCGGCGTGTGCCAGGAATACTCGTACACTTGCGCGAAATCCATTAGCGCTTTATTAAAGGGTGGCGCAATCTGATCCCGGTAGCGGCGAATGGCAGCGGTGATTCGTCCGGCGATGAAGTGAGTGGTGTCCTCCAGCATCCAGATGATCTCATCTGCTATGCGAAGCACTTCTGCAGTTATGGAGGTGGCATGGCCGCGCTCGACCATCAGGAAGATGGGGACATGTACGTTTCGTGATCGTATTGTTGAAAGCAACGCTTTGGCCTTCGCATGCGTGTTTGGGTCGTCTCCCAGGCTCCAATCGAGCAGTATGCACTGAATGGAAGGATCGGAGAGGATCAGCGACTCGCCATCATCGGATGAGATAGATTCGACAACTATGACGTCTCGGTTTCGAAGCTCCTCAATCAGCGCCCGCAAAGCACGACCGTTTGCTGTGGGCAAATTGATCTCGTCGTCCACAATTAGGGCTTTCTCAGGGATTTGCCTTTCGCCAGTATGCGGCATGGTCCACCTTCTATTTACAAATTTATCATCAGTTGCTTTCTAACATTATCAACCTTTTGAGGATTGATGATGAATTCTGTAGGGTTGATATTAAATTTTTATATCTCTGTGATCATAACTTTGATCAAGAGACTAAATACACTCCAGCAACGATCAAGAAGACCGCAACCAGCTTCAGCGCAAGAGTCCTGGTGTCCAGCTCTTCCGTCAGGAATCCGGGGATAAATATACCAAGTGTAACAACGTAGATTAAAGTCAGGAAGGGCTGCAGGGCAGCCACGCTTGAGACGAGGGCAACAGATCCCAGCGCATAAGCAAAGATCAGGGCACCTCTTCCCAAGAAGTCGAAGACCTCGTCTGCCACCAGTGCTGTGAGCAGGAACACCCCTCCCTGAAGATAGCCGAATGCTTCATCTCTAATTCTCTTTATCCCTAAGAAAGGCAGGATCATCAAAAAGTTTCCTAGTGACGACCACATGATCAGATGCCATTCGTCCATGAAGGAGAGCAGATACTTGGCAGCTACTGCATAAAGGGCTGAGAATAGCCAGAAGACGAGCATGTACTTCAGCGCCGGAGACAAAATCAGCGGTCTACCCTTGACGGGATGCCTGTAGGACACCAGCAGGGCGCTCATCACCAGGAGGATGCCGCCGGCATAATCTCTAAGGCTTAGAGCCTCGCCCAGGAAGAAAAATGCAGCCGGAAAGACGAAGATAGGGTAAACATAAACGAGGGCAGCAACCCTGGAAGTCTCCTCCACCTGAAGGGCTCGGAGGTAAGAGAGCCAGAGGATAACCTGTGCAGCTCCTGCGGCCATTGCATAAAGGGACTGCGGATAAACAAACCCCGATCCCATGATCAAGAAGATGCCTATAGTGAAGATCTGTTGTATAAGTACCAGGGAGATCAAGTAAGCATAACAGCTTTTGACATATTTATCCAGGATGAACTTATCCACTACCCCGGTTATCGCCAGGGATGCTGCACCTATCAGGGCAAATAAAAACCAATCCACGAGGTTAGTCTTGTCTGGTTGAAATTATACCTTTCGCAAAGCACTAAAGCAGATTCTGTAGTTTCTTTGGTACGCTTAAGGCTGATCTCAATCTCATCTAACGATCTTATTTAAAGATAAGCGATAATTTAAAATCCCTTTAAAATCATTTATATAGTTGGAGGTATTGCTGATGGATTTAAAATTGATCGCCATTGTATTGCTGGCAATCGTCATATTAGGCTGGCTTAGCTATGTTTTGCTCTTAACCTAAGTACAAGGTCACATATAATGAGGAGCAATCGTGGTCCCAAAGCCCGGCTAAACCATAAATTGACACTAAAGCAGCTTGAAATGCCTATCATAAAAGAATCCGCCTTCGTTTGATGTTCGATCAAACGGCAGCTTAATGCGACTGGAGTCAAACGGGCGACGGCGCACCCAGCTGCAAGCTGCGGGGTATTCGATAAAAATGAAGGGCGTAACTCCTGACTAATTAGGAGTGCCAGTTGACCCACAGTATCGATATTTGATTCCCGTGTCATTCTTATACATTGCTTAATAATAATAGATATATGTCCTTGAGCATTGCTGATGGGTTCATGTTTGGCATAGGTTTTGTAGTCTGCCTGATTCTGGGTGAGCTAATTTTTGCAGCGATCGCTCTAATGATATTCGGATCCTGGATAAGGAGCCTGATGCCATAGGGGTGAGTTAAATTCAGGAAGCAGAGATACATAGGGAGGTAATCGATTACGTTAGTATATTGATGATAATTCTGGGGATTCGTGCAGCTTCTAACGGTTTAGCGAACGATGTCCTAAAGAAGACCTGTAATATGGGATTAGAAAGAGTGTCCTGGTCCAAGTGTTTCCTCCGTAAATGTGCCTGTAAGTTAATAGATAGCATGTCAGAAAATTATTCGCTGTTCTATGATAATATCGAGAGCTTCGCTATCCGCCGGACTGCGGCTAGCGTCATCAGAGCTGTAGAAGGATCGATGGAAAAATTCGCTTGCTGATGCCTCCAAGAGATAAACTCCTGTAGAGGTAGTGGGCAAAACTGGGGGTACTATTGGCTTGGGGCTGTCGAAATGAACTATATCATTGAAACCTGATTAAAAGATATGTATTCGAGAAGGGCTATACAGGAATGGATTATAGCATCATAATACCGTTCGAATAGACCGAAATTTTTTATATCTTGGGGTGAAATAACTATCTCAATAAAATGAAACATCTCATTTCGAATCCGAGATGATGAACTAAAAAGGGAGATTTTATGGCAGAAATATCCAGTTCGGCTATATACAAGGCCGATATCCAGCTCGTTCCCTGGTGGCTTATCCTGCTGGAAGGCCTGGCAGCATTAATCATTGGAGTAATGCTTATCATCAATCCTGTTTCGACGACAATTCTGCTGGTCCAGATCTTGGGATGGTACTGGCTGTTTACGGGCATACTGGCTTTGATCTCTCTCTTCATGGACCGGAGAGACATGATCTGGAAGATCGTTAGCGGAATCTTGGGAATACTGGCCGGCATAATAATAATCGGGCATCCATACTTCAGCGCCGTGATTGTGCCTGCCACTCTCATAATAGTAGCTGGCGTCCTGGGAGTTTGCTTTGGTGCAATCAGCCTCTTCTGGGCACTTAAAGCAGGATGGGGAGCCGCCATCATGGGCATTCTCAGCATCATCTTTGGGCTGCTGCTGCTGGGCTCACCCTACCTTGGAATAGTCATGCTGGTTTATCTGCTGGCAGTCTTAGGCATAGTAGGAGGCATTATCACAATATTTATGGCTTTAAAGCTTCGCAGCCTTTAAGTGAACTAAAAAATATTGAAGGTAGTGCTGCCAAAGGCAGGGCTGCTTCTTCAAATGTTTTTATGTTTATGATGGAATGATGAATTTTTTGAACTTCTCAATAAGCCCCTCTAGGAACATTTAAATATACATTGGCCGGTGGCCTTAACTATATGAAGATATAACGTTAGATTAGGTGGATTGATGGCAGCCCTGGAAGCACTGGTTGTTGCAGCATTGCTGTTAATAATCGGAATTGCATTTTGCTTTGGCGGATACAAGTGGTTTATGATCCTGCTTCCTGTACTGGCATTCCTGGTGGGCTTCATCATCGGGGCCGCTGCAGTTTCTGGCGTTTATGGGGAGAGCATCCTATCCTTAATCGTGATAGTCGTAGCTGGACTCATCACGGGCCTTTTGCTATCTGTGCTCGTATATATGTTCTTCAATCTGGCGATTATCCTGCTGGGAGCCTTTTTGGGCTATACCCTGGGCTCGGGCATAGCAATCTACATCGGTTTTGAAACTGGTTTTATCCCTGCTATAGCAGGTGTAATTGCAGCCGCTATAGTCGGATTCTTGGCCTTTCGCCTAAACCTTCCTAAATACGTAATCATCGCTCTTACAGCCCTTATAGGAGGTGAAGCAATACTATCCGGCGCACTTCTCCTGGCGGATTTCATATATTTAAAAGACCTTGAACTGGGGCTGCTGGGATCTGCCCTGTCGCACTCTGCTGCTTGGAGCTTCGTCTGGCTGGTCCTGGCAATAGTTGGGGCAGCGGTACAGCTGCATAGATCGAGATCATACGAGCTGGATCTGGAACCCAGAGCAAGAGGCGGAAAAATCTAAGTTAAAGCTTGAGAGTTATAAAATTATATGCAAAAACATATGTTCTAATAGATGTCTATTAATATTATGAGAGCATTAATCTTTTCGGCTTTATTTGTCTTACTTTCCGTCTGTATGGCAGGCGCAGCAATCGATTTGAACAACCTGCAGGAGAGCATCGACAGCTACAACAATAATATTGATGCAGCACCATCTGTCCTTAAGGCGCTTTTGGGGAACGAGAGGATAAACATAACCATACTGTTGAATAACAGTAGTACAGTTAGCTGGGGATTTGAGACTGAGAATGCAAAGATAGTTCGTTTCGAGAAAGGAGGTATCGAGAATCCTACCATAGATGTTTTTGCCACTGAGGACGCGATTTATAGAGTGCAAAATGCACAGGACCCAGCGGCTGCTTATAAAAATGCAGAAGAGTCGGGTGAGGTGAAGATAGAGGGTAAGACGCTTGGAGCCAGACTGAAACTGGGGGCAGTTCTATCCAGCGGAGAGGCCATCAGGTTCTTCTTTGGGATTCTATCTTAGAATATCAATACACAAAAGGCTTAACGCTGATACAGAGGTTAAGAAAGAATCTGATGAAGATATGCCGTTCCAGTGCAGGACTATCAATAGATTCAAAGCTTAGCAACTAGTATAATTACGCTCAAGTGTTAAGAGGCATAGCTATGAGCTCCGCAAAAAAAAGTTAGTCATTGCAGTGATCTGCATCTTTTTAATTGTGCTTCTGATGGGCTTTCTGGCCCTATCGGAGCCTGATGACTGGAGGCTTTCTCGACAAGACCTTATCAATCAATCTGCCCAGCCAGATCTGATTGTAACTATAAGCGAAGGCTACCTGAACGAAGTTGTGCAATCAGAGCTGAAAGAGCGTGAGGCAGAAGGCGTAAAGAATGTGACCATCTTTCTCAACAGGGATTCCCCTGTTGAAGTTGCTGTAGTGCTGCAGATACCCGTCGGCTTTACTACCCTGGAGCCGAAGATCATGGTGGAGGCGAACGTGAGTGCGGAGAACAATACGCTGAAAGTGACGCCGGAATCTCTGAGCGTGGGCCAGCTGAACCTGCCCAGAAGCACCTGGATAGGGCCGCTCGGCTCAGCAATGGATGCTGTAGAGGATGCGGCGAACCAGGCGGCTCTCAGCGTTTTGCAGAAGGGCTACAAGATCACCGGTGTCTATGTCGAAGATAGATACATAACGCTGACCATCATTGCCCCGCCGCCAGAAGAGCTGAGCAGAATGCTCGCTTGAATAATAATGAAAGCTGTATCAGCTCTCTGGAACCCAACGCTTTATGACCTGGTGAAGGTGGCCTGCCCCAACAATTGGCTCTGTGCCCGTCTCCAGCTCAGAAGGATAAACAAGGATTGCTTTCGATTGGCTGCCACCCATTCCGCCGTGCGAGCCTACCAGCTCCTCGAAGGCTGCTACCTCGTCCTTTTGCGGATCGTAGAAGCTGTTCACAAGCAAATCAGGCGCATTGGTGAAGTCATCTTCTCTTCGAAGGTGCAGTGCTGCGTTAGGCCCAAAATTGGCGAGGGGATTTTCGCCCTCAAAGCGATCGTCACTTAGGTAGTATATCCCTCTGGAACTGATGACCAGAGGCCCGTGCTGCGCAGAGCGCAGCATGACGAATCCCACCTCGGGATAGCTCAAAAGCCCAGGAATCAGGTTGGGGAACGCTTCATTGATCTGCTCCAGGCTCCTTCGCTCTTTCCAGGTTGTGAAATAGATCAAACCAAGGTTGCCCGAGGCTAAAACTATGGCTTTGTTCTTCTCCTCGGGCTTCAACTCCTCTCCTTTTGGGCCAAGGGCCACCTCGCCCTCCTCTATTTTGTTCCTTACGGCGCGGTTAAGCAGCCTGCCGCCACGTGTGTTCTGTCTTGAGACATCTGTAAGCAATGCATTGACCCGAAGCCAGGTCTCATCCTCTGCAGGAGGAGAGTATGTCTCCAAACCTACCAGCCCGTCCACTACCTGGCCTAGAGTCTTCCCTGTGCGCCGAAGAAATGTGGCTCCATTGCTCTGACCGTGATCGGAGAGCACCACAAACCGGTAGGGCCGCGCTCCTTTCTTTGATATGCGCTCCAGCCAATCGAAGGACTTGTCCAGACCGCTTAAAACTCGCAAAGCATCTTTTCGTGCTACCCCTGAGTGGTGAGCCACCTCGTCGTAACCCACAAAAGTCGAGTACATGGCCGGCAGACCGCGCAGCATGTCGCCGACCAGTGAGAACATGCTAAGCTCTCGCAATATGCTTGTAGTGGTGGCTCTCTGGATTGGATAAAGTCCTGTGCGATGCACGCGCGGCCTCTCGTTACGCGCTACTTGCAGCCAGCCTTCCAGGACTTCTACCACGAAATGAGACACGAATAGCGCAAATGTCCTGGGAGCCATGAACGGATTGGCATAGAAGAGAAAGTACTCCATAGTGTTGCGCTTTGTCGAGCCGAGAGTGCTGATCGTAAGCATGTTCTCCTTGGCATCTCCAGAGTACATGTTAGCCCTGCTGGATCCATTTTTTGCCAGAAGGCCGTTTCCATCAGAGATCCTCTTCTCAACCTCTGCCACATCGTGGGGCTTTTCTGAGGTCACCAGCTTTGCCCTGTCCTTCTCGTACCAGCGAAATGCAGGGATATTTGCATTGTTGCCGTGAAGAATTCCAGGCTGGCAGCCGCCTGTCTGACAGGAGAGATCCGTCTCCCAGGTGACAAACTTGTGGCTTCCATCTTCTAGCCATCTCTTAAGAGTGGGCATATAGCCCTCATCAAGAGCCTTTTGAAACACCGCTTCTGAAAGACCGTCTATCTCCAGGAACATCAACCCAGGCACATTAGATCTCTTGGAAACGCCATAGCGCCTGATGAGCGGCTGAACAACGAAGCGCTCATAAGCTTTGAAATCGTCAGTTGCGAACAGGCCCCCTACAATCATGCCTGTCATGGATATGACTAGGGATACGCCTATTGCCGTCCAGATTGAAGCGATCGATACGCCGGGAACAAATTCGCTGACAATAACTACGAAAATGCCATTTAGCAGGAAGACGAGCAAAGGAAATACCAGAGGATGCAAGCGAACGGAGAAGTACATAAGGTACGGAAGTATAAAGCTGTTGGCTACCCCCAAAAGAAGCACAAACAGAAATGCGCCTTGAAGTGTTTCAACATGCAGACCAGGTATGTAGATATCCAGAAGCCCCAAAACGCTGACCTGGACGATGAGGGTTATCAATGCTACAGATAAATACTGCACAATGGTTCGTTTCTTTTCCTGGCCCAAAGTTTTATTCACGGCTTTCACCCAACTGTCTTTTCCATTATCGTGTACTGTTATATGCGCTAATGGTAGTAATAATTTCGTTTGTCATTAGCCTAGAAAGATAGCATCGAAAATATCTCTGATCGCAATGGTATAAAGGGATTATAAAGATATAATGGAGTATATTATCACTTTTTTAATCCTATTAGGACGATTGCTCTTTGAGCGCAAACGCTCTACTGATAGAGGAAATTTTTAAATAGAATAAGACCATATAATATTAATACTCTACCAAAAAATATAGTAGATCTCAGACCAGAATAGCTGTTAAGGTTGGTCTTATCTGCAATTTCACGATTGCAGATATGTCGACTGGATATGAAATTGAATGGAGTTGAGATTAATGGCTGAAGAAAAAAAAGAAGGAAGAGAGAAGAGCAAGGAAGGCACTGGCGGGATGACTGTATCAGAGGCTGGTCGTAAAGGTGGAGAGCGGGTCAGAGAGCTCATCGAAGAGGGCAAAGAATCAGAGAAAGGACGAAGCAAATAATCCAAAAAAGCCCAATCATCTGGCAAAAGCTCTTCCAGAAACGAGGAACAGAGCAGATTGATACCGGTAAAGGATTCTTTAGGGATTTGTTGGCCCGCCTTAGCCGTTAAAATCTCGATGACTCTGGCTGAGGAGGGCATCCCTTTCAATGGGACTTATAAAGAGTAATTATCTGAATCATCTGGCTTAAAAATACTTCTTTTATGCGAACATCAATCTATGTGCCTCCTCAGCTTCGTCAGCCTTGGAAACACAAGCACCTCCCCCTGCATCTCCACTACTGGAGATAGCTCTCCTGTGTCCACCCTCTTCAGCAGAGGCGACATGAAATCCCTGCCTTCGACATGGTTTATGGTCACTCCCTGGCAGAGAGGATTGAAGGCCGGGAGCATGATGAGGTCTTTGCCCTTCACCACTTTTTTACCGTAAAGAAAACAGGGCAACCGCTCCATCTCGATCTGGATCACTGGATGCTCATGCCCGACGATCAGATTGCTGAATTTCTCCAGATCCGCATGGCCGTGAGCAAATGTGAAGCGTCCTGCGTCATACCTATCCAGGACATCCTTTGGCAGAGTGGAAAGCATCGTATCGTGCGATCCTCGTAGTAATACAACCTGGCACTGCTTTTCCAGCAGCCTCATGACTAAGTCCAGCTTTTCAATGACCTTTCGATCTATCCTGTTAAAGGAGTGGACGATATCACCTGCCAGAACGAATATGGTGGGCTTGAATTTCTTTAAAACCTCTTCCAGCCTCTCCAGAAGCAACCGCTCCTCCTGCAGGGGAAAGGCCAGTCCCTGGCGAAGCAGCTCGTCCTCAAGGCCAATGTGAAGATCTGAGGCGGCGCAGATTCCCATATCCCTTATGAACAGGCAGCCGCTTTGAAATCCGAACCTTTTTTCCAGATCCATCAGGCTGTGCCTTCTTCAGATCCGTCTTCTGTAAGGTCTTCCTGTATTTCTTCCGGTAATTCTTCCCGCATCTCCTCTAACATCTCTTCCAATGTTTCTATTTCCTCTACTGTTGCGTCCTCTTTTTCTCCCTCTGCTGCATCCGCAAACTCTCTTTCAGCGGCTTCGTCTGCTGCTCTCTCTATGCCGCCGATCTTATCCATGACCCTTCTATGGAACTCTTTAAGCAAAGTCAGCTTATCCTCTGCGAAGACCACATCGCTGGCTCCCATGGACGCCAGGCCGAAGGCCATGGGGCTAGGCGAATCTGCCACCTTCAGGACTACCTCGATATCTCCGGATTGAATTTCCCGCAGGATCTCCCGGATATTCTCCACCTCGAACTTGTCCTCGATGATCTCTCTGTAGCTCTCCTTTAAAACTGCAAAATCATCGAGCTTTTTAGCGAAGTAGATGAGCATGTCTGCGCTGACCTGCTGTCTCCTGGCGCTCTTCCTCCTGCCCATGTAGTTTCTAAGAATCATAAAAGAGCGAGTAGCGTTAATGCGAAAGATGCTCTTTAGGAGGTTTGTGTTCTCTATGGCCTTCCTCAGCAGCTCCTCGCAATTCTCCTCCCGGATGGACGTGAGGATCTTGTAAACGTCTACCTTTCTGTTCCTGGGGACGGAAACCATGAAGCCGGAATCTAGAATGGAGACGTATACGTTGCTGGTCTTCTCCCTTGAGATGATGTAGGCCACCATTCTTGAGAAGCCGTCGTTGAACCGCACACCATAGTTCGTGAGGAAGTAGAAGACCCGTCTGTTATTCTCCGAATCGATGCCCTCCTCCACAACCACCCTCCAATCAGTTGATACCGAATCCTCTCCCAGGTAACCGATCTGATGCAAGAAGATCTCGTAGATTGAGCGGGCGCTGTTTTCATCAATTGGATAATGCATAAGGAGCCAGGATACGACCTCCTCACGGCTGTTGGATTTCATCATCCAAAGCATGTCGTTCTTGAAGCGGAGAACGCTCTTTCCCAGATCAAAGGATAGCGGCAGCTTCTCCGAGATCCAGGTAGGGATGTTCGGTCTATCCCTGGTTGCATCAACGTAGATGTTACCTCCACGGCGGTAGCAGAACCGAAAAGATCTTCCTCCAATGACGAAGACGTCTCCCTTATCCAGCTTCTCCATGTACTTCTCATCCAGATTGCCCACCCAGCGGCCCTCTCGGGTTAATACGTCGCAGGAGAACTGGTCTGGTATCATGCCTGTGTTGGTGTAGTAGATCATCCGGGCGTTTCTACCACGCTTTCCCATCAGGCCAGTCGGCTCATCGTACCAGATCTTGGCATAGACCCGGCGTTCGGCCAGGCCGGCGTGCTTGCCTGAGAGGTAATCAACAGCGCTCATGAAGTCATCTTTTTTCAAATCCCTGAAGCAGTGTGAGCGCTTCACAATGTGCTGCACGTCGTTTAAGTCCCATTGCCTCTCTAAGGCCATTCCGAGAAGATGCTGGCAGAGCGCGTCAAGGCAGTTCGTTGGTATGTGAATCCTGTCCACGAAGCCTGACCTGCCCTTCTCCAGCATGACTGCACACTCAATCAGCTCGTCCCTGTCTAATACTATTATCCTGCCCTTCACCACCTGGTCCAGGCTATGGCCAGCTCTTCCAATCCTCTGCAATAGCGCTGCTACGGATTTGGGAGAGCCAATCTGCAAGACGAGATCGATATGGGGCATATCGATGCCGAGCTCCAGGGACGTGGAGGAGCATACGACCTTCAGGCTTCCCTCTTTCAGGCGGTCCTCAGTCTCGAGTCTGCCCTCTCTTCCCATGGAGCCATGGTGGCATCCGCTGTTGCTTTCGTTGTAGAACTGAGGATAGCGGGTACGTAGGTTGTAGAGCACCCTCTCTGCGCCGTTCCTGGTATTGGTAAAGATGAGTGTGTTCTTATGCTCCTGGACGTGCTTGTGAACCATTCCGTAGAGCCTGTCGGAAAGCTCCCGGGAGGTTGTGAAGATGAGGTCGGGCACAGGGCAGAGAAGCTTTAGATCGAACTGTCTGGAAAATCGAGTATCTACTATCTCCACCGGCCGGTCATTCCCTGCTAGGAAGGCAGCTATCTCCTCAAGAGGCTCGATGGTAGCAGAGCAGCCGATCCTGGCAAAGCTTCCGGCTTCCGGATCTATGAACCTGCCCTCTTTATAATCTTCGCACTCTATATCTTTGCCATCTCTATCTTTGGCATCTATACCTCTGCCGTCTATTCCTCTGCCCTCTCTGCTCCCTCTCTCTTTCTCCCAGAGCTCCCTCTTCAGCTCCTCCAGCCTCTCCAGGCTTATGGAGAGGTGGACGCCGCGCTTGGAGCCTGCCAGGGAGTGGATCTCGTCCACGATCACCCAGCGAACGGTCTTGAGCTTCTCCCTGAAGCGGGGGGAGCTTAAAAGAATGCCAAGGCTCTCCGGTGTCGTATTGAGGATGTGAGGAGCTTTTCGAAGCATCTTGGATTTATCCTGTGCCGAGACATCTCCATGTCTGATGGCATGCCTGATCTCCTGTGGCTTAATCCCTTTTTCGAGAGCTATAACCTGGATCTCAGATAGAGGCTTATCGAGATTTTTATGAATATCATTGGCCAGGGACTTGAGAGGGGAGATGTAAAGGCAGTAGACGCTGTCCTCCAGCTCGTCTCTTCTAGCCATTACGAAGAGCTGGTTGAGGATGGATATGAAGGCCGAGAGAGTCTTGCCTGATCCTGTGGGAGAGCAGATCAGGACGTTCTTTTCGCTATCGATGAGGGGAACGGCCAGCCTCTGCGGAGGCGTGAAAAGCTCCTTATGCCTGGAAAACGAACGGGTCCACCATTCCCTGATAACTTCGTCGAAGAGGTCGAGGATCTCCTTATCTTTGGAATTTTCTTCAAATGTATCTTGCGTAGATATCTCTTGCGTCAGCTCAGATGCCATTTCAGCCAGTGGTAATGCACATTAGAACTTAGACCTTGTGGTTGTATAATTCCTCAAAATATTTTTCTAATTGTTTGTAAATGATAAAGATCTGGATGAAAATATAGATAATAGAATATCGATTTGTGCCGAAAAGGGCCGAGATTAGAAATTAAATTTAGATCGATTTTACCGAAAGTCGAATTCTTTTTGACCTCTATTGAAACTGGTTTAATTCTTAAGAGAATTGGAAGTAATTCCCGTAATGGAATTTGGAAAAAGAGTGAAGTAAGGCTTCAGCTGCCTTTATCCCGTTGCCTTTATGTTTTAGCCAGATCGGATGTACAGCGCGGGCAGCGTATTGCCTCCTTGGGAATGCTCTCCTTGCAGTAGGGACAATCTTTGGTGTTGGGAGGGGCAGGCGGCTCCTGGCGCTTCAGCCGGTTGATGGTCTTTATCACGAAGAAGAGCGCCAGGGCAATTATCAGGAACTCGATGATCGTATTGATGAACGACCCATAAGCAAGAACGGGCGCTCCCGCTGCCTTTGCGGCTTCCAGAGAAGCATAGCTCATTCCGTCCAAAGAGACGAAGAGATCTGCGAAGTTAACGCCTCCCAGAAGCATGCCGATGGGCGGCATTATAACATCGTTGACCAGAGAGGTTACTATCTTTCCGAAAGCTGCGCCGAGAACGAAGCCTACAGCGAGGTCGATGACATTCCCCTTGACAGCAAACTCCTTAAACTCGCTAATGAATCCCATAAATCATCCCCCTAACAGATGCAAAACCATGAAACCTCTGCTGATATATCTATAAATTCTTTTGCCCTCTCTGCTCGAAGTGTACCGTGCGGAAATTATAACTTCAGCTTTTAGAGAATTAAACTGTGGACTGGTTCATCTTTGCCCTTGCCAGCACTGCATCGTTTGCTGTGGCAGTCCTTGTGGATAAGCTCCTTTTAAGCTGCTGCACTCGCAGCTCGGCCGCATACCTGGTAGCTTTGATAATCTTTCAGCAGGTCTTCGTCATCTTGGTCGCAGCCTTTGCGGGAGCAGGTTTTATCTATCCCGTTTCTTTCTATGGAATGGTGGCAGGGGCAGCACAGGCTGCAATGTACATATCCTACATGCGGGCTTTGCAGATCGAAGAGGCCACCAGGGTCACTTCTCTCATCTTCGTCTATCCCGTCCTCGTCTTTTTGGGTTCAGCTCTGCTGCTTGGAGAGGTGCTGTCGCCCGGGCATTATCTGGGAGGCATTCTCCTCGTGATCAGTGCTCTGCTCGTCTCCTACAGGCCGTCACCTGAAAGGTCGATTGCCTTCTCTCCTGCCTTAAAGCACCTGTTCTTTTTCTGGATATTCGCATCCGTCTATGCTATTGGAGTCAAATACCTTCTTTCCTTCATGGACGAGTGGCATCTCTTCATCTGGTCTTCCTTAGGAACGCTGTTGGCCGTTCTGCCCTTTTTGATCGATAATGATATCAGGGCTGAGACCTTTGGATTCTTCAGATTAAGCGTAAATCCCTTTCTGCTGAGGGCAATACTTCTTGAGGAGATCTTTGACTTCCTGGGAAGGCTCTTGTCTATATTCGCATTTGCCTTAGGACCGGTAGCCTTAGTATCTGCTGTGGGAGCGCTGCAGCCTTCTATAATGCTCGTCTATATCCTGGCCTTAAGCCTCTTCGTGCCTGGACTGCTGGAGGAAGAGATGGATATGAGAACGCTAAGCATGAAGGTTGCGGCAGGAGTATTAGTAGTGATAGGCGTCTACCTCGTCTCTTGATCTATGCTCGGGAAGCTAGCTTTAATGCTAAGGTCATTCTAAAAGTGAATGAAACATAGGAACAACCTTTGTGGGGCCTTCGTGACTTTGTGTCTTTGTGGTAGAATCCATAACACTGAACCACAAAGACACAAAATCACAAAAAGAGTTCATGGGCCCATGTATGCTTTCAGTATAATCTCATAACGCATCCAAGATCTGGGCAGGAGTCCTGATCGGACCCTGCTTACCTGCCGCTCTCTCCTCTGCTCCTCTTGCCCTGCTCCTGCCTTCCTCTGCTCTCTCCACCAGGATATTCCTCTTCCCATTTCTCCCTGCTGCGTTCAACAGCCAGCTTCTCTTCTTCGCCAGGCGCGCCTCTGCCTTCTTCCCATCCTCCCTCTTCACCTCTGCCGCCTTCAAACCGTCCTTCTTCTCCTTTCCTCTCCTGCCATCTGGCTTCCTCTGCAGAAAGTCCAGCGCCTCTTTCGGCTTGAGGCTGAATCTGCTCAGCCTTAGCCTTGGCCACTTTCTCCCTGGCGACGGCATGAAGCGACTCCTGCACTCTTCTTATCTGGTCGTAGGGAACATTCTGAGCAGGCAGGGATCCCTTGGCCCCAACGAAGAGCCTGCTGAACTCTGTGGGCAGCTGGGCGAGGACATCCTTTATCTCTCCAATGGATGATGCCTCCATCAGCACCTCGAAGACGACCCTTGTCCTGTAAGCAGCCTCAGGCTGATCCACGCCTTCAGATTCGGCAACACGGCGGAACAGCTCATTTAAGTCATACTTTTCCAAAGGCTGGTTCAAAAGGTGTCTTCCAAGCTCCTGTGGAAGCTGGGCTGCAAGGTCGTCTGCTTCTCCTTCTTGAAGCCTTGCTCCCAGATTTTCAAGTACAATTCTTGTCAGCCGCACGGCATCTCCCCTGGAGGGAAGAGCGGCGCGATTTTGAACGTGACCTATGAACTCGTCGTATTTCACTTAATGCATCTCCTGCAAATTTTTATTCTTAAATACATTTTGAGAGTAAAGAATTTAAGATTTTTGATAAAAATGGTTCTTATAGCGTGTACTGAGATCGAATGAGCAAGCGATAAGATGGGCCTTGGACCTTGATCATCTCCATTGTTAATCTTTTGGAAGAACGAACTGATAAGAACACTCTAGCCATAAAGATCTGAGCCGTATTACTAGTAGCAATAGCTGTAGGCATTGCGTCATAATTCTCCATCCCGCAGGGAATCTTTCTTATACTACGTTGGCTTGACACTGATCACCGGCTTTACCGGGACTTGTAAGAGAGAGGGTGTATTTAGGATGGATCATTTTGGAGGCAAATTTCCATATCTTCCGGAGAGAATATTCCGTCTAGGCGAGCTGGCATGCAATCTCTGGTGGAGCTGGCATCCTGAGGCAAGATCCCTTTTCCAAATGCTTAGCGGAAATGGAGCCGAGTTCAAAGCCCAGAATCCCGTAAAGCTGCTCCACGAGATAGATAGGTCCGTCCTGGATAGAGCGAGCAAAGACTCACGCTTCCTCCGCAGGTATGATGCGGTCATGGCCAGGTTCGATGCGGAGATGAACGCCTACGGAAGCTGGTTCTATTCAAAAGTTGCCGATCCGGGAATGCATCCTGTGGCTTACTTTTCTGCTGAGTTCGGGCTTCATCACTCGCTCCCGTTTTATGCCGGAGGCTTGGGCTTCCTGGCGGGAGATTTCCTCAAGGAATGCAGCGACCTCGGAGTGCCCGTGGTCGGGGTCGGATTCATGTACCCAGAGGGCTACCTTCACCAGAAGATCTCGCCCGATGGCTGGCAGATGAACGAGAGCGAGATTCTGGACAGGGAGCATGCGCCCATATGCCGCGTTTTGGACAAGAGCGGCCAGCCCCTGACAATAAAGGTCCCAATTATCGAGCTTCCAATATACTTCGAGGTCTGGAGGGCTCAGATCGGCAGAGTACCTCTCTACCTCATAGACACCGATATCGAGGGTAACGATCCATGGAATAGAGGCATGTCAGCCAGGCTTTACAGCGGAGATGCTGAGCAGCGGCTGATTCAGGAGATACTGCTTGGAATCGGAGGCACTCAGATACTCCATGCTCTGGGCATAAAGCATTCAATTCTCCACCTCAACGAGGGCCATTCTGCATTTGCCATCCTCGAGAGGATCAGGGAGAAGGTGGAGACGGGCATGAGCTACAGCGACGCGGCAGACCAGGTCAGGGCGACCACGGTTTTTACCACTCACACGCCGGTTCCTGCAGGCCACGATGTCTTCCCCTTTACTCTGATGGAAAAATACTTCGGCTCTTACATACCCCTGCTCGAAATGGATAGAGACTCCTTCTTCCGCCTGGGCGTTGAGCCCCGCAATCCGACAGAGGGCTTCAACATGGCGGCCTTCGCCCTGAGGATGTCTGCCTACAGCAATGCCGTAAGCAAAAAGCACGGCGAGGTGGCCAGCCAGATGTGGCAGCATCTCTGGCCAGATCAGCCAGAAGAGAGCGTGCATATCGATTACATTACCAACGGCGTTCACGTTCCCACCTGGATTGATTCCCGCATTGCTGCCCTCTTCAACCGATATCTCGGGCCTAACTGGCTGTATGATCACGATAACCCGTCCATCTGGGAGCTGGTGGACGACATTCCAGATGGAGAGCTGTGGAGAATCCACCGACTTTTAAAGATGATAATGATAGCTGTAATGCAGGAGAGGTCCAGGCTCCGGTGGGCGGAGGATCACGCCGATCCCAACATTATCCTTGCCTCAGGCGTCATGTTCGATCCCAGCACTCTTACCATCGGCTTTGCCCGCAGGTTTGCCACCTACAAGAGAGCTAACCTGATACTGCAGGATATGGAGAGGCTGAAACGGATTCTCAACGATTACAACCGTCCCGTGCAGATAGTCTTTGCTGGGAAGGCGCATCCTGCCGATACCTCGGGCAAGCAGCTCATTCAGCAGATATTCAACGCTGCCAGAGACCCGTCGTTTGGCGGACGCATTGCCTTCATAGAGGACTACGATGAGGAGCTCTCGCAATATCTGGTTCACGGTGTGGACGTATGGCTCAACAATCCCCTCCCGCCCTTTGAGGCCTCAGGGACGAGCGGCATGAAGGCGGGAATAAACGGCGTTCCCCATTTGAGCGTTCTGGACGGGTGGTGGCTTGAGGGCTATACAGGAAGGAACGGCTGGGCCTTCGACGGCACACACGACAACAGCTCCAATGCTGCAGCTGCGGAAGAACTTTATACCCTCCTTGAGAAAGATATAGTACCTTTATATTATGATAAAGATGAGGCTGGCATTTCCCAGGGCTGGGTCAGGGTCATGAAGGAGTCGATAAAGAGCACTGCTCCGCGCTTTTGCTCTCGAAGAATGGTCAAAGAGTATGCCCTGAAGTTCTATCAAGAAGCTTTAAAATACGCCAACGGCATAGAGCCATAGCTCCTGGCTTCTGGAACCGCGCTGGCAAATCACAGCCTCTGGAGAGCAGGAGATGTCTTTAGCTCTGGATCTCGTCCTTAAGTATCACCAGGAAACAAAGCACCGCCTCAATGCCTATGCCCGGGGTCCGGGCAGGCTGGACTGGGCAAACCAGCCGGATCCTTTCCGCCGTTATGTTGGATCGCCTTTGATCATGCTTGATAGGACGGAAGCTGCGACCAGTTTGGCAAGCGCTACAAGAAGCGCTCCCTCCAGGCTGAACATGCAGAGCATATCCAGTCTCTTCTATAACAGCCTCTCCCTCTCTGCATGGAAAAGCTCCGGCGGCTCTACCTGGTCTTTGCGAGTCAATCCCTCCAGCGGCAACCTTCATCCGACAGAGGGCTATATGATATCCGGCGGGATCGAAGGCCTTGAAGGGTCTCCTGGAGTCTTCCACTATACCCCTGCAGAGCATGCTCTGGAACTGAGGGGAAGGCTGCCTGAAAAGGGCTGGAATGCACTTCGCCTGCCTGAGGGAACTCTTCTGATCGCTCTATCCTCCATCCACTGGCGCGAGTCGTGGAAGTACGGAGAGAGGGCTTTTAGGTACAGCGTGACCGACATCGGCCATGCCCTGGCAGCTCTTGGCATTGCCGCATCCTGCATCGGATGGCAGGCCGTGCTGGTGGATAATGTGGGCACGGATGATTTGGTCCGGATGTTTGGCATTTTCGGCGAGGACCTGGAGGCTGCTGAAGGAGAGGCTGAGCATCCCGATTGTCTATTGGCAGTTTTTACAGATGGAGAGATGCATGATGCGGTTCTCTCCAGGGATGATATCTCCCGCCTGGTACCTCAGGAGTTTCAGGGAGAGCCGAACATCCTCAGCGTAGATCACAGGGATTGGCCCATAATCGAGAGTGTCGCAGGAGCTACAATAAAGCCGGCGACTGTTGAGAACTATGAAAAGGTTCCGTCGAGGGGCAAGCTTCCTTCAGCCGACTTCTGTAGAGTTGTGCGAAAACGCCGCAGTGCTCAAGCCATGGACCGCAGAACAGCCATGCCTTTCGATATGTTCTGCGATCTCCTTGGGTTTACCCTGCCACTTCCCGGGAATGTGCCCTTCAGCTTGCTCCCCTGGAAGCCCCGAGTCCATCTGGCCATATTCATACATCGCGTCGAAGGCCTGGAGAGCGGTCTATACATGCTGCTTCGGGATGCCGGCCAAAGAGATGCCATTTCAGCCGTCGCAAGTGCTGACTTTGCATGGGAGCGTCCTGCCGATATGCCTGAGGGTCTGGACCTTTATCGCCTGCAGCAAGGAGATGCCCGCTATGCAGCCAGACAATCATCCTGCCAGCAGGATATTGCATCGGATGGCTGCTTTGCTGTAGCAATGATCGCCGAGTTAAAGAGGCCTCTTCGAGAGATCGGGGCATGGTTCTATCCCCGGCTTCACTGGGAATGCGGCATGATAGGCCAGGCGCTTTATCTGGGTGCCGAGATCATGGGATTCAGGGGTTGCGGCATGGGCTGCTACTTCGATGATGCCGTTCACGAGATGCTGGGCTTGAAGGATATGGCTTACCAGGACCTTTACCATTTCGCTGTCGGCAAGGCGCTGGAAGACCCAAGGCTTATGACCCTTCCGGCTTATGGATAGCGTATGATTCTATTCGCGCCTAACTACTGCCACCACAAAGGCACAAAGAGCACAAAGGATGCACAAAGAATAGATAATTTGTGGTTCAGAATCCCAAGTAAAAGGGCCCTTTGTGCGTACTTTGTGAGATTTGTGCCTTTGTGGTGGATAACAGCAGTAGTTAAATAAAGCTGCAAGCCCAAATAACTCTGCACTTAAGGATGCTTAATATAGATATTGAAACGTAGAGGCAAGACAGGTGATCTGAGTAATGAGGGCAGAATTGATCCTGGCTTTGATGCTGGTGCTGGTGAGCCAAAGCTTGGCAGCCCATGAGGCCGTAATGCTCGGCCCTTACAACGTATCTTTTGACATGAATACTACTATGGAGTACGATATCTTTGCCGAGCTGCCGACGAGCGGCATCACCTCCAGCGGCCTCAAGTTCGTCAGGTACAACATGTCCATAGAAACTGCGGATTACTTCGCGTTGGTGATCCTGACCGGATACGAGAAGAACATGCTGGCCAGCATCGAAGCCAACAAGGAGATCGTGGAAGCTGCTCTCATGGCTTCGGGATGTGAGAGTCCGAAGATTTACCAGCCTTTGATGGATGGACAGCCGGGGGTGCTTGGAAACTGCCGGTTTGATTCGGGAACAATTCTGGTCGTTGCGAGCTACTCACCTGATGCCGCAGTTAGGGATAACGGGGAATACAGCGGCCAGACCAACTGTCGCGTAATGTCCATCTTTCCCTGGGAGGTAACCAGAGATATGCTCTACACTCTGCATGTAGAAATTCCGGCTCAGTAGCTCCCTTTTTAGGAACTCATCTCGAAAGCACAACAGAGAATAATAACTCTCTTTGTGCCTTTCTGTGTCGCTACCTTTTCTTATGCAATCTCGCGTGGAGGTGCCGAAGTCCCGGACATTTTAGGGCTTAACCTGGCCCGAAAGAGAAGCTATGCTTTTTCGCGTAAAACCGGCGGATCCACATGTACTTGATGTCCTTTGGATCACGGCCTTTTAACTTCGCTCGAACTAACATTTTAACAAAATTTATCCCTGCATTTGACGGCTTGAACAGCCCTCGAAGTCCAATCTAATAAATAGTAATGCATGAGGCCATTTTTAGACCAGCGCTCATCCAGTAATTTATTCCAACAGCCGAATAAAGATTGTTAACATCTAGCATTTTTCCGGCCCTTAGATCAGACTTTTCAGCATCAAGAGCCTCATGGAGGATTCATGTAAGTATTAGGTGATATCTACATAAAAACCAGCTTTTAATATTACGGGCCTTGTAACATTGAGGTTGGAGGAATTAAAATCAACGCAATTAAACTGATGTTGTACCTCATGGCGCTTTGCGCGCTAGTTGGATTTGGCGCTGCGTATGAGACCGCCTATGAGAGCACTATGTATCAGAGCATGACTGCTTATGAGGATGAGCCTGTATACGCCCAACAATACTCCGGCACTTCGGAATCGTACGGCGGCTACCACGATGGCGACCACGATGGCTACCACGATGGCGACCACAATGGAGACCACAATGGAGACCACCATGGAGATTATCACCATGGCTACTACGACTGGCTATCGCCGGGAGGCGCCTATTACTGGTCGTATCCGAGCTATTACTCTACCTGGTACTATCCAACCTACACCTATACCTACTACCCAACCTACTATTACACATACCCCTACCATACCTGGTATTCCACTCCGGTCGTTTACGACTGGGTAGCTGATCCCTGGTGGGCAGCAAACGTCTACGGCGTAGGAAGCACCACATACTACTACTCCAGCAGCTCAAGCTGGTCATACCACGGCGGATTCTTCTTCGGGCCTTAAGGTCCTGTGAAGAAATGCGAAATAGAGACGATTCAGTCAGAAGACGACAGTCCTTTGAGTAGCGCCTAAGAAAAACAACATTAGCTTTAGGGATGCTAACGAGGCTGGGGCCAGCATGGGGAGTGAGCTGGCCACGGACCTCAGGGCACGCCCTCATGCCTATTCTATTTAGGCACAGTCTTTTGGGGAGGGGGACGTCCTAAAGCTGGATAAATTTTATTTTCGAATATATCAAAGCCGCTGATATATCGATTGATCATATCAACTTTATTTTTATTCTTTTTGAACAAAACAATTTTTAAGCTCGTTTAGCTTCACAACATAGATAAAAATGTATCATTGCTAACAGGCGATAAACTTCAAAGGGACATATAGATATATTACAAGTTAGAATATGCGGTGCTTGCTCAAAATGGGAATTTGTGGATTGTAGCTTAAGGCTTTCTGCGAAACTGTGGAGAGCCTATGGAGTATCAGGACTTTGAGCAGGATGAATGGCTGCAGATGGGTTTTCAAGAGATCAGCGGGTCTATGGTCTGTTCGGATTCCGGGCTTAAAACCGTGGAACAGATCTTTGATCTTGGGAGAGATTAATGGATGCGATCTTTATGGCAGACTAAAGGGGCATTAGGCGATTTTAACCTCACCGGGACAGAAATGCAGCCTTCTGGAGCGGGCAGGGTTCTGCCTTTTCATTATGCTTTAGTTATAGGTGGCTTCATAGTTCTTAGTTACGCCGCGGGGCTATACTTATTGAGCAGCAGTCCGGATAGGCTCCTTCTTTTCGCCAATCTCATGTCGCTGGCAGTAAATGTGCTGGCTGCACTCTGTCTCTTTTATGCAGCCAAGCACTCCTATCTACATGGGAGTAGGATATACTTGGCGTGGATGGTCATGGGCATTGCTCAGCTAGTACTCGTTATTGGAGATGTCATATGGGCGTATGTTGAGCTTGTCCTCCAGCAGGAACCTTTTCCTTCTCCTTCAGACATTCCCTACTTGGCATTTTATCCCATCTTTCTCTCGGGCATCTTCCTGCTGCCGGGAATAAAATTCAACTCAAAAGAGCGGCTCAAGATGATGCTGGATACGGGCATTGTCATGGTTGCTGCAGTTCTCATCTTCTGGAGCCTGATCATTGCTCCCTCTCTCGAGCAGTATTCTGAGGCAGACAGCCTTACCACAATGCTTGCCGTGACTTATCCGGTAATGGACTTGATTTTAGTCTTTGCAGTACTTGAGCTCCTCTTCAAGAGAGTCGGCCTGCCCAGCCAGCGATCTTTATTTCTTCTGGCAGGCGGCTTGACGGCAGCAATAGTAACCGATGCCATCTTTATGCGCCAAAGCCTTGAGGGGACATATATTGGCGGCGGTCTTTTGGATAATGGATGGATGATATGGTATGTCCTGGTTGGCCTGGCGGGGGTCTCTCAAGCCAACAGCGTGTACTATGTCAGCTCAGGAATGAATAAAGATCATATGCCCAGGTATGGGCAGTGGACCTGGCCTCTTTATCTTCCTTATATCTGTGCCGCCTGTGCTTTTGCATTGCTTATCTGGAGCCAAAATCATATCATCGGGCTATCATTCAATGTACTCTCCTGGGCTGTTGCCGGAATAATCGGAATGGTTATCGTCCGCCAGATCATCGCTCTAAACGAGAATGCACAGCTTATTCACGAGGCCCAGGAGGAGATAGACGAGCGCAGAAATGCCCAAAAAGAAGTCATTCGGTTAAATGAGGAGCTGGAGAGAAGGGTGATGGATCGAACCTCCCAGCTTGAGATGGCCAATAGGGATCTACAAAAGGCCAAGGAACAGGCAGAGGCTGCAGCCCACGCCAAGTCGGAATTTTTGGCCAATATGAGCCATGAGATCAGGACGCCGATGAACGCGGTCATTGGCATGACAGATCTGCTGCTTGAGACGGATCTAAGGACAGAGCAGAAAGATTTCCTGGAGACGATTCGAAGCAGCGGAAATGCATTGCTGATCATCATCAACGACATTTTGGATTTTTCCAAGATAGAAGGCGGCAAGCTTGAGCTGGAGCATCAGCCCTTTGATCTGCGCAGATGCATTGAGGACTCGTTAGATCAGGTGGCCGCTAAGGCCTCGGAAAAAGGGCTGGAGCTAACATACCTCATGGAAGACGATGTCCCGGACGTGATTACTGGCGACGTTACAAGGCTTCGCCAGATCCTGGTTAACCTGCTCGGGAATGCTGTAAAGTTCACTGAAGAAGGAGAGGTAGTGTTATCTGTCAGTCTCTCGTCCTTAGAGATGGATGGGGTCGAGCTCGATTTCACAGTCAGAGATACGGGCATTGGCATTTCCAAGGGGAATATGGAGAGGCTCTTTTTATCTTTTAGCCAGGTGGATTCATCTACTACCAGAAACTTTGGAGGAACTGGCCTTGGCCTGGCTATCAGCAAACGCCTGGTGGAAATGATGGGCGGCAAGATTTGGGCAGAGAGCGAGCTTGGGAAGGGCAGCGCCTTTCGATTCACCATAATCGCAGAAAAGCCATGTTTCGAGAAGCAGTTCATTAAGCAATCGGATCTGTCTGGGAAGAGGGTTCTCGTGGTCGATGATAGCAGGACTGCTCGCGAGATATTTGTAAAATCTGTGAAGTCGTGGGGGATGATACCGGCAGAAGCTGCAAATAGCAAAGATGCACTGGAAGTGCTTTCTAAATATATCTTTGACTTTGTGATCCTGGACGAAATGATGCCGAATATAAATGTGCAGGATACGAATGGCCAGAACCTCTCCATAGAGATTAAGAAAGGCAAGAATGCAAAAGCCCAATTGGTGATCGTTGCCCCTCTCGGCCGAAGAGTTCTGCGGGAGGTACAGGCTGATGGATGGTTAACCAAGCCTATAAAGCCCTTAGAGCTTTACAGTCTTCTATTCGAGCTTATCTCGCCTTATAAGGAAATAAAGGCAGATGCAAAAAGTCCTTCGCCTCACAAGGAAGATGCCAATCATCACAGCATTCGCATTTTGATGGCTGAGGATAATCCCGTAAACCAGAAGGTTGCCCTGCGCATGCTCAGGCGTTTGGGGTACGAGGCGGATGTAGTATCAAATGGGCTGGATGTCTTGCGGGCTCTAGAGAAGCAGTCCTATGATGTGGTGCTCATGGATGTGCAGATGCCCAAGATGGATGGACTTGAAACAACTCGCCGTCTTCGAAGCCTGGGAATTGGTTCCCGGATTATAGCTATGACTGCACATGCTCTGGATGGGGATAGAGAAAAGTGCCTAAGCGTTGGAATGGATGATTATATAGCCAAGCCGATAAAGCTTGAAGAGCTGCAGAGGGTACTTGAAAGATGCTTTGAAGTGCGATTGGCCGGGTGATCTCAAATTATTGATGAACCTTCGAAGATCTCATGCGTTATTTTCACGACAGCTTGAAGAATTGCCACTGTGTCTGCTTCATAGCCCGCCTGATCTTCTGCTCCATCTCCCGGGGAAGGGCATAGTTGCCGCCGTCGCGGCCAGCATTCAGAAGCTCTTCATGGCCTATGCCAAGAGCATTGTGATCCAGCACAAAGGTAGCAGTTGTCTCCTGATCCTCTGCAGTGATGATGGTCACGACCAACCTCGCCCTCTGGTTGAGGATATTGATGAAGAAGTAAGATAGACCGCGAAGCTCTGGCAGCCTGCATCTGAGACGCTCGTACTCCTGCAGGGATGTAACCTGCGTCAGCTCGAAGGCCTCGCGTAGCGTTAGATCGAACCTGACCTTACAGGGATCGAAAGAGACTGTTTCCGGTTGGTCTGTCATCTTTAATATCACTTGGTGTTTTATTGGGATATAAAGGAAATGGTAAAATTTTTTTGAAGATCTTAGTGTTTAAATCATCCATGAGAAGGCGTACCAAAAAAGCGCGCACGGTTATCTACTGTTGAATCGGCAAGGTAAAACCTGCTTATCGTCAGAAGATAGCTTAGACGAGGAACAACGCGATCTTCGACAAAAATTTATCTAGCTTAAGCGCATAAATAAACTCTTACAAATACTTTGAGGCCCGTCTGGGGCAAGTTCAAAGACAAAATTTAGGAATAAGATTCGGTGGCAACATCCTGGAGTTGGAGAATGATACGCGCTGAGGAGTTAAATGATGAGGGCGTCTCCCATCACAATCAGGGAGAGTTCGAGGCTGCAGTCGATTTCTTCGATAAAGCTTTGAAACTTGATCCATCGCTTGTGGCTGCCTGGAGCAACCGGGGCCTATCCATGTCAAGCCTTGGAAGATATGAAGAGGCCATCGAGTCCTTTGACAGGGCTCTGGAGATCAAGCCCGAATACGCGTTGGCATGGCAGGGCAAAGGGGTAGCATTCTGCCGGTCCGGCAGAGATGAGGGGGCAATCCAATGCTATGACAGGGCGCTGGAGATAAACCCGCAGTTAACGGCTGCATGGATAGGAAAGGGAGTTGCACTTCGCCATCAGGGCAACCACATAGAGGCTCTGGAGTGCTTGAATAAGGCTGTTATGCAGGATGCGCTGGATCTTGCCGCCTGGACCAACAGAGGACTGGTTCTTCACGACCTGGAGCGATATGATGAAGCTCGGGAATCATACGAGAAGGCGATCGAGCTGGACTCGAATTACCCAAAGGTCTGGCAGGCCAGGGGAATTCTGCTC
>Ga0074195_1001866_pt1 | contig 26670 bp, 24 predicted proteins | sample EPASupsiteHSE623_FD_64525 | JGI IMG/M metagenome (GOLD analysis project Ga0074195, IMG submission 64525) | Bioremediated contaminated groundwater from EPA Superfund site, New Mexico - Sample HSE6-23 | ecosystem: Environmental > Aquatic > Deep subsurface > Groundwater > Contaminated ... | reverse complement strand
AAAAACCAAAAAAGGCAAAACCCTTAAGGAAAAGACATTACCTACTGCAATGAGACATACGAGGGTAGAAGACTGTTATAAATGAGGGTATGGGGAGTAAAACCTACACCAGGTCGTGAAAGATTACAAGGACACCATGAACAGATATGCTTTTCTGTTGATTGAATGAGATGCTTGAAAAAGAGATGGAGATGTCATGGTTTAATCAACACTTCAATTAAACGGATGGCGGGAAGTAAAATAAACAGTCATAAATATTCAATAATGAGACTTTGCAGACACTGTGTCTGCAACACTTGCCGAAACTGTTGCGGCAGAATTTTAAAATCCCCGGAAAGCCAATACAGGCTTTAGTTTAGACAATTGAGTAAATTTTACATTCACAGTGAATGTAAGCACGAAAACCTTTTTTAAAATGTATTTTACGGAGTACAGAAAGGCCGGGAAAAGCAATCAGGGACGCAGAATTCTGCGTCCCTGATTGCTTTTTATCTTTTTACCCCGGCATTAATAGACCTGGAAGCCATGTTGCAAGACCGGGCCAGATAAAGAGGATAATTGCCCCGACTACAAGGCTTATCAGAAAAGGATATACACCTGCGTAGATCACGCTGAAAGGCGTTTTGGTAATGTTCTTCACAACAAAAACATTAATCGCCACCGGCGGTATGACAACACCAACCATAACAGTAACGCCGATCATTATGCCGAACCACAGAGGATCATAACCGAGCTTGATAATTGCAGGGAAGAAGATAGGGGTTGCCAGTATCATGAATGCAAGGTCATCAATAAAAGAACCGCCTATAAGATAGATAATAGTGATAAAAACCATTATAAGCCATGTGGGAAGGGGAAGGCCTACGATCCAGTCGGCGGCGATCATGGGTATCCTTGTTACGGCTATGAAGTGTCCGAGCACGGTTGAACCGGCTATGAGCATAAGAACCATGCATGCGGTCCTTATTGATTCTGAGACTGATTTCATATAACCTTTAAAATTCAGGTCCCTCTTGGCAAAGGTCAGGACAAGCACGAAAAAGGTTCCCACGCTTCCTGCTTCGGTGGGCGTAAAAAACCCTTTGAGAATACCGGCTATCATGAGGATGAAAATTGCAATGACCCATATAACCTCCGGGAGCGCTTTGAATCTTTCCGCCCAGGTAAATTTCGGACCTTTGGGGCCAAGAGCAGGATTAATTTTACACCATCCGTAGATTATCACGATAAAAAAGAAGGCAATAAGAAGACCGGGGCATATGCCCGCAAGGAAGAGCCTTCCAATAGACTGGTCGGAAATAATGCCGAATATGATCAGTGTAACGCTGGGCGGCAATAAGATGCCCAGAGTTCCTACAGTTGCAACGATACCCGTGGAAAGTCTTTTGTCGTAGTTGTAGCGGTCCATTTCAGGAACAGCGACACTGGCAAAAGTCGCGGCAGTTGCCGGGGAAGACCCGCAGATGGATTTAAAGGCGGTTGCGCCTGCAACGGTTGCCATAGCAAGACCGCCGGGGATATGGCCTATAAATTTATATGAACAGTCAAAAAGCCTTTTTGCAATACCGGAGTTAAAGGCAACCTGTCCCATCAAAATAAAAAGAGGGATAACGGTAAAACCATAGGAATTGAAAACATCGAAAAAATCCTTTGCAAGCAGGTTCATTGAAGCGCTCCAGGAAATGAGGTAGCCAAATCCGATAAAACCTATGAGAATCATGGCAAAAGCAAGTTCTATGCCTGTAAGAAACATAATGAGTATAACAGCTAATCCTATCAGTCCTACGGTTACCTCATTCATATTGTCCTCCGGCAATTTTAACGATATCAGATATTAGTACGAGGCACTGTATGAAACAGCATACACCCAATCCGTATGCGATGGGATAAAAAGGCATCTGGCGCGTTGTGCTTACTTCTCCTGACTGGTAAAGACCGAATCCGTAGATAAAGAGGTTATAGCCTATGAGAATGAATAATATAATGCCGGTGATGCGCGTGGAAACATTGAAGACATTTTGAATTGTTTTTGAAAAACTTTTAACAGCAAAATCAACAAAGATATGCGCCCTTATCCATGACGTAATGGGAACGGCAAATCCTATAACAACTGCCCCGCCGAAACCGACTATTTCATATGTGCCGACAATAGGACGGTTGAAAAACCGCAAAAACACATCTGCTACTGTGACAAGCATAATAACTGTCAGCGCACATCCGGAAATAAACCCCATCCATTTGCTCAGCTTCTCAACAATTTGTAGAAATCCACCCATAAGCCCTCCTGAGGTTGGTACTGTTTTCCAATACTTGCTTTTCTGTAAAAACAACCGATAAATATTTCCATTTTTGTATACACTTTGTCAAGTGAAAATATTGATCTGCTGCTTTTTACAGCATATTCTGTTGACAGAACATTTATTTGTTATATGCATAACTTATAGTACAATTCATCTGAATTATTTATGTTTTTTCAGTAGGTTTCTCCTTCGTTTTAAAGAAACATAAGCAGCATACAAAAACCGGATAACATCAACAGCGTTTTAATTGATGCGGAAGTTGTGCCTTTACACATTCACCAAAAGATGTTAAAAACTATATGTATGAATACAACCTGTGCCATTCTTGCCGGAGGTAAAAGCTTAAGAATGGGGCGCGACAAGGCAACCCTTTCTGTGGGGACAAAACCGCTGATAAATCTGGTATATGATGAAGCAAAAAAAGTTTTTAAAGATATCATTGTTATCTCAAATCATCATAAAAACATTGACGGCCTGAACGTCCCGATTTTTAAAGATATTCTCCCCATACAGACCCCTATCGCAGGCATCGTATCGGCTCTTTTATATGCAGATACGCCCTATGTCTTTGTTCTTGCATGTGATTTGCCTTTTGTATCGCAAAGTTCAATAGAATATATGATAGGCGAAACACATGGAGAGGATTTGATAATCCCCAGATCGAAAGGGGGTTATGAACCGCTTTATGCGATATATAACAGATCCTGCATTCCATATTTATTCAAACTGATAGGGATGAACAGACTGCAAGCCACAGGCGTTATCCCTTTTCTTACTGTGAGAGTGTTGGAAGAAAACCCGTGTTTTATAAATAACGGTTATTCTGTGTTTACCAATATTAATGCAGTCGATGATCTGGTAATGTTGCAGAATCAGGATGGCATATTGAACAGGATGACCCCCCGTCTAAGGACAAAAAAGCCTGCCGGAACCGGTATTGACGTACAGGGCCGGGACCATCTATGATCAACCGGAGACACAGAACAATGCATGAGACGCAACAAACGGTAAAGGATGAAGAGCAGGAAAAATATTACTATGCCTCCGGAAATAATGAATTGGTTATCAGCAAAATGAAGGAAGAGCATATTGAAAAAGTTCTTGAGATAGAAAAACGGTCTTTTATTACGCCCTGGACAAAAAAAATGATTAATGAGACGCTGTCTTCAACTATATCTACTAATTTTGTTATTGAAGAAAACAACCTTTTACTCGGTTACATCATGTTATATTCTGTGCTGGATGAAGCTCACATATTGAATATTGCAGTAAATCCCGATTACAGGAGAAGGGGATGCGCCTCACAGCTTGTCCGGCATGTAACTGAATATTGCGGGAAAAAAGGCATATCGGATTTTTATCTTGAGGTTAGAGACAGTAATACCAAGGCTATAAATTTATACGGAATGTTTGGTTTTAAAGTCATCGGAAAAAGAAAGGGGTATTATACGGATACCCATGAAGATGCTCTTGTAATGCAGCTTTCATTGCATTAAACAGAATAGAAAACCCAACTTCAGGCGTAGATGGTTTTTTGACTGCCTGCTAAGCGTTTAATGAGGAATTATGGTTGATACGGAAGCACGGATTATTGAAAACACAAAAATTGTTCCGGACTACTTTCTGCTCAAATTAAAGCCGGTTAAGGATTTTGGCAAGGTGAGGCCCGGTCAGTTTGTTATGCTGAAGATACCCGGAAACGAAGTTTTTCTGAGAAGGCCCTTCAGCATCTATGATTATGACAGGGGCATACTCACGGTTATGTACAAGGTTGCAGGAAAGGGAACAGAGATTTTAAGCAAAACAGGCAAGGATACGTTGACTTCTGTGCTGGGTCCCCTTGGTAACGGGTTCCGGGTCGGCAAAAGGGATGCATATTTGACGATAGCCGGGGGAATCGGCATTGCAGGCATACACCTTCTCATCAAAGAACTGAAGGGGAAGGCGTCCGTATTCTTCGGATGTTCCTCTAATATAGAGACAGCCCTTCTTGAAGATATAGCGCATTTAAATCCAATGGTCTCCACGCTTGACGGCTCATGCGGATATAAGGGGAATGTTGTCGAGATGCTGAAAAATCACCTCGAAACTATTGAAAATATTGATCAGGAGATATTTGTATGCGGTCCTGAAGGCATGTTGAAAAGCCTCAAAACATCGATTGACAGAAATAAAATATCCTGTCAGGCTCTTGTGGAAGAAAGGATGGCCTGCGGGCTTGGTCTTTGTTTCGGTTGTGTGAAAAAGACAATTGACGAAAATGAACCTTATAAGAGGGTATGTAAGGAGGGGCCTGTATTCGATCTATGGGAAATATCTCTGTAAAATTATTCGGCAAGACACTGAAAAACCCTGTTATGAATGCTTCGGGTACGCTCGGTTACGGTAAAGAGATAGAGCCGCTCTGGGGTGTTGAAACGCTTGGGTGTTATGTAACAAAAGGTCTGTCAATGAAACCGCATCATGGAAATCCGCTTCCGCGGGTATGGGAAGAAAGATGCGGCATGATAAACAGCATAGGGCTTCAGAATATCGGCATTGAGCGTTTTTTTGAAGAATACTTCCCATTTTTTAAACGTAAGAAGACTCCAATAATTGTAAACTTTTTCGGTTTTACCGAAGACGAGTACATCATCTGTGCGGAAATGATAAAACCGGATAAACAGATTATTGCTCTGGAGATGAATCTTTCCTGCCCGAATATCAAGAAAGGGGGTATCAGCTTCGGAAAGGAAGCGGATACAGTATACGAGATAGTAAAGAAAGTAAAAGCGGTCACAAAAATACCGCTTATGGCCAAGCTTACGCCAGAGGTGAAAAATATTGTTGAGATTGCTGCTGCAGCTTATGAGGCAGGTGCAGACGGGTTGACCCTTATAAACACTATCCCGGCAGCCGTAGTAGACGTAAATAAAAGAACAGTCCCCATAAAGGGCGGACTGTCCGGTCCGGTTGCAAGGTCAGTTGCCCTGCGGGCAGTTTATGAGTGCTCAAAGGCAGTTCCCATACCTGTTGTCGGTGTAGGCGGAATTATGGATACACGAGACGCTGTAGCGTTTTTAATGGCAGGAGCACAGGCGATCCAGATCGGTACTGCCACATTCATAGACCCTTATACAATCCCGAAAATTATCGAAGAATTAAGAGAATATCTGGATACGCACGGATATGCAGATTTTGAGAGTATTATCGGAATCACCCATGACCAATAACAGGCAGAACCCGGCCTCAGATATCATTGACGCAGCAAAATCCATCGAGGAAGGGCTTGGCGTTCCGAATATCCTTGCAAGAATTCTTGTCTCAAGAGGAATAACAGATGTTGACGAAGCAGAGTCGTTTCTGCATCCGCGGCTTGATGATCTTTCCGACCCTTTTTTACTCCCTGATATGGAAAAAGGCGTGGACAGAGTTATCAAGGCGATAACGGAACAACAGAAGATATGCATTTACGGTGATTATGATGCGGACGGCATTACGTCTACCGCTCTCATGGTAAACTTCTTTAAGCATTTAGGACTATCTCCCGAGGTCTATTTACCTAAAAGACAGGAAGGTTATGGACTGAATATTGAGTCAATAAGCAAGCTGAAGACACAAAACCCGGATCTCCTGATTTGTCTTGACTGCGGTTCTTCAAACCGTGATGAGATTGCATTTGCAAAACAATCAGGCATTGAAACGGTTGTTATTGACCATCATGAACTGCCGGATATAATGCCGCAAGCCTACGCGTTAATTAACCCGAAACGTAAGGATTCACGGTTTCCGACAAGAGAGCTGGCAGCGTGCGGCGTGACCTTCTTCTTCCTGTGGGCGCTCAGAAGGGTTATGCATAACAGGGGTCTGTTAAAAAACAAGATAAATCTTAAAAAGGAACTTGACCTTGTTGCAATCGGCACTATCGGCGATATGGTGCCGCTCACAAAAGACAACAGGGTGCTCGTTAAATTCGGCATTGAAAATATGAGACGGCAGCCAAGGGTATGGTTAAAAACGTTTCTTAACAAAAATCTTATAACACGCGGGCGGAACGTTGATGAATATGCGTTGAATTTTATTATTATACCAAGGATCAATGCAACGGGCAGGGTGTCAAAACCGGAAGCAGCATTGAATTTCCTGGTCTGTAATGAAGAAAATGAGTCTGAGGCTATGTTGTTTGATCTCCAGAAAGCAAACAAAGAAAGGCAGGACAAAGAAAAATCAATTTTAAATGAAATAGAAGGCATTGTAATCACAGATAATTTATCAGATAGAAATTCAATAGTTCTATTTAATAAGGATTGGCATTTAGGGGTAATCGGCATTGTTGCGCAGAAACTTGTTGAGAAATTCGGCAAACCATCTATAGTAATAACTGAAGTAAACGGCATATGGAAAGGGTCGGGCAGGGGAGGCAATGGAATGAACCTGCTTAAGACGGTAGCGTCTCTCTCTCATTTGCTTTTAAAGCATGGCGGGCATAAATATGCCTGCGGCTTATCGATTTCAGAGGAGAACCTTGTCCCCTTCAGGGATGCTTTCGAAGAGTGCGTAAAAGTCATGCCGCGTGAGATAAGCAAACAATACCACGTAGATACACATGCTGAATTTGAGGAAATAACAAGCGAATTGATGGAGCTTATTGAACAGTTGTCGCCGCATGGAATCGGCAATCCAAGGCCGGATATTCTCCTGATGCCTTCGGATGTTTCAGTAATTAATCAGCGGCGTGTCAGGATCATAGATAAAAATAAGAAAACATGGGACGGGATAATTCAAAACAAGCACTACTCTGTTCCACAGCCTAACACCTCGGCAATCATCGGATATCCTTTTATTAAAAAGGAAAGAGATGAAAAATTCATAAATTTCTATATTAAAGAATTTGTAGTGAACGGGGACGAAGAAGTTTTGTAAAATCAGGATAAACCCTGTTCAATTAAGTTGATACCAATTCGATTTCATAGATAGAACGAGGCGACGACGACGAGCTGACCCTCCTTGCGTGAGGACAGGCGTAGGCGTACTATATAGTACGTCGAGGAGTGCGAGGAGGATACCCGCAAGGGGTACAGGTGCAACGAAGTTATATCTATGAAATCGAATTGGTATGAGATGTCTGCTATTTATCCAGTACATCCCTTATTTTAAGCAATAGTTCATTCGGCAATAGAGGCTTTGAAATGAAGTCAACAGTATCATCATAAATTCCCTTATCAATAACCACATCGCCGGTATATCCGCTGACAAACAGAGCTTTCATGTCGGGCTTGGTTTTTCTTATTTCGTCATATACCTCTTTCCCGTTCATCCTGGGCATGACAACATCGAGAATATATAAATCTATTTTACCTTCATGCTCCACGGATTTCTTGATTGCTTCTACTCCATCCCCGGCCTCTATGACAGTATATCCATTTTCATCAAGCACTTCCTTGATCAGTTTCCGTACCTCAATGTTGTCTTCTGCTACAAGGGTTGTCTCTAAGCCTCCTTTCGCTTTAACAGGAGCCGGTTGTTCAGTTTCTTTCTCCAGGTTTATCAAAGGCAGGTATATGTTAAAAGACGTTCCCTGGTCAGGAAGGCTGAGTACATTTATATAGCCACAATGCTGTTTAATGATTCCATAAACAACAGAAAGACCGAGGCCTGTTCCCTTGCTCGCGTCTTTTGTCGTGAAGAAGGGGTCGAATATTTTATCTTTTATTTTATCATTCATGCCGTGGCCATTATCGGATACGATAATATGGGCATAATTTCCTGCCTCACCGTAGCCGTGCGTGCTGATAAAATCATTATCCATCAACTTATGGCCTGTTTCTATGTTTAGAGAACCACCCTTCGGCATTGCATCACGAGAGTTTGTGGCAAGATTTATGAGAACCTGCTCTACCTGGGTAACATCAGCCATAACCATCAAATCCATGTTGCTCAGTGTTATCTTGAGATCTATATCTTCCGTGAGAAGCCTTGCCAATAGTTTTTCCACGTCTTTTATAATGTTATTCAGCATACATGGTTTCAGTTCTATAATCTCTTTCCTGCTGAATGCCAGCAGACTTTTTGTGAGCTTTGCTGCTTTTTGTGAAGAGGAGAGCAGTTGATCTACGTAATGCCTTAGAGGATTGTCCTGTTCCATCCTTAACTGTAATATACTGCCGTATCCCATTAAGGCAGTGAGTATGTTGTTAAAATCGTGGGCGATGCCGCCGGCAAGCTGGCCTATGGCTTCCATCTTCTGGGCATGGGACAATTGAATTTCCAGATTTCTACGCTTAGTCTCATCTCTTAAGTAGACAAGGGTTGCTTGCTTCCCAAAATATGAAATTATTGCTGTCGACACCTCAATAAATAATGCCTCGCCATTTTTTTTGATGCCCCGGAATTCATATCTCTCAGGAGTCTGTTCATCGTGTTCCCTTATAAGGAATATTTCTTTTACCTTTTCACGGTCATCTGAGTGGATAATCAAGGATACGGGCCTGCCGATGATTTCTTCGGGATTATCATATCCGAAGATTTCTACGAATTTTTTGTTTACGTAGAGGTGTTCGTCTCCTCGCACGATTGCTACGCCATCATTTGAATTTTCTATGGCAATGCGGTAGCGTTCTTCGCTTTCTCTTAGCGCATCAATTGCTATTTCATGCTCTGTAATATCCTCGCAGGTGATTAAGAATTCACCAGTCTCAAGGGAAACTGATGTAAACTTCACAATTTTTTTAGTGCCGTCATTGCAGTTCACACTAAAGGATCGTGTTATACCTCTCCCGCTTTTTACGCTCTTTGAATCTTTCAGCCATGTTTCAATGACATCATGTCTGTATGATGCATCGGGATAGGCCTGTTTGAACCATGTTTTTCCGTCGGGGGTTGTCTGCTGATTATATCCGAATATCTCCTCGAAACGTGGATTTATATACTTAAACACTCCGTCTGCGCCTACCAGCACCATCCCGAAGGGAGTATTTTCCGACAGAGACTGGAACTTCTGCCTCTCTTTCCTGAGCTCTTCTTCTGAACGCTTGTGCTCATTAATTTCATCCTGCAAGGATAAACCCGTTTTTGTCAGTTCCTCAGTTCTTTGCTTTACCCTGTTTTCCAGCTCATTATGAGTTTCAAGAAGGCGATCCTCCATCTTTTTCCGGTCTGTTATGTCACGAAGAAGCAGAACAGCGCCGCGCTTGCCGCTTAAGGTTCCTGTTATAATTTCAAGTGGTAAGACGTCACCGTTTTTCTTTCTGCCGGTAGCCAAACCAATATGAAAACCTTCATTTTCGAGTATTTCATATATTTCATGTTTAGCTTCGGGATAGGAGCGTCTGTCAAAATATAGAAGATCTGTTTTTTTATTCAAAACTTCTTCAACCCTGTGCCCGAGCATGCGGTGCACCGAGATGTTGCACATGCTGATATTCCTGTCCGGGTCAACGACTAAGAGAACATCAGGGTTTATGCTCGCAATAATCTTTTCAAGTTCTTTCTTTTTATGTTCGGCGTTCCTCCATCTACGGTATGTTATCACTAAGAGTCCGGCGAGATAAAGGAAGACAAACTTTGTGCAATATTCAGCAAATGCCACACTTGTATAGGCAATAAAGTGTTCATGGAGGGTTTCGCTGAGCTGTCTTATAATATGGAAAAAAGGAAATATTATGGAAATAATCGTGACTATGGCAAGATCACGCAACTCTTTTTGCTTCATGCCAATGATTTTCATCTGACTTCCATATTACAATATTTTATCACTTTTTGTTAAAATATTTTTTACGGTGTCTTTGCTGAAGAAAATGAGATAAGCAATGGAGAAAATTACATTAAAGAAAAACCGGCGACACAAAAGTGTCACCGGCCGAAATATTACTTGTAAAAGCGTATTAAATTCAATAACTTATAATGCCGAAGGCGGGACTCGAACCCGCACGAGTCTCCCCGCCACCCCCTCAAGATGGTGTGTCTGCCAATTCCACCACTTCGGCAATTAACTGTCTCATTTTATTGGTAACTTCTCCTCAGCCTTTATTGGAGCTGTTTTTGCAACATACTCTTTATGGCTGTATAAGTAGGCAAGCAAAAGGCTTGTAAGCATAAATATTATAACAGTAGTTGTAGTCAGCTTTGTCATAAAACCGCTTGAGCCGGAACTACCGAACAACGTCTGGCTCGAACCGCCGCCAAAGGCTGCTCCTATCTCAGAACCCCTTCCTGTCTGCAAAAGCACAATAAGTATCAGGGCAATTGTTGCAATCACATGAATAACCGCTATCGCTATAAGCATTACCTTTTCTCCGCCACTTTTTTTATTATACCAACAAATTCTTCACTTTTCAAGGATGATCCACCAACAAGTGCCCCGTCTATGTCTTCCATTGCTATCAAATCGCTGATATTTTGCTGTGTTACACTGCCTCCATATAATATTTTAACATTTTTGCAGGCATCGCCGTACATGTCTCCAAGGATATTCCGTATAAACCCGTGAACCGCTTCCGCTTCTGCTGGAGTAGCATTTTTCCCGGTGCCTATTGCCCATACAGGCTCATAGGCAATAACAATATCATCCATGCTGTCTATGCCGTTAAGCGCTTTTTTAACCTGGATCCCCACAACAAATTCTGTAATCCCCTTTTCTCTTTCAGCATCAGTCTCGCCTACACATATAATCGGTTTAAGACCGGCAGAAAGACTTTTCTTTGCCTTTAAATTGACCCATTCATCGGTTTCACCAAAATATTTCCTTCTCTCGGAGTGTCCGATGATTACATAGGTGCAGCCGATATCTTTAATCATGGATGCCGATACTTCGCCGGTGTATGCCCCCTTTTCCTCGTAAAACATGTTTTGTGCAGCAAGCGTTACATGTGAACCTTTTATTGTTTCATAAACAGAACTCAATGCGGTAAAGGGCGGGGACAGTACAACCTCGCCTCCTTTAATCCCGTCAGTATTTTCTTTTACTGATTTTGACAGGTTTACAGCCTCGCTGACCGCATTATTCATCTTCCAGTTGCCTGCTACCATCCACCCTCTCATGAGGCGTTACCCGATTTCTCAAGAGCTTCAATGGCAGGCATGGTTTTTCCTTCAAGAAGCTCCAAAAATGCCCCGCCGCCTGTAGATATGTAAGAAATCTTCATGCTCTCGCCTGCACGATGGACTGCAACATCGGTATCACCGCCGCCTACAATGGTAAGCGCATGGGCATTCGCCACATAAGTGACCATAGCAAAAGTTCCTCTGCTGAAGGGGTCAAGCTCAAACATGCCCATAGGGCCGTTCCATACTATGGTTTTTGCATCCTGAAGAGCTTCAGAAAAAAGCGATGTTGTAGCAGGTCCGATGTCGAGGCCCATCCAATCTTTTGGTATCTCCTGAACCGTACATATCTTTACCTCTGCGTCAACTGCCGCTTTCTCCGCTACAACACAATCAACGGGCAAATAGAATTTGACCTTTCTATCGTTAGCCTTCTTAATAATATCTCTTGCCATATCAAGCATATTTTCTTCACATATGGATTTACCGATCTCATTTCCAAGAGCCTTTAAAAAAGTAAAGGCCATGCCTCCGCCGACAATCAGTTTGTCCACCTTTTCCATAAGTTTTTCAAGAACGCCGATCTTGTCCGATACTTTTGCGCCTCCGATGATTGCCACTAAAGGTCTTACCGGATCACCCATTGCCTTATTGAAATAATCCAGTTCATTTCGCATGAGAAAACCGGCAGCGCATACTTTAACAAATTCAGTGATTGCTGCATTTGATGCCGCCTTTCTATGCGATACCGCAAAGGCATCGTCAACATAGACGTCGCATAATTTGGCAAGTTGAGATGCAAACTCGCTGTCATTCTTTTCTTCGCCGTTATAGAATCTGAGATTTTCGAGAAGGACTACGTTGCCGTCCTTCATCTCCGATATTGCTTTTTCAACTTCGCTGCCTATACAATCATCAAGGAATAAAACATCTTTCTGAAGCAAGCGTGAGAGTCTTTTTGCAATAGGTTTTAAAGAAAATTCTTCGCTTTTCTTGCCTTTGGGTCTGCCCATATGTGATCCGATAATAACCTTAGCATGTTCATCAAGAGCATAGTTTATAGTCGGCAGATGCGCGCGTATCCGTGCGTCATCGGTAATGTTTCCGTATTCATCCATAGGCACATTGAAATCAACGCGGAGAAAAACTCTTTTACCTTTTATGTCAATCTGATCTATGTATTTCATATGTCACCCATCCTTTTTTAAGGTGAAAAGAAAAGACACCTGTTTTGCTACTTCATAATATAAGAGAGCAGCTCAAGCATCCTGTTTGAGAAACCCCATTCATTATCGTACCATGACAGCACTTTTATCATATTGCCGCCGATAACGGTTGTATTAGCGGTGTCAACTATTGAAGAATGCGGGTTGCCGTTGAAATCGCTTGAGACAAGAGGCTCATCGGAACAGAGGAGCACCCCTTTCATGGAACCTTCCGAGTATTCTTTGAATTTGCCGTTCAGTTCTTCCTTTGTTGTATTCTTTGATAATACTGCTACAAAATCAACAATGGAGACATTCGGTGTCGGAACCCTGATTGCCAGACCGTCGAGCTTTCCTTTCAATTCGGGTATAACCTCGGATATTGCTTTCGCAGCGCCGGTTGTTGTCGGTATCATTGAAAGGGCTGCTGCACGTGCTCTGCGCAAATCCTTATGAGGTTCGTCAAGCACAACCTGGTCGTTTGTAAAAGAGTGAATGGTGGTCATGAGCCCTCTTTCAATACCGTACTCAGTTTGCAGTATTTTTACAATAGGCGCCAGACAGTTTGTTGTACACGAACCCATTGATATTACATCATGTTTTGACTTATCATATACTTCCTGATTTACTCCGAGGACAAATGTAACATCAGGGTTTTTCGCCGGCGCTGATATTACAACTTTTTTTGCACCTGCTTTTATATGTTTTTCAGCACCTTCTCTGTCGGTAAACTTTCCTGTGCTTTCAAGGACTGCATCAACGCCAAGTTCTTTCCATGGTAATGCTTCCGGATCACGTACGGCAAATGTCTTTATTTCTTTCCCGTCTACAAAAATTGAATTGTCTTTTGCTTTTACCTCAGCATCCATTGTGCCGTGTACAGAATCATATTTCAGGAGGTGTGCAAGTGTTTTTGCGTCAGTAATGTCGTTTATTGCCACAAACTCAACATCTTTATTTTTATAGCCTGCCCTGAAAACAAGTCTTCCAATCCTTCCAAAACCGTTTATTGCTATCTTTACGGACATATAAACCTCCTTATTTGTTTAAATCGCATTAAATACTAATCATAAGGCAATAACCTTGTCAATCAATTTTTAGTTTGTTCCCCTGGATTGGTATGGTAAACTTTCACCGTGTTTTATTCTCTTTCCGTATAAATTAGCTTTAATATAACAGTTGTAAAGATAGAGGTGATTTATGAATTCAGAAAATTCCATACATTTAAAGGGGCATACGGCATTAATTACCGGGGCAGGTCAGGGTATCGGCGAGGCCTGTGCCGAAGTTTTTGCAGAAAGAGGGGCTGATCTTATCCTGCTTGACAAAAACAGGAAAACCCTTCCAAAAGTAGCAAAAAGGATAGCATCAAAAGGGGGGAAGGTGGTTGCACATATCATAGACCTTACCCGTACAACCTTGCTTCAAAAATTAATAGAAGAGATAAGAGCAGAAAAAACGATAGATATACTTGTAAATAATGCCGGTTTTGACAGGCCCGGTGTAACGGCAAAAATGGAAAAAAAAGACCTTAATGCTGTCATGGGGATACACATAGACGTGCCTTTTCTCCTGACAAAATGGCTCCTTCCGCAAATGCGGGCCAGGCGTTGGGGGCGCATCATCAACATAAGTTCTGTCTATGGCTTATCCGGAGCAAAGGGGGAAGCCGCTTATTGCACTGCAAAAGCAGGTATTATCGGACTCACAAAAACTACGGCAAGAGAAGCAGGCCCTGACAATGTAACGGTAAATGCTGTTGTGCCGGGGCTGATTCGTACACCGCCTATGATAAAATTGCCGGATAAGTATAAACAACCCATAATTGATCAGACTCTTCTGGGGCGCATGGGCGAGCCTGTTGAATTGGCCAGAGTTGTTGCTTTCCTTGCATCTGAAGATTCATCGTATATAACCGGAACAACAATTACGGTTTCAGGGGGATGGGGGATATAAAAACCGGGAATCGCCTTTTTTAATAAATTCCGGCTGTCCGCTAAATACAAAGACCTGTTCTATAAAGTTTTCCCTGAGAACCTGATCGTTGAGACTGTCATCGTCCACAACCGGTACACGGGGAAACCTTTTCATAAAGGCAGCAGCGAAGATGCCGGCGCCCTTTTTGTCAGGCATCCCGCTTTCGGTGAAAACCTTGACGTCCTGCATGCCGGAGCTGGGAGACCTGCTTTTGAAAATAAAGCCGCAGATTTCCTCCTGAGCAAGTTTATTCAGCCGCCCTTCCGCCCACTTTTTCATCCCTTCCGTATGATCTATGCCCGTATTGATCGTTACAAGCCGAGGTGACGAGGGATCACCTGCAAGATGCATAGCTTCTCTTGGAACAGGGAGACCGTATTCTACCTCAGGACATACAGGAATCCATTGGAAAAACCGCCCCAGGGTGTCTGTAATGTAATAATTGTGTTTATGTCCGCCGTCATAGCGTACTCTTTCTCCAAGAAGGCAGGAACTTATTCCGATCTTAATTTTATTCATGCTTCAGAATCTCAATAAAATTATTATATTTTACCTTACGGTAATCCAAACTGCTTTTCGGAACAGGCTTTCTTGTCTCATCCGGCCTGCCGATGCTTATTATTGACAAAACATTTATATGCTCAGGTATGCCCAGTATCCCCTGAATATATTTTTCAGATGTTTTATCCTCGTTATAGTTGCGTTTTCTTATCTGTATCCAGCAGCTTCCGAGCCCCAATGATTCCGCTGTCATTTGTACCAGTATTGACGCAATAGAACAATCTTCAACCCATACGTCGGATTTCGAGCTGTCTGCGCATATCACAATTCCCAGGGGTGCTTTTTCAAGGAAATCAGATCCGTGTTTTTTCGCTTTTGAAAGTTTTGACAGCAATTCAGGTTTATCTACAATAATGAATTCCCATGGTCTGTTGTTCATTGATGTCGGGGACCTGAGTAATGTCTCAATAAGCAGATCAAGAGATTCCTTATCAACAGCCTGTTCTTTGTATTTGCGTATACTCCGTCGTTTGCGCATAAGCTCCATCATACGGCAGCCTCCTGTCTGTTTTATGAATAAATATACTAAATAAATCTTGATTTATGAAAATGTTATTTGCCTGCAATCAATTTATTTTAAATGCTTCCTCGGTACCTATGTATTTTTTCCTCAGTTTTGTCTTCTCTATTTTGCCGGTAGGATTTCTTGGAATCTCACCGAAAAAAACCTTGCGTGGACGCTTGTATTTCGGGAGCTTCTCACAGTATGCAAGCACCTCTTGCTCGGTAAGTGTCTTGCCGGGGACCACATCAATTACAATACCGACAATCTCTCCGAGGCGCTCATCAGGAATACCGATAGCTGCCGTATCCTTTACACAGGGGTTTGTATGCAGAAAATCTTCAACTTCAACAGGAAAGACATTCTCTCCGCCGGTAATGATAACATCCTTTTTCCTGTCCACGATGTAGATAAAACCGTCTTCGTCCTCTCTGGCCATATCGCCTGTAAAAAGCCATCCGTTGATAAGCGCCTTTTCCGTTGCTTCCTGGTTCTTGTAATATTCGCGCATTACTCCGTTGCCGCGCACACAGAGTTCTCCCGGCTCACCTTTCTTTACGGGAATACGGTTTTCATCAACAATCTTTGTTTCCCAGTTAAAGCCCGGACGCCCTATTGCCCCGACTTTATGTATATTTTCAATCCCCAGATGAACACAGTTCGGTCCTGTGGCCTCGCTTAAGCCGTATGTAGTATCATAGGCCATATCCGGGAAATATTTCTTCCAGTGAATAATAAGCGAAGGCGGAACCGGCTGGGCGCCTATATGCATAAGACGCCATTGGGAAATTTTGTAATCACTGAGTTTTAATTCTCCGCTGTCTATTTTGAGCAATATATCCTGAGCCCAGGGTACAAGGAGCCAGACAATAGTTCCTCCTTCCTCGTTCACTGCTTCCAGGGTCCATTTCGGGGAAACGCCTTTCAGAATTACGGAAGTCCCTCCAACAATAAGGCTGCCGAACCAGTGCATCTTCGCACCCGTATGATAGAGGGGCGGTATGAGTATAAAGATATCCTTTTTTGTCTGGAAATGGTGCATGTTCTCAGTAATGCAGGCCGTTGCCATATTTAAATGGGTAAGCAGGATAGGCTTGGGCTGGCCTGTTGTGCCGGAAGTAAAATAGAGGCCGCAGGGATCTTCGAAGAAAACATTAACATCCGGTGGAATCGGAGATGAACCGGCCAGAAGCGTTGAAAAAGATTCGGCATAGGAAGGACATTTTTCTCCTGCGCAGATATAATGTTTAACATAAGTCAGTCCGGTTTTAATCGGCTGGATTCTTTCTTCAAACTCTTCGCCGAAGACAAAGATATCAGGTTGAGCCACATCAGCGCAATATTGAATATCGCTGCTTGTAAAACGGAAATTGAGAGGTACTACCCATGCGCCTGTCCGCACTATCCCGAAATAAGCGATAAGCCAGTCAATGGAATTATTCATGAGGTGCATGACCTTATCGCCTTTTTTTATACCTTTGGACAAAAGCACGTTGGCAAAACGGTTTGCCTGTTCATCAAATTCGCGCCATGTTATTGTAAGCCTTTTACCTTCAGTAGGCATTCTTTCAACAAGGGCAATATCATCAGGATACATCCTGCCGTTTCTTGCCAGCATCTCACCTATGTGCACACACACATCACCCATTTTTAACCCCCTTTATTTTTTTATATTTTCATTGTCCCCCGCCGAGCATTGCAGAGAACTTCTTTGCATGTTCAGCCACTATGGTTCCATACTCTTCAACACGTGATTTGGGAAATGTTCCCATGATAAACATAGACCCTATCAGTCTTTCCTGTGAATCGAAAACAGGAGAGGCAATGACATTGATGCCCACATTCAGTTCGCCCATGTCAAAGGCGAAACCGGTTTTTCTGCATTGTGCAAGCTCCTTTTCAAGTCTGTTGCGATCCAGTCTTGAGGCATCGCCATGAAAAAAGAGTTTGTCCTGCCTGAGCAAGCTCTCACGCTCCTCATCCGGCAGAAAGGCAGCTATTGCCTTTCCATGAGCGCCGTGGGTAATGTTGAACCTATATCCGAGACGGATTGTAACACTGATGTCTTTAACCGCCTCCTCTCTGGCGACAACAAAGAAGTTGCCTTCGTTGATGATGCCGAAGAGGGCTGTACTGCGGGTCTTTTCTGCAAGGGTTTCAAGAAAAGGACCTGCTATTTCGCTGTAATTTAAACCATCCAGAACCCTTCTTGACAGGGAGATCAAACCAAGTCCCAGAAAGTAAGTTTTTCCGGCAGGGTCTTTTTGCACGAAACCATATTTCTGAAGGGTATTAAGGATCGAGTACCCCTTGCTCTTATGTATACCGACGCTTTTACATATTTCCGTCAGATTCATTTTCTGGGACGGGCTTTTCGTCAGACAAAGCAGAATTCTTGCCGCCTGATCCACGGCAGGGACCAAGCCGTTATATTCGGATTTCTTTTCTTGTACTTCTTTATCCAAAGAGACCTCCCGAACGCTTAAATGGTCTTCCTTCCTTCATAGAACGCTTTTACATTAAGTTCATGAAGTTTTGCCGGCAGAAGCGCCTTTATTCCATCTATCCATTGTTCTTCCCTGATTTCGGGGAAGAAATTGGAAAAAGCGCCTGTAAGCACCACATTCGCAGCCTGAATATTGCCGAGTTCCCGCGCCATTTCCTGCCCGTTAATTATCCAGACATTGTCCTTGAAGTATTTTCTGAACGTATTTTCAATATCCCCAGGGTATTCTACCTGCCCAAGGTTTACGGCAGGCGGAAGAATTGCCTGTTTATTGATGATAATCTTCCCTGACGGCCTTACCCAGTTTATGTATCGCGCAGCTTCAAGCAGTTCAAATGACAGGAGAAAATCCGCCTCACCGTACTCGATAAGCGGCGAGTATACCTTTTCCCCGAACCGGAAATGTGTGGTAACATCGCCGCCTCTCTGGGCCATACCGTGAACCTCGGCTTTTTTAACATCATATCCGGCGCCGAGGAAAACTTCAGCAAGGATGTTGCTCGCAAGAATAGTACCCTGCCCGCCGACTCCTGAAAGAAATATATTTGTAACTTTATTGTTGTCTGTCATAATCTGCCTCCCTACTATTTTTTGGGGCTTGCGTCGCCCCCTCCACCGGCCAAGCCGTCGGAGCCTCCCCTTCTCGCTCGCTGTGCGAGCTATTCATCGCACTGACGCTATGTACGCTGGGCTTGCGCCTGTCCCTGTAAGGGGGGCGCCCCTCCAAACCGAATGGTTTAAACCGTTTAAGCAGTTCAAACGGTTTAAACGGCTTGAACTGCTTAAACGGTTTAAACGGCTCTATTTACCCGGCGCAATGGCTTCAAATTTACAGGCCTGAACACAGACCTCACAGCCGACGCACTGGTCCTTGTTGATAAATACCGTGCCTTTTCTCTTGTATCCGGCCTTGGTCATTCCTGCCTCTTCTCTCCAGCTTATGGCAGGGCAGTTTATCTCAAGGCACACTTTGCATCCCCGGCACATATCAGTGTCAATCGCATATATCGGGTGCTTGAATTTTCCTAAGGGGTTTGCTCTGCGGAGCAGCATACAGGGGCTGTTCACTGTGATAATGGCTGATGCGTCATCCCTGTTTACCTCTTCCCTGATTACTTCCATTGTCTCGTTAATGTTATAGGGGTCTACTTTTCTCACATGTTTCACGCCTACAGCCCTTACTATCTGTTCATAGTCGACCATGTCGGCAGGTTCGCCTTTTATCGTATATCCTGTGCCGGGAGTTTCCTGTTGTCCGGTCATTGCCGTAATTCTGTTGTCGAGGATGATCGTGGTTGAATAGCCTTTATTGTACACTGTATCCATCAACGGCCCGATACCGCTATGAAGGAATGTGGAATCGCCGAGCACTGCACAGATTTTTCCAAGCCCCTCTTTCCCGAGGACCTTGCCTGCGCCATAAGCTCCGCCTATACCTGCGCCCATACAGGTTGAAGCATGCATGGCAGCAAGCGGCGGCGCAACTGCCAGCGCGTAACAACCGATGTCGCCAAAAACATATAGACCGAGTTTTTTCAATGCATAAAACAACGGCCTGTGTGAGCAACCTGCACAGAGATTCGGCGGTCTTCTCGGTAAATCTTCCGGTTTTATCAGTATCTTAGGGGGGTTATATTTCCTGCCTTCCACAACCTTTTTAAGCGATTGTTTGACTACGCCCGTCGACAATTCGCCTATTGATGGAATCAGGTCTTTACCGTGCCAGACCTTATAGCCCATTGCCCTGATCTCAGTTTCAAAAAAAGGATCAAGTTCTTCCACTACAATCACTTTTTTGACCTTTTTAAAAAATTCGGCAATCATTTTCTTCGGCAGCGGCCATACCATACCCAGCTTCAAAAAAGAATATTGAGGAAAAACATCTTTTGTATAGAGATAGGAAACCCCTGACGAGATAAAACCTATGGAAGGATCGTTGATCTCCATAACATTGTAAGGGAATTCGGTATCTGCATATGCGGCAAGTTTTTCAATCTTATCCTCAAGGGCAACCCTCTTTGGCCTTGAATACATTGGAACCATTACATACTTGGGTGTGTCTTTCCGGTCAAGACCTTTTGGAATCGCAGATTCCTTTCTTCCGCCCGATTCCACAACGGAATCGCAGTGTGAAACCCTCGTCTCGGTTCTTAATAACACCGGCGTATCAAATCTCTCGCTCATGTCAAAGGCTATTTTAGTAAAATCCTTACACTCCTGGGAATCGGCCGGTTCAAGCATGGGCACTTTTCCGAAACGGGTCCAGTTTCTGCTGTCCTGTTCATTCTGGGAACTGTGCTGGCCGGGGTCATCGGCTACAACAATAACAAAACCACCCTTAACGCCGGTGTATGCAATAGTCATAAAAGGGTCGGCAGCCACATTCAACCCCACATGCTTCATGCAGGCAATAGCTCTTCCACCGGCAAGGGAAGCGCCGTGAGCAACTTCCACTGCTATTTTCTCGTTAGGGGACCATTCCGTATAGATTTCATCAAATTTGGATATTTCAGCCATAATTTCACTGCTCGGTGTCCCCGGATAGGCGCATCCCACTATTACGCCCGCCTCCCAGGCACCTCTCGCAATCGCCTCATTCCCCTGCATAATTTTCTTCATACTTTCTCCTTTTATCGAGCTCTGTCATCAATTGTTTTTCATGCTTTTCTCTTGGTGGGGCAGCGGCATGTCGGTAATTTTGATCTGCGGCGATATGCTGCACCTTGCGATCCTCCGACGTACATTGAGTACGTCTCCAGCCTGCAAGGCTTGCATCTCATCCACATCTGCAAAATTCCCGACATGCCGCTGCCCACTTAACCCGGATTCACATATACATTTATGTGAATCCGGAAAAAACAGATGTTCTATATTTGATTTCTCATTACTCCATCTTTACTTCCTGTATGAACATTGGATATCATTTTACTCGTGTTAGCCATGAGATAAATGCCTTTTCACGTCCCACGTCCGAAGGAGCGTAGCGACTGGACGTCCTACGTCCTACGGTAAAAAAGATGCCTCTACTGATGATTGCTCCATTTTCCGTATCTTTCTCTCAGCACCCTGTGGAGGATTTTCCCCGGCCCTGATCTCGGCATTGCAATTGCTCATGGGGCTCACGTCGCCCCCTCCACCGGCCAAGCCGTCGGAGCCACCCCTTCTCGCTCACCGTGTGAGCTAAACAGATGCCTCTACTGATGATCGCTCCATTTTCCGTATCTTTCTCTCAGCACCCTGTGGAGGATTTTCCCCGGCCCTGATCTCGGCATCTCCTCGTCTTTTATAAAAATAACATTTTTGGGGACTTTGTAGCCCGCGATTTTGCCTTTACAATGGGAGGAAATCTCTTCGGGTGTTGTTGCCTGCCCCTCGTGGAGAACTATAACGGCTGTGACCTGTTCACCCCATTTTTCATGAGGCACACCGATGACTGCCACGTCCTTGACCTTCTCATGACCGCCAACAATATTTTCCACCTCTGACGGGAAAATATTCTCACCGCCCGATATAATCATATTCGCCTTTCTGTCAACGAGAAATACATATCCATCCTCATCCTTGTATGCCATGTCGCCTGCTGTGAAAAAACCGTCTTTCATGACGGATGCTGTCTTATCAGGGTCTTTCCAGTAGCCCTCAAACAGCATGGGGCTCTTTGAATAAAGCTCGCCTACCATATTCGGTTTTGTAATAAGGTTGCCGTCCTCATCATAGAGCCTTATCAAATCAGTACCGATAAATTCACGTCCACATGAGCCGAGCTTTGAAAGCTGCTCTTCCGGTTTCAGAATTGTCACACAGCCTGCCTCTGTTGAGCCATAGGCTTCATCAAGCCTGGAATTAGGGAACATCTTAAGAATGCCGAGTTTTGTATCGCGTCTGGCCGGAGCAGAAGAAATAAGCAACTTCTTGACGGAGGTGAGATCATATTTGCTCTTCACCTCTTCGGGCAGGGCAAGCATCATAATATAGTGAGTCGGCACAAGGGATGTAAAGGTGATTTTATGATCTGAAAATGTTTTCAGCAAGTCTTCAGCATCAAAACTTATCATATTGTAGCACATAACAGTTCCGCCCACCCAGGTGGCAACAAAGGAATAGTTCAGTGAATTGATGTGGCAGCAGGGCATGACAAGAAGGTTTGTGTCGTTGAAACCGAAAACATGGTCATAGATCATGATAAGAAACTGGGAGAACATATTCGCATGGCTTTTCATAACCCCCTTGGGTTTGCCTGTAGTGCCGCCTGTATACATGAGCACCCAGATGTCATCGGCATCAACCTGCACATCCGGTTCTTCCGGGCTTGCTGCTGCTATGGCATCTTCGTAGGAGATAAAACCTTCATAACTGCGATTATCGGAGGAAAAAGCAATATATTTTTCAACAGTCGGCAGATTCTGCCTCATGTTGTTCACCGTGTCTATCCAGGGATATGCCTTGCCGTCTCTCGGATCTGCTCCGCCCTGAACAATAAATACTTTGGATTCGCTGTTGTTGATATTGTATTCCATTTCCGGCGCTGAAAGTCTGAACATGATGGGCACGCAAATAAACCCTCCCTTTGCAGCAGCGGCATAGATATCCATCCATTCCACGCAGTTGTATGCAAGGGCGGCAAACCTGTCGCCTTTTTTCATGCCCATAGCTGCAAGCGCATTGGCAAGCCTGCATGAACGCTCATTCCACTGCTTAAACGTATATTCCTTGTACAGGTCCTTAGCGCCTATCTTGTCAGGCCATTTAAAGGCATTCACCTTTAATACATCTTTTGCCGTCATCCAGTGACCATTGTTCATGTTCGTCCTCCTTTTTGTTCCCGAGTTATTGATTTTCCCACCATTTTATTCTGATTTGCTCATAATTTATCTTTTCGATTCACCCATGTGTACCATTCTTTAACCTGTATCAATTGTTCTGTATATAGAATCGTGTTCTGTATATAAATTATATTAACTAATAAAGAAATATTTTGTCAACAGGAATTGTATCCAAAACTTGCCTGCTTTCATTTTTACGTGGCCCAAAATTATTATTTCTTGCCGGAACAGAGTGCGTTAAGGAATCTATTTGTTGACGATAATCATGATTGACAACCTCAATAGTAAATAATAACATTTAACAAATTGTAGTCTGCAACAGACTGATTGTTTGCAATATTTAGGAGGTAACGATGAAGAGCTATATGAAAACCGGCTGTTGTATTTTATTTGTATTAGGTATATTGCTTATTATATCATGCGGAGAATCAAATAATTCGTCGGCAACAACGGCGAAAGAGTTTGTGCAAAAGTACTCCCAGGCATACAAAGATGAGAATGTCGGCACAATTGCTAAGATGACTGTGCCAGGTAAAGACCAAACCGAAGAGTCATTTAAAGATGAAACGAAGAAAGACATCAAGTCCAGGGGCTTCGGTTACACAGCCTGGACACGTACCCGTTATTTGTCGGAAGAAGATCGCGGTAGATACATCCGCGTTAATGTCGAAATCAGAGGAGCACGATCCTCAATCGTTCTGGTAAAGCAGGAGGGGGTACTCAAACTCGTGCTGAACCCAAGCGATTATGAGTAAGAAATATTCACCTATTCCCCCGCCGTTTTGTGTTTATTAAGGTCTGATCTTTTCTTCAGTTATATTACCCGTTGAATTAATAGAGTATATTTTATCGCATTCAGGATGTTTTGCCGTCATTGACAAACTGTCTTTTGCCAAACCTTCAATATGAACTGAAAATCCTTCTGTTTTTTGTAAACCGTATTCTTTTAAATCATCAATGTTATTGATCTTTCCTTCGGGGTGATCTGCAAAGTACATCTGAGATGCCACGTAGATATTTTTCAAATTCGATTTTACCGTAGCGCATTGCGCTTTAGTCTTGAAGGCAACGAACTGGGGAATTGCAATGGCTGCAAGAATACCGGCAACTGCCAGCAGCAATATTGGCGCTAATATTACGGCAACGTTATTTGTGCCACCTTGACGAGCAATGTTTACAGCTTTTTGCGCATCAGAGAAAGAGGGGGCCAAATTGATTTCAAGAAGCTTTTTCTGTGCATGTTTATAATAGATATAGTTACCTGTAAAACCGAAAACTATCATAAGGATAAGATTGGCAAATGGAATAGCAGAAAGAACAAAAACAAGCAGTGCCCAGAAGTAAAGCTTTCTGTAAAGCATCCAAAAGAATGGCACAAAAAAGGCCGGCCAATGCCATGTTACTGAAAAGCCGTCAACTCCATTGATGTTAAATTTCCTGAATTTTGTTAAATATTTATCTGCATTATTGTTGATAAAAATATCATACTCCTGATTTGTTATTGTTGACGTCTGTATGCTGCTCTGCATATTTGATAATTTACTGCCACAATCCAGGCAGAAGGAACTGCCTTCTTCTGCCTGCTTACCACACTCTGAGCAATTCGACATAATTACCTCCTTGGGTATTTTCTGGTTTTGTCAAAAGTTTATACTTTATTGTTCCATTTCTTGCGCAGTTATTGTCTGCCTTTTTCACTTGGTCGGTCAGCGGCATATTAAAAATGTCCATCTGCGGCGGTCTGCTGCGCTTTGCGATCCTCCAGCGTACATTAAGTACGCTTACGGCCTGCAAAGCTTACAGCCCATCCACATCTGAATCATTTTCAATATGCCGCTGCCCACTCAACCCGGATTCACATATACGTTTATGTGAATCCGGAATAAATAAGGGGGTGAGCTTCTTCATTTTCATTTCTATTTTCTGCCTACCCCTCATTTTTCCTTATAGAGGTTTGTCTACACACAATCTTCATATTAATTTTTCATGTAACTTTTGACAATACCCGTTTTCTATGAGTGAGAGACAGTCTATGGATGCTCATATCTTATCCCCTTACTATTCCTACAGGCTCAAGCCCCATGGTTCTGATAGTTATTTCCTCCTCTTTCTCAATAACGCCTTTGTCATGTAGAAGTTTTGCTATTTTACCAGCCTGCTGATTCAGTACGGACTGCCCCACGGGATTTGATGTATTGATGTAAAAAAGGGTGCCGTCTTTCAATTTGATTCCGATACCGGCATTGGTAAGGGTGGTTAATACCAGCAGGCTGATGCTTCCTCCTCTGCCTGCAAAGAGAAAAATCCACGCTATTAAGATCATCCATCGAGGTCTTTTGAAGGTTATTGGTTGAAAGTATTGCATCTCTTTGAATTGATAGAATTTCTCGCCATTCGTATAGACTATCTTAAAACCGTCATCGGAAAACTTCATCTCAAAACAGGCAAACCTTGGCATAATGAAGACATAGCCCCATATACCTATTGATGCCATCAACCAGAATACGGGGAGAAGAAATATTCCTTCCGTAAAGAATACCTGCGCTGAGCCTCCCATGATTGCCATTGGAGCAAAAAACGGCAATGCGATGAGAAGAAGCACGAAGCAGATGTCATTACCTGCAATAAACCATGCCTTGAAGTGGATGGAATCAGGCTCTTTCTTTTTTCCCGGCAACAGAATAGATAAAGCTATTCCGGCAAGGATTATCCAAAGACTGTATTGCCTGTATGGATACATCAGCCATGAAGGCGGTTTTGGATAATCGCTGAGACCGGAGCCTATATGAAAACTGCTGTAGTTGTACACTCTGTAATCAACTTTCAGATACTGCCCGTCAGGACCACGAAGATACAGCGTATCAAGGTTTTTCTTCAGTCTGTCCTGCAACATGTTAAACGGGTATTCGGAGGCGTAAAAGTAGAAACCGGCCCCTTTATATTGGGGGCTTAATCTTCTCTGCAATTCCTTTGAAAATTTTTTGTCATTATATACTGCCTCTATATTTTGAAATAATTCTTCCCATTCTCTGCCTTGTGTCTGGAATGTCCTGCCTTCTGTTTTTTTAGCAACAAACTGTTCATAATTTCTTGGAGCGTTCGGATTATAAGGCAGCAAAGATTTAGACGTCCACTTCGGGCGCTCTGTTTCTTTTTTGAAGTCAGCGGCAAAGTCAACGGGTTTCACCCTCACAAGAGGAAAAAGAGGAGTATAAAAGAAAAGCCAAAGAGCCATACATACAAAAACGGTAACGACGAGCCTTCGCAGAAATTCCATTTGTCACCTCCACCGTATGCTGTGTCCAGACTGATTAGTATTTTCCTCATGTCCATAACAGCCGCGGTAGTGCGAAGTAGTTTACCGTTAAGGAAGTTATATTAGTGTACGACCGAAGCTCATATTTTTCCATACCGGTAAATACATTGTCAGCCTTTTTGAACAGCATGAATGAACGGTCAATCACGCATCCAGTAATCTTCACGTTTGATGGTATGGGCATTGTAGCATGAGACTGAACCGGGCAAAAGATAAAAAAGGACAGGCTTATCAGTGTAATTAAACAGACATCGAGATATTTCATTATGCCTCCTTTCCTGATTTTCTGTTATTGCAATATACAAAAAAAGTGGACTCCTGTCAAAAGGGACTCATACCAAGTTGCCTTCATTCGCATACCTTCGTTGTCTCCTCGTCGCTTTCCTCGACGTACTACAGCGTACGCCTACGTCGGCTCCTCGTCGACGCCTCGGTCTGCTTTTGAATGCAACTTGGTAT
>Ga0074195_1001865_pt1 | contig 26678 bp, 29 predicted proteins | sample EPASupsiteHSE623_FD_64525 | JGI IMG/M metagenome (GOLD analysis project Ga0074195, IMG submission 64525) | Bioremediated contaminated groundwater from EPA Superfund site, New Mexico - Sample HSE6-23 | ecosystem: Environmental > Aquatic > Deep subsurface > Groundwater > Contaminated ... | reverse complement strand
CGGCCTGTTTAACCAACTGCTCGGTGAGGGCGCGTCCAATGCCGGCCAGGTCACCGGTAACAATCAGATCATAATCCGACGGCTTCCTGCCTGTATCATTGAAATGCCGGATGATTGTATCGGCCGCTGCAGGCGCCATGGCGCTTCCCATATCGTTGACGTCTTTGATCCCAAGGTCAACAACTTTGCCGATTGTCACATGTGTGATGGCCAGACCTCTGCCCTGGTCCCCCAGCACCACCGAACCGGCTCCGGTCACCGTCCATTGCGCCGTTAAAGGCCGCTGGACCCCCATTTCAGTGGGAAAACGGTACTGCCGCTCAGCCGTATCGTAATGGCTTGATGCAGCTACCAGGATGTGATTGGCAAATCCGCCGTCTATTAGCATGGAACCGAGGGCCATGCCCTCAAACATAGTGGAACAGGCCCCGTAAAGCCCGATAAAGGGCAGACCCAGGTCGCGGGCCGTAAAATTGGCGGATATAATCTGGTTCAGCAGGTCTCCGGCCATCATGAAATCGATATCCTGAGGTGTCAGTTTAGCTTTATTTATGGCCATCTGACAGCATTCCTTAAGCATTTTTCGCTCTGCTTTTTCCCAGGTCTCCTCTCCGTTGAGGGTATCGGGAAGAACTATGTCAAATTCTTTTCCCAGGGGACCCGCGCCTTCTTTGGGACCCACTATGGCAGCCGTCCCCGCTATCACAGGGGGGTTGGTAAAAGCAAGAGTCTGTTGGCCAAGCTTTTTTGTCGCAACCACTAATGCTGTCCTCCTATTTGAAAAGATAGGTAATTAATCCTATAATCCACGCCGTTACAAAACCAAATGCCAGCACTGGACCGGCCAGGGTAAAAATCCGCTGCCCCACTCCAAAAACCATCCCCTCCCGGCGAAATTCCATGGCCGGCGCAACAATAGAGTTGGCAAATCCCGTGATGGGCACAATAGTTCCGGCTCCTGCATATTTGGCAATGGCATCATATACCCCCAACCCCGTCAGGATAGCCGCCGCAAAGACCAGGGTTGCCGCAGTGGCCGCTCCGGCTTCGGGCTTGCCCAGTCCAAGAGACCCGAATAAATTTAGAAGCGCCTGACCAATGGCGCATATGGCGCCACCGAACACGAAGGCCCCCAAGACATTGCGGACCACGGGCGGTTTTGGTTTTGCCCGGATGACCATCTGTTGGTATTGAATCTTTTGCAATTCCTGATCAGATGGGATAAGCCTGTCATCTTTCACGTGAAACTACCTCCGTTTTTCCGATATACATCAGTAAGGGCACCTTTAAGGTGCCCTGGGGGGTTTTTATTCCGTGTATGCTATCTTGACGTTGGCTTTAAAATCGACCAGGTCTCCTTCTACCACGTCAGCTGTAAGATTGTATACTTCCACCCCTGTAATGTTATCAAACCTTCTGGAGGCCTCTTTAACGGCGTTTTGGACTGCGCTCTTCCAGCCGGTTTCTGACTCGCCAATCATTTCAACTACTTTTACATACATAAATTATCCACCTCCTCAAAATTTTACGGTAAAAATTTGCCCAAAATTCTCTTAAATTATGCACAAAAGCACAGCCGTAGCTGTGCTAATTTTCAATATCGACCATTGATCTGATGTTTTTAAGGGCCTGTCTTTCGATCCTTGAGACCTGCACCTGGGAAATATCCAGAACGGCAGCAACCTCGGCCTGAGTTTTGTCTTCGAAAAACCTCATTAGCAATACTTTCTTTTCCCTATCGGACAACCGCTGCAGGATGTCTCTTAGAGCCAGCTTATCGAACCACCCGCTGCTTTCCTCGGTTTCGCCGGCGATGGCATCAATGGCATAAATGGGATCACCGTCATCCTGATAAATGGTCTCAAAAATCGAACCGGGAACCTGGGCCGCTTCAAGGGCGGTAACGATTTCTTCCTTGGGCAGTCCCATTTTATCGGCAATCTCGGATATCAAAGGTTCCCTGCCAAGCTCGGCCATCAACGCCTCCTTGACCCTGTGTAGTTTGTTTACCGTTTCTTTCAGGGAACGGCTAACCTTGACGGGATTATCATCTCTGAGAAACCGTCTGATCTCTCCTATAATCAGCGGGACCGCGTATGTGGAGAACCTGACGTCATAGCTTAGATCAAATTTATCTATGGCCTTAATCAGGCCAATGGTCCCTATTTGAAACAGGTCTTCCAACTCATGCCCCCGGTTGGCGAAACGCTGAACCAGATTGAAAACCAGCTTCAGATTATGGTTTATCAATGTCTCCCGGGCTTGTTGGTCCCCATTTTTAACCCGCCTGAGGAGTTCCTTCATTTCCTCATTGGACAGCAGCGGATAACGGGGCAGGTTCATCTCCGATAACCGGGTATTCAAATTTCCCACCCCGCTTAATTTTCTTCAGCTGCTGAAGCCGCATGGTCCTGCGGCCGTTTTGACATGGTCACCCTGGTCCCTTTGTTCACGGCTGACTCAACATCCACTTTATCCATAAAAGAATGCATAAAGGTAAATCCGAGACCCATTCGCTCGGGACAGGTGGAATAAGCCGGCTGGATAGCCTTGGCTATATCGGCTATTCCTTTTCCGTCATCCTCAACGATTATTTCCAGGATATCTTCCTGTATTGTCCCGACCACACTGACCGTCCGGTTTGGATCATTCTCATAGCCGTGGATGATGCAGTTGGAGACTGCTTCCGATACGGCCACTTTTATCTCGTCCAGGTCTTCCAGGGTAAAATCAAGCTGGGAAGCAAATGCGGCAATCGTAACCCTGGCCAGCGGCAAATTTTCGGGCAGGCTCATAAATGATAATTTGATTTGATTTTTGATTTTCACCTTTTGGAACCCCCTTACATAGCCTGTAGGGCTTCTGTCTCATTATCGTATGCCTTGGAAATGCCCAGAACCCCTGATAATTCCAAAATCCTTTTCACCTGCACCGGGGCGCCCACGATAGCCATCCTGCCGCCCCGCAGGGAAACTTTTTTATACCTTCCAAGAATGACTCCCAGCCCCGAGCTATCAATGAAATTGACTCCTTCAAGGTTTAGAATCAGGTTATTGGAGCAGTTCTTTTCCATGGCAAGATCAATTTCCTGCCGGAAATTATCTGCCGATAACATATCCAACTCTCCGCTGACCCTGGCGATTAAAGTTATCCTGTTGGAAACAAAGTCATACTTCATGGCCGGTAACCACCCCCTCTGTAATGGTAACGTCTTTCTACAATTCAACCGGTTTTTCCTTCCGAGTAATCTGTAATGTTATGTCGAAGGAGAGGGATGCCTGTTCAATGGCCTATTGACAAATGTCTATGGTAAAGGCACGGGTATAAATGTTTCCTCCGCTCTGGGCGGAATCTCAATCGGCAACCACTCCCGCACTTATTGCTGGCGGTCGTGGGCCGATTGGGGATTCAAGCCCCGCTCCGGAAACATTTATACCCATGCCTCTGGTTTCATATTTATCAACAGGCCACCGAAGCAGCCCAGTAGTATTAAAATAAAGAGTGAGGCTAACTGCCTCACCCTGTTGTTAAAAAGGGGGCTGTTCATTGAACTGCCCCCCTTCGTCGGACCGGTGGATGATTTAATCGTTTTTATTTATTATATGAGTAAACGGAACGGAGCAGTTTAAACATCTGTCTGAAAACGGTTCCTCTTGGAATTTCCTGGGTTGAGATCAGATCCGCCTTGAGGGCTTCCTTGTTGTTTTCATAAACGGTGACATTGCCTACCGCCTGACCCTTGGCGATTTCGGCTGTTGCATAAGGTAAAAGGTTAACTTTGTAAGTCACACCCTGTTTTTGGCCTTTCTTTATAATAAAGCTGATATCATGTTTTGCCACGGCATTAATCCAATCAACGGTGCCCTTACTTACCCTGACCATGCCCATCGGCTGACCGGCCTTGGCGATGGGAACGGCCTCATATTGGGCAAATCCGTAATTATAAAGCTTCATTGATTCCCGAAAATGGCTCTTGGGTTCCGGAGTAGCCATAACTACAGCGATCAGTCTCAGATTGTCCCTGACGGCAGTTGAAGCCAGGCAGTATTTGGCTTCCGTGGTCCAGCCGGTCTTGCCTCCCTCGGCTCCCCGGTACCACCAAAGCAGCTTGTTGGTATTATTCAGTACGAATTCGCCGCCTCTGAGATCATATCTCTTAATCCTGGCGAGTTCGTTAAAGAGTGGGTATTTTAGGATTTCCCTCATCATCACCGCCAGGTCGCGGGCCGATGTATAATGCCCTTCTGCCGGAAGACCGTAAGCATTGATGAATTTGGTATGTGTGAGCCCCAAGGCTTTGGCCTTGTCGTTCATCATTTTGACATAAGCTTCGTGGGAGCCGGCAATATGTTCACCCACGGCGACACAGGCATCGTTGGCCGAACCGACAGCAATGGAGATAAGCATTGTTTTAAGCGACATTTCCTCGCCCGGTTCCAGATATATCTGGGACCCACCCATGCCGGAAGCATTTTCACTTGTCACAACCTTGTCGGTCAGTTTACACTTGCCTTTGTCCAGCGACTCAAGCGCCACCAGGAGGGTCATTATTTTGGTGACGCTGGCCGGCGGCAGTTCTTTGTCAGGGTTTTTCTCGAACAGGATTTTACCCGTGCCATAATCCATCAGGACAGCCGATTCCGCAGTGGTCTGCAATTCCGGCTGGGCCGATGCGATACAGGCATTTGAGGCCAGCACCATTAAAACAGTGAAAATAGCTAATATTCTTTTGGTCTTCAAACTAATGCAACCCCCTCAGAAGAAAATTGTTCCTTTTTATAAATACAGTATTTCAAAATATGGGGGGTGTTATGCGTAAAACAGCGTGCTTTCGCTGCTTGTCATATAATAAAGAGAGGCTGACTGGTTACCTCTGCAAAACGATTAAGTCATCCACTGGTCCACGATCCGCGTAGCGGGAGTGGTAACCAGTGGAGACTTTGTTTTGCGGAGGTAACCAGTCAGCCTCACTTATGATATTAGACAATTAGCTAAGAAGGCACGCTGTTTTACGCATAACACCTTACGAGTATAATGTAACTCCTTCAGCTGTGACAATTCCCATCACCAGTTTCCGGGGTACGGGTGGCGAGGGTTCTATCTTGTAAGCACCCAGGACCATATCCCGGGCCTGGGCCGTCTTGGTCTCGTCGTTAACATAGAGAGTCGCCAGGGACTCCCCGGTCTCAACTTCATCGCCGACCTTCTTATGCAGTTTGATCCCCACTGCCAGGTCGATATTGGATTCCTTGGTCTCCCTCCCGGCGCCCAGAACCATAGCGGCAACACCCACCTGTTCCGCCTCGATGGCTGAAACATACCCGGCCGATGCTGCGGTGATATCCACGATCTGCCCGGCCTGAGGCAGTTTTGAGAGGTCATCGGCACACGAAGGATCCCCGCCCTGGTTCTCCACCAGTTCCCTGAACTTCCGCAGGCCGCGCCCGTCACTGAGTATCTCTTCCAGGACAGCCCTCGCCTGCCTGGGGCTTTCGGCCGCTCCGGCCAGATGAATCATGTGGCTGCCGAGGGCCAGGCATAGTTCCCTGAGGTCCGGTGGCCCGCCACCTCCGAGACATTCAATGGCTTCCGCAACTTCCATGGCATTACCGACAGTCCGGCCAAGAGGCTGGTTCATATCAGTAATCAGAGCCACTGTCTGCTTACCCACCTGGGTTCCAATATCAACCATGGCCCTGGCCAGCTCCACGGCATCTTCCAGTGTTTTCATGAAGGCCCCACTGCCGGTTTTTACGTCAAGCACAATGGCATCCGCTCCGGCAGCGATCTTTTTGCTCATCACGCTGCTGGCAATCAGCGGTACACTGTCGACAGTGGCGGTAACATCCCTTAAGGCATAAAGCCTTTTATCGGCCGGAGCCAGGTTGCCTGTCTGCCCCCCTATGGCTATCTTAATCCTGTTAACACTATCAATAAATTTTTCCCTGGGCAGGGCTGTATTGAATCCGGGAATGGATTCCAGCTTATCAATGGTTCCTCCGGTATGACCGAGGCCGCGCCCGGACATCTTGGCCACCGGCACGCCGGCAGCAGCCACCAGCGGCCCAAGCACCAGGGTCGTTTTATCCCCCACCCCGCCGGTACTGTGTTTATCAACTTTTTTCCCGGCGATTCCGGAAAGGTCAACCCTTTCGCCGGAATTGACAATAACCATGGTCAGGTCGGCGGTTTCCCGGGACGTCATGCCCCTGAAAAATACGGCCATGGCAAAAGCCGCCATCTGGTAATCGGGAACATCTCCCGACATGTATCCGTTAACCAGAAATTCAGTTTCGTCCTTTGCAAGTTCCCGTCCCATTCTCTTTTTTAGTATTATGTCATAAGCCCGCACTACAGGCTCACCTCTTGCAGAACTCCCTTGACCAGGGCAATGAACTGGTCCCTGACCCTGTTGGCCGTCTCCATAACTTCATCGTGGCTCAGTTTTCGGGGTAAAACACCTGCGGCCATGTTTGTCACACATGATATGCCCAGCACTCTCATCCCGGCGTGGTGGGCCACAATTACCTCCGGGACTGTTGACATCCCGACGGCATCTACTCCGATAACCCTAAGGTACCTGATTTCGGCCGGGGTTTCATAAGTAGGCCCGCTAAGGGCTGCATATACCCCTTTTTGGGGTCCGAGACCTTCCCTTATGGCAACCTCCTCAGCCATGCGGACCAGTTCGCGGTCGTAAGCTTCCGACATATCCGGAAACCTCGGTCCGATCTCATCATAGTTAGGTCCTATCAGTGGGTTGATCCCCATCAGGTTGATATGGTCTGTAATAATCATCAGGTCTCCGGGTTTAAAATCCTCGTTTATTCCTCCCGCGGCGTTTGTAACAATCAGAGTCGTTATGCCAAGCCGGTTCATAACCCGTACCGGGAACACAACCTGTTCCATTGTATAGCCTTCATAAAAATGAAACCGCCCCTGCATCAGGACAACCGGTTTGCCGGCCAGGCTGCCAAAGACCAGATGACCGGCGTGGCCCTGAACAGTTGATACGGGAAAATGCGGGATTTCCGAATAGCTGATAGCTGTCCGATTTTCCGCTTCCGCAGCGAGGATACCCAGTCCGCTGCCCAGTATAACCCCGATCTCGGGCCTTATTTTAATTCTGCTTTTGATAAAGCTGACGGTTTCGTTTAATTTGTTCGAATTCATGAAATTATCTCTCCTAAAAAGCTTTTTCCGACATTTAATTCAATGCTGAATAGTTCGGCAATAGTGGCCGCCACATCACTGAAGGAATCCCTGATACCCAGCCTGACCCCCTGTCTGACGCCCGGACCATAGACCAGGAGAGGTACATACTCCCTTGAATGATCAGTGCTTTCCGTAGTCGGGTCACACCCGTGGTCAGCAGTGATAATCAGCATTTTATGCACATCAATCAATTCAAGAATCTCCGGCAGCCGCGCATCAAATTCAGCCAGGGCCTTAGCGTAACCGACGGCGTCGTTTCTGTGGCCGAAGGCCGAGTCAGTATCTACCAGGTTGGTAAATATAAGACCCGTCCTGTTTTCTTTTATAAAGTCAATAGTCTTGTCCACCCCGTCCATATTGCTCTTGGTATGCACTGTATCAGTGATGCCTTTGCCGGCAAATATATCGTTGATCTTTCCTACAGCCTGCACTGCCAGGCCGTTTTTCTGGAGGAGGTCCAGAATCGTGTCCCGGGGGGGCTCAAGGGAAAAATCATGCCTGTTGGCGGTTCTTTTGAATTCTCCCGGTTTGCCCACAAAAGGTCTTGCTATCACACGACCCACGGCGTATTCCCCGGTCAGCATCTTCCGGGCGATGCGGCACATCCTGTAAAGCTCCTCCGGGGAAATAACTTCCTCATGGGCGGCAATCTGAAAGACGCTGTCCGCCGAAGTATATACTATAGGATACCCTGTCCTAATATGTTCTTCGCCGAGGCGGGCTATTATCTCGGTCCCCGAAGCGACCTCATTGGCCATAGTCCTCCGCCCGATTTTTGATGCAAATTCCTCGATAATTTCCCGGGGGAAACCCTCGGGAAAAACGGGAAACGGTTTTTCAAGAATTATTCCTGATAATTCCCAGTGGCCGGTGGTTGTATCCTTGCCGGCCGAGACTTCGGCCATTTTGCCGTAAGCAGCCAGAGGCTTATCGGCCGGGGGCACGCCGGCAATCTCTATTATGTTCCCCAGGCCCAGTTTCTGCATGTTGGGTATGTCCAGCCCGCCGACAGCCCGCGCGGTATTACCCAGGGTATTGCTGCCCACATCCCCGTACCTGCCGGCATCAGGCAGTTCACCGGCTCCCAAACTGTCTATGACGATAATTGTCACACTGTTAATACGATGCATGTCCATCACTCCCACAAAAGTAGCTAGTGGCTAGTGCCCCTTCTGGTAACGTTGACCTTGCTTTTTGCCGTTTCGCGGGGGAATGGTATAAACGCTCGTGACTTATGCTCCGCTGCGTAGTCCTGCTAATACTCATCCTGTGGATAAAGGTCTGTTCCGCATATTATAGTAACAGTATCGGGAGCGGCCAGACCTTTATCCACAGGCGTTCGTAAAAGCAGGACTACCTTGCTGCGCAATGTCACTCGCTTATTATACCATTCCCCCGCTAAGTCCCAAATGAAAAAAGGAAACGTTACCTGATGCAGCACTAGCCACTAGTTACTAGCCACTAAATCACGCTCTCGGGTGGCTCTTGGCGTAAACCTCCCTCAGGCGGCCCTTGGTCAGGTGGGTATAGATCTGAGTTGTGGTTATATCGGCGTGGCCGAGCATTTCCTGGACCGAACGCAGATCCGCCCCGTTTTCCAACAGATGTGTGGCAAAGGAATGCCTCAGGGTATGTGGAGTAATCTCTTTGGAAATCCCGGCTTTGCGGGCGTACTTCTTGATTATCTTCCAGAAACCCTGCCTCGTAAGTCTTCTCCCGTGCTGGTTAACGAATAATGACTGTTCCGATTTGTTCTTAATTAGTTTTACTCTGCCTTTCTGTAAATATTCGTTGACACAGCGGCGGGCAAAGCTGCCTACCGGGACGATGCGTTCCTTGGAACCCTTGCCAAAACACCTGATGTAACCCATGTCAAGGTTTATGTGGTTGACTTCCAGGGAAATCAGTTCACTCACCCTGATACCTGTTGCATAGAGCAACTCCAGCATGGCCTTGTCGCGGAGGGTAGCATGTTCGGCTCCCCGGGGCTGGTTTAATAGCATCTCCACTTCATTGACCGTCAAAATGCGCGGCAGTTTCTTCTCCAGCTTCGGCGATTCCAGGTTGGCAGTGGGGTCTTTTTCTATGTATTTTTCTCTTAACAGAAAGTGGTAAAACGATTTAAGGGCGGCAAGATGCCTTGATACCGTAGCGGTGGCCCGCCCTCTTTTTTGCAGAAAAAGCAGGTAAGACATAATCATGTTTCTGGTTGCTTTCGGCAGGTCGGCAGCCTTTTCGTTTTCCAGAAACATTAAGAACTGGCGTAAGTCACGGTTATAAGAATCGAGAGTATTATCGGCCAACCCGCGTTCCACAGCCAGATAGTGAATAAACTCCTCTACCAGACTTTTCATTTGATGTACCTCTCTTTATATATAAATACCTAAATAAAGAAGAGTAGCAGGACTACTCTCTATTTCCACAATGAACCACAAAATCCTTTTTTCACGGGTCTCTTTGGTAAAAATCCCTAAGTTTCACTACAAATTCATCCAGTATGGTGGGATTGTCCTTCTTGACTTCTTTCCCTGTCCCTTCGATATTGTCCACTCTCATCGGATTGCCGCTGGGCCTGTCATCCCTCAGCCAGCCTTCCCTGATCATATTGCTGCCGTTATACATGTTATACAGATGGCTTATAATCAGAGACAAGATAAACAGGGCTATCAATAGCTGCAAACCGAACCTAAGCCGCTTCCTGGTGCTGTTCCTTATAATGACAAGCATTGGTATCACCTCTTTCAACGGTAACCTATTATCATATTTATGACAAAAAGATGCTTTTCAGAACATTTTTTGTATACCAGTGGCCAGTGGCCGCTATATCCTGATCCATGCCGCGGCAGATTTGATAAACACAGGCGTGACATATGTTTCCACAAACCCTGCGGCCGTTGCGGCTAAACAGAGAACGAGCATTATACCGGTATATACTCCGAGGGACCCGGCCAGGGCCGTATTCTGCGTGCCAAACCGGCGTTTGATCACAAGTGCGGAAAACGACAGCGCCGTCACGCCCCCGGCAATAATTGCCGGGATGATCATGATGTTATGCGGGAGAACAGAAATCAGGGCAAAAATCAAGCCCTTGACAGCCTTTTCCCTGACCAGAAAGCCGACGGTAAAACCGAGTACGAACCCCCTGCTGAATACCGCCACCAGCACCAGGGGAATGCCGATTACGGTGAGGCCTAATATGTACATGGCTATCATGATGTAAAGGTTATTTAATACGTTGTGTCTGAAATACAGCTGCCCACCGACCGGAGTGGTTGCCACCTTGTCGAGGAAGCTGTTGAGATACCCCGATAGATGGTCAGCCCGGTCGATGCTTATGGACTTGGCCGCCATGGCACCAAAAAAAATACCGGCACACAAAAAAACGGTTATGAACAGGAACAAAAACCAGTTCCGTTTGAAATACTCAATAAAAACCTGTTTTAACCAGAACCGCATCTCATCCCCCACCTTTCTCCCTATACCAAAAATTTATGGGGGAGCTTGTTCTTTTATGCCATAAAAAAAGCCGGGCGTTCTGGCCCGGTCGAAATTCGTGTACATCGGCAATAGTTGTCCAATCACCTCAAAGCTGTAAAGCCCTCTTCAATAATGGCCTTTACAATATATTCGGCAGCCAGGATATCTTCAAGGGAATTAGCGCTGGCAGCCACTACGGTTATTCCTGACCCGGTCTCAACTGCTTTTTCGACAGCCCTTCTGGCGGCAGCCCGGGCCGGCTCACAGGCTTTTTTCCGCATGGTGCGGGCCACCGTGCCGGTTAAGACGGCGGGGGCTCCTGCCGCAAGAGCTGCATCATAAGCGACCCCCCCGGTATCTGATACCCCTATGACCACCTTGCCCGCAAAATCAGCCAGTTTTACCGTTTCAGCCCCGGCATTCGGCAAGACCACTGCCACATCCGCACCGGCCTCTTCTATTCCCCGGATGACCCTGGCGGACCTGCTGCGGCGCTCTTCCTCAGTCCCGACCCTGGGTTCGGATATGATGATGACCCCGGAACCCTCTCTTTTGGCGATTTCTCCGGCCTGCCGGCCTATTTCCTCAGGGTGGACTTCGACCGGCGCCCTTGTCTCCGCCGGGCTGGCCCCGAAAACTTGCCGAGCCCCGGCATCTAAGGCCGCTTCAAGGGAAGTGGACATATCGATTACATCCACTATCACGACAACATTCCCGGCCCTGGCGGCCAGGACCGCGCCTGACGCATTGACCGTTAACGAAACACCCCTGTTACTCATCGTTATCACCCTTTCTCCCCGTCACTCTTCCGTAACGGCCGCCGCCACCGGCGCTGACGGCAAGCCTGCCTGCCCTGGCCAGGATTATTATCTCTGCCACCTGGCTGCCCGCCGTTTCGCGCAGTTCGTCCTCACTCATCAGATGCAGTATTTCCATTTCCGTCCTGGCAGCCAGCAGCTTCTCAAGGGTTTTACGGCCTATGCCCGGCAGGTTTTCCAGCGGTATCTGGTGCCGGTAACCCGGTCTATGCTCCGGCGGCCTGGGACTGTCACTGTCTTTGATCTGATAAATCCTGTCCAGGACTCCCTTAACAACCCTGCGCCCGTCCACTTTGGCGCCGCAAACGGTACACGCCAGCACGGGCGGTTCGTCTGCAGCAATGACCATGCATTCCTCACAGTACGTGCGGTGATACTTACCCAGCCTGGGGTCAAAACCGTAATTACCGGTTACGGCCCGTCCGTTCTGGCGTCGCAGGGCCACGATTAGTTCGTAAAAGGTTGGTTCCTCCATCAGTATCAGATTATATTCCCGTCCGATTTTTGGCAGGGAATGGGCATCAGAATTACTTAAAAAGGTTTTCCCTGCCAGTTCCGCAATAAGGTCGGCATAGTCCGAATCCGAACTCAGTCCCAATTCGACGGCAGGTATGGCCGCCCATGCCTTAGGAGTAAGGATTTGCAGCATAGTCCCGACACAGCTGCCATAAACCCCTTTGTGGGGTGTAAAGGCGTGGGCGGGGATCAGGGTCCCCCCCAGGCCGTTAACAATCTCCCAAAGCTCCTGTATTGACAGGCGGCATTTCTGTGAACTCAGATTAGGGTTTTTAACCCGCCCCGGCCCCGATATTATTTTGGTAAAGGCCTTTATATCGGCCAACTGCGGAAAATAACAGAGGCAGTGGGCGGCCCGGTCCCGCAAGTCCCCTGCTTCGCCGGCCACCCGTTCGGTGGTTTCAATTTCGCCGCCAAGGATGAGGGTGACACTGTCTTTGTAACGCAGGCCCCCTCCCTCCATGGGACTAAGCACGCCGGCGCCTATAAGTCGTTCCAGGTCATCCTGCACACCGGGGGAAGAAGCGTCAATGATCCCCACCATATCTATTCCTTTACGGGTCCGGCATTCTTCAAGTATGTTGGCGACAGTCAGGCTCTTAGCTGCCGTTATCTTTACCGGTGTGCCGTTCCCGGCCCGTCCTATATGCACATGAAGGTCAACGAAGTAGTTTTGCATAAAACCCCCAAATTTTGTATAGACCCTTTCGAATAATGGCAATACTATGGGCGAAAGGGGTTGTTTATGATAAAAAGAGATACATTTTTATTGTCCTTAATCGTCGGAATAACTTCAACATCAATTGAAATCGCCATATCATATTTCCTGAAGCTGGCTGGGCTAGTCAAAACACCCCTGTATATTTTTGTCGGCAAGCTGGCAGTCGGCCAGATCCCCCATACCCCTCTACTCGAATCGATAATAGGGATTACGGGGCATCTTATTAATGGGACCGTGTTCACATTCATATTCATCAATATTGTACAGAAGTGGGGAGAGGATTATATTTACCTGAAAGGACTGGGTTTTGGGGCATTCCTCTGGATAATTCATCAAATTGTAATCCCAAACATGATAGTAACCCGCATAGCCCTAAAGCTTCAGGCCTCATCCCAGATCTTTCACATAATTGACAACGCCCTCTGGGGAATTTACACAGCATTTATTTATGTGATGGTCAAAAAGCTTACTGCTAAAAGAATTCCGCGACATTGAGTGGTTATCTTTTTATCCCTAAATCCGCAAATCAACCCCACTGACCACTGGCCACTGGCCGCTGGCCACTTTCTATGAATAGAAGCGAAAACATAGCATATACTACTTCCGATTACAGAATGAATGGAGGTAGTTTTATGCTTACTGAACTTGTTTACCCGGACCGATTCTTTATTATCGGTAAAGTTAAAGATGTTAAAAACATATTGGACGAGCACGCCCGTCATTACGTTCTCGTCACGGATCTGCTCAAAGCCAAAGCGCCATTAAACTAATTCTCCGGGGCACCTGGCACCTAACACCTAACACCTAACACCTATTAGTAAACCACATACCTGCTGGCCAAAATGCCTGCGGCTCCTGCTGCCAGGAAGTATTCCCTGTCCTGGCTCATATTTCGGCCCATAGTGGTAACCACAATATCCTTCTCCATGAGATAAAGCAGGGCCGGTTCCCCGTCTTCAATAACAACCTTATGATTCGACACAATTGTGGATCTCAGCAGCTGCTTGTTAATGTAATTCTCCTTGATGGGGTCCAACGCCGGCATGGCCACTATACAGGGCGTAATAGCTATCTTTTCGAGTACTGTAAAGGTATGATGGCTGAGACCCATGTGCCTTTCCCTGGGCTCGACAAAACTTATTCTTGGAATGGCGATGGGCATGCCTCCCATGATGTTGACGGCATTGATGATCTCGCCCTGTTCGATGCCGGTGAAACCGTATTTCGTCCCTGTACCGACTATCCCCGGGCCCATGGTGACAATGATCACATCGGCTCCGGCAGCTTCTTTGGCGGCAATCAAACCGGTATAAATATTTACTGCCTCATAGTCGCCCCCGAAGGCATGGCCAACCGTTACGGTCGCGTCAATGAGACCCTTTTCCCTGAGTTCGGCCACAGTTTTGCTGATCTGAATCGGCAGGGCCGCTCCGTCGGTCATGATATAGACCACCCGGAGCCGGTCGCTGCTGCCTTTTTTTACCCCGGCAGCGGCCGGGGCCAGCATGCTGTGCAGAGTCCCAACTATAACCGGTGTTTTTTTGAGGGAACTGAAGTCCATGATTTTAGCCCGGTGGGGGTTTAATTCTTCCTCAACAGAGAAGCACTTAACCTGGGACGGGGTGTACCTGAGCTTCATGATATGACCCATTTCCTCAACATCCGTGGCCTCAACACTGTCGTTGGCCATGACAAAATGGTATCCGCCGCTGCCCAGTTCCTTATGGACCGCGGTTGTATTGAGGACAACGTGATCACCTGTTTTGACAGGCCCTGTCATGAAATCATAGTTTAGGGCCTTTTCCGTCTTGCCCTCAACCTCAACGGTAATTTCCGTAACTCCCCTGCAGCTGCCGGTTATTTGTGTAACTATGCCCCGCCGTATTCTGATCAAATGGCCTTCCCCCAGTCCGTAATTAATATGCGGTCCTGATGATTTCCATAAGGTACCTGGCGTTGAGGACCAGGTTGTCTATAGTAATATATTCCTCGGTGGAATGGACCTTGCTCATCCCGATACCCAGGTTGGCCGTGGGTATCCCATACCCGTTCAGGATATTGGCGTCACTGCCTCCGCCGGTGCTGACCAGCACTGCTTCCCGCCCCAGGCTGCGGGCGGCCGTGACAGCCCATTTGACAACCTGGGCTGATTCGTCCAGCTTTAACCGGGGGTATAACAGTTCCTTCTCCACCCTGGCTTCGGCGCCCATTTCCAGGGCCGTTTTCCTGATGGTATCAACCATCGTTTCCGTCTGCTTCTCCAGTTTTGCGGGGTCGATACTCCTGGTCTCTCCTTCTATATTCACAAGGTCGGGGATAATGTTGGTCGCTTTCCCTCCCGAAATCACCCCGATATTGGCCGTGGTTTCCGCATCTATCCGCCCCAGCTTCATCCTGGCGATGGCCGCGGAAGCCACCTGGATGGCATTGATGCCATCTTCGGGGCTTATCCCGGCATGGGCCGCTTTGCCGATAATGCTGGCCGTTATCCTGTATTGGGAGGGCGCCCTGGTAATGATGGTACCGGCCGGCCCGTCACAGTCAAGGACATAGGCGGCTGCAGCCTTCAGGCGTTTATAATCGAGATTCTTGGCCCCCCTGAGACCGCATTCCTCCGCCACGGTAAATACAATCTCGATGTCCCCGTGAGGGACCTGCTGCTCATGCAGAATGTGCAGGACCTCGATAATTGCGGCAATCCCCGCCTTGTCATCCGACCCAAGTATAGTTGAACCGTCTGAATAGATAGCATCGTCCCTGATCACGGGTTTGACTCCCCTGCCGGGCTCAACGGTATCGATATGGGCACAGAAAAGCAGGGTGGGCGCACCGGGCATCGTTCCTCTATTGGTTGCTATGATATTCCCCGTCTGGGGGGTGCAGCTGCCGCCTATAGCCTTTCCCGCATCATCCTCGTAAACGTTTAGACCCAATTGGGTAAGCGCCTGCTTGAGGTAATCAGCCAGCTCTCTCTCGTGCAGGGAGGGGGAATCTATCTGCACCAAACGCAGAAATTCCTCTACAATTCTACTCTTATTAACCATAATGCCCTCCATCTATGAAAAATTTACCATTATATGATTTGCCGCATGAGTGAACTTTATGTAATGTTAAGAAATTTTATTCCACCATATGCCTGTTTTACCATTGGCACCGGGTTAAAGCCAGGGTATCCTGTCGGTATCATCACCGCGCAGGATTGGCGTAATCAGGGACTGCATGGGTTCAGGGACATCCCTCAGCCTCATTTCGTCGATTTTCATAATCTCCACCGTATCGAGCTTCAGTCTCTGGGCCAGTTCCCTGGCGGTGAGACCCCGGTTTTTTCTTAACTCTTTAACGGTCTTTTTGCAGAACGAACCAAAGAAAAACATGCTTACCTCCATTATAATAATATACGCTATCAAAAGGACCTTTTCGTAGGTATTCTGGAAATTTTGGCGCAATCCTTCCCCCGGCCTCAAATTCAGAGCTGGAATTAGCAAAGGCCGCCCGAAGCGGCCTTATGAATGTTAAATATTAATATTCTGTATTGCCTCCGCCCCCATCTCAAGGGCTTGCCTGTTCATCGGGATGAGGCTGTGCCGCCTTTCCGGCAGCACCTTTTTCAGGGACTCGATGATGGCATCGACAGACACCACTTTGGTCAGTTCTATATACGCTCCCAGGATAATAATATTGGCTACCTTGGCATTGCCTAGCTTATTGGCATACTCATTCCCCGCTATTTCCACAACCTTTATGTCCAGCCGCTGAGAGGTTACGTTTACCATGGAACTATTGGCGATTAAAAGCCCGCCCGGTTTCACCGCAGGTTCGAATTTCCTGAGCGAAGGCTGGTTCATGATAATGACCGAAGTAGGTTCCGTAAAGATGGGCGAGCTTATCTCCCGGTCGGAAATCGTTACCGAGCAATTAGCCGTCCCTCCCCGCATTTCAGGGCCATAAGAAGGGATATAGGCGACGTGTTTATCTTCAATCATGCCCGCATATGTGAGCAGCTGGCCCATGGACATAACGCCCTGGCCGCCGAATCCCGCAATAATCAGCTCTTCCAGCATTAACCGGCCACCTCCCCTATGACCTTATACTCACCAAGCGGGTAGTAAGGGAGCATATTTTGTTCCAGCCACTTTACCGCTTCAATAGGAGGCATGCCCCAGTTAGTGGGGCATGTGGAGAGTATCTCCACCATAGCGAACCCCTCGCCGTTCATCTGCACTTCAAAAGCCCTTTTGATGGCTTTTTTCGCCTTCAGTATATTAGCCGGGTCGTGCACGGAAACCCTGGCCATATATGCGACACCGTCCAGGACGGCAAGCATCTCGGTCATTCTGACAGGATAACCGGCCAGGTCTTTGTCCCGGCCCCATGGGGTGGTAGTTGACTTCTGACCCACAAGGGTAGTGGGGGCCATCTGACCGCCAGTCATGCCGTATATGGCATTATTTACAAACAGCACCGTAATTTTTTCACCCCGGGCAGCGGCGTGAACAATTTCCGCCGTCCCGATGGCGGCCAGGTCGCCGTCGCCCTGATAGGTAAACACAACCCTGTCGGGGAGGACCCTTTTTATCCCGGTAGCCACAGCCGGGGCCCGACCGTGGGAAGCTTGCTGTATATCCAGATTCAGATAATCATATAAGAATACGGCGCAGCCTACCGGCGCTATACCAATGGTTTTTTCCCGGATACCCAGTTCATCGATGACTTCTGCCGCCAGCCGGTGGATTATACCGTGGGTGCAGCCGGGACAATAGTGCATCTGTTTGTCGGTCATGGTCTCAGGCTTTGTAAATACTGTTTTCATGATCTGGCGCCCCCTTGCAGGATCTTTTTCACTTCAGCGTAAATCTGCCCCTTGGCAGGTACCACACCGCCTGTCCGCCCATAAAAACCGACCGGTTTTTGGCCGTTTACGGCCAACCTCACGTCTTCGACCATCTGTCCATTGCTCATCTCCACCGCCAGGAAAGAGCCGGTGTATTCGGCGGCCTGCCTGAACGGTTCGGCGGGGAAGGGCCACAGCGTAATGGGTCTGATGAGTCCCACCCTGATTCCGTCCTGGCGGGCCTGGTCAACAACCGCCTTGCATATCCGCGCCGTGCTGCCGTAAGCCGCTAAAATAATATCCGCATCATCGGCAAAATAGGATTCGTAGCGTATTTCCCTCGTCAAAATTAATTCATACTTCTCCCGGAGGTGTTGGCAGAACCTATCATTGTCCTCCGGAATAATATGCAGAGAATTTATCAGATTTCTCTCCCTGCCCCTGGCCCCGGTGGCGGCCCACGGTTTTTCCGGGCCGATCCTGATTTCAGTATCCCTGAACTCAACCGGTTCCATCATTTGCCCCAGGATACCGTCACCTAAAATCATCACCGGGTTCCTGTACCTATCGGCGAGATCAAATGCCTCTATGGTCAAATCAACCAGTTCCTGTACCGAATCAGGCCCGAGCACGATTAACCGGTAGTCTCCGTGCCCGCCGCCCTTGGTAGCCTGGAAATAGTCGGACTGGGCGGGGGCTATATTACCAAGGCCCGGCCCTCCCCGGACCATATTTACGATTACACAGGGCAGCTCGGCCCCTGCGATGTAAGAGATCCCCTCCTGCTTTAAGCTGATCCCCGGACTCGACGACGATGTCATGACGCGGGCGCCGGAACCGGCAGCGCCATAGACCATATTGATGGCCGAGACTTCGCTTTCAGCCTGGATAAAGGTCCCGCCCACTTCAGGCAGTCTTTTGGCCATATATTCGGGGATTTCATTTTGAGGTGTAATGGGGTAGCCGAAAAAATACTTACAGCCGCCGATAATCGCAGCTTCAGCCACAGCCTCATTCCCCTTCATCAGAACCTTGCTCAATTAGTCCTCCCCCCTCTCCACTTCAATCGCCACATCAGGGCACATTACCGCACAGAGGGCGCATCCCTTGCATTTCGATTGGTCAGTGACCACTGCCGGGTGGTAACCCTGGGCATTAATGTTCCCGGACATCTCGATCAGTTGCTGGGGGCATGCGGTAGTGCAAAGTTCACAGCCTTTGCAGCGGTCTTCATGGATAAATACCCGACCACTTGCCATTCCCAATCACTCCTTATAGGTTCTATTCCCATGGTACAAGCATCAACCTGGCTATATTCAATACCGGTAACCCAGTATTCTTAATCTCCGGCAGGTCCCTGAAACGTGACTCCATGGCCACACAGGCTATGGGAAGCCCCAGTGCCCGGGCCGTCTCCTGTACCTTTTCATGCCCGGATATTATGTCACCTATGGTAGTTTCCCTGATCAGATGAGGATTGCTAACCAGGGCAGTCACTTTAAGCCGGCTGGCCGCTTCAATCCCCCCGATGGTCGAGCGGATATCCTCTATGTTTGAGGTGAAAGGACGGAAAGGGTTAATTACAAAGTATAATTCGTACTCATCATCAGCAACCTGCCGCCGGAACCGCCCGATAGCCCTGGCGCCTGCGGCGTCCCCACCTAAGTCTACTACCACTCGCACATCCTTATGGCCCAGGACGCCGCCTACCTGTGGTGACAAGGCCGGCAGATCAGTGTCAAAACATGCTTCCGCAGAGGCAATTACCCGGATGCCTTCACGATTCAGTAATTCCCGGGCCTCCCGGGACCGGAAATATGGGTTCACGTAGTCCAGGTCGACAAGAGCAGTTTCACTATGCATATTCTTAATTTGCAGAACAAAGTTTAAGGAAATCTCGGTTTTCCCGCTGCCGTAGTGGCCGGTAAAAACAGTGATCCTCCTGTCCTGTGGAAGCTCCATGATTAACACCACTTCTAATCTTTTTCCCTGTCCGTTGCCCTGATTTCCACTCTGGGGATTTTACCGCTTATTTTCTTAGGTAATTCTACGGCAAATTCAATAATCCTTGGATATTTATACGGAGCTTTCCACTTTTTTGACGTGCTCCTGCAGTTCCACCATCAGGTGGAACTCCACATCAAACTGTCTACAATTTTAGACACATAAAACAATTGGTGTATTCGACACTTGTCAATAATTTCCCTTTTTATGTTACAATAATATTTTTCTGTCATTTTTTCTGTGAATTAAGACCATTTAAAAAAGCCGCCCAAAGCAAAGTTTTTCACGTAATTCACGAAAAACTTAGCCAATGGGCGGCCTTACGACTGTTATATTTAGAGTATCTAGTTGCCTCTTCTGGTAACGTTGACCTTGTTTTATGCGGGACTTAGCAGGGGAATGGTATAAATAGCGAGTGACATTGCGCAGCAAGTTAGTCTTGCTTTACGAACGCCTGTGGATAAAGGTATGGCCGCTCCCGATACTGTTACAGTAAAATGCGGAACAGACCTTTATCCACAGGATGAGTATTAGCAGGACTACGCCGCGGAGCATTAGTCACGAGCTTTTATACCATTCCCCTGCGAAACGGTAAAAAACAAGGTCAGCTTTACCTGATGAAGCACTAGTACGTTTTGACTTTCTCCTCTCCTGACAGGACCCTTAATCCACCTGCGGCCAAGGACAGCATCTCATCTTCGCCCGGGTAAACCTTGACGGGGGCGATAAATTTCACCCTATCTGCAATCCATCCTATGAGCATACTGCTGTGGGCCAGGCCGCCGGTTATCACAACGGCGTCTACTTTTCCTCTGAGAACAGCGCTGCAGGCCCCGATTTCCTTGGCCACCTGGTAGGCCATAGCTTCATATACCAGCCTCGCTGCCCTATCATCCTGCCCGATTCTCTTCTCAACCTCCATGGCATCATTGGTACCCAGGTAGGCAACAATCCCCCCTTTGCCTACCAGTTCCCTTAACATTTCGGCTTCACTGTATACTCCACTGTAACATCGTTCAACAAGTTTTGCCGCCGGCACGCCGCCGGTTCTTTCGGGCGTAAAGGGACCCTCCCCGCCCACGGCGTTATTGACGTCGATGACACGCCCCTGTAAATGGGCTCCTACTGAAATTCCCCCGCCCAGGTGGGCTACAATCAGATTGACGGACCGGTATTCCCTGCCCAGGTCCCTGGCTGCTCTCCTGGCAATAGCCTTCTGGTTAAGGGCATGAAACAGGCTCTCCCTGGGGTTTTCGGGCATCCCGGAAATCCGCGCCACAGGCTCCATTTCATCTACACAGACCGGGTCCACAATATATGCCGGAATCCCCATTTCTGCCGCAATGGAGTGGGCTATCAGGCCTCCCAGGTTAGAAGCGTGCGAACCGCGCTCAGCAAATTCCAGGTCCTTTAGCATATTATCATTTACCAGATACGTACCGCCGGGGATTGGCCTTAACAGACCTCCCCTGGCGATAACCGCATTCAATTCACGTGGATTAACCCCTGAATTGGCCAGCGCCTCCATCACAAGCCGCCGGCGGTATTCATACTGCTCAATCGTCTTGTTGAACCTGGCCAGGTCCTCACTGCTGTGTCTGAGGGTATCGGCATAAACGGACTCCAGGTTGCGGAAGACGGCCAGCTTTGTTGATGTGGAGCCCGGGTTTATTACCAACTGCAGCAAACTGTTCACCTCCTTGGAATAATTACTGCCTGAAATTTATTCTCTTGATTATGCTTATGTTTTATTCAGTTGAATTCATGGAGCCTACGTAAAAAATAGAGTTGTGTAATTATAACACAACCCTGATTGTATTAACCTATACTTATTATAAATCAGCCCCATGGGAATCGCTCATAAAATTTTGCCAATCCGATTAAACCACTTTTAATTTTTCCTGGGACACCCTGAGTCCGGTCTGCCCGGCGGCTTTGCTGGTAATCAGAACACTCAGGGCCACTGAAGCCATCTTTGCCTCATATGAGTCAGACCTCGAGGTAATAATAATCGGGGCCTTGGCTCCCACGACCACGCCGGTAATTTTGGCTTTGCCGAAGAAGACCAGAGATTTATAGAGAACGTTGGCCGCATCTATATTGGCCAAAACGAGGATGTCGGCGTGACCGGCCACCTGGCCGGTTACGCCTTTAGCGCGGGCAGATTCCTTGGACAGGGCTAAATCCAAGGAAAGCGGTCCATCGATAATACAGTCTTTGATCTGTCCCCTCTCATTCATCTTGCACAGGAGAGCCGCATCCACAGTGCTGGGCATATCGGGATTGACCAGTTCCTGCCCGGCTATGACAGCGACCTTTGGCTTATCTATTTTCAGAGACCTGGCCACACAGACGGCATTTTTGACCATGTCAACCTTCTGCTCGAAAGTAGGCATTATATTCATCCCGGCATCCGTCATCATCATCAGCCGTTCGTAAGCCGGTGATTCGAAGACCGCCACATGGCTAAGGGTCCTGCCGATGCGCAGCCCGATATTTTTATCAAGGGCGGCTTTGAGGACCAGCGGCGAATGGACCGCTCCTTTCAGCAGGATATCGGCCTTGCCGGTATGACAGAGCAGTACCGCCCTTCTTACCGCCGCTTCCGGCTCGGGTTCATTAATCACCTCAAAGCTGTCGATATCTATGTTTTTCTCCCCGGCAATCCTGGATATTTCGGCAGCATCGCCTATGAGCACGGAATCAGCTATACCGTTGATTTTGCACGCACTGGCTGCCTGCAGGACTTCCCCGTCCTGGGCCACGGCAACGGCAACGGTTTTGGGCGGGCAGATCTTGGCGGCTGCCAGCATTTCGGCGAAATTTTTCATAGGTGGTTTCCCCTCTTTCTCCAAAGTGGAGCGTTTTCCTTATATCTATAATTACTTATGCAATTTTCGTGCCAATTTTTGCTTTTGATGTAAATCTTAGTCTAACTGGTTTTTCCCGGTCTTTTGCCGTCTATTAGTATTATTTCACTGCAGTTTTTTGCAGAGCCATGTTAATTTTTGCATGCAAGATTTGCCGGGGCTTATTGACAAATACTTAAAGTAAAGCACGGGTATAAATGTTTCCTCCGCTCTGGGCGGAATCTCAATCGGCAACCACTCCCGCACTTATTGCTGGCGCTCGTGGGCCGATTGGTGATTCAAGCCCCGCTCCGGAAATATTTATACCCGTGCCTCTCGTTTCATATTTGTCAACAAGCCGATGCGGCCAGTTAATAAAAGACTTAGGTCAGTCCGTGTTTATCAAGTTTATAATACAGGCTCCTTGTGGCTATGCCCAAAATCCTGGCGGCGGCAGTTTTATTGCCTTTTGTTTTCCGCAGGGTTTTTTGCAGCACTTCTTTCTCCACCGCATCAATAATCTGTTCAAGCGGCCTTTCCGTCGTTTCATCATGGTCAGTGTCATCCCCGTGTGAAACGGGCCATTGTGCCCGGAAACCCGGGTTGAGCGGCGGCACATGCTTGGGCAGGATGATCTCTTCATTGTAGTTCATATTGATAATGGTCCGGCCCACAACATTTTCAAGTTCCCTCACATTACCGGGCCAGTCGTAATCTAAAAAGATGTCCAGAACCTCCGGGGCGATCTCGGCTACCTTGCGGCCATATTCCTGGCCCAGTTTTTTCCGGAAATAGGCCGTTAATAACGGTAAATCCTCTTTGCGTCCCCTGAGGGGAGGAACAAATATGGGTACCACATTCAGCCTGTAGTAGAGGTCTTCCCGGAACGTACCCTCCTTGATTCTCTGTTCCAGGTTGGCGTTGGTGGCGGCAATTACCCTTACATTTATCTGGACCGGTTTTGTGCCCCCCACCCGATTAATCTCCTTCTCCTGCAGGACCCGGAGCAGCTTGGCCTGAAGGGCGGGGTTAACATCCCCTATTTCATCCAGAAATATTGTGCCACCGATGGCCTCTTCAAAATATCCCTTCTTCCCACCCTTCACCGCACCTGTAAACGCCCCTGTCTCGTAGCCGAATAACTCACTTTCCAGCAGGGTTTCGGCAATGGCGGCACAGTTCACCCGGACAAATGGCCCACCGTGCCTCCCGCTGGCATTATGGATGGCATGGGCGAACAGTTCTTTGCCGGTCCCGCTCTCTCCTCTCAGCAGGATGGTAGCGGGTGTCTCAGCCGCGTGCTCGGCCTGGGCTATGGCCGCCCTGATCAGTTCACTTTCACCGATGATATCGGCAAAGGTATATTTGGCAGTCATCCGGCGGATCAGGCTTTTGGCGTGCTCCAGTTCTTCCGTCAGTTTGCGGATCTCGGAAATATCGTGAATAAACCCCACACTTCCCTTTAACTTCCCGTCAATAAGGATCGGCGCCACATTAACCACAACCGGTCTCTTGTTGGGACCTACCTTCATTGTTACCCCACGTACCGGCCGGCGGGTTTTTAACACCTTCATATGCATGCTTTCACCTTCGGCAATGTCGACGGTACACGGTTTGTTCAGGACATCGGCTTCCGACAGGCCGGTTATTCTCGTATAGGCGGGATTAATCAGGATGCCGTTGCCGTTTTCGTCGACCACCGAGATAGCATCTTCGGTGGAATGGAGGATAGCCTCCAACAGGCTTCTGACCTCCCCCAGGTCCGTAATCTGCTGGGCCAGTTCCTTCATTTTTTTGCTGATTTTGTCTTGCATTTGTAGCACCTCGCAGCGGTTGTTCTGTGAAAATTATTACAGAGGCTTTCGATGTTTATGTGCAATTTCCTGCAAGTTATTAATATAAGTATGAAATTTGTTGCATTAATTATAAAAAACATACCGCCCGCAGAGTCGCAGAGGAAACAAATAAAAAAGCCAGGGTTCAGCTGGCCATGCAAAAAAGTTTTACAAGTTCTGCCATACTTTAAAGTGATGTTTCATCTTCCATCAACCGGCGAATACTATATATAAGTATTATGTTGAACAATAACCGTCAGAGGTGGTACAATATGGTTAGAAACAATGGATTAGATGAAGGTGATAGCATGTTAAACGAGAAAAAAAATCCGATAAAAAGTAAAAAGACCCCTAAGATAGCAACTAAAACCGATGTAGCCAAAGAAATAGCTAAATCCAATAAAAAACACGCTAAAATGATGAAAATGCTTGCCGAATAATATGGACTTTATTTGTCTTTCCAAAGAACAACATGACGCTTACATTGAAGAACTAGCCCAATTGCTCTTTGCTAGATTTAAACTCCCCAAATAAGTTCAATCAAAAGACTTTTGGCAATAGCTAAAGGTCTTTTTATTTTAGGACTTTCAAATTAATAAAAAAACATACCGCAGAGCCCGCAGCGTCGCAGAGAAAACAAAAAAAAGCCAAGGGGGTTACCTGGCTTAGATTTTTTCTCCTTCTTGTTATATAAATACCCGGGTCGGAGCAAAGCGGAGCTGTTTCTCCTGTGGTTCATGATATAGTTCTGTGTCTATAAATAGCGACTTGATAGGACCAAGACATAAATCCAACCAGTATATAAAAATGTATACCACAAGCTGTATCTTAAACTTAAAACAAGATTCCCCTGGCATATGCGAGACTTAAGAAAGACCAGCCGAAAAGCTCTGTAAAAGACCCAGTAAACTATTATCCCTAATATAAAGATTGCTCCCCATATAACATTAGCCAAAACTAAAATCAAAATTAATAAAACAACTGACAATATCAACCAAAGTATTAAAGAAAGGATAAAAGTGACTATACCGTCCGCAAACTCCAAAACATCCAAGTGGCTTCCTACATCAAAGATATCTAACCCGCGAAAAAACTGCCACTTCCCGGTAATCAAAGGATCATTCTTTATTCTGATACCCTTATATAATCCAATGGTAAGGAAGAGAAACAATAAAATCGAGATAACTATCAAAGTTCTTTTCAATTCAACAAACACTGATTTATGTCCTAAAACGAACACTAGGCCAGTACTGAGTCCTATAGATAATAACAATAACAAAATTACTGTTTTAGCGCTTACTAATCGGTATTTCTTCCCTTTACGCAAACTAAATCACCCAAGATTAAGTTGTCGCATGGGAAGATTAAAAATACATCCTCTTACAGAGCTGTTTCATTTAACGCATCTGCTGAGAAACGAGCTTTTCCGGCTCGCCGGCTAGCGCGGTTTTTGCCAGGTAATCGCAAAAAGCGTGATAGCCGAGCGAGACAGGAAAGTTGGGCCGGAGCGTAGCGGAGCCATTTGCTAGCTGGTTTAGATAATGTTAAAGGCGTTATCCGAACAAGATTCCATTTTTTGATACTCCAGGCGGATGAATTTTGATAGATTCAGAGATCCTTTTCTCAATTTCCAAATCTCCTGCTACATCTTGTAGCCACTTTTCTACACCAATACATATATCTTCGCAAAACTTGTCCACCCTTAGCTGCAAAAAGGACTCCCCATTAACGTTAACAAAGTTACAGTGGCAACCTTCAGTCATAAACAAAAAACTGTCGCTGACTCTCTGCGTCTCTGCGGTATGTTTTTTTATTCCTCCTCAAAGCAACCTACTATTATTAGTGCTGCGTTATAAGAAAAGGTCAGAGCAGAAATACCTTATTTGTTTATGCTATTCCACCACCGCATAGGCAAAGTGGGCATGTTCCAACGCATGATAGTTATCGGTTCGTCCACAGAAATAGCGTTCTTCAATGTCTGAAGGGCTTAGGTTCTCCATAAGACGCAGCCCTAAAGCGGCAAGGTCTTCAGAAAGAGTTGACGGGTCAAACCCGGTTTTCATTTTCTCACCTACGCTCCCTGCAGACCATATCATCATCTGTACCCGCGGAGCTACTTTTGCATGGTCAAATGCATCTATATCCAGGTAATCGAAAATGACAGTACTGCCTTTTGGGGAGATATCTGCAACAGTGCGCAGTGTATCAAACACCTCGCTGTGTGTCAGATAGAAAGTCACACCCATCCAGCTAAAAAAGCCCGGCACTTGCGGGTCGTACGATGAATGTTTGAGCACCTCATCAAGTCTCTCGCGGGTGAAATCTACCGGAATGAAATGGAGTTGCTGCGGAATCTCCCAACCTAATTCGGCAATGCGCTGACGCTTCAAAGCCTGGGTAGCCGGATGGTCC
>Ga0074195_1001863_pt1 | contig 26700 bp, 25 predicted proteins | sample EPASupsiteHSE623_FD_64525 | JGI IMG/M metagenome (GOLD analysis project Ga0074195, IMG submission 64525) | Bioremediated contaminated groundwater from EPA Superfund site, New Mexico - Sample HSE6-23 | ecosystem: Environmental > Aquatic > Deep subsurface > Groundwater > Contaminated ... | reverse complement strand
ATCGCGATCCGGCTCACGCCAAGACCCCAGGCAAGAACGGGATAATTGATCCCGATCGGTACGGTGACCTCCTCGCGGAAGACTCCTGCGCCGCCCATCTCGATCCAGCCGATCCCGTCAACATACACCTCGGCATCGAGGCTCGGCTCGGTGTAGGGATAGAACGAGGGCTTGAAGCGCACGCTCTCGAAGCCCATGCGGTTGTAGAACTCGCGGAGGATCCCGAGCAGGTTGCCAAACGAGACATTCTCATCCATGACGATCCCTTCGAGCTGCTCGAACTCGGCAAGGTGGGTGGTATCGATCGTCTCGCGCCGGTAGACCCTGCCGACACAGAATGCTTTCACGGGGGGATTCGGGTTGTTGGCAAGGTACTGGATCGAGACACTGGTGGTGTGGGTCCGGAGCACGCACTGCTCGGCCTTCTCCTCCTTCCAGACCCCGCCCCAGCCGGTTGATGAGGTCTCGCCACCGCACTCGTGCATCGCCTTCACCTTCTCGTATCCCTGCGGGAGCGGGAGGGTCTCGCGGAGATAGAACGTGTCCTGCATCTCGCGGGCCGGGTGGTCCTGCGGCTGGAAGAGGGCGTCAAAGTTCCAGTAGGACTGCTGGACGATACCACCGTAGAGTTCCGTAAAACCCATCTCGAGTAAAATCTCCCGCATCTCGCCGATGATCCGCTGGTACGGGTGGATCTTGCCGGGATACGCCTTCTTCGGAAGCTTGCTCACGTCATACTTGCGGAGGTTTGCGTTCTTCCATTCGCCCGAGATGATCTGGTCGCGGGTGAGGGTGCCGGTCTCGCCACGGAGGTCGAGACCCTGCTTGACGAGTGCAAGTCCTGCGGGAGATATCGCAATAGTATACCGGACAGTTTCTGATTCCTGTAAAATACCGCGCTTGATGAGCTCCTTTGTCCGCGGATCGGCACCGGACGGATTCTTGAGGGCAGCTTCATCTGCATCGGTAGAGGCTCCCGGGGTTTTTGCAACGGCGGTGCCATCGACTTTAACCAGTCCCTTCTTTCTCAGCTGGCCAAACCCGATCTTAAATGCCTCGTGCTTCTGGAGATCGGCAAGCGTGGTTCCCGGCAGGATGAACCGGAGGAGCTGGGTCTCGGGAAGCCCGTTCTGTGCATAGGCCTTCCCTTCATCCGTGTATACAAACTCCTTTGCCACGATCCGCTCAACCGTGGCAAGCCCCTTGTCCCCGGCAAGGTGTGCCCACTGCACCACTGCTTCCGGGGTCGCTTCGAGCAGGCCCGCGAGATGGGGGGCATCAGCCTTTTTTTCCTTCTCAAGTATTGCAAGCAACCGTTTTTCGTTCTGCGTCAGTTCCGCCATCTCACACCTCTATACAATCTGAAGCCGCGTCCATCTTTTCCTTAAAGTCGTGCAGGAACGCAACAACGCGTTCTGCCGTATCTTTCTTGCACTGGCCGCAGGTGATCTCGCCACCCGTGCATTTCCGCCGGATCTCCGAGAGTTCCGCATCATCAGTCACCATGTGGAAGAGGTTGAGCAGATAGAGCGAGCACTTGTCCGGCTCGCCTCCGAGCCGTTTCTGCTCTTCCAGGGTCACCCGTCCGCCCGTGATTCCGCTCATCACCTTCTTTCTCACGACCGCTTCGGGCTCGTAAAACGAGATGATGCTCTCCGGGACACTGCTCGACATCTTGCCGCCCGTGAGTCCCGGCATAAAGATATGGTAGCTGGACGAGGGCGTGAAAAATGCATACCCGCCGTGAGCCCGCTCGATCTCCCGTACCTTGGCGCTCACATCTACACACTGCGCATCTTTAATGTCTACATGACCTTCGTATTTCTTTGCGTGCGGAAATGCCTTTTTCACCGCATCGAGCGCCGCATCCGGCGCATTCTTGGACCGGACGCTGATGTACCCGTCCCGCTCTTCCACCGTGAACATCCGCATCTTGTGGGCGACACCCCGGGTGAGCCGGATATGCGGGTCCTGGTCGACGCCGACCGGCACAAGCGTGGGTGCGGGTTCCCGGTCAATCTGGGGGTACAGGATATCGGCAACCTGGGTAATCACGCTGTCCGCGTGGGCGATATCGGTCTCCGGTGAGAATCCGTAAATCGCAGCGAGATCCGAGAAGTTCACCTTGGTTGCCGCTTCGAATGCAAGATCCTTGAGCCGTTCATTTTTGCTCTGGAAATACGTGGTTCCCTCAAACCCGAGTGCATAGAGACAGGCGAGGTATTCCTTGCCGTATTCCCTGCACTTCTCCCAGGAAAGGTCCCGGACCGCGTGTGCTTCGCGGTCGGCGATGGTCACGTACCCGTTGCCGCCCTGCTGGACATGCCAGACCACTTCCTTCATCACCATCAGGTGGCCGAGATGCGGGTGGCCGCTTGGCATGAACCCGGTGAGGACATGGAAGGGCGTGTGGTTGCGGATCGCCATCGCTATCGGACGGTAGTCCCGGTGGCCGACAACAATATTCCGTCGCATAAAGTAGGGAACGGTGGGGAGTTCAGACAGTACCGGAGCGATCGGATCGATGCCAAAATCGGCAAATGTTTTTTCGATATCGAGAGACGGTGTACTTGACCAGGGATTGTTCTGCGGTTCCGGCATGAAAGGTTCTCACAGTTTGATTCGTGCAAATTCCACGAATTGGATTCCGTTACTATGTACAGCGCCAAACAACATCTTCTTTTTGACACTGTGCGCCATCCGGACCGAGCGGGAGATTGTACTCATGGGCATGACAGCATCCTTCTCCACGGCATGTACAAGAAGATCGGAATGCACGTTCTTGCCGCAGTAGACCCGGAAGTGGTGACCGAACTTGTAACCTGTTCTGGGAGTATAATCGTGTGACCTGAGTTCAGTATACACTTTGTCCTTCTCAGGAAGTTCCGGGTCATTCTCATGAGCCAGTTCAAAATATTCCGGCATACTGACCGGGGCATCCCCTTTCCGGAGCTCAAGGATATCTTTTCCCATAAGGTAGAGCAGCTCAACCGGCGAGAGCATCAGCCGTTCTTCATCCAGCCGTTTGCCAAAACCCGCTCCTTCGAGATCGGAGGGGGGATTAATCCTGACCATTGCAGATTTTCCGATCAGGGCTGCCAGGTGTTTCGAAAGAGGCGTCAACGGCGTGCAGGCATCTGCCAGTACCTGCAGCTTGATCTCGTAATAGGTGAGCTCCTCTTCGTCATCGACAACCGCAAGCACGTACTGCTTGCGCATATTGCGCGAGGCTACCACTTCTTCGATCAACTTGGTAAACCGGATGGGATCGCGTTCCGAGAGCACGCGGACTAAATAGAGCGATTCGCCGGTACCGGGTTTCTCGCCGCGCCGGAACACCCGGAAATCGTGCGGGCCGGTCTGCACCACGTACCCCCGCTCGCGGAGGTCGCGGTACACCAGAAAACTTCTCAGGAAATTGCGTTCGCTGGCGTACTCTGAAAACAGGGTATCGAACGTATAACCATCGATCGTGATCTTCTGGCGGTGGATGAGATAGAGCGCCTCCTGCGGTGCAAGTTTCACGCCATCCTTTTCCAGGCGCCCGAACCCGCTCTGTTCATAGAGCACGCGCCCGTCCTTTCCCACCCGCACCGCAGTGCCGTCAACTATCGCCTTCACTGCCGGATATATTGTCTGTACAGGATAATAAGGCACTCCGAACGCTGTGCAGGGTTTCTGCGCGATGGGCAAAACACCTGGCGAAATCCTTATGAATTACATAAATCCGTTTCAATGCCTATAAAAAGGGTAAAAATCAATGTGTATAGTCAGATCGTATCTCATAAGTATGCTTATTTGCACGTCCCCGAGGGTGAATCTCATTCCGGGAAATTATGGGTAATACTATAAGATTGATCGATCACCCACACCGGAATCATTTAACAGCCATAAAAACGCGGCGGAAAAATGAAGGTGCATGATACCAACGACCACGGATGCCGACGTAAGAGCACGATCAACCTTGCAGGTTTTCTTGCACGGTCATCAGTGAACGGACCCGGCATCCGGTCCGTCGTCTGGGTGCAGGGTTGCCCGATCCATTGCGAGGGTTGTTTCAACCCGCAGTTTTTACCATTCACTCCTGCACAGCAGGTGACCCCTTCTTCCCTTGTCGACAGGATTTGTGCACAGCATAATATCGACGGTGTCACGTTCTCGGGCGGCGAGCCGTTTGCCCAGGCAGATCCCCTGGGTGAACTGGGCGAACTGCTGCAGGAACGCGGCCATCCCATTGTCACGTTCACGGGATTTTCTCCCGATCTCGTTCTTTCATCTACCCGCCCCGCATGGCGGCGCCTGCTTGCAGTTACCGATCTCCTGATTGCCGGCCCTTATATCCCGTCCCTGAAATGCAATATACCTTGGATCGGTTCGTCGAACCAGAGAATCATCCCGCTCACGGGTTCCATCGCACTCCCCACACCCCAACTCCCCCTTTCAGGACATGCTGCCGAGTTCACGATTCATCCCGATGGTACGCTTACTGCCACAGGGTTCCCCGAAGGGACGTTTGTCGAAGCGCTCGCACACCGCAGCAGGGGGGTATAGTCAGACCATGTCACACTTCAGCCGGATCCGCACACAGTTCCGCCACCGGGAAGCCCTGATCCAGTGCCTCAGGGAACTGGGCCACACGGTCGAGACCGATACAACAATCAAAGGATACCACGGGCAGCACACCGTCGATATTGCCGCGAAACAATCCGGTGGCTATGGCGTCGGCTTTGTGAAGAACAGCGATGGCACCTATGATATGGTTGCAGACTGGTGGGGGGTGTCCGGCACCGGCCAGAAAAAAATCGCTGACGACCTGAAACAGCAGGCAGAGACGATCCAGAAGGAGTACGCGAGAAAAATGATACTGGAGCAGACGGCAAAAGACGGGTTTGAGGTAGTTTCGCAGACCGATGAAGCGGACGGGACCGTGCGGATTGTCGTGCGGAGGTGGACTTAAATCATGCAGCACAAGGAGCCGGATTTCGCACGAAAACTGAATGTCTCCCTGCGTGCCCGGGTCACGTTAATCGTAGTGATGACGCCGGAGGAAGAGCGGGTGGTTGCGCAGGTAAAAGAGGTCTGCGAGAAATGGGAGCCACCGCGCCAGTGCATAGCCTGGGACAGCGTGGACGGGTTCTCCGTTGTCTGCGGGAATTCCGGCTTTCTTGCCCAGTCCCGCGATCCCCTCACGGCACTTGACGATATGACCAAGACCGATGAGAATGCGGTGATCCTGCTCAAGGACTTTCACGAGTACTGGAATAATCCCCAGGTAAAACGCAAGATCCGCAACTATTCCCAGAAGTTCAAGTACAGCCGGAGGACGATGGTGTTCGTCACTCCCGTCCAGCGGGTGCCCGAAGAGATCCGGGACGAAGCCGTGCTTATCCACTTCCCCCCGCCCGGAACTCCCGAACTCTCCAAAGAGCTCGACAGTCTTCTTGCCACGAGCGGGATTACCAGTTCACTCTCGGAAGCGGGCCGGGAGAAACTGATCCAGGCAGCGCTCGGGATGACGCTCAACCAGGCCCGTCGCTCGTTCTCCCGGGCAATTGTCAACCACGGCACGCTCGATGACTGCGATATCAATGCCATCATCGCCGACAAGAAAGATGTCCTGAGCCAGTCGGATGCGCTGGAATTTTACAGCGTGACAGAAAATCCCGATAATGTCGGGGGTCTTGCCCAGCTCAAGGACTGGCTCCGGCTGCGGGAGCGGGCGTTTACGCAGGAAGCCCGGGACTACGGCCTCCCCGCCCCCAAGGGTATCGCCCTTATCGGTATCCCCGGTACGGGTAAGAGCCTGACAGCAAAGATGATCGCCGATCTCTGGCACCTGCCCCTGCTCAGGCTGGACGTGGGCGCCCTGTTCGGCAGCCTTGTCGGGGAGTCCGAGGAGAGGACACGCCGGGCTCTCTCGCTTGCCGAAACGATTGCGCCATGTATTCTCTGGATAGACGAGATCGAAAAGGCGTTTGCGTTCGGGAGCGGCGACGCCGGTACCAGCCAGCGGGTGTTTGCCCACCTGCTCACGTGGATGCAGGACAAGACGGCTCCCTGTTTTGTGGTGGCAACGGCAAACAACATTGCCGCACTTCCTCCCGAACTCCTGCGCAAGGGACGGTTTGACGAGATCTTCTTCCTCGACCTTCCCAATACCGAAGAGCGCCGCGAGATCTTTTCCGTGCACTTAAAAAAGCGCAAGTGCCTGCCTGCCGAGTTTTTCTTAGATGTGCTCGCAAAGGAGAGCGAAGGATACGTGGGTGCTGAGATCGAGCAGACGGTGATCGACGCGATGTACTTAGCGTTCAATGAAAATATGCGCCGGGTCACCACCGAAGATATCCTTGGCTGCATGAAGACACAGGTGCCGCTGGCAATTTCCCAGCGCGAGACCGTTGCCGCATTGCGGGCCTGGCTTGCCGAAGGGCGTGCAATCTCCGCATCACGGGCAGCACCGGCACAGATACATGCCGGGCGGATGATCGCACTCGAAACTTTTGAACGTATCCCCACGTGAGCGGCATGAAGGTTCCCGTTTCTGCTCCCCTTATAGGTTCCTGGCTGTACCGGCGTTCGGTTAAGGAGATTGCAGAGCGGGCACAAGAGGGGGATATAGCAGCAGTGCGGAGCCTTGCCGGCATGTTTTGCGCATCCCGTGACGAGACGGTGCGGACTATTGCCCGTACTGCCCTCTGCTCTCTCGAATCAGTACCAGCTATCGATACACTCTGCACAGAAGCACTGGAGCGGGACGATGCTGCATTGTACGGCATCGCAACCGGGAGAAATTACCTGCCATCGGATTCAGGAACGCAGGCGCTCTTCCTCTTTGTCACCGGCCAACAGGAACGATACGCCCGGATGGACTGTCAGCCCCATCGTCCGCTGCTTGCTTCTGCCTATACGCTGGCAACGAACCGGGTCAGGTCTCACACCCGCAGTGAGGCAAAAAAGAGCGGGCAACTCCCCGTTCTTGCAGCAGCACTCAGGGGAGCCGGACAGAACGGGAATACCACCGCATGGCCTGAGGAGGATTGGAAGATCGTATTTGACGACCTGATCCAGGAACGGGAGTGGAAGGAACTCTGGCCGCTGGTCGTTCAGGCACCCGTGCACCTGGCGGTTGCAGCCATCACCGCAATGAAAGCTGCAGGGTGGAGACCTGACGGGGATGACCGGGCACTCTGGGAAGCTATCACGAGTGCCGTGCCAAAAGAATGGACATACCCTGTACCTGAGGATGCAACACCCGCACTCGTGCGGAGTCCTGACAGCCAGCCCCTGCGCCTTGCTTTTTCAGGAGACGGGGTCCTGCTTGCGGCCGGATGTGCTGACGGGACCGTCTGTCTCTGGAATACAAAAACAGGGACGCCCGTCTTCCGGCTCATTTCAGGGCTCGGCACCATCAGCGGGATCGCCATTTCGCCGGACAATTCACGCCTGCTCTGCGCGGGAACCGATGGATCGCTCCAGTGCCGGGATACGGGTGCGGGCACCCTGCTCTGGTCAGTTGCCTCTGACGAACAGACCCCGTTGCAGTTTGCCGGTTCCCATGACGGGATTTTTGTAGTCCTCCTGAGCGCCCGGGGGAACGTGCGGATCGTCAATATGGCTGACGAGCAGGTACAGGTACTTTCCGGGGGGCATGAAGCAGCGGTAACCTGCTGTGCACTCTCCCCCCATGACCGGTTCTGTGCCGTGGGATATGCTGACGGGGCAGTGGGGTGCTGGGATCTGCAGGGAAAAAAATACCTGCCGACGCTGGAAGGCCTGGGCGATCCGGTCAGTTCACTCACCTTTTGCCAGGGAGATGAAGAGATTCTCGTTGTCTATAACCAGAACCGGCCGGTCCGTTGGCACAGGGTATCCGGGGTGCGAACCAGAACCTATACCGGCAATACCGGTCCGCTGATCTGCGGTTCCACAACGCCGGACGGGAGCTCGTTTGCAATTGCGGGGGAGGACCATATGCTCAGGTTCTGGCAGGCAGGAAAAACCGATCCCATTGCAGAAATTCCACTCTATCAACGCCCCCTTACCTCCTGTGCAGTATCTTCAGACGGGGTGAAGTTTGCTGCCGGCTGTACTGATGGCACTCTCCGCGTCTATGCCATGAACGGGGGAACGGTTCTCTCCGGGAAAAAAGCACACAAACAGGCGATAACGTCCATTGTCCTCTCCTCACCCGCAGACCTGATCGCAAGTGCCGGCGGGGATGGCACGGTGAAACTCTGGAATACCACCACAGGTGAGCTGGTCCGCACGCTCCTGCGTCCGGCCGGGGGGGTGACTGCCATTACTGCCACACCCGATGGTTCGATAATCTTTGCGGGATATGAAGACGGAACGGCAAGGCAGATTTCCTGCGGATCGGGTGCATTCAATCGGACGCTCGATATGTATACGACAACGATCCGGGCGATTACCCTTAATCCTGAAGGTACCCTGCTGGCCTGCGCCGGCGGGGATACCACGCTGCGGGTATGGGATATAAAAACCGGAGGGCTTGTCACCGGCATCGAAGGATTGACCACATCCCAGTACTGCCTCGCATTTTCACCGGACGGAACAACGCTGATCTCCGGAGGCTGGGACGGGAAAGTGCGCCTCTGGTGTATGCCGGGCGGGAGCCTGGTAAAAACCCTTACCGGCCACACCAGTACTATCACCGCCCTCGCGATCACACCGGATAACACCCTGCTCGTTACCGGCAGCAATGACCGGAGTGTCCGGCTCTGGACACTCGGAGATGGCGAATGTATTTCTGTACGGGAGGATTCCCGTAGCGAGGTGAGCGCACTGGCAATGTCTCCGGATGGAGCGTTGCTCGCATTTGCGGGAGCAGATGCGGTGATCTATCTCTGCCACCTGCCGGATGGCCGGCCGGCCCCTGCAATTCCCGCTCTCCCGGGTAAGATTACTGCGCTGGCGTTTGCGGATAACGGGCGGGTACTGGTGGCCGGACTTGATTCGGGGACTGTAGCGTTCTTCTCGTGTACCGGACAACACCTGCTGCGGGCGATGCCTGCCCACACCGCGGCAGTAACGGGAATTGCGGTTCTTCCCGGTGAGGAGTCGGTGATCACCAGCAGTTTTGACGGACAGGTGCGGCGCTGGAACCTGCCCTGGACCCGGCCCCTTTTTACAACAACGCTTGATGATATCCCGCTTGTTGCCCGGCATGAACGCACCTGCTCCCGGACGGAAGCACAGGCACAGTGGGCATTTCTCCACGATATGCTTGCAGCGAGATTTGCCAGCGATATCGAACTCTGTGCATCCTTCGATGACGAGAGAATGTATGACATCCAGATTGTCGGGTGACGGATATGCAAAATAACCATCTGGCGGGTACCGGAAGAGAGCGTCTGGGCGTGGATTTTGGTAATAACAGTACGGTTGTTGCCCTGCGGGAGGAAAACGGCACGATACGGCTCCACGATCTCACCGGCAGGTCCCATCATTTTCCGGTTGCAGGGACGGACGATATCGTTCCCCGGATTCCGTCACAGGTCCAGTACAGCGATAACGGCACCCGGTACATCGGGGCTGCAACACTGCCGGAAGGCATGATTCCTGCCGGGGTGGCACGCTGGTTACGCCACTACATTCTCGAGAACAGCACGGTGCAGGTACCCACAGGGAGCGGGAGGATGACAGGATACCGGATTGCAGGCACCGATTTCCTCACTACCCTCCTCGCCCATTTACCCCGGAACGGCACGGGCACCAGTGAAGTAGTCTTCTCCGTCCCGCTTGACGCTCCCGAACCGTATTCAGCATGGCTCTGCGCAGTGGCAACTGCCGCCGGGTTCAGCGTCCCGTTCGTGATCGATGAGGCATGTGCCGCTGTACAGGGATATGGCCTGCCCCTTTTACCGAAGTCACTCTTCCTGCTGATCGATTTCCACCCGGACGGGATCGATATCGCCATCGTCACGCCATCCGAATTCTCGCAGGAAGAGGGAGGCCTCTTTTCCCGGGTACTCGGAAAGGCGCATGCTGATACGGGGGGAGCCGTGATCGATACGTGGATAGTGCAGGATCTCCTTGCCCGCAACCGGCTGCATGAAACCGATCCCCGGGCAGCCCGGCTGCTCCCCATGATCCGTAACGAGGTACGGCGGGCACGGACAGCATTGGTGCTGAACGTGGAAGCGGAAGTTCAGGTTACCGACCCGGTTTCCGGATTTTCTCTCACCGCACAGGTCAGCAGGGCAGACCTCGGCCGGATTCTTGAGGAACGGGGACTGTTTACCGTCATTCAAGGGACACTTGACCGGGCGCTGTCCGCTGCCGGTATCCGCAGGCATGAAGAGGAGCGGATCACGGCTGTGCTGATGGTAGGAGAAGGCAGTGCCATTTCCTGTGTGCAGGACGCGGCCAGACAGCGGTGGGGACCAAAAGTTCACAGCGATCATCCGGTGGATGCAATTGCGCGTGGCGCTGCTGCGGCGAATCCCGATACTCCTGAACCCAACCGGATCCGGAACGATTATGCCATTCGTCACTGGGATCCCGTTGCCCGCGAATACCGGTACCGGTTTATTGTCAGAAACGGCGCCCGCTATCCCAGCGCCGGACAGGTTGCCCGGTTCATCATCAGCGGAGCCTATGACGGGCAGGCATACCTGGGTATCCCGCTCTGCGAGATCAGCACCGCAAGCAACGACCTGCACAACCATATAGAACTGGTCTCGAACATCAAAGGAGAACTGCAGATCGCCGGGCCTGCTCCTGATGCACTACCAGCGAAGTGTCCGGTGCTGGTCAATGAGCAGGAGCCGACCCTGCTCCATGCATCGCCGCCGGCACAGAAAGGCGAACCACGCTTTGAACTCACGTTTTTACTTGACCGCCAGGGATACCTGTGCCTTACCGCACGGGACCTGCTGACCGGTCTGATCGTAAAACGGGATACACAGGTATTCAGGCTGAATTAAGAGAGGAGAGAGAAATGACCATGCAGGAACTGGAAATTACGATTGACAACGAGGGCAGGGTACTGGTCCATGTAAAAGGGGTAAAAGGAGAAGAGTGTCTCGCGCTGACAAAAGATCTCGAGAATGTGGTGGGAGATGTGCAGGAACGGTTCTATTCTTCGGATTACTACGAGCAGCTGGTTGAAGTTTCCCAGTACCAGAAAGCCGGCCTGCGATAATTATATTCGGTAAAAAACTTTTTTTATTAAAAACGGGGGGTCTGCCGATCAGCAGAAATTCTCGGTGATGTAAACCTTGTCATCCGATGAGAATGCAACCCCGATTCCTTCTAACTGGTACCGCGAAGTGAGAATATTCTGGCGGTGACCGGGGCTGTCCATCCACCCACTGACAGCCCGCTCTGCAATCTCATCAGCCGTACTCCAGTTATACGCGGTAATTACTCCCGAGGCATTGGAATAGTACGAGGAGTACCGTGTCCCCTGGAAGAGGTTTTCCGATATGCCATTATACGAACCGCCTTTGACAACCCTGATACAGGGATAACCCGCAGCATCGCCCCGGTTCCTCGCCAATAGTCCGTCAGGGTTCATATGCTCGAAGAAGTTCCGGGTCACCATGTCCCAGCTGTGCCCCCGCGCAATATCCGCCAGGAACGGATCATAGGAAAGGGTTGAAATACCGTTCTGCTGCCGCTGGTTATTGATGAGGAGATGTACCCGTTCTTCCAGTGCAGACGGATCGATATAGGGTGCTCCCGGGGTGCTGCTGGTGTATGAGCTCGATGGGGGTTGGGGGGGTACCTGTGTGACTTCCAGCGTGATGACCGTGGTCGGTTCCGGCGTGGGCACCGGAGTTGGCACGGTCGTCGTGGGTGTGGGGGTTGGTGCCTGTGTTGGGGGAACCGTGGTCGGTGGAGTGGTTGGGATGGTAGTCGTGACGGGGGTTGAAATCTTCGTAGCCACGGCAGTGACCGTAGCGCCGGTCGTGGGAACTGTCGTCATTCCGGAAAGGGGCGTGCCAGACGGGGATTGCCTGAGGGCGGAACTAGTCCCGTCACCGGCTATTCCTGCCGAAGGGGTGCCCTGCACGAGGTGCGGGAAGAGGAGCACTGCTGCGGCACCAAGGACAAGGATACCGGCGATCACTACAATCCAGACCGGCATACGCAAACCGGTAGCAGGACCTGGTGCAGGAGCCGGGTCCGGAAGCGGTGACCCGCAGGAGGTACAGAACTTCTGGACCTGGAACTCCTGTACTGCGCCGCACTTTGGACAGAATCTCCTTGCCATGATTATATGAGCATGGTTACCGTACAGGAAAAAAGGTATCGGGATTTAACGGGCAAGAGTACGGACTGCCTCTATGTTCCCGCGATCATCCCGCCGATCGTCGACAGGGGTCTCGCAGACCAGGGGCAGATCCCTAAAGGCCGGATGGTGTAAGATACAACGGAACCCGTCTTCTCCGATAAACCCCATACCGATGTGCTCGTGCCGGTCAAGGCCGCTGTTCCGGTCGGCTTTCGTGTCGTTCAGGTGCACGACTTTGAGGTTCTTGATACCAAGAAGTTCATCGAACTGCGCAACGGTATCTGCGATTCCCTCATCGGTCCTCAGCTCATAGCCGGCAGCAAACGCGTGGCAGGTGTCAAAGCAGATGCCTACCCGTCCGGGGGTGTCAATGCCGTCCATGATCCCCCGGATATGCTCGAAACTGCTCCCGACGCTGTTCTTCTCTCCCGCAGTGTTCTCAAGGAGCAGCATGACCGTATTATCGGATTTGGAAAGTGAGACATTGATCGCTTTTATCACCCGGGCCCTGCCACCGGCAATCCCGTCACCGAGATGGTGGCCAAGGTGGGTGACAAGATAGGGGATACCCAGGTTTCCGCACCGGTCAAGTTCTTCGGTAAGTGCGATTATGGATTTTTCATAGATATCCGGTTTCGGGGAAGCAAGGTTCGGGAGATAGGGCATGTGATCGACCGGGAGGATGCCGGTGGTTTTGATCTTTGCCCGGTACAGAGCGCAATCAGCTTCTGACAGGGGTTTGAATCCCCAGCCCCGCGGGTTTCTTGAGAACTGCTGGAAAACATCGCAGCCTGCATCCATTGCCCGGTCTACCGCGAGGTCGAGCGAACCTGCAATCGAAACATGGACACCAACACGCACCATAGCACACCGTCTTTTGTATGCATTCTGGTTCGGGGCGGATCTATGATAAGGTTGTGATCGTACCGGGCCGGGGGATGCAAAAAATAAGGAAAAATGAATCGGTTTGTGCCGGCATTGCCGGATTATTTCAGGATCTGTCGTGCAACAAACCCGATTGCCACGAGGGCTGAAAATACTCCCGCCGGGGATTTGGCAGGGGCCGTCGTTGCGGAAGCAATACTATCCGGTGTACCTGAAGCGGGGGCCCCACTCAGGGTGAGCGTGCCTGACCGTGAACCAAAAAGGCTGCACTGCGCATCCACGTTTATCACGCCGCCGGTTCCTTTGAGCTGCGGGAGATTGTACCGGTAGGTGACCGATGACCGGTCCGGCTGGCTGGTATAGGACGTGTCAACGAGCACGGTATCTCCCTGTGTTACCGTTACCTGTTTCACATAATGCGTGGCGGGATCGTCAACCGGGTGGGAGATCGTGACAATGAGATCCCCGGAATTCCGATCATAGCTCATGACTGCATCCGCAGGGGGATGAGCAAGGGCGCCGCCGCTCAGCACGACAAGGCTGAGGAGAGCGATAACAAATGCCCGTACCAGTAAGGAACAGGGCCGGAACCGTGCAGGCAACAAATGCGTCCTGTCCTGCATGATTACCCGCCTCCACCATTCCATAAGAGATGATGGGAAAACTGCCATGCTTGATACTCGGCTGGTCTCCCTATATTGTTTTGTATCGTACCGGGCGAATCCGGTGCTAAAAAAGGATTATACCTTCCTCATAAGAAGGAAGAGTCCCGCAAGCCCGACCGCACCAATTACCGTGAGCGGCAGCATACCGGCTTTTGTCGGGACAGGTAATGAAGCGGGGGCTACCGGGGATGATGTCAGGGATTGCGGGGTCAGCGCCTCGTCCGGCCGGGTGGTGGTTGCTGTGCGGATATTGGTCTGCGCTGCACTGATGGGTGGTACGACCCTGACTACATAAACAGAAATCGCCTGGGGTCCGGGCATACCCGATTTGCCCGGGCAGGTGCTGGACGATGCTTCTCCCGAGACAAACGAGACTGCCACGCTTGAACCGTCGTTCCTGCCATTATAGGTAAAGGAATCACCGGGCTTGAGTATCTTTGCAGAGACTTCCATTCCTTCGCTCTTCACCCTGACATTTGCTGCCGTGGCAGTACAGACCGTGCCCAGGCATGCAGAGCAGTCAGGAATCGTAGTTGCATCCAGCACGTAATTGCCGATGAGCGGCGTGGAGATCGTGCCCATATCTCCGACAATATCGGTCACGAACTCCTCGTTGGGCCGTGAACCGAACAGTTTTGCCAGGGTTATCCAGTTCTGTCCTGCGCCACCAAGGCTGGTTGCAACAACCGGATCACCGGTGTTAAAAACAGAAAACGCAGACACGTCCGGTACTGTCCCGGTAAGAACCTCAACACTCATCGGGGTGTAGGTACAGACCGGTGCACCACTTGCGGGATAGCTGCACCCGTATTTCTGGGGGTGTTCGATGGTAATGGTATTCGTGGGCTGGCTGAGGGTAGCAATCGTTCCTTTGAGCGTGACTTCCTGTATAGCCGCACCCACCGGCATACATATGCAGCACAGGAACAGGGCTGCAACAATGATGACAAGACAGATCTGTTTCATAAACATCAGTTCTCCTTCGTATATCGACCATCGATGTACAGGAATAAAAAAGGATCATCTCTACCTGAACTATTTTGGCGTTGGACAGCAAACGCACTACTATGCAGGTCACATTCCTCGGCACCAATGGCTGGTTTGATACTCTTGCCGGCAATACGGTCTCCGTGCTTGTCCAGTCAGAGGAGTATGATATCATCTTCGACGCGGGAAATGGCATAGCAAAAGCGGACCGGTATATCACCCAGAAAAAACCGGTGTACCTGTTCATCAGTCACCTCCATATCGACCACATCGCAGGACTGCACACGCTCGTCAAGTTCAGGCTCAAAAAAGGCTTGCATGTCTTCACCCAGAAGGGGAGTGTGGCGGATCTCAATGCATTTGTCCGGGAACCCTACACGGTGCCGTTCTCCGGTCTTCCCTACAAGGCTGATATCACTGAACTCTCTGAAGGCAGGCATTCCCTGCCGTTTACCATCGAGTGCCGCACGCTCGTTCACCCGGCCCCCTGTTTCGGGTACCGGCTGGAAATTGATGGAAAAGTGATCACGTATTGTACCGATACCGGCATCTGTGACAACGCGATTGCGCTCGGGTATGATACAGATCTCCTCATCACCGAATGCGGGCTCAAACCCGGCGGTAAGAGCCCGGACTGGCCCCATCTCAACCCGGAGGACGCGATCCATATTGCCCGGCAGGCGCACGCAAAGCGGCTCGCCCTCATGCATTTCGGGGCCGAGGTGTACAAGACGGTTGACGAGCGGAAGGCATTGCAGCAGCGGTACGAAAAGGAATGGCCGGGTCTGATTGTTGCTACGGACGACCTGACGATTGACGTGTAATTAAAAGGTGAAAAATTATTCCAGTTTTTTCATCAGCCACGCCATGTTGATGCCCAGCGTTCTCATGGTCGTGATTCCCTCATCATCCCCGTTCACATCGCCCGGCGCAAGACCGATACCGATATTCCAGTAAGACGATCCCGGCACGATCATCTGGTTGATGAAAAAGAAGTGATTAACGGTATCGAAAGCATGAATCGCACCCCCCCTGCGTACGGCAATCACCCCTGCACCTACCTTCCGCCGGAACATATCCTGGTTGGCTTTTGCCACAAATCCCGCCCGATCAATCAGGGCCTTCATCTCTGAAGAAACATCAGCGAAATACGTCGGGGAAGCAAGGATAATACCATCAGATTCGAGCATCTTCTCAATACAGTCATTGATGATGTCCCCTTTCAACGCGCACCGCTGGTCCTGGTTCTCAAAACACTTCATGCATGCGGTACAGCCCCGGATCTTCTTTCCGGCGAGCTGGACAAGTTCGGTTTCAATGCCTGCTTTTTTCAGTTCATCAAACACCGTATCGACAAGGATTGCCGTGTTGCCATCCTTTCGCGCACTGCCATTGAATGCAACAACTTTCATGAGATCTCCGGTTGTTGATTTTGTTTTGGACAGTAAAATATGATCGTCAGCAACTCTTGTTAAAAAAAAACAGAATATAGGATTATGAGTTCATGCCCATAAACCGGAACGCTCCGTTCGGCACCAGGATCTCGAAGCGGGCGCCTTTGCCTTCGGTACCGGTCTCTTTGATCGTGATACCCGTGATGGACAGGATCTCCCGTGCAAGATAAAGACCCAGTCCAATCTTGCCTTCCATTCTTCGTTCGAAAATCTTTTCTTTAACCTGTCCGGGAATGCCTGCACCATTATCCTCAAAGACCAGCGTGAGTCCCTCCGGGGTTTTTTTGTACCAGAGTGAAATCTCCGTTGCCGTCATCCCGTGGAGGAGGACATTTTCTGCCAGGGAGTAAAAGACATTCTCAAGGAGCGGATCGGCATAGATTTCCAGATTATCCAGCTGGATGTTCCTGCTCAGTTTTGAACTGTCAATGTGCGAAATCCCTATTGCAAAAACCTGGGAGACATCCTGCCACGCCGGGGGTTTTATGCCAAGGTCCTGGTATTTCTTCGCAAACTGGAGAGACGCAGAAATCGTATGAATGATTGTCTCCTGTTTCTTCCGGTATTCCTGCGTTTTTTCATCAGCAGGCAGCTCTTTTTCAAGTTCCAGGTACCCCGAAAGGGAGAACAGTGCATTCCGGATATCGGTAAACGTGATCCGGTTTAACAGGCTCAGCTTCCGCGAAACCCGGTTCAATGCCTCCTCGGCCCGTTTGCGCTGGTCCAGCTCCGCATTGAGTTCGGCAGTTCTCAAGGAAACCGTCCTTTTGAGCGTGCGGTTCCAGACCACCAGCATGACGATGATAAAAATGACGGTGCCGGTAAGGATGACAATTATCCGCAGGTACTCGTTGCTGACCACGGGTGTGCCATACCAGGTGCGATCGAGGGCTTCATACTCGCTCTTTGGGATTTTATCAAACCCGGCATTTATCTCATTGAGGAGTGCAGTATTGCCCTTCTTCACTGCCCGGTGGAGGGCTCCAGACATAATAGGAGGCGTGTACCTGAACTGGTCCTGGATTCCCTGGTTGTAGAGGTAATAGACACCGCTGGGCTTGTCAAGGATAAACACGACGATCTCCCCGCTTTTTGCCGCTTTGACGACCTGTTCATAGCTGTCATATTCCCTGACCGTAACACCTTTTTTCCGGGCATCCTCAACGGTGCTGTCCCCTTTGTGCATCCCGACAACAAAACCGTTCAGCGATTCGAGGCTGGATATGCCCGAGACGTTTGCATTAAAAAAAATCACCACATCCACATCGGAATACGGGGGGGTGAAATCGTAGATCTTCGCCCGTTCCTCAGAGTAAAAGACCGTGTCAATGACATCGAACTCCCCGTTTTCCATCCGCTGGATCGCGTCGTCCCACTCAAGACCGGTTATCACTACTCTTTTGCCGGTCTGTTTCTCCCAGAGCCGCCACATATCCACCGACATGCCGGCAAGATTCCCGCTGGCATCGCGGAACGAGAAAGGCGGATAGTTGTTATCCATGACAACCGTGACAACATTGTCATGTTCGGCCGTTTGGCCGGGCGCAGCAAGCGAAGGAGTACTTATGAAGACACAAAACAGGGTAAGCAGGATAACAAGAAGTAATGTGCGATGATTAAAAATCATGGTCTTTGTTGCCCCCTCTAGCGTGCCCGAAAGTAATGACTAATGCCATTACGATAAAGTGCAATAAATACATTATCCAGCACAAACGATTGAATTCCCTGTTTTACACAAGGATAAAAATCCGTAGTTCCGTACGCCATCTTATGAGCTCACACGCTAAATAGAGGAGCGATATGAATACTCGTATACAGTTCTCCGACTTCCACCTCTCAAAGGAACTCGGAAAAGCCATTGAAGATATGGGCTTCGAAGAGCCCTCGCCTATCCAGGCACTCGCCATTCCTCTCATACAGGCTGGGCGTGACGTTACCGCCCAGGCACAAACCGGTACCGGCAAGACTGCCGCTTTCGGTATCCCTGTCATCGAAAAGATCGATCCCGCAAAACGTGTTGTCCAGGCAATCGTGCTCTGTCCCACCCGTGAACTTTGCATCCAGATCGCTGAAGAGTTCTCGCACCTCCTCGCCCATCTTCCCAAGGTCTACGTGCTTCCGGTCTATGGCGGCCAGCCTATTGACCGGCAGCTGCGGGCCCTTCACTCCGGGGTCCACATCGTGATCGGCACTCCCGGGCGCGTGATGGACCACCTTGACCGCAGGACGCTCAGCCTCCATGATGTCCACACCGTAGTGCTCGATGAAGCCGACCAGATGCTCGACATGGGTTTCAGGGACGACATCGAACTGATCCTAAAGAAAGTCCCGCAGGATCGCCAGACCCTGCTCTTCTCGGCAACCCTTCCGCAGCCGATCATTGATATCTCCAAGCGGTTCATGAACAAACCCGAGTTTGTCAAGGTCCAGTACGCTGAACTGACCGTGCCGAAGATCGAGCAGAGCTATATCGAAGTCAAGGAACGCGAAAAGATCGATATCCTCTGCCGCCTGATCGATATCGCCGATCCCCACCTGTCAATCATCTTCTGCAACACCAAGCGCAGGGCAGAAGAACTCGCCGGCAAGATCAAGGCCCGGGGTTACCGTGCCGAGGAACTGCATGGCGATATGAAACAGTCCCAGCGCGACCGGGTGATGGGGGGGTTCAGGAAAGGTTCCATCGAGATCCTGATCGCAACCGATGTAGCAGCCCGCGGGATCGATGTCGATGACGTTGACATGGTGATCAACTTTGACATTCCGCAGGATGTGGAGTACTATGTTCACCGTATCGGCCGGACCGGCCGGGCCGGAAAGAGCGGCAAGGCAATCACCTTTGTCTCTCCCAAGGACTTCAACAAGCTCCGCGAGATCCAGCACTATGCAAAGGTCCAGATCCCCCGCATGCCCGTTCCCTCGCAGAGCGATGTGGCAGAGACCAGGACCAAGGCAGTGCTCGAAGCAGTGCGCGAGACGATCCAGGCAGGAGGCCTTGAAACCTTTGTCCGCGTCATTGAAAAGGAGACGGAAGGAGATCTCAACACGGTTGATATCGCCGCTGCTCTCTTAAAGATGCAGATGGAAGAGCGCCTTGAAGCCCCGGCAGAGAAGCGCGAAGAGGTAGACTTTGCCGACACCGGAGCCGAAGTGGGCATGGTCAGGTTCTTCTTAGCGGTTGGCAGGCAGCACAAGGTTGCCCCTAAAGACATCGTCGGTGCAATTGCCGGTGAGACCGGCATTCCCGGAAAAGCGATCGGCGCGATCCGGATTCTTGACTCCTATTCCTTTGTCGAGATTCCCAAGGAAAACGCAAACGAAGTCTATACCATCATGAAAGAGCGGACCATCCGCAACCAGCCAACCGGTATTGAGCCGGCTGCGGGTAAGCGGGCATATTAACCCTCTTTTTTTCCTTAAACCCATAACACTCAAATATTTCGTAGTAAGATGTGTGTGTATGAACACAAAATGGGTATTTTCCCTCTTTATCGTCCTTGTTCTCCTGCTCGTAGCAGCAGGCTGTACACAGCCGGCAGCACCTCCGGCAACACCGGTGCCAACCGTTGTTGAAACGATTGCAACGGCGACACCAACTCCCGTAGCTACTACCGCTGCTTCACTGACGCCCGGGCCTGTCGAGACCCTGCCGGATATGTGGAGCATTGATGTCCAGGTTGCGAGTAATGGTGAAGCAGTCGATCCGCAGATCACGGTGAGTTGCATGGGCGGAAAAGGGCTCAATGTCATCACGCAGATTGATGTCAAAGTCACACGGTCCGATGGTATAGTAGAGACCGCTTCTATCACACGGCCCCTCTACAAAGGAAAATCTGTATCCCTGCGCAGCACCACCAAGCCAGGATACGTTGACCGGACCGAGGTCTGGGTATACACACCCCAGGGTGATAAAGTTAAGGTCTACGATGCGTACGTGCCGTTCCGTTCGTATAACTGATGGGATAATAATCCGTCAACCTTTTTTTACCAGATGTACCTGAACGTCATCTGACGTTTATTGCCAATTTTTAAAAAAAAAAGAAGGCCGGTACTCACCGGCAAAGCATTCCTGCAAACCGGATTAATCGGAGGTACGGCTTTCGGTCATCTTTGCCATAGAAAAGGTGATGATCCCGATAAAAATACCCACAGCAACTATTGCCATTCCGACGGGCTCATCGCCAAACGGGGGCGTGAATGCTACCCAGATACCATTTATCATCACAAACACGGCGACAAAATAACATATGATTTTTATGATGGTCTGCATAATCCCTCTTCCTGATGATAGGATGTGAAGTGCTAGTAAAAAAGCACTTCTCTTACCGGATATCTACGCGGAAAATTACGAATCGGCTATCTTCATCGTCTGCCAGGAAACAGCCTTATTCTCGACAGCGTTGCGGATAACCCGCTGCGTTCTTGTGAGGGTCCCTGTACCTTTTTTCACGTCCATGAACACGATCCGTATCTCTTTGCACTTTTCATCGGCAACTTCGGTCAGACCGTCAAAGATAATGTAATCCACGGGAGAACCAATAAACCGGGCATCTGCAGGATTGAACTGGAACTCCGGCAATACCGGGGCCATCTGTTCTGCAATCTTACCCTTGAGCGTGGAACGTGCCCGGTTCACGGAATCTTTCCGTATCTCACCGGCGGCCTGCATCTTCCACGTTTCCAGTTCCGCACGGTATTTCCCCTCAATGGCGGTGATCTGCGCTTTTACAAATAAATAACCGAGCGCAAAACCGAGAACAAGCGAGATAATGATGGGGATGAGAAGATCCTCAAGCGGCATGAGAAGAGGGTTGGTGATGCTGCTATAACTCGTTTGAGATGCGGGGACAGGCAGGACCGTTGAAAACGGGTTGAAGAATGAGGTGTTATGAGTGAATTTTCACAAGGCTGATTATTTTTTCCTTAACTATGCGTTCCATACCCTCAATGGTCCGGATATCCTTAACCGCATCAATATGGTCAATGAGAATTTCGCCGGATGGCTCAATATCCAGGTTCCGCAAAAACGCGGTGATGACACGGGTGATACAGGTGAAATTCACCTCCCCTTTCCTCCCGGCAACCGAAAAGAGCATCCCTTTTTGTCCCTGCTTCCCGCCGGATATCACCCGTTCTGCATGGTACGCCTGGCAGCGGTCAATGACCAGTTTCAGCCCCCCGGGCACGGTGTTGGTATAGACGGGCGAGCAGACAACGAGAAGCGACGTGTCCCTGAGCGCATCGATGATCTCGTCCATGTCATCATCAAAGACGCAGAAGCCGGTGTTGTAGCACTGGTAACACCCGATGCAGCAGTGGATGCTCAGGTCATGGGGGTAAATTACCTGTACCGTCTTACCCAGCACGTGCGCAGCTTCAACGGCCCAGCCGGCAAGGATACTGCAGTTCCCATCCCCGCGGGGACTCCCCTGGATCACGACCATATCGAGCGAGGGGGTACGCTGTTTTCGGCGGGACTCCGGCCAGTGCTCCTGAAAAAAGAGGGCGGGGTTCGTGCGGAGTTGCTCTTCCCAGTCATCAGCGGCCTGAACGGCGACAGTCTCTGCTTTCAGGGGAACCAGCGGCGAGTACTCGAACGTGTTGGTCCTGAATACGGCGCGTATCTTTTCATTCGACGAAACTGCCAGCGCAAACCGGATCATCCCGGGATATAGGGCAGAGAAATCCTCGCGGTGCAGCGTAAGCAAAACGCGATGAGCACCGTCACCAATCTCCCTGCTGCGCAGGAGTTCACGCACGGGTTCCATTACCGTTAATACCACACCCGGAGGCAAAAATGCTGCGGAAGAATCCGTACACCCATGCCGGGCAAAAATCCTCGAAAGAGCAATAAAGACTGCCATCAGAAGTTTCCCATAAATCTGTGTGGTGATCCCCGTTTCCTTAATGCCCATTCCCTTACGTATTGCTGCCCTGACGCAGGAGCGCAACAGTCTCTTTGAGTTTCCCCTGGAACGTCTCGCCGGCATCATCCGGGAGATCAGGTTTCGCTGCACATCCTGCGCAAAGTGCTGCACACGGGAGTTCAACGGGCACGTATTCCTGCTCGACCGCGATGTAACGGCAGTAAAAGCCATGGATCCTGATGCGCTGGAACCGGCCCCATCGCCTGAATTCTGCGACCAGAACGGGATCTTTTATGTCTCGGGGTATGCCCTGCGGACACAGGACGACGAGACCGGCTCCTGCTGGTTTTTAGAAGAGGGCAAATGCCGCATTTACGATAACCGGTTTGCCATCTGCCGGGTCTACCCGTACATGCTCCACCGGGAACCCGATGAACACGGGACTGTTGACTGGCGGCAGTTCTCCGGTCTCGACCTGCACGGGGAATATGACGCCACCATCCCTGACGAAGAGAGCCTCACGCTCGCCCGCGAGACAAAGGAGTATGAGAACGCGTTTCTGACCCAGGAGATCCAGTTCCTCGAATACATGCAGCACTATTTCACACGCCACCATCTCCGCCACGTGCAGAAAACATATGACGACCGGCTGAGGGGATTTTTAAAAGGCGATGAGATCACCGTCAAAGTATATTACGACGGGGCACTCGAAGAGCACCGGATCATTAACGGCTGAAAAAACAGAACCCCGCTCAATTTTTACCGGCTTGTTCATCGCCGACCCATTTCCAGAACACTGCCAGGACCTGCCAGATCCTTTCTTTCAACGCCAGTACCCGCTCACGGCTTTTATCCTGCGCATGCTCGCCGGTTCCTGCGGTTTCGTAGAGAGCACGGTTGATCTCGATCTGGATCCAGGGGATGCCCTTGCGCCAGTAATGGGCATTTGCAATAAATCCGCCCCGGAACGGATCGTTTAACACCACTTCCCGGTCATAAGAGAATTCGTTGCGGAACGCATCGGCAAGAACCGAAATCCACGCTGCAGGGGCGGTGGCAATACTTCCCGGCCGGGACTCACCCCGCGCGTCACCATTGTTGCCAAGGCAGATCATCGGCCGGGTTTTGCCCGCATCCTTCTGGACTGCCGAGCCGTGCGGCAGCATCGAGTGACAGTCAAACGCGATTCTGACGGGATGACTATCCAGCAATTCATCGATACGCTGGTGATAGGGGAAGTAATAGTTCATCATCAGGGTATGGATCTCTTCGATGGACGGCACTGTGCCCGGGCGGTATACCTCCCTGCCATCAACTGTCCTCCTTTTGATAACCCCGTCGGGATCTTTTGGCGGGAGGGGGAGCGGGGAGCGGTTGAGGTCGATGATCATCCGGGAAATCGGCGTGTCGATGAAAGCATCCACCCGTTCCGAAAATCCAAACAGATCCCGGGTCAGCGGATCGCAGTAGAAACGGAGGTCTTCGTCACTGAGCAGGAGACGGGGACGAATCTCTTTAGGAATTTCCGTTCCCCCGTGCGGGATGGAAAGCAGGAAAGGGTACCGGGTGTTCAAAAGTCTGCCACCAGATGATGATAGGATGTTCCGCTGTTAAGATTGTTCCCTTAGTAGGGGGAAGTCCCGTTTCTGCCCGGCAGGATCAGTGTTTCGCACCGTATTTTACATACCATGAACAATAATCAGGACTCTTCCGTCTGTTTTGCCGGACAGAAGTTACAAATGGAGTAGAACACTTCTTTTTCCTTGTCCCGGATCAGGCAATAGTAGTCCCTGCCCCGCTGCTCGACCTTGAAACCCCCGGGAAACGGCATACCCACCGGATGGCCCGGCTTATCGAGCACAAACATGGAAAACGCCGCGATCAGGTAGTAGAAGAGCCGGTTCTTCGGGTTCCGGAAGTACGGGTTGCGCTCACTTCCTTCATTCACGACAAAGCATCCTTCCGGCAGCATATCGCAGAATTTCTTAAATGTTTCCGGATCGGCAAGAGGAGTCTGCATTACTAAAAACGCACCGCGCCGGTGCATGGAAAGAAGTTCATGATGCGTACCGAAGAGCTGCTTGTTAAAGTACGGGCGGATCGCCTCGCGGTACGGGGACGGGAGTTTTTCTATATCATTGTAGAGACGTCCCCCGATGATCTGGAGATCAAAGAGGGAGTACTGGTGCAGTTCATGGACAAGCAGGGTGCCAAGTTCCCCGCGGGTCCGGGCGCTGCGGATACGCAGGGCTGCTTCCCGTATCATGCCAGCCTCCTCTGCATATTCCTCAGAAATGCCGGACACTAAGGTTGCGGGTTCCATGCAGTCGTGCACCTCGTACTACTCTGTCTCGAAAAGAAACGGGAAAAAGGTATGCGTTGGGGAGGGAGGGGTTCCGGCCTTATAGTGGGGATTAGTGTTGCCCGCTATCATGTCGTATCTTTTTTTGATAGACCCAATTGACCACGAGGCCTGCTACGAGCAGTGCGATGAACACAACGAGATAATCTTCAACACCGTTCCCTCGGATGAGTCTTAAACTCCCCAGCAAAAGGGTTAAAATTGCAGCGATTCCAAAAACAACATATTCTCCCGTCATACAAAAAGATGACAGGACTAAGTAAAAATCTTTTGGGTTTAATCACGGAAACACCCTGTTAAAAATTCGTTTGAAATGGTATAAGACCGTAATAGGAGTGAAATGCTCTTCTGAGTGAGGTGCTAGCACCGGAGTTTTCTCTCTTGTGCGATTCGGCCTGCTATGCCAATAAGTACATCCCGCTCTTCACGCTGCATTACGGGAGGACCGGGTAAGCACGCCGGTACAAAAAGTAAGCAGAATTTTATAAATGCCAACTATCATGATACCAGAAAACAACCCGGGTGAGGGAACATGCGCTACAAAAAGACCGGTCAAACTTTCATCCTCCGTATTGACCGCGGGGAAGAGATCGCTGGCACGCTGATACAGTTCTGCACAGACCAGAAGATCGCTCTTGGTACGGTCCAGGGGATCGGAGCGGTCGGCAACGCGGTGATCGGACTGTTCGAGACAAAGACAAAACAGTATCACACCACCACGTTATCGGGAGACTATGAGATCACCTCGCTGCTGGGTAACATCACCACAAGGGATGGCAAGACCTACCTTCACCTCCATGCAACCCTTTCCGATGTATCGTATCATGCCTTCGGCGGTCACCTGACCAGCGCCGTGGTCAGCGGCACCTGCGAGATATTCATCCATGCCATTGACGATACTCTTGGCCGCAGGTTTGATGCAGATGTCGGGCTGAATGTATTCGATCTCTGATTTTTTTTACTCAGTGTGAATGCGGCGGCAACCCTTCGTGGCTGTGTTCCGCAACATGATGGTGATCCGCCCCGGATTCTGTTGCGGGATCTACGTGAATGGTAGCATCGGAGAGATACTGCAGGTGGTGGAGCAGTTCATGCCGGTACTCTTTCGCTATCGCATGTCCGCTCTCCACCGACAGGTTTGAGTCCACGGTCATGTTGATCTCCGCGTGGAGCCGGTGCCCGAGCCACCGGACTTTCACCTCGGTTATTGCTTTCACGCCATTAACGTGTTCGGCAGCATGAGTGATCTCGTCTATGATTTCCGGATCAACGCCATCAATCAACCGGGTGAATATTGTTTTTCCTGATTCCCAGACAATCCCGAGAATGGCAATCGTGATAAGCAACCCGACAACCGGATCGGCAAGAGGGAACCCGAGATATACGCCAACTGCACCGAAAAGCACGGCAAGGCTCGTCAGCCCGTCCACCCGGGCGTGCTGGCCGTCAGCCACGAGTGCAGCACTCCCGATCTCGTTGCCTACCCGGATGCGGAGCCGGGCCACCGCTTCGTTCCCGATGAACCCGATGATCGATGCGGCTACAACCGCCCAGAGAAAAGTGATTTCCTGCGGATGGAAGAGCCGGTCAATGGAAACATAGCCGGCGATTATGGCAGAGACCAGGATCATGAGAACGACAAAGACACCGGCAAGATCCTCGACCCTGCCGTATCCGTACGTAAACCGTTTCGTAGGTTTCCACCGGGCAAGCAGGAATGCAAAGAGGAGCGGGATTGCCGTGAGTGCATCGCCAAAGTTATGGATGGTGTCAGCGAGCAGTGCAATGCTGCCGGTATAATATACAATGATTACCTGGAAGATTGCCGTGATGAACAAACCGACAAACGACCATTTGACCGCCCGGATCCCGCGTTCCGTTGTAAGGATGGACGGGTCTACGATCCCGTGCGTGTGGCCGTGCCCACCCTTTTCTTCCACACCATGATCATGGTCGTGGTCGTGATCATGATCATCGTGGGCTGCATCCTGGTTGTCTTTCCGGGAAATCATGTAACTGCATGCCATTTCCCTTTCCGGTTCATGAATCTATGCCATGGTGCCGGGATTTGTGCTCTGGAGAAACGGGCATGAACGATTAAGTTCACACCCAAACCATGAAAATCGTTTTTATGATTCTCCCCCGCCTCAGGGCCTCTCCGAGGCACGGCGGGGCAAGGGGGGTTTATTTGTTAGTTGTTGAAACCGCCGCGGGGGGGGCC
>Ga0074195_1001860_pt1 | contig 26737 bp, 10 predicted proteins | sample EPASupsiteHSE623_FD_64525 | JGI IMG/M metagenome (GOLD analysis project Ga0074195, IMG submission 64525) | Bioremediated contaminated groundwater from EPA Superfund site, New Mexico - Sample HSE6-23 | ecosystem: Environmental > Aquatic > Deep subsurface > Groundwater > Contaminated ... | reverse complement strand
TTTGTACCCTGGTGTGGGGGCGATTTCGTTCTTTCTTGCATCCGGGGCACATCTGGGGTCCAGGGAAGTGAAAGTCTATGTCCTCGAAATGCTCATGATCACTGGGTTTGCCAGAATGAGGTGAAGGATTTGGGGGGCCCCGAGTACATCTCGGGCAGGTAGCAATTCTTGTGAGGCGGAGAGGGTCGGCCAGTGCACCGGAATGTTTGGCTGGTGTAGAGTTCCATCCGCTGAGTGGAAGATTCGTTTGCGCATCTTTTCGTTTTTCAACGGAGGTGTCCCGAGATGTCTCTCGGTTCGCTGTGGAGGCGACTCGTCGCCTTTCTCTTCCCGGTCGATTCTCTTGAGGGTCCAGGGCCGGTCGCTGTTTTCGAGGAGGCGATCCGTGCCTCCCGGCAGAGATTCCTCGACGTCCGCGCAACCGCGGCCCCTCTCTACCAGGCGCGAGACAAACTCAAGAAGCAGGAGGAGGCCCAGCGGGCGGAGGTCGACTCCCTCAAGGCGCGTGCGCTCGATCTGCTCCGTGACAGAAAGGAGCAGGATGCGCTCGAGCTTTCCGCTCGTCAGGGACGGATCGAGGCCGACGTGGCCAGGACGCGCCAGGAGCTCGTTGACATCGAGGCTCCTGTTGCGCGGGTCGAGGAACAGCTCCGGCGGATCGAGATGGAAATCCGCGATCTCGAGCGCGAACGGGACCGTTCGGCGAGCGTTCTGAAAGGCGCCCAGGCACGCGTGGCGGTCGACCGGATCCTGGCGACCGGAAGCAACGAGCACCGGGCTGAGCTGCTCGCGGAAGCTCGAGATCTCGTGACAGCTCGAGTGATCGAGGCGCAGGCGCTCGAGCAGCTTTCGGCCGAGACCGAGGAGTGCAGGCTCGCCGCGTTGGAGAAAGAGCAGGAGCTCGACTCGGCGAGGGCCCGGCTCGAGGGTCTGAAGGCCACGCTCGAACTACCCCCCGCCGATGGAGCACCCGAGAAAAAATCGTGACCACCCGGAGTCTACCTGGAAAGGGGGCCTGATCGTGATCGAGACTCGAGAGCTCGCGGGACGCGAAGCGCAAGGGACAAAGCAGAGCCTGCTGAGGCTCATCCGGAATATGCTTCCTCACGGGCTGTCCGTGGTCCTTGTTCTCTTGTCCATATGGGTCCCGGACGCCGGCGCGAAAGACCTGGCCGGCGTAGCGGGTGAGCTCGCCAGGACCAAGGGTGGGGTCGTGGACACCACCGACCGGCACAAGAGCGCCGATCTTGCGCCACTGCACGAAGAGGTCGCCCGTTGGAGCACGTGCGGGGGCAGTCTCTGGATTGTTCTCCTCCCGGATGGTGAGGACCTCAAGCAGGCGATCAAGGTCGTGGGTGGGCGACTGGCCCCTTTGGAGCACGATGCTGTCATCGTGGCCTCGGGCCAGGGTGCGTATGCCCGCGTGCCTGGGCTGGGAAACGATCACAGTGCGGTCCAGGAAGCGTTCGAGGGGGCTCGTCGGGAGATGGCCGCCAATCTCCCGCGAGGCGTGGCTTCGTTCGGAGGTCGCCTGGCACGGGCTCTCGACCAGCGATCGAGCCGGGGCTGGCGCTTCGGAATCCTGGGGATGGCCGTTGGCCTGATCCTGGTCAGCGTGATGATCGCCCGGTGGAGGGCCTTCCACCTCCGGAAGTCTCGATGGGACAGGGAGGACCTAGACGCTCATTCCAAGCTCGTCGGCACTTGCCAGGACCTGCTCGCGAAGCTTTCGTCGGTCGGGCCCAAAGACCCCTCGGAGCTTTTCGAGGAGGGCTATGCGGATCTGGAGACTCTGCGAAGACAGCCTCCGGCCGAAGCGCGTCCCGGGCTAATGCGCCTGGCCGAGCTGCTCGAGAAGGCCCTGACTCGGCAGGCTCCGGCTGGGGATCCGTCCGTCGGCAACAGGGAGAATCGGCCATGATGGTCCACGGAGGAATCGCTCTGAGGCTTGCCGGGTCAAGGATCGAGCAGGTCCCCTCCGGTCTCCTCGAGGGTCTTGCGCGTCTGGTCGCGACCGGTTTCTTCCACCGCTTTCGTGAGGTCGAGAGGACGCCCGCCGGAGAGACTGTGGCCCGGCTTGTCGAGCGGATGCGGGCCCGTGCGTCGCTTCGCGTTGTCAGCGCCCGAACCGACAGGGGCCCGCTCGAACCGGTCAACGACGGACTCCTGATCGACCAAGCCGCCGACCGGGTCGAGCTCGAGACAGAGACCACTCTTGGTGGGATTCCACTTACGCTCAAAATCGCGGCCGCGACCGTACATCCCCGGGGGCGCGCCGGGCTCGCGATCGACCTGGTCGGAGCACCTCTTCCCACAGCCGTACAGACCGAGCTTGCGGGAGTCTTGGACCGGGAAGAGGGCGAACACGTCGCTCGGAGACTGGTCAAGGAACAGCTCGAACTCGATCGCAAGGGGTGGGGCGAGGTCTTGGCGGATCTGAAGAAGCAAGGCACCCTGCTGCTCGACGAGTTAGCGGAGCACTGCCAGGCGAGTCTTGCCGTCGATCGGGTCGAGAGCCGGGTGGCGATCCGGATGCCGTCGCGCAATCCTCGCGGGGTGACGGGCCACGAAGTCGGAGCCGCGGCGCTCTGGCTCGGAGCGCTGGTCGACGTGGCGTCTTCGCAGCCCGACCTGTTCCACGGGCTCGGTGAGATGATGATCGACGGAGGCGGGTTGTTCGAAAGCTCGTCCATTCCCGAAGGCGGCGGCTCGTTCGAGGGCGTGGATGTCGGAGACATCGGTGGAGGGACACTCTGAACACTCACGATAACGACTCTGACCCTCCGCCAACAGTACACCCGCCAACCGCGCCTCCGCACCCTCCCATCGGAGGTTCGGTCCCTGGTTCGACACCGGACTCTTCGGAGGACATTCCATCCAAGGACGGGGCGCTGCCGTCCTGGCTCCGCCTCGTCTCGGTCCTCCTGGAGGAACGCACACTCCGCTGGCTCCTAGGCCTCGGGGTCTTTCTGTTCCTGGCCGGGATCGTCTCGCTCGTCTACAAACACTGGGAACTGTTCACGCGCTACCCCGTCCTCCAGTACCTGCTCTGGCTCGGACTGACGGGCTCCCTCCTCGGCATTGGCCAGGTGCTCCAGCTCCGTCTCGAACTGCCGCGCACAGCCTCGGCCTTCCACATTCTCACGCTCGCTCTGGTCCCGCTCGATCTCGCGGTCTTCGGGTTGCCGGAGCTCGGCCTGGCCGTCGGTCCTGCCGGAGCTCTCGTCTTCCTGATCTCGCTGCCCGTTCTCTGGTGGTTCTGCGCGCGTGCGACCGCAGGTCTGTTCGGCTCCACCGTCTGGGAGTACACGCTCGCATTCCTCGGCGTGTCAGCGATCGTCCCCTGGGCCTTGGCATGCCAGAAAGGCCACTCGGCGGTCGTCTTTCTCGAGCTCTTTGGCGCGGCGTTCGGACTCGCCTCATGGGGTTTGGCCCGGGCGCACGAGCGGTACTTGTTCGGTCGGGTGGCTCCCTGGGCCGGCCCCATTCTTCTGGGCGCGCTCCTCTTCGTTTTGGCCACGCTCGTGGCGGCGTTTGGACCTCCCGTCGACTGGATCGGAGTCTCCCTGGTGGGTTTCGGTATCCTCGCCACGCAGAGCGCCTGGTGCATCGCGGAAGTTCGGCCTCTTGGATCTCACCGAGACGCCTCGTTCGGAATCGGCGTCTGCGGACTGCTGGGATCGTTCGTCGGTCTCTCGTTAGCCGTTGGCATGGGTCTATTGGGCAATGGACTGCTGTGGGTATCGCTCGTCGCGGCCACAGCGCTCTACGGCGGCCTCTGGGTCGTGTACCGACGCCCGTTCTTCCTCTACCTGGCCCTCGGCGGGACCTCCTTCCTGATCGTTCAATCGACCTACGTCCACGAGGGGCTCCACTGGCTTTTGTCCTCCACGTTCTCGTTTCTGGTCGGGTCCCGGACTCCGTTTCCAGCAGTCCCTCTCATCGCCGTGGCCCTCTTTCTCGAAAGAGCGCTCGCGTCACGCCTGGCCGCTCAACCGGCTTTGCGGCTCGAGGGGATCGCCCACGAGACAGAAGGTCGGGCGCGTCCGGTCCGGCGCGTCCTGGGCGGTACGGCTCTGGCCGTTTCGTTCGTGACGATCGGCCTGGCATGCTCTGATCCACGAGGCGGCGCGACCGTTCTCGTCCTCTGGTCCGCGCTCTACGTCCTGGCCGGACTGTCCCATCTGGAGAAGGATCTCGTCGTTCTCGCGGGTCTGTGCCTGGCTGGGGCGACGATCCCCCCGGCACTCGCGTCCGGGGCCACGGCCAGTTCCATCGCCGCTCTCGTCTCGCTCGTAGCTCCGATCCTCCTGCTCGCCGGACGTTTTCTCGGTCAAGGCCTCGTCGACCGGATGCGTTCGTTCACGCGCTGGGACACGTTGAGCAAGGTCCATCCAGCAACAGCCGCGGCTCTCGTCCTGACCGCGCTCGGTGGGATCATTGGATTCGCCTCGCTCAGGATCGACCAGGGAGCGATCGCGGCGGCTCCGTTCGTGATCCAGGGCATCACTCTCTCCTCGCTCTGTCCGCCCCGAAGGACGAGTCGGTTGGGGAGCTGGGCACTGATTGCAAACGGCTTAGGTGTGGTTGTCGTGGCGGCCGCGACCCTGTTTGGCGAGCGTCCTTCCGGAATCGTGAACCCGGCGAGCGTCTGCTGGCTGGCCTTGATCCTCGGCTTTCTGATGGTGTGGGCAGCCCGCCTGGTCCGCAACAAACGCGAATCAAAGCCGCCGTCTGCCGGACAGCCGGACTCGCCCGATCCGGAGTGCCCAGCCAATGCCGTGACCGACCCGGTTCATCTCTCGGGCCATCTCTACCTGGCGCTTGCCCTCGCGCTCGCGTGGAACTGCGGCGTCTGGGGTTGCGCCGCCGCGACCGTGCTTGCATTGGCGCACGGAGTCGAGGTCGCCCACGCCGTTGTCATCGGTCGCGGGCGACCCCGGTCGCTTCTCTATCCCTTGTTCATCGCGAGCGGCGTTGCTCTGTGGCTCGACTTCGGCCTGGTTCTGGGATCCTCCGCCGCATTCCATGCCCTGAGGGCCTACCAGATGATCCTCGTCGTCATCGGCTTTCTAGGCTCGGAGAAGCTCTGTCTTCTCGAGCCCTGGCCGGACCGACGACGAGCCGGCTGGTCCAACCCGCCGCTTGAGCTCGCGATTCTCGCGCTGCCGGTCTTGTGGTTGAACACGACAGAGCTCTCGAGCGTCCAGACGACGTTCGCCACATGCGCGACGTTCCTGGCCGCGGGTTGGTCGTTCCGATGCGCTCTGCCGGTCGACATGGCGATGATCGCGGGTACTGTGGGGCTCGCTGTGGACGCGACCCATCCGAACGCCGGCCTCTTCTCCCTCTGCGGCAGGCTCGGGGTCGCCGTTCTGTTCTTCGCGTACTCGTGGGCGGGGGTTCGCGGACGATCTGCCCAGGAGGGTCGCTCTCGAGAGATCGCTCCCCTGCCGCGGCTCGTTGCCACGTCGGTCGTGGGCCACGTCTGCTGCGGGTTGCTGGCCTTCTGCGCGTGCTTTCTCTCGAGGGCCGGAGCGATCCAGACCGCTGTCCTTTTCTTCTTCTACGCGGGCCTCTTCAAGATCGCCTCCAGCGAGGAAGAGTTTGCCCCAGAGGCGATGGACGACAGGTCGGATGCCGAGGCCCAGCGCACGGCCTTTCTGGCCGCGGCGATCGAAACCTTGCTCCTGACCGTCCTCCTCGCCCTCGGAGGAGCAGGAACCGGTCTGGCCACACTCGTCGTCTCGGTCCTCAACCTGCTGCTGGTCTGGGGGACGGGTTCCATCCATACGGCCCTCCGGCTGGCACCGGTCGACGCACCCGCTCGGCTCCGGCCGCTGACCGATCTCGCCCTCGTCAACTCGGCCCTCCTATTATTCTCTCTCGCGCTGATGCCGGTCGATCCGTGGCTCGCTCTTGTCTTGGCGGTCCTGGGAGCCACCTGCATGGGAGCCCTCAGAGGAAGAAACAGCAGGGTCCTGGCCTGGTCAGCCGTTTTGCTCATCATCGGAGCGTTCGCCGTGGTCAGCCACATCAGCGGCCGCCCTCTACCGGAACGGGCGCTCAAGGCGGCCGTCGGTTCCCTGGTGACGGCAAGCCTCGTTTTGATCGTCCGCAAGCGCGAACCGTGGCAACTCCTCGAGCCACCGCTCGTCTTCGCCTCCGTCGGCGCGAGCGTTCTGGCCGTCGTGCAGTTCGTCCGGGTCGGGCCGTCGCTCGTCGATTTCGGCCACATCGATTTCCTCGGCATTCCTCCGCTCTGCTCGCTATTGCTCGACGTCTCCCTGGTCCTCCTTTCGGCCACGGCCCTGGCCTGGGAGAAAATCAGCCATTCGGGCACGACCTGGCTCGTGCCCGTTTACCTGGCAACGATCGTCCACGGGACGGTTCTCGCGCGGCTTCCTCACGGGCTCCAGCCGGGATTTCTCGTACTGCTGGGCGTGGTCGCGTGGGGCGCGGGACGCTCCCTCGTCCGCAGGTTCCCCGGACCGGACGCGTGGTTTGCACCGCTCGGCCCGGTGCTGTGGAGTTCCGGTCACGCCCTGCGACTTGCCTGCGCGATTGTTCTGACCGGCCTCGTCGTATCCAACGCGGTCCCCCAGTCGTGGTCGCTCGCTCTTGGTCTGGTGCTTCTCGTGGGCTTCGAGATCGTGGCGCTCCGGGCCGGCCCCATCCCAGGGACGGATGGCCGGGGCGTGGCCGATCCGACCCGGACCTGCGGTCTGGTAGCGGTCATCGCCGTCGGCTCCCTCGCGTGGCTCGCGTCGGGACTCGTCGCGCAAGGAACACCGGGCATGCGGGCGTTCGCTTTCGGCTCTCTGGCGATCGTTGCGGGCCTGGTGGCTCGACTCCGCCCCGATCCCAGCGGGCCTGCCTGGGTCAGCGGGACCGTTACCCCTCGAAGGGCCGCTCTCGTTGCCGGCATCGCCGGAACGGTTCTCGGAACGATCTCAGCACTCGCAGACTGCCCGCTTTCGCTCGCCCCCCTCTTTCTCGGTCTTGCCGCTGTTTGGTTCGTGGTGCTCGGCTGGATCGGCGCGACCAGGGGAACCACCACAGCTTCTGCTCTGTTCGCGGGCCTTTCAGGCCTCACCTTGGCAGCGGCTCGGGCGGGCGGGTTCTCGGATGGGGTCGTTTCTCTCTGGTTCCCTGCTGCGCTGCTCGCCCTGTACGCGTTCTTCGAGACGATCGGCACGGTTCTCGTCCGCTGGCCATTTCTTCATCCGGGTGGGCCCGCCCCATGGCTCGCAGCGGCCCGAATCGCCGGCGGCCTGGGGCTTCCGGCAGTGGCGCTCGCAGCAGGGCCATCGCTTTCCTGGCCCGTTGATCCGGCGGCCCCCCTCCGGCTCGCATTCCTCGCGATCGCCGACGTCTTCTTTCTCCTGGCGCGGCGCGGGACTGCGGTCGGGGACACGGCCGTGTCCTGTTCGGTTCCACTGGTGCTGGCGTCACTGGCCCTGATCGGGTTCAACATTGTCTGCTTTGTCGGAAGCGAGGGTCTGGTACTGGCGTCTCACTTTTGGCCATGTTTTGCAGCTTCGCTCGCGGCTTTCGGCACGCTCCTTGGCATCCTGTCGGCTGCCCGAAGACCGCGCGCCCTGATCGACGCCGTGTCGCTCAGAGTGCTCGATGGCTGGGCACGCGGCCACTGCGTTGCCGCGACGATGGTGCTTTTGCCCTGCTTCGTGGGAGCACTGGTGCCGGAGCTGCCCCGCACGCTCGATCTCCTCGCCACGACGGCACTCATCGTTTTTCTGGGACGACGACTCCCGAGCCGTTGGCCTTTGGCCGCTCTCTGGCTTCTCCTTCTGATTCCGGTGCACGCGAGCCTGGCGCTGGCCGTGCGCTTTGGCCTCGTCGTCTCGGTCGCGGACCTTCCCCTGTGGGCGCCGGTTCTCGGAGCCTACCTGGTCGTGGCCTCCCAAGCACTTCGGTTCGTCGATGGGACCAGCGAAGGGTCAATGGGATCGCCCATGCCGCGGGAAACCTCGCAGCCGGCCGCAGCAGCGAGTAATTCATGGGGAGGCTCCAGTCTGAACGCACTTTTGAACGCGTTTCGGGCTTTCGTGCGGCAAAACGCAAGTCCGGCCCCGGAGATCGTGGCCCGGATCTCGACCGCGTCGGTCCGGCTGGCCGGCGCGCTCGCCCTGGCGACGCTCCTGGGTCTGGGTTCTCCGGGTTGGCCGCTCGTGGGAGCGCTGCTCCTGGCGACCATCCTCCTCACAGCCGTGTCACATTTTGAGCGCGACCCGGCGGCTGGAGGGGGCGCGCTGGTGACGTTCGGCGCGGCCGCCCACGTGGCAGCCTGGGCCGCTCTCATCCTGGCAGGAACCGACTGGTTCACGTGCCTGTGTGTCTACCCTGGGTTCGCGACGACAGCGGCGTTGATCTCGCTCCTGTTCGGTGTCCTTGCCGCGAGCCGGACCGATCAAAGCGGCGAGACAGGCAAGCCCTGGATCGACTCCTCGTCCGCGAACTTCGCAGCCTCGTTTTGGGCATGGGTCGCAGCTCTGCTTGGTTTGACCCCCTTCCTCCCGATCGCGATTTGGCTGGCTCTTTCTCCGTGGGGCCTGGTGGCATTTGACAATGCCCTGATTGGAGGCATGCCAGCGGGGTGGACGAACGCCGTATTGGAGGGGTTCCCCGGCGCCCTCGTCCTCGCATGGACCGGGCTCGTCTACATCTGCGTCTTGCCGCGCCTCAGAAGGCCGACTCTCCAGCTCTTCGCCATCGTACTCGAGACCGCGGCCCTGGTGTCACTCCTTCGACATCTGTCCGGCTTTGAGAACCTGGCCGGGTTACTAGCCATGCCAAAGGGTTTCCCGGTGGTGTGCACCGGGCTCCTGATCGCGACCCTCGTCTGGAGGTCCCTGGCGCGTCGCGGACTCGAGCGCTGGGTGGCACCATTTTTCTCCGAGGCGGTCTTGATGGACTGCAGCCGGACCTTCCTCGACGCGTCCGGCGCAATCGCCTCGCTCACGCTCCTCTGGGCCGGCGAGCGCCCCACGGTCGCGGCGACATGGCTTGCGGTCGCGGCCGCGCTCTCATCGGTGTGCGTCAGGCTGGGCGCCCGAGTGGTCGCTCCCGCTGGTGGGCTCCTCCTCATCGCCTCGCTCCTGCACTCTCTCGTGCGCATCGTCGTGATGTCGGTGGTCACGACGCAAGACTCCGGAGTCCTGGAGGTCTACTTCCTCTGGCCGCTCGTGGCCACGGAGCTGTTGCTCTTCGGCCGGCTCATGGTCTGGCTCACGCCGACCCTCGTGTCGTGTCTGGGATACAGCGAGGAGATCGTCGGACAGGCAAGGCGAGTCGCCGAGACAGGCGTCGTCGTGATGGGGTGCGCGAGTCTCGGGCTCGGGTTCGTGCCGGGGCATCCCTCGGCCGGTCCACCGCTGGCCTGCTGGATCCTGTTCGTCCTGTTGTGCAAGGCGGGCGCTTCCACACGGTTCGCCTGGTGCATCGAGCTCGCGTCGGTCGCGTTCGCCGTCCAGCTCGGCCTTGGGCGATACCAGCCCCCGGGATCGTCCGGGGCAGTCCACCCGTGGGAAGGGCTTGCCCAGTGCGTCTCTGAGCCACTCGGTCCGTGGGTCTTCTTCTTTGTGACACCAATTGCCACATTCGCCCTCGTGATCGCCTCGGTGATGGGCGAGGTCGGAGAGAGATTCGCGTTCGGCAAAGGAGTCGCACCCCGGGGCGGGTGGCTGCGACGGTTTTCGTCGTCCGCGATCGTTCCGCTCGTCCTCGTCGGTGCCGTCGACGCTGCGATGCGCTTCGAGGGATCGACGGTCCTCGTTCCGGCACCGTCGTGCTCTCTCACTCTCCTCCTGCTCGGGCTCTCGCTTCTCCTGGGGCTCCGGGATCGCGAGTCGGAAGAGGGTGGCCACCGTGTGATCGGAGGGCTCTCTCTTTGCCTCCTGGTTCTCTCGATCGAGGCCGCTGTGTGGGCGCTCGTCCGGACCCTAATCCCGTGCGCCCCCGAGCGGGTTCTCCTGATGGCGGTTTCCCAACTCGCGCTTGGCTCCGCGTCGATCGCGCTGGCGGCCTGGATCGAACGGGGCCTGACGAGAACCGCCGCCGGTTACGCCCCCACCTTCGGAGACGAGTTGGTCTCAACGATCACCACAGTCTACGGGTCTAAAACGATCTCCACGGCGGGGCGGGCGGTCCTGCACGCGGGCGCGCTCCTGGGTCTTGCTCTCCTGAGTTTCGTCTCCGATCCGTACGGAACCTCGTTCACGATTCATACTTTGCAGGCGGCCCTGGTGGTCGTGGTATCCGGAGTTCTCTCCGAGACCGCGGTGTGGGGCGTCCTGGGAGTCCTCCTGGCGATCGGGTCGATCCACGGGGCGGTCTGGCTCTCTGTCCGGTCGTTCCTCGAGCCGACCGGAACATTCGAGTGGCCGGTCTGGGCCACTGTCGAACTCGTTCTCGCACTCGCGACCCGCGGCACCGTCGGCCGCCTTTCTGGACGCCCTTCCCGGGCGATCCCCGATCGGGCTCTTAGTGTGATCGGTGACGGGCTCGACAACCTGTCGCTCATTCTTGGCTTCGCCGGTGTGATCCTCGCCACGCTCGGGGTCGTTGATCCCGCGTCCCGGTGGACCGTCGCGGCACTGGCGGCATGGCTCGCGCACTCGATCCGGGTGGGGCGTCAACGGGATCTCGAGCTTCTGGAGGGCTACCGGGTGCTGGTGACCGCGGCACTGATCTGGGCCGTCAACGTGCGGTGGGCGGTCTGTCCCTGGCGTACCACCTTGGGAGCGGCCTGCCTCGACGTCCTCGTGCTGACGTTCGCCCAGTCCGTGCTGTGGCTTGTTCTTTCCAGACTCCCCACGAGCCCGCGCCGAGCGCGTGTGAGGAACGAGGCCGTATCCCTCTTCTCGACCGTTGCGCTCGTATCCGGAATCGGACTCTGCCTGCCGTCTTCCCGCGAGGCGGGGCCGCTGGCTCTGCGTCTCGTGATCGCGACGATCACGATGGTCTACCACCTTGCCAGCACGTCTCCGGATCGTCCGGATCGCGTGGTCTGGGAACACCTTTCGCTCGTAGCCGCCGTGCTGGCCATCGACCAGACCTTGGATCCGATCATCTCCGAGTCGGGGGGCGTCTGGCTAGGCCACGGAGTGCTCCTCCTGCCCTTGGCCTTGGTCTCCCGGTCCGCCGGAATGGCCAGACGCGACGGCCGACTCCTTTGGGTCGGTCGGATCTGGACCGGTGCCGCACTCGAGTGGTTCGCGATCTGGGGAGCTCGCCTTGCTGTAACACTGGCTGTCACTACATTCGCCCTATACCCCTCGCTGCACGGGCCGGTGAGCCTCCGTCTGTTCCTCGCGTCGACTCTGATCGCCCTCGACGTGTTTTTCCGTCCCGGTATGGGCCGAGTCTGGATGGCCCTGGTCGCCACCCAGGCCGCCGCGCTCCATCTAGCCTGGGTGATGTTGGGGGCTGAGGCCGGGGGAAACTGGCCATGGGTCCTCTCGAGCGCTCTGACCGTCTACGTGCTGGCCGCAGGCCAAGCCGCGGTGTCGTGGCTCTCGGCCCTGGAACGGCCTTGTTCCGAGGATCGACCGGCCGGACCCGCCTCCCATCCGGACGATTGTGAGGATCAGAAGGATCCGGTCCTTGTCGCTCCGCAGACCTCGACCAACGTCGTAGCGAGAGTCGCGGATCGGGCACGCCCTGTCTGGGAAGCGGTCCTCTGGGTTGCCGTGATCGTCTCGGCGTGCGCCCGTATCGTCGAACCCGGCACGTTCCCGTTCGCAACGCTCGCGCTGGGCTCGCTGGTTCCGGTGGCGCTGCTGTGCGGCCTCGGGTGGTTCGATCGGCTGGCCGGTGAAGCGCGGACGCGCCCTGTGTGGCTCCACGCGGCAGTCGCTCTGGTATTGACCGCGGTACACCACGGGGTGATCGCGGCGGCGGGCATTCCTCTATGGAGGGAGATGCTCGTCGCAAGTCCTATGGCTGCCCTGGTCGAAACGGCCATGGTGGGGATTCTGGTCTTCGGTCGCCGCCAGGCCATGGCTTTTGTGAACAGCCCGTGGACCGCGGTGCTCACGAGTTGGCAGCGGACCTGGGCCGTGGTTGCGGGTCTGGTGGCTGTTGTTCCTGGCATCGCACACGCCCTCCAACTCCAGGACTCGTGCACGTCGACGGCGGCGGTCGTTGCCTTCGTTTGTCTCCTTGTCCTCCGGTGGCTCTCGGGGAACGCTCTGCAGGAGATTCTGCTACTCACCGGGACCGTCAGCGTCGCGTTCTCTCTTTTCCGGGACGGCTCGACGTTGCCCCGGGCCTGGGGGGACGATCTGTTCGGCACCCCGGGCGCGGCCGTCCTCGCGCTCGAGATCGGCCTGATGACCTGGATCGTCGAACAGCTCGTGCGCCTGGGCGATCCGAATCCGTCCATTCGAGGCCCGTCGCCGACCGGTCCGGATGGGGACGAACCAGTAGATCCGGACGTAAGGCCACAGACCTCGGCGGCCCCAAGAGGCGTCCTGGCCCTAGCGCAGGAGGCCCTCTGGCTTTCGATACCCCTTCTCTCTCTGGCACCGGCTCTTGGCGCGTTGGCGGGAACAACGCCGCGCTCGTGGACCGTTGTCCTGTTCGCGTTTCAATTCCCGGCTCTAGAGCTCCTGGGTAGGGTTCCCCGTGCGCCGGGTCTCCGACGCGGAGTCCAGGCTTGGTCTTTCGCTCTGCTCGCCATCGCCGTGGCTCGCTGGGCGGGCGAGGCAGCGTCTCTTGTGTCCGGCAGTATCACACTGTGTGGTGGAGCCCTCGGTGCGGCTCTTCTCGGGGTGGCGCTCGATCGATTCTCCCGCTTGTCAAGTGGATCCAGGCTGGAGAGGATCATAGACAAGTTCTTCGAGCCTGCGGCGTTCCGAACAGCTCACCGTGCTCTCGTCGTCGGCGGCGCCATCGTGGGTCTGCAGGGGACGGTCGCGCTGATCCACCCGGATCCCTTGGTCGGCCTGGCCCTCGTCATCGCCGCGTGGCTCCAGGTACTGGCTCTGACGGAGACCGGGGAAACCGTTTTCGCTGTGACCTTCACAGCCACCATGGTGGCCGTTCCGATCTGGATCGCTCGCGTCGTAGTGGGAGGGTACTGGCAATCCCTGGACTGGCCAGCAGCAGCGGCTCTCCTCGCGGCGACCGCTGAGCTGGCCGCTCTCGTCCGGGGGCAAGAGATCCCTTCACCGCACATCCGGGCAGCGATCGATCGGGTCGTCTGGTGGTGCCGAGCAGCCGGGGCGGCTCTGACCCTGGTGGTGTTCGTTCCGGCGTTCCAGGGTCAGCCGTCCTCCTGGGTCAGGCTCGTGCTTGGGGCTGTTCTGGAAACGTTCCTGGCATGGCGCCTCCAGGATCGGTTGGTCGCCGGGGCGGCCATCATTCTGGCCGCAGGGGTTCTTCATCAAATCTACCTCGACGTGATGATCCCAGCGGATGGAATCCTCGCGGACCTGACTGCCGCCTTCCGATGGCCGGGTCTGGCCGCCCTCGAGGTGGCGATCGGTGTGGCGTGCGGTCTGGCCGGGGGAACGGCCCGTTCCGCGGGTTCTTCGTGCTCCTCCGGGGTGGGACGCTCTGTCCAAAAGACCACCGGCCCGCGTCCGGAAAATTCGGGCTCGAGGTTCGCGGACCCGTTCGGACCTGCCTGCGCACAATTGGGCCCCCTCTTCGTCTCGCTCGCAGCCGTATCCGGAATGATTACCCTTTTGGTCAATCTCCTGGCGGCCGATCCCCTCGTCGGGGTGCGAATCGTCTCCCTGTCCGTCCTGGTGCAGATCGCGGGGCGCGTCGTCCTCGACGTCGACTCCGGGCCCCATTCAATCGCGCTGGCGAGCCTCGGCTTCGTTTGGTGGCTCGGGTTCGCGGCGTCGTCCTGCCGCGGCATGGCCTGCCTCGGCTGGGCGCAGGTCGCTCTGCTCGGGATCGGCGCGTTCTGGTGCGCCGCGGCCACAGCGGTCCGCCGATCCGGTGAACCCATTGCGCTTCCGCGCTCTTCGACGTTCTCTTTGGCCGCCGACGTGGCCATGGTCGCGTCGGCGTTCGTGGCCGCACCGAACCTCCTCGGAGTGCTGCCCGGGACCATGCCGGTCCCATGGAACGCCGATCCCACGCCCCTATTTTGGGGGCTCATCATGGTGGTGTCCTGTCTGATATCACTCTGGCGGCTCTTCGGGTTCTCCGGCCGCACAGTGGCCGAACCCTTGGTCGGCGTTGCCGCAACTGTCTTGAGAGCTCTCCACTGGCTTCTCGTGATCGAGGTGGGAGCTCTCTATCTGGCGGCCACGGCCCGCGTGGACTTTGCCCACGACGCGGAGCACCCTCTCGCGGAGTTCCTCTGGATGGCGCTGTGGACGCTCGGATTGACCCATCTCTATCGCGCCATGGCCCGATCCGCGAGTGCTCGATCGACATCGACCGACGCGGCTGGTGTGGCTGCCGGCATCGCCCAGTGGGCAACCCTGTCACTGGCGATCCTGGGCGTGGCGAACGTTTACGACTCGAGCCTCTGGGGAGCTCTGCGGCTTTTGGCAAGCGGCATCCTGCTGTTCGCGGCCGCGGACGGCTCCGCGGGTGGGCTTGGTCGCTGGACCTGGCCGCCGATGGTGGTGCTGGCCGTTGCTCACCTCCTCGCGTCCCTCGTCAGGATCGTCTCTCCGGAGACTGGGATCCTCGACGGATTGTTCCTCACCCCGACGTTGGCCATCGTTCTCGTGGCCTCGGTCCACGGACTCCGGGCCATCGACCGGTCTCGCGCGACCACGGGGGCCTCGACGGAGGGAGCGGCCACAGTTCTCTTCAGCTCAATGTTCGCGAACCGGGTATCAACGCGGGCGCTCGCCATTCATCGGACGCTGTTCGACCAACTCGCCTGGCCGCTATCGATGGTACCTCTCGTCACGGTCGGGACGTGCGGGGTCCTCACGGTTCTTCGCCTCGCGCTCTCGGTCCTTCTGCAGTCGTTCCTGTTCGCCCAGGAACGTTCGTGGTGGCGTCGTACCGGGCTCGCCCTCTTCCTGGGGCTGGGTTGTTTCCACGTGGTCCTTCTCGTGACCGGTCTCACCGGCGCCATTGAGCTCTGCCACCTGCCGCGGATGGGTCTTGCGGCGATCCTTGCAGGTGTGATCCTCGAGGCTGCACGGCAGGTGGTCGGCCGTCTTGCGGGCGAACGCGAGCTGGAGATGATGGTCGGGATCATGGGTCAAACCGGCGCGACGGCCGCGCTGCCGATCGTTTTCGCCACGGTGTGGCTCCTCCCTGTCCGTCCTGAGCCTCTTCTCGACCCCTCGGTCTGGATCAACGCAGCGAGTCTTTTGCTTCTGACCGCTTACTACTTGCACCGAGGCTGGCGGCTCCACAGCGAACCGTCTGTCTACGTCGGCGAGGTCGCGTTCGCGGCGCTCTACGGTTACCTCCGTATCACCGGGGTCACCCACTACACGGAGATGTCGGGCCTGATCGGGCTCGGGGTCAACTTCGCGCTCTACGCTCTGGCCCGCTGGGCCGCTGGTCGGAAGGACGAGACGTTCGCTCGGCCGCTCAGAAACTCCTCCCTCGTGCTGCCACTCGTGCTGGTCCTCTTCGAACTCAAGAGGTGGGTGGACGGGCCTCATGTCAGCCCTTGGGGCAACGTCCTGATGCTGTCGGCGACCGGTATCTTCTACACGACCGCGGCACTCGACGCCCAGTGGCGAAACCTCCAGTACCTGGCGGCTCTCTTCTACAATCTGGCCTTGTTCCGCGGCTGGTACCAACTGAGCCCCGGCGACATCCAGGGTTACCTCACCTGCCTCGGGGTCACAACGATCTGGGTGGTCGAGGTGAATCGCGACGTGTTCTCGCGAACCCTCAAGAGTAACCTGCGGCTGGTCTCTGCCTTGCTCCTTCTCGCAGGCCCGGTAACCGGCTACGTGTTCGGGCAGCGGGACGGCGCAGAGCTCGTCTGGGTCGGCTTCTGGGCGATCGTCATCGCGACCGGTGGCCTCCTGTCCCGCATCCGGGTCTTCCTCTTCGCCGGTGGTCTGGTTCTCGTTCTCGACGTGGCGACGTTCCTCGTCAACCAGTCGATCGGTAATTGGGGATTCGTGACGGCCATCCTCGTTCTCGCCGGGGTCGGAGCGATCGCCCTGGCCGCAGTCTTTGAGCGCGGACGCGAGAAGATCCTCAAGCGACTCAGGATCTTCCAGGAAGACCTCGACCGCTGGGAGTGACCGTTGACGTCTCACCACCCATCTTGGCGGAGACAAGAGCGTCCCTCAGGGCCAAGTGATCGCGGCTGAAGGCCTCACCGATTGTGCTCCGGACTCCGGACCGGAGAGTGTCGGGAGAACGGTCACACTGGGAAGCCGCTGGTTGGAGACTTCCTGGCTGACCATCCAGCACGGGAGATGAGTATTCAAGCTGAGCATTGGATCTAGAACAGTCGCTTGACCACGGTGATGTGGTCGGCCCAGTAACCAGAGTCGACGGACAGGTAGCCGACACAGTCCAGATCCCCTCCACACTGAATCATTCTCCCATCGCCAACGAAAATCCCGACATGCCCACCTTTATCGAAAACAAGCACGTCTCCCGGGCGCATCTCGCTGCGCTCGACAACCCAACCCACCTCATTGTATTGGTCTTTGGAGGCTCCGGAGAACTCGTAACCGAGACTGTGATGAAAGACCCACGCGACGTAGTTCGAACAGTCAAATCCTTCCTCGCCTCGGTCAGGGTTGTGGCCCCATTGGTACTTCACGCCCAGTTGGCTCTGGGCTACTCTCAGGACCGCCGAGAACCTCTCTTGATAACTGGCCGTAGTCGCGACGATCTGGGCGGGCTCATCATACGAGACGCCCGGTGGGATCTCTCCGGGACGGTAGGATGCGGAATCCTCACCATCGGACGGGGAGGTTTGTGGAGTCGACGGAATAGGAATACTGGCACTGGGGGTGGGTAATGCAGGCTCCGAATCAGGCGTTGCTGGAGGATTCGTCGCGGATGATGTAATCGATCCGGGTGCTCCAGGCGAATCGGGAGATTCAGACGCTCCTGTCTGACCTGAGAGCGGGATGCTGGATCCGCTCGCCCCGGAGTCGGTCTTCCCCCCGGGAATCGAAGAGCAACCGGTGAGGGCCACGATAACGGCAAGAACCGGGAGACGCGAAAGAGACATCCGGATCGTCATGGACATACGACCTCCCAGTGACCTCACTCCGCGAAGCACGCTGATTTCGCTCTGATTCACGGAAATTGAGTCTGAATACTCGTTTTGGATGACGAATGACGCAAAACGCGAACCAACTCGAGTCGACCGCATATTTCGACTGAGGAAAGGAGCCCCAATCGGCAATCGATTGAAACGCCGAGACGCTCGATGGCGATTGGAGAACCCGACAACGACGCCAGGCCCGTAGCAGCCACGCTACGGATGTCCATGCGATGTAGCAGCTCTGCTACAGGAGGGCCGCTTACCGGCAAAAGCACTCCCGACTGGCCGGCCTCTGGGCGTATGGGTTTGGAGGAAATCGCACCTTTATGGCAATGACTCTGTATCGAAGCCATAAACGGTGAGATTCTCGCTTGCACGGCATTTCGGTGACGGCTAATCTGTCCTTGGTCGTTTCAGATAAGGATACGGCATCCGAGTTGCATAGCAGCTCATGTAGTCGGGGAGAGGCCAGGTGTCATCAATGGTGGGGTACTGGCGGATTCTTGGGAGTAGAAGGCTTGCGCTTTGCCTTACCGCCGTGGCGCTCTTCCTTCCGTTCCAAGCAGCATTTGCCGACCGGTACAAAGTGGTCGTGAGCGATCTGCCACCGCAATACCTGAACGATGCGCGGTCCTATGTCTTGAACCTTCGACTCAACCTCAGCCTCCAGCTGCCATCGGGAGAATGGGGGATCGCCCCTCCAGCACGCGGGACCGGCTCAAGCCAACCAGGTGGCGACTTGCCCATCTCAGACCCGACAGCAACAGCCATCGATCCCTCGATCCCCCCGTCCGGCGTTGGCCGGCCACAGGTCGACATCGACACACTGCTCGATCCGGCCCCACCTCCTCCGTCTCAGGAGTTCATCGACCGAATGCGAACGATCTACGGAGAAACCGATCCGACGATCGTGGCTGCGGTCTGGAGACTGTTCTTGTCCGAGGATCCCAAGTTGACGCTTCCGGAGAGGTGCGGGAACGCCGTGTTTGCCTACTCGCTCCTCACCGGTCGGCCGCTCGGAGAGGGCTCACTGCTCGACATCAACCCCAAGGCCACGCGGGGAACGACGATTTCGTTGGCTGGCCTGACTCTTCGCTCGACGCCATGGGGCCCGACCATTGACGTGCTCACCGAAGGAACAGTCGTCAACTTCCTTCCACCGACGGAGGACGGATGGTATCACGTCGACTCGCCACGCGGCTGGGTGTGCGGCCTCTGGGTGAAGGCTCAATAGTGCTCGGAGACCTTGAGAACCATGCGTGGATACCGAAGACGACACGAGTGCCATCAGCGTCATCCGGGATTCTATCTGGCCGGTCTGCTCATCCTGCTCCTGACTCTGGCGGGCATCGGGCTCGCCATCTCCGGACTGGCTCGGCAGGCCGAACGGTCGAGCCACTGGTTCTATCAAGCCCAGGTGGCCTACAACCTGGCCGACTGCGCACTCAAGCAGGCTTGCCACACTCTCCAAATCAACAACACCCTCTCGAGAGTCCAAGACAAGGAGATGCAAAAGGGCCTTCAGAGCCTTTTCATTGAAATCTCCGGAAAGAAGCAGACCGCACGACCCATCGTTCTCCTGTCAACAGACCATCCTGAGACACTGACGCCACTCGTCGAGTCCCAGGTTCACGCTTTTGCCCACCTGACTCCAAGGGTAGAAGTAACTGCAAGAGTCTCACACGCACAACCGCTCTGGAACGGATTTCTAAACGGGTTGCCCGCGGATCCACGAGAAGCTCGCGGCACGATTCGACTCGACTCTTGGGCTTCGGTCATGAACCCCACAGGGGTCCGTGTGACTCGTTCCATCTGCCTCGAGTATCTGTTCAAGCTGGTCAGTATCCTGCCGCCTCTTCTGGGTCGCTTCTCGCTTTTCGTGGAGACGAATTCGGGTCGAGATCCCAATTTCGTCAGAGTGCAGTTCGATCCGGAAACGGGCGATGGCCGTGCTCTGGATGGGCCCCTCCCCTTGGTGGTTCGATCGGGGACTAGTGGCCATGCGGTCGAAGCCGGCACCAACAAACTGGACAGACTGCGCCTGGTCGAGGCCTTCACCGACACGAAATTCCTCGATCGGCAGGGATGGATCTACCTGGGAGGCTCTCGAGACTCTCCCTGGAGACTGAAACTGGCGCACGGGTTCGGTGGCGAGGGAGAGTCTCACCTCTTACCCGGACATTTCATCAGGGCCCTTTTCAACGCTTCCAGCGCCGACGATGCAGCGTTTAGAACGAGATTCCAGCAGTCGACAGAAAAAAACGCACTGTGTGGCGTTCGGTTCGTGGAGCCACTCGACGGTCTCTGGCACCTTCACCACGGGTTCACGAGCAACTACGAGTTGATCGGCCTTTCTCGATCCCGGCATCATCACGTCGAGAACGCGGGCGGACAGAGAGTCAAAATGGAATTCGGACCTGGAGACACGTCGGCGCTCCGACTGTTCGGGTCCCCCGGCGCCACGTCACCGACCCTCGTCTTCGGGCCTGTCAATCGCGTCACTCTGAGAAAAAGCCTGATTCAGTGCACGCGTTCTTCACCCAATGACAGATGTCCCGTGTCGGGAACGGCAAGATTCCCTCTGTACAAACTCATCGATCACTCTCCTTCTTCGCAGAGGTGTTTCTTGGAGGCGTTCGGATCGGCCGAACAGTACGACGAAAACACGAGCCGTATCATGGAAGACTCTGTCGATCAGTCGTTGAACGTGATCCTCAACCCGAATGGCGGGGGGTTGTACTCGGCTGCAGGGACAGTGCACAGAGATCCACAGACCTCACCTGTTCGTCCGTTCACCTCTGAGCTTCTCCCTTGGTTGGGCACGATTCCGACCAACGACAGACTTCCTGCGGAAGTGGTCCGGCGACTCCGGAGCGGCCAGATCGACTCACCCCGATTCTTCCAGGGCAACCTCGACGCAGGGATGAGCGCGTTTTACGAGGCGCTTCGCGAGAAGCTGATCTGCAGAGTGGCTCCGGAGGTCTTGCGCCGCGAAATCGTGATTGGCACTGCCTTAAGGATACCCGGCATCGTGGTCATCGATCAGACAGAGCCGCTGGTTCTCGAATCGATCGATCGGGTGGAGTCCGGTGGAATCGTGATCACCCGAGGACCGATTCGGATCGCGGGCAATATTCTCAGAGGCCCCACAAAGGAGCCCCTGACCCTGGTCAGCGGGAAAGGCGACATCACCCTGTCTCCAGGTGTCGAGATCGTGGAAGCCTATCTCGTTGCCATGAATGGGAAGGTGCGCTTTGCGGGCAAAGGGGTGACGATCGCCGGAGGGATCGCAACCCATGAGCTGGATCTGGACGGGATCCGGTCGCAACCCGGACTTCGGACGATCCGGTTTGCCGAGGACCTGGACCCTGTTGGTCGCTCTCTCGACGCCTCGTATCGGGTCTATTACGGCGCCGACGATCGAGTGGCCGTTGGGGGCGATGCGAACTGACTCTCGTCCCGAACACTGCATCGACTCATGATGAGCCCTCTCCAGAACCAGCATATGGGCCGAGGTTTTCGCCTCGCCTCTGTTCCCCGTTGGCTCGCTGCTTGAGCCTGGTGTAGTCTTGAAACGGGAGTTTTTGCAGGAGATCCCGGCATGATCCTCGATTCCTGTCCTTCCTGTGGGCGGTCCTTGTCTGTGCACAGCATGGACGAGACGTTGACCGCTTGTCCCCATTGCAGCACGCCGTTCATCCTTCGGAGTCTGGAAAGCGGCTCTTCGGGTTTGAACCTCGTCGAGTTCGACAAAAGCTTGGCCGAAAGGCTGTCCAAGATCGCGGCATCCGACGGTCGCTACGAGATCAGGAGCCTCCTGGGTCTCGGATCCATGGGATGCGTATTCGAAGCCTTCGCACATGACGGTCGCATCGTCGCTCTAAAGGTCTCGACGAGAACGAACGCTTCGAACGTTGCCCGTTTTCGACGAGAAGGCCAGATTCTTCTCGCGATCGACAACCCCCACGTCGTTCGAATTCTCGATGTGGGTGAGATGGGCGGTTTTCTGTATCTTGCAGAGGAGTATGTCTCCGGAGGGACGCTCCAAGATCAACTCGATGGGGGCGGGACGCTCTCAGTCGCAGAATCCTCTGGAATCGCGTTTGACTGTCTTGCGGGACTTGATGCGTGTCACCGCCGTGGTGTGGTCCATCGGGATTTGAAGCCCGCCAACATACTCATCAAGCAGGATGGCCGCGCCCTGATTGCCGATCTCTCATTGGCCAAGGACTATGGGGCCGACAACCGGTTGACTCTGTTGGGAGCGCAACTCGGAACGCCCAAGTACTGGTCTCCCGAACAGGCCCGCGGGGAGCCGGTCGGCGTGGCGTCGGATCTGTTCTCGATGGGCCTGATCCTATACGAGATGGTGAGCGGACAGCCGGGACTTCCGTGCTCGAGTATGTCCGACGGCCTCAAGAGGGGAGTCTGTTGTGAGATTGTGCCTTTGGCTCTCGTGGCTCCAAGCGTACCGTCCCATGTTGCGGACGTAATCCACAGGGCTTTGGCTTTCAGGATCGACGATCGCCACGCTTCGGCTGAGGAGTTCGCTCTGCGACTCAGGAGAGCTCTGGGATCGTCGATCGCGACGAAAACGACCGCATCAAACTTTCCACAGGCCGCTGTCCGGAAGGTAACGACGAGACGAGCCTGGGCAATGATGCTTGGACTGCTCGTCGCCGTGGTGTTTGCGGGCATCGAGGCTTTCCGGCTGATCAGCCTCCCAAAGTCCGCTCCCGAAATCGTTCAGATGACGATGAAAACAGCTTCAACGGCCGTGGCTGATAGCGACGACTTGGTCAGGATTCCGGGAGGCTCTTTCTCAATGGGGGTGACGAACGACCTGAGCTTTGGCGCGGCCCCTCACAGGGTCACGGTCGGCGTCTTTTGGATCGACCGTCACGAGGTCACGAATCGGCGATTTTCACGGTTCGTGGCCGCGACCCGTTACACGACCGACGCGGAAAGATCCGGAGTGGGTTTCCGACTCGAGAAGGATCGATGGGTCAGCGTACAGGGTCTCACGTGGCGCCACTCGTCGCCTGATGCCAGACCGCTTGAGGAGATCCTCGACCAACCCGTCGTGCAGGTGAGCTTCAATGATGCCCTGGCCTTCTGCCAGTGGGCCGGCAAACGTCTCCCCACCGAGGCGGAATGGGAGAAGGCTGCGAGGGGGGGGCTCGAGGGCGCTCAGTATCCTTGGGGCAACGACGATCCGAACGGGCGCGCGTGTTTCGGATCGGAGCGAGGGCCGCACGTGGTCGGACAGTATCCGGCCAATGAGTATGGCCTCTGTGACGTTGCCGGAAATGTTCGGGAGTGGTGTGCCGACTGGTTTGGTCCGTTCGATGGGGATCTCCAAACGATCGATCCCACCGGACCCAAGATCGGCAGCCAGAGAGTCGTTCGTGGAGGCGGATTTGATCGGCCCGCGTTGGAGCTCGCGTGTGCGAGCCGGACGTCGGCCGAGCCCAGAATGTCTTTCTCCGACGTGGGCTTCCGGACAGTAAAATCGACGCGTTGACGGTTCGTTCCGTAACAAGGCGGAACCTATGGTTCGTCGTCGGGCTCTGTGTCGGTCTTGACGAGGTCCAGTTGTCGCATCCGTCGGTGGAGCGCCGTGCGGTGGACCTTCAGAAGTCGCGCGGCCTGGGTCACTTTTCCGTGGGCCCGGTCCAAGATCAATCGGATGTAATCGCGCTCTTGACGGAGAAGGTAGTCGGACAACCCGAGAACCTCGGATTCGTCGATTTCGGCCGTCTCCTCGGATGGATTCGGATCGGTCGGAACAGGCCTTGCCTGGAAGGGAAGACTGGCTGGTCCGATGCGATCGCTCTTTTCGAGGATGAACGCTCGCTCGATGACATTTCTCAACTCCCGGATGTTGCCGGGCCACTGGTACGAACGCAGGATGTCGACGGCCTCGGGAGTGACCCCGTAGAGTTTCCTGCGGAAACGGCGATTGCAGGCCAGGAGGATCTCGTGGATCAGCGGTTCCAAGTCCTCGAGCCGCTGTCGAAGCGGAGGAATGTGGACCTCCACGACGTTGAGTCTGTAGTACAGGTCTTCTCGAAAATCGCCCCTGGCGACCATGTCGGCGAGCGTTCGGTTGGTCGCTGCGACGAGTCGCACGTCGAGCCGGATGCTCTGCTGTCCACCCAACCGTTCGAACGAACGTTTTTCCAGGACCCGGAGGAGCTTCACCTGCAGGTCCTTTGGCAGCTCGCCAATCTCGTCGAGGAGTAACGTCCCTCCCTGGGCCAACTCGAACCGCCCCAATTTTTTGGCAACAGCGCCGGTGAACGCTCCCTTCTCGTATCCGAAAAGCTCAGCCTCCATCAGCTCTCGCGGGATCGCGCCACAGTTGAGCGCCGTAAAGGGGCCGCTCTGCCTTGGAGAGAGCTGATGGATCGTCAGGGCAGTGACCTCTTTGCCTGTCCCGCTTTCGCCTGTTATCAGTACGGTCACATCCTCTTGGGATACGGAACGGATCAGGTCAAGCACGTCGCGCATGGAGGGGCTCTTGGCCGACCGGAAGATGTCCGGCTCCTCGTAGGAGAGATTGAAGAGCGAGCGCCAACGGTCGTTGTCTCCGATGATTTGCCTTCTTTCCAGGGCCGACCGGAGCGCCCGTCCGCCGAGAGTCGAGACTTCGCTGAGCACCTCTGATTCTTGAATCAAGGGGAAGGGTAGTTCCTCGTCTCCCTCCAAATAGAGAACACCCAGGGCGTTCCCACCGTCGGTCAGTGGGACCGCCAGGACCATGGTGGGATGTTTCTCCACGAGACTCGCGATGGCGTTCAGACGGGCCATGTTCGCAGCACGGGTCAAGATGACCGGCTGTCTCTTGGTCAGTGCCTCTTGGCAGATCGTCCGACTGAACCCTTCATCCACCTCCGCTTCGGCCCCCTTCCGGGCCAACACGGGGGAGAGCTCGCCTTCGTGCGCCAGGACGACGAATCCGGTTCGGGCTCCAACCAAGGCCGTGCTGCGCTCGAGAAGAGTCTCCAAAATCGTCTGAACATCGGTGAGCCCCACCAGGCCGGTCAGATTCGTGAGGCTCTTGACGAGTCGGCGGAACTCTTCGGTGGAATCCGATCGTCCGGGCGTCTGAGGACACGGAACTCCAGAACCGGCCGAGTCTTTGACGATCCGGATGAGAAACGGTCCGATCTGGATCTCCGTGCCTGGGGCGACGACGGTTTCACGTACCTTTTTGCCCTGGACGAGCGTTCCGCAGGCGCTGCCAAGGTCGCTCAACAGGAAGCCCCCATCTTTGATGCGGAGTCGTGCGTGCTCCTTCGAGACCCTGGCATCGGTCAGGACGACTTGATTCGTCCTCGCCCGACCGAACGACACTCCGGCCGGATCGACCGGTTGCCGCTGCACGACCTGCCCTTGAAGGATCACTTCTACAACGAACCCCGATCCCATCTTGATCAACGCTCCAGACCGACTCGTGACGAGTATAGATCTCTTCATTGTGCCATACTCGGAGCCGAAGATGTAGCGGGACTGCTACACCAGTTCTTGTATGGGCATTCGTCACATCAACAGCCTCAGACTCTCTCTGCCGTGGCGGAGTCTTTACGGATTCGTCTTCGGAAAGTAGGAAACCTGGCCTCGAGTTTGCGATGGATTGTTCGTGTTCTGAAGAGGACAATCGAAGGAGCCTGGGGCACGAGTGGCTGGGGGTTCGCTGGGGGGTTCATGGAGAGCAATGTTGTCTGAACGAATCGCATTGGGCTGGAATCATCACGGAGGAGCCTTCCTGTGGCTTGTTATGTCGGCTCTATTCCTCCTGCTCTCTTGGGGAGTGAGCCGAGGGCTCTGGACGAATGCGGCCCGACACGATGCGCAGGCGATGGTGGAGTCGAGGATCTGCCAGCTTCTGGCCGACTGCGCCGTCGCGGAAGCAGAAGCCCAGGTGGGACTCGCCGTCAACGACCCCTCGACCGAGGCTTTCTCGCAGGTCCGCCAGCAAGTCGTGGGGACGGATCAGGGAGAGCTCGATCTCACCCGTTTCGTGACGCTCAAAGATTTCCCCCGGATTGCTGGAACTTCGGACTGCAAGGGGTATCTCTTGGACGAGCTGTCGTGTCGGGTTGCGTTTCAGAGGCCGATCGATCGCGTGGCCTACGAGAAACGAGGAGTCCTCGTCGTGACGGCGAAGGTCTCGTCACCCAGTACGATCCGCCGGATCCGCCGTCGGGTCGAGGTGGCCAGGTCTTTTGCCACGACGCTCGTCTGTGTTCCCCGCCCCTTCGGCAACTATGGATTCTTCATCGTTGACGCCACTGGGCTCACGGACACGGACCGGGCCAATCGCATGCGCGAGCGGGATCTCGAGCTTTCACGGCAGGCGCTCCGATCGCTAAAAACGCTCAGGGATCGAGATTCACCCACATCCCGTCCGGAGTGGGACCATGTCGTGGAGAGCGCCTTCGATCCGGATAAACCGGACACGATACCTGAACCGGTCTCGCTACCCGCAGGAGCTGTACTCTACGGCCTTTCCGGACATGTCGAGCCGCAGCCTCTGGAGCGAGTGGACATCGCGACCAGGCTTTCTTCTTTGATCGATAGGTCCGAGTCTGCCACCCGAGAGCTCGCCCGTCTGGCCGAGCGAGGGACGCTTCAGCCCGGAACGATCCAGGTGGCTTGCCGTCTGATGGGCGTCGTCGTGGACCCTCTCCGGGAGTTGTGGCGCTTCCATGATACTTACAGGATTCTCACTCCGACCGACGCGGCTGCATACCATGACATCAAGAAGAGAGCTGAGAGGCTCAGCCCAGCTTTCTTCCGGAGGAGGGCCCACTACATTCTTCGATCGCTTCCGAGGACGACGGTCCAGATGGTGTTCGACACGCTCACGAAGTCGGTGACCAACGGCGTGATTCAGGTTGACAACCCGATCGGGCAGCCGCTCAGTCTCACCGGGAATCTCAAGGGGCGGATGGTCATCCTGGTGGGTCCAGGGGGGGTTCGGATTCGAGATCTGAACGTCGCGGCAGGTCCCGCCGATCTGGTCACAGTGGTCGCGTCCTCGGGTCCCGTTCATGTCGCCGGGCGCTGCCGCGCCACGGTTGTGCTGAGTCACTCCGGCTCCGAGCGCCCATCCGGCCTGGAAATCGAGAAGGATGCGCGGATTCATGGGTCGATCATTGCCTTGTTGGCGCCCTCGAATATCAGATGGAGGGGAACTCTCATCCGAGACGATCAACAGGTGTCCGGCTTCAACGGACCGAACGGAAAGGATGAGGGCCTCTATGAGAACTACTTCGTGGGTCTGTCTCCCCGCATCCTTTACCGCCGGGTGGTACGGCTGTGAAGCCCGTGGCCGTGGGGTTTACTCTCGTCGAGCTGTTGATCGGCGGGTTCATCCTGGCAGCGGTGCTCGTCCCCCTCTCACAGTTGTTCTCCCTCCAGAGAAAGGAGGTCGGCTGGGCGAGCCGAGAGGTCTTCCTCCACACGTACGTCACCGAGCGGCTCGAGGAGGAGGAGGCCGCGCTCAACGTGTTGGGGTTCTTGCCTCCCATC
>Ga0074195_1001859_pt1 | contig 26744 bp, 25 predicted proteins | sample EPASupsiteHSE623_FD_64525 | JGI IMG/M metagenome (GOLD analysis project Ga0074195, IMG submission 64525) | Bioremediated contaminated groundwater from EPA Superfund site, New Mexico - Sample HSE6-23 | ecosystem: Environmental > Aquatic > Deep subsurface > Groundwater > Contaminated ... | reverse complement strand
CAAATAAACCACAAAAGCACTTTGGTCTGAAAATGAAAATTTATCGTAATATTTTTTTATATTTTCATCTAAAAATAGTTTTGAACTTTCAAAAATTGCCGAGTTTAATATCACTTGTGAAGTCAAATATTCATCTTTTGTGGAGATTAATCTATATTTGTTTTGCTCTTTTTTTATTGAAATTATTTGTTCTTTATTTTGAACATTTACATCTTTTAATAAATCTTCTATTATTTGTCCCATTCCACCAATTGGGTAAAAAACCTTGTGAAATGGATATGACAAGCCCAAACTCATGGCTAAAAGTGATAAATCTTTTGAGTCTGTTTGAAGAGTTATTAAAAGTTGCGCATTTATAAAAGCTTTATACTCTTTTGAAATATTTGGCAAAATTTCATTTATATATCCATCTGCTGTTTTGAAAAGCATAAATCCAAACTCTTTTAAAAGTTCAGCTACAAACAAAGCTGTTTTAAAATATTCTTGAAAACCATATTTTGCAAAATATACTTTTTTTAGATTCCAAAATTTCTCATCTATTTCTTTTATTGTTTTCCAAAAAATTCTATTGTTTTTGTGATAATAAACGCTATTTAATTGTGTCAAAAACTCTTCAAAATTTTGTATTCTATCTACGATTTTTCTATTTTGAATAGTTCTAATTGCTATTTTACTTTGGATAATATTTGGAATAACTCCCACTTCATCAAAAATATTTTTGATTGGATGATTATTTTCATAACCTACAAAAGTCGTAGCTCCTGCATTAAAACAAGCTGCATTTCTTTTAAAAGTTGAAGCACAACCTCCCAAGTTTTTATCTTTTTCAAAAAGGATTAAATCTTTGTTTTTATTTAAAGCAGAGATTAAACTTCCACCTATTCCACTTCCAATAATTGCAATATTAAGATTTTTCATTATTCGCTCTTTTGAACTCTTCGATTGCTCTTTTTCTTGAAAATTCTATTGAAACTATTTGTTGTGGATAATCCAAAAATATATTTGATTGAACACCATTTTCACTATGAATGAGTTTTGTATTTACATCTTTTAATTCAGGAATTACAGATTTTATAAAAATAGCCTCTTTATCAAATTTTGCCGATTGTAAATATGGATTAAATATCCTAAAATACGGCACTGAATCAGCTCCAGTACTTGCTGCCCATTGCCATGAACCTACATTTGAACTTACCTCATAATCAAGAAGTTTTGAAGCAAAATATCGTTCCCCTTTTTTCCAATCAACTAATAAATTTTTTGTTAGATATGAAGAAACTATCATTCTTAAACGATTGTGCATAGTTCCTGTTAAATTAAAATATCTCATAGTAGCATCGATTATTGGAACGCCTGTATTTCCATCACACCATTTTTGAAAAACTGTTTCATCTTCATTCCAGTTTACATCTATTTTATTTAGATTTTCAACTTCGCTTCTTGGAAAATGAAACAGAATATAGTTGTAAAACTCTCTCCAAAAAAGCTCCCTTATAAAAAACTCTTTATTTTCAGTTTGGGCTTTTAACTCTTTTATTTTATTAAAAACTTGTCGTGGAGAAATTAGTCCAAACCTTAAATGAACAGCCAAATTTGAAGTTGCATTTTTATCAAAAAAATCCCTATCAACTTTATAATTATCTATTTTTTGTCCAAAATCTTCCAGTAATTCATATGCACTTTTTTGTAAAAACTGTGGCAAAGTTTGTTTTGTAAAACCCATGTTTTCAAGTGTTGAAATATAGTCAAAATCAGAAGGAATTAATTTTAAATTTTTATTTGTTATAAACTCTTCGAGTTTATAAGAATCCCAAATAAATTTTAGGTTATTATAGTATGGAGTAAAGACTTTATAAGGTGTTTTATCAGCTTTTAGACAATCATTTGGATGAGTTATAAATGAATCAAAAAAGCTTTGCATTGGGATGATTTGAGCTATTTCTTCATCTCTTATTTTTGCATAATTATCAAAATCAACTGAACACAAAATGCTATCAAAGCCTTGATTTTTTAGACTTTCAAAAACTTCTTTTGGAGTTGAATAAAACATGGCTAAATTTAGACCTAAACTTTTTAAATTTTCTTTTAATTTTAAAACAGATTCATAGATAAAAGTTACTCTTTTATCATCTCTTTCAAGTTTGTCTAAAATGTTTTTATCAAAGATAAATATAGGCAATACTTCATCTTTTGCATAAGATAAAATAGCGCTATCATTTACCCTTAAATCTCGTCTAAACCACAAAATTTGTTTCATTATTTGTAAGCCTTAATGTCGCTTCTTAAAGATAACTCTTTTGGATATGGATTTAAAAACTTTTGCACTTTTAAATACTGTACATCAAATCTTTTTACATATAAATTTATTATTTTCATAACGGCAATTAAAGGAATAATTTTGTCTTTAAACTCTTGAAGTGCTTGTAAAATATCCTCTTTTTCCTCTTTTGTGATTAGTTTTTTGAAATATCCAAACATGTGAAGTAAAACATTGTAAGTTTTATTTACATTTCCTTTTAGACTTATTGCTTTTAAAAACTCTTCTTTATATTCAAGTAAAATTTCATCTAACTGTTTTTTCTCTTTGTTTGCAACAATTCTGCCAAGTGTTGTATATGATTTTTGAGCTTTTGAATAAATCAGATATTTGTAAGATGTGTGAAAAATCACTAGGTCATTAAAACTAGGATTTGATTTTATAAAATTATGTAAGTCTTGATATGCAAAAATCTGCATCAAAAAGTTTTCTCTAAGCCATGGGTCAATTAATCTTCCCTCTTCTTCAACTGGCAAATATGGATATTTTTCTTTTATCTGTTTTGCAAAAACTCCAACACCATTTTTTACACTTGGCGCGTTAAAAGGTTTATATACTTTTACCCTTTCAAGCCCACAAGTAGGAGACGACGATTTCAAAATAAAACCACATAAATCATCATTTTCGATTCTATTTGCACAATCTATTGATACATTTTGAAGCTCTTGCGTTACATCTTTTGGATTTTTTGTAGAAGTTACAATTTTAAGTTCACCTGTTTCACTTAAAGTTTGTCGAATAGCTTCCCTAGGACTTCCCCAAATTATAGTTTCAGGACAATAAGGAACTGTTTGGAAATATTTTTGCAGAACATCTATAACAAATTTATCATTTGCTCCAATACCATCGTATCTACATTGAGTGCCTATAAGACAAGCTGATACTCCTAGTTTCATTATAAATCCTTTTTATTTTAGTTTATAATAAAAAAGATATTTTTCGTAGGTAAAATTTAGCTGTTTAGAGTTTAATATGTTAACTTTGATGTGTCTGAATAATATTTTGATTCAAACTCCCACTTTATTTCAGCAAATACTTTTTTTATATCTTCTAAATTATTAGAATAAAATTCTCTTTTTATATTATCTAATTTAGTTTGTATTTCTCGTTCTGCTTTCTTTCTATCATTAAAATACATGTAATATTCTAACTCGTAATCTAAAGGTACTGATGTATTTAAATTTTTAATTCTTTTATTAGGATTATTTTTTGTCATACCAATTTTAAATCCATTAAAAAGTTTATTTGAAGTTACATAAACATATCCTTCTCTTAATAATTCAATATTTTTTGATTTATATTTAATAAATTTATTATCCTTATTATATAACTCAAATGTTTTGTAATCTTTATATTTAATAATATTCTTTAATTTATTTCCATATTCATAGGTTGTACATATATTCCCAAATAAATTGTATTTATTTAAACGTATTAGTTTATTGCTTTTTTTAGAATAAATATTTTCATAAGTGAGTTCGTTATTATTATAATTCTTTTCAGAAAAAATTTTAGAATTACTATAATCTATAATGTATTTTGTATTAGTATTTTTATCATAAATCTTATATTCAGCTTTATTTTTATCAATTACTAATAATTCATTTATTTCACTTTTATAAAATTGAATATCATTTTCTGAATAATCAAAATAAAAAGTAGTTTTTTTTACTTGTATTTTTTTCGGGAGTGAGTGGCTTAACATTTATTTTTCCTTGTTTAATTTTTATTAATTATTACAAGAATTTTCAAATAAGTCAAAATTATATAAAAAAGTTTATTATTTTTTATGATTAATAAAATATTAAGTTTATAACTTCATATTCATTCTTTTTAAAATTTCATAGGTTTTTGTTACATCATAAGTTGCACTATGGTATTTATCACCATCAAACTCAATTCCATAATATAAACAAGTTTCATCTAGTTTTGGATTTTTTAATCTTCCACTTTTTCCATAAACTTTAACAATATCTTTATTTTCTCTCATGGTACAAATGTGTTTTTTAAATTTTACTTTATTATCAATATGTCTTAATTCAAAAGTAATATTATGAGCAATCAGAGTTTCACTACTAGAACAAAACTCTAAAAAATCATCATCTTCTGTAAAATATGAACAGTAAGATTTATCTTTTCTATAATCAAGTATCAACTCAGGAGTTAATCTATGAACTGCAAATGAAAAATAATTAACTGGATACCTAGATAAATAATATCTATGAAACTTACCTAAAACATTAAAATCTTTGTCAATCTTTACCGCTGCAACTTCTATTACATCACCAATATTACTACTATTTGTTTCAAAATCTATTATTATCACTAATCTTCTCTTTTTTAAATTATTTTAAAAATAATTTTTCTAACTTTGTTCTTATTATATCAAAACTTAATAATAATTTAATCTTTAAAGGAATAAAATTTATTAATAGATAAAAGGAGTATGTTATGCAAATAAATTCAAACTCTACAATAAACCAAAATGTTTATTTAAATGCAAGTCAATCTTTAAATAGAATCGCAACTGGAATTGAACTAAACAAATCTAGTGATAATGCTTCTGGTTTGTCAATTGCAAATAGTTTGTTAAGTCAATCAAATGGTTATGGACAAGCTTTAGAAAATGCAAATTCAGCAATTGCAGCAACGCAAATAGCTTCAAGTGCTACAAACGAACAATCAAATATCTTGAATAATGTAAAAGAAAAACTTCTACAAGCTTCAACAGATACAACAAGTCAAGAAGGAAGAGATGCCATTTTAAAAGATATAAAATCTCAACTTGACCAATTCGATAAAATCGCAAGTGGTACAAATTATAATGGTCAAACTCTTCTTCAAAAAAGTTCAAGTGACAACACAGCTTCAGATGTTCAACAATTCCAGTCAAGATTAAAAGGTGAACAAATAATCGAAACATCAAGTGTTCAATCAAATACTCAAGGTTTAGGTTTAACAGCTTTAGCAAATCAAGATGCCACAACTTTTAGTTCAAGTGATGCAAAAAGTTTTTTAGAAACAGTTGATAAAGCAATAAATGGTTTAAATGATGTAAGAAGTGAATTTGGATCTGTTCAAAATCAACTAGAAAGTTCAAGTAGAAATCTTCTTTCTCAACAAACAAGCACTTTAAATGCTGCTTCATTATTTGATACAAATTATGCAAAAGAGACAAGTAACTTCTCTAAACAAAACATTCTTTCTCAAATTGGTGCATATGGACAAGCACAGGCTAATAATATGAACCAACAATCAGTATTAAGACTTCTTGGTTAAAAACTTATAAATAAAAAAAGGCTCAAGTTTAACTTGAGCCTTTTTTATCTTCCTCTATGTCCATCTCTGTGATGATGATGTTCACGACGGTCATTGTAATAATGTCTATTAGGATATCTATCATAATTTTGATAAATAATTGTAACTGGTGGTGGAGCTGGTCTTCTTTCATACACAGTATATCTATCATAATCATCATAATAATTGCTTCTTACATAAGTTGTTGATCTTTCATAATTGTTATTATATGAGTTATTATCGTAATAACCATTTGAATAAGATGGTGTTCTAGTACTATTTGCAATACCTGCACCTAAAAGTCCACCTGCAACCCTTGCAACATCTCTTCCATTTCCTTTTCCAACTTGGTTACCAATTGCAACTCCAATAGTAGCCCCAACTAATGTATCAAGCCCTATTGAATTATTATCTGCAAAAAGTAAAGAACTTGAAATAATAAGTGTTGCTAATATTTTTTTCATTTTATAACTCCTGTTATATTTTATGCTGAAAGTATAAATCTCGATTGTGAATATATTGTGAATAATTATCTATTTTAATTTATTAAATATTTTGTATTCATCCCAATAAATATCTAGTGCTTCCATCAGTTTATCATCAGATAAATTTGTCTTCTTTTTTATACCAAATCTAGTAATAAAAGATTCGGCCATAATGGTTTTTTCTACAGTTGGATTTTTCATATAAGCAAACATTGCTTTTTTAACATCTTTTTCACTACTGTATTTTAACAAATATCTATAAAAATATTTATCAATTGTAACTGGTAATCTTGAATGGCATTTTACACAATTTGATTCATAAATATTATCTTCATCTTTTGCAAATAAAAAATTAACCATTAAAAATAAGATTAAAAAAACTTTTACCATGTTATTTCCACTATTGTTCCCACATTAATTTGAGATTTTATATCGATTTTTAAGTTGTACTCTTTTGCAATTAAAGAGACAATATTTAAACCAATACCAAATCCACCTACACTTTTATCGAATCTTGAATATCTTTCAAAAAGAGTTTTTAAATTCTCTTTTTCTATTCCTTTTCCACTATCTTCAATACTTAAAATATTATCATCTAAATTTACTTTTATGAAACCTGCAATTTTATTATATTTTATTGCATTTGACAAAATATTATCTATTAATTTAGTTATCTTTTTCATATCACAAACTAAAAAAACATCATCTTCAATGTTTAAATGAAAACTTATTTTTTTCATAGTTGCAATACTATTAAAATAATCAACCCTTTGTCTTAAAACATTTGAAAGATTTATCTCTTCATTATTTGAAATAATTTGGTTATTTAAAGTAACAAATGTTAAATCTTCATAAATATTTGAAATTGTTTTTGCACCTATTTCAATTCTATTTATCTTTTTTAATAATTTCTCATCTAAAGAACTTTTATCAATCATCTCTATATTTGTAATAATTGCAGTTACTGGAGTATTTAACTCATGGGTTGTATCTTTTATAAATCTATCAAGTAGATGTAAAGCATCTCTCATTGGCTTTAAAAATAGTCTTAAAATAAAATATCCTAAAACCATCATAAATAAAAAAGCAAATAAAAAACTTATAACAATTTTATATCTTATTTGTTCAAACCAAACTCCATCATCTGGAACTTCAACAATTATATATTTACTTCCTAAATAGTATGATTCTGGTTCTTTTATGAAATGTATTTGGTTATGACTTAGATAAATAATGTCATTTAAACTCACATCTTTTGATTTAAGAGTTGAAAAAATTTTCTTTTTATCACTATCAAAAATGGCTGATTCAAATCTTTCATCTCTTGGATAAATATTATTTTTATCGATATTAACATGTAAATCTTTTAATCTAAAAATCAAATCATTTGAATAACTTTGTAAAACTTGCCTTTTTTCCTGAAGCATTAAATCTTTTTGGAATTGGTAATATAGAAAAGATACTACACCCAAAATTACTAAAACAAGAAAGGAATATAGAAAACTAAAACTTAAAAGAGTTCTAGTTTCACTTTTGGTTAAATCTATACCCGAGTTTTTTAAGACTAACAATTTTATCTTTTCCTAATATTTTTCTAAGATTTTTTATATAAGTTCTTAAAGAGTTATCACTATACTCTTCATCATAATCCCAAACATAATCATAAATTCTATCATGAACTAAAAGTTCATTTGGATGTTGTAAAAAGAATTTTAAAAGTTTTAACTCTTTCAAATTTAGTTTTATTACTTCATCAGCATCTTTTAACTCACTTGAAATTGAATTAAAAGTTATAGTATCAGTTATATTTATATTTTCACCTTTTTGGGAAAATTCTCTTTTTAATATTGTTTGCACTCTAATTAAAAGCTCTTTTAATTCAAAAGGTTTTCTAATATAATCATCACAACCACTTGAATAGCCTTGCTCTAAAGAATCCATAGAATTTAAAGATGTAATAAAAATAGCTGGTGTATTATTATTCTCACGTCTTACTTCTTTAAGTACTTCAAAACCATTTTTATTTGGTACATTTACATCAAGTAACAACAAATCAAAAGAGTTTTCATAGATTGAAGATAGTGCTTCTTCTCCATCATAAACACAAATTACTTCAAAACCTTTTTCTTCTAAATACTCACAAACTGTATCACTTAAATTTAAGTCATCTTCTAATAATAATATTTTAGTTTTCATTTTGTTTTAACTCTTCTATATTTTGTTCAAATTGAGATTTTTCTTCTTGAGTCATAGTTGGAATTCGCAAATTTAACTCTTTAATGAATTGAGCTTTGTTTTCATCTTTTACGTAACCAATGATTGCTATTAGTTCTTGTGTACTCATTTCTGAATAATCTTCTTGTTTTGCAAAAACAAAAGTGAACAATAAAAGAGATATTAAGGCAATTTTTTTCATTTTTTAAACTCTATTTTTTATTTTGATTGTATCATATTAAATGTATAATAATTGTAGATAAAGACACTTTAAGCTTTCAGTAAATGATTTTTGACTAGAATCACTTTAAAAAAAAGAGTTAAATGTTTAAACAAATATTTCTAATTTCATGTTTTTCTCTTATTCTTTGTGCTTGCCTTGGAAAAAGTAAAGATGAAAAATGGACTGCTTTTATCTATCCAGATAAAAATAATAATAAAAAAAATATAAAAAGTCCTATGACTTTTCCATCTATTGAAGAGTGTAAAAAAAGTTCTATTTTAGAAATCAAAAAACAAAACTTAGAAAATATTGCTATGTTTAAATGTGGTTTAAATTGTAAATATCACGATGGCATGAAAATGGAAATATGCGAAGAGATGTTATCATCAAGTAATAATTAGTAAAATTAGTAATAGGATAAAGAATGAAAGCCTTGAAATTTTTAAATATTTGTTATGATACTAAAAGTGTTAATAATGAATTTAGTAATTATATCTCCTCTCATATTGATAATTTCCTAAAGTATGAACATTATGATGAGTTAATTGAATTGATAAATACAAATGATATTCATTTTGTAATTACACAATATGACTTTGAACTTTTAAAAAAAATAAGAGTATTAAATAAACAAATACAAATTATTGCTCTTCAAGATGAGTTAAATCACACACATTTATTGGAAAGTTTAGAACTTAAACATATAAAATTTATACAAAATTTAGATTGTGTAAATACTTTTATTGACACATTAAAAGATTGCGTAAAAATAATAGATTCAAATAAATCTAATATTATTAATTTAGGAAATGATTTTGTTTATGATAAATATAATAAATTTCTATTCAAAAATAATAGTGTTATTTCATTAACAAAAAAAGAACTTTTATTTTTAGATTTTTTACTAAAAAATCATGACTGTCCATCAAGTTATGAAAAAATAAATATGAATATTTGGGATGGTTCTATGACACATGATTCTTTAAGATCTCTTATAAAAGAATTAAGAAAAAAAACATATAAAGAACTCATAAAAAATGTATCAGGGATAGGATATAGAGTAGATATTCTAACGCAATAATGAACGAAAAAATCTCTTTAAAATATATTTTCAAACTTTTACTTCATAATAAAAAAGCACTTATTATTGGTCAAATAATTACAATAATAGCAATATTAGTAAGTGTTCCTATTCCCCTTCTTTTACCATTATTAGTTGATGAAGTACTATTAAATAAACCTGATTTTTTTGTACATAATATAAATAAATTTATTGGAAGTGGTAATGCTTTTTATTATATTGCTATTGTTACTATTATTGTTTTATTACTTCGTGTGATTTATTTTTTAATTGGTGTAGTAATTACAAAAATATTCACAAAGATATCAAAATATGTAACTTTTAAAATAAGAGAAAAACTTCTAAATCATCTTGAACTTGTAAATATGAATGAATATGAAAGTTTGGGTTCTGGCTCAATTGGAGCAAATTTAGTAACGGATGTTAATACTTTAGATAATTTTATAGTTTCAATTGCTAGTAAATTTATAGCTTCTATTTTAACTTTACTTGCAGTTGCTATTGTGATTATTACCATTGATCCAATTTTAGGGCTTATGATTTTATTTATTCAACCAATTATTATGATTTTATCTAAACAAATAGCTACAAAAACTGGTCTTTTAAAAAAAGAAGAGAACAAAGCCATTGAAGAGTTTCAAAACAATATAAATGAAACTTTAGACTTATTTGGACAGATAAAAGCTAGTAATAAAGAGAGTTTTTTCTTTCAAGATTCAATTTCTAAAGCTTCAAATATTCAAAAAGCATCAAATGAATTTAACTATAAAAGCGTAGCTTATGAGAGATTTTCATTTACAATTTTTTTAATTGCCTTTGAAATTTTTAGAGCCGTTGGACTTTTACTCGTAGTTTATAGTGATTTATCTATTGGTTTAATGTTTGCTATGTTTGGATATATTTGGTTTATTATGGGACCTGTTCAAGATATTTTAACTATTCAATATGCATATGCTAGTGCAAAAACTGCAATGAATAGAATAAATAAAATCTTAGATTTAAAAATAGAAAAAAATGGAACTCTAACCCTTGATTCAAACTCTAAAAAAGTAGATATTTCAATACAAGATTTAGGCTTTTCTTACAATGAAGAGAAAGAAGTTTTAAAAAATATCTCTTTTGATATAAAATCAGGTGAAAAAGTGGCAATCATTGGTGCAAGTGGAAGTGGAAAAACTACGATTGCAAATATAATTTCAGGTTTTTACTCAAAAAATTCTGGAGATATTTTATATAATAATATTAGTATAGATGAATTAAATAGACAAAGTTTGAGAGAAAATATCTTTTTAGTTTTACAAATGCCTATTTTGTTTAATAATAGTTTACGATTTAATATTACAATGGGAAATGTACATATAAGTGATGATGAAATTATCAAAGCTTTAAAAATTGCACAACTTTATGAAACTGTAGAAAATATGTCAAATGGTCTTGAAACACTTGTTGGAAAACATGGAATTAGACTAAGTGGTGGACAACGTCAAAGATTATCAATCGCAAGAATGATTATTGCAAATCCAGCTGTTGTGATATTTGATGAATCAACATCAGCTTTAGATGTACATACAGAAGTAAAACTATTTAGTGATTTAGAAGAGTTTTTAAAAGAAAAAACTGTAATTACAATAGCTCATAGATTAAGTACAGTAAAAAATGCTGATATGATTTATGTAATAGATGATGGAAAACTTGTACAAAGTGGAAATCATAAAGAGTTAGAAGAACAAGAAGGACACTATTTGGAGTTTGTAAAAAAACAGCTAATTTAGAGTTTTTCAACTATAATTAAATAAATATTTTAAAGGATTATTTTGTTGTTAGATTCAACCAATTTAAAAAACTATTTTTTCTATTTTGCAACTTTTGTTGTGATAATAGCTGGAATAAAAATGGCGGGAGAAGTTGTAGTTATACTCTTTTTAGCGATTTTTATATCTTCAATATTTTCCACACTTTTAAATGTTTTACAAAAAAAAGGAATTGCTAGGATTTTTTCCTATTTTTTTATTTTACTAATTATTTCTATAATAAGTTTTCTATTGATCTATGTAATAAATATCTCTTTAAATGATTTTATTCTAAATCTTCCTGAATATGAAGAAAAATTTAGAACAATAGTCTTAAATTCTATTCAATTTGCACAAGATTCAGGCTTTGACATAGATAAACAAAAAATATTAAATGCTTTAAATTTTGCTTCTTTTTTTGGATTTTCAACAAATATAATAGGAATTATTGGTACTTTTTTATCAAAATTCTTACTTGTAATTATTGGTGTTGCTTTTATATTAGCAGAATCAAAATCTTTCCAAACAAAACTAAAAATAATTTTTAGATATGATGCAAAAAAACTAGAACGATTCAACCTATTTTCATACAATATTCAAAAATATTTTGTTGTTAAATCTTTTACAAGTTTTTTAACTGGATTTATAATAGCTATTGTTTTATCATTTTTTGGAGTTGATTACCCAATTTTATGGGGAGTTATAGCAATGTTATTTAACTTTATTCCTGTTGTTGGATCAATTATTGCTTCAATTCCTGCTATTTTATTAGCTTTAATGAGTCTTGATTTAAGTGCAACTATTTGGGTTACAATCTTATATGTTGTAATAAATATCTCAATAAGTAATATTTTAGAACCAAAACTTATGGGAAAAGAGTTAGGACTTTCACCTTTAGTTATATTCTTTTCATTGATTTTTTGGGGTTATATTTTAGGGATTGTTGGAATGTTTTTAGCAGTTCCAATAACAATGACTTTAAAAATTGCTTTTGATTCAAATTCAAATACACATTGGATTGGAATATTAATGTCAGATTTATCGAAAAAAAGAGAAAAAAATAAAGAGGTTTTAAATTAAAACCTCTTTGTAAATTTAGAATTTAATTAATATTTACTCATCATCCTATCTATTCTCTCATTTGATTTAATTATTTGCTCTAGTGAAATTTCTTCACTAAGAATTTGAGAATAAATTGTATCAACTATCTCTTTTAAACTTATAGGTTTAGCTAATTGATTTGCAAATAAAAGCATATTTACTCCTGAATTAATAGCTAAAGTTAAAGTCTCTTTCAAATTATAATGTTTTGAAATCGCGTGCATTTGTAAATCATCACTAATTAAAACACCTTCATATCCTAATTTATTTCTTAATAACTTTGTATTAATTTCAGAAGATAGAGTCGCTGGATAATTTTTATCTAAATTTTTATTATAAACATGAGCTGTCATTATCATATCAACTCTGTTATTTTGAATAAAATATTTATATGGCTCTAACTCTTTTGGACTCCAAGTGTTTGTTATATCAACAAATCCCAAATGAGAATCACCCAAAGATGAACCATGTCCAGGGAAATGCTTTAAAACAGAGATAACTTTTTGTTTTTTTAATTCATCAACAAATATTGATGAATATTTTATAACTTCCTTTGAAGACTCCCCAAAAGAACGTCCACGAGTAACAATTACTTTATTTTCTTTATTAATTGCCAAATCAACAACCGGTGCAAAATCACTGTTTATTCCTGATTCTTTTAAATCTTTTGCTAATAAAGCATAACTTTGTTTTGCAAAACTTTCACCTCTAAGGGCTACTTCACTAGCTTTTGGAGTGTTTACAAAACCATCGGCACTTTTTAATCTTTGAACTATTCCACCCTCTTGGTCAATAGAGATTAAAAGTTTTTGTTTTGAAATAGCTTGTAGTTGAGAAGTTAATTTTTTTAGTTGCTCTTTATCTCTTACATTTTTAACTTTTTGTTTATCATTTGGGTCTTTATCAAATAAAATAACTCCACCTAATCCTGATTTTACATTTTTATATATTTCATCATTAGGATTTACAGTTTCTCCATTAAAACCTAAAACCACCATTTTAGAAATCATTTTTTCTATCTCTTGTTTTGTATAATTTTCACTTGAAAAAAGATTAACTCCAAATGAAAAAACTAATACCACTAAAATAAAAACTTTTTTTTGCATAACTGCCCTTTTAATCAACTTTATTCCCATCTTTAAATAAATATCTTTGAGAAGAGATAACAGATAAATATCTAACAACTAATAAAAATATAATAACTCCCGATAAAATCAAAAGATTAAAATTTACAGGACTTGATAATACCGCTTCAATTGTATTTAACTCTTCTTTATTTATTTTTACTACATTTACGATAAATTCCCTCAATGCTAATATTATAAAAGCATCAACAAGTAAACTCAAAGTTACTCTTTGTTCTCTTATATAATTTGCAACGGCTCTTACGATTTCAAGAAAAATAATAAAATAAAGCATATAAATAATAAAATCCATAAGTTTATCTAAAACGAGTGCTATTAAAAATAATGCGGCAGCTACTGATAATTCTATGTATAATTTATCTGAAAAAAAATTTAATAATGTTCTTTTCATAAATACTCCTTTTATTTTTAAGTTAAAGGATTATAACGAATTTAAACAAAATAAAAAAAAGAAGCTATTTACTTATTGAATATTAGAAAAAGGGATAGACATTTTTGCTCCGTAAAGCTTTTTATTATCAAGCACAAAAGTTTCATTTTGCGCTGAAAGTTCTGTATTAAATTGATTTTTAATTATTTTATTTGTGATAAAAAGTCCCATTCCCGCACCACTATGAACTTTTTTTCTACTAAAATATGGTTCAAAGATTTTATCTTTTATAAGCTCATCTATTCCATTACCACTATCAAGAATATTGAATATAAAATCTTTATTTTTACCCTTTTTAGTTTCAATAAATATATATCTTTTTTCAATATCTTCTTGATTTTCAATAATTGCTTCGATACTATTTGTAAGTAAATTAAGTATTATCTGCTCAAAAAGAACTTGATTTTGATTAATAAAAATCTCTTTTGTATCATTAATAATAATTATATTATTTGAAATAATTTCATTTTTCAAAATCTCAATAGCATTATCAACTGTTTCAATTAGCGAAAATCTTTTTGTATGTGTTGAAATCGTACTACTAAACATCATTATAAAATCATCAATCATAAGAGAAAGTGATTGTGTTGTATGAACTATATCAGTGAGATTTTTTGTCAATTTTTCTTTTGAAGTATCGTTTGTTTCAAGATTAAAAAGCATAGCACTTGATTCAAGGCACAGAAGATTTAATGGTTGTCTCCAATGATGAGAAATAGTTTTAAGAATCGATTCCATCGCTTCAATTCTCTCTTCAATTTTTAGTTTAGTATCATAACTTAGCACTTTACAAATAGTATCAATGGGATTTAGTAGGCTTTCAAGACTTAAAATAGGTTTTATAATATATTTATCAATCCCAAGATTTATAGCTTCAAGCAAAAGATTATTTTCATTAAAAGCAGTGATAAAAATAATATTTTGTTTTGGATTGAGTTTTTTTATCTCTTTTGCCATCTCTATACCATTCATATTTGGCATTTGAATATCACTTATAACAATATCTGGAAGATGCTCTTTATAAAGTTCTAACCCCTCAAGCCCATCGTAAGCAACAAAAATAGTTTTTATTTTTGTTTTTAAAAGAGTTTGAATCAGCTCCACACTCTCTTTTTCATCTTCCACATATAAAATAGTATAGTTTTTCAAATTTTCAAAATCACTCATCTATTAAGACCAAAAATAACTTTAAAGGTAGTTCCATTGTCTTTATTTGCAACAACTATTTGACCACCCATATTTCGCTCAATTATCATTTTAGACATATAAAGCCCAAGTCCTGTGCCTTGTGATTCAAATTTTGTTGTAAAATAAGGTTCAAAAATCTTATCAATTATATTTAGTTCAATTCCACCACCATTATCTGAAACTTCTAAAATAATCTCCTCATCATTTTTCATAGTTTTTAACTCAATTATTCCTATGCTTTTATTATTTAATGTTTTTAAAATAGCATCTTTTGCATTGTTGATTAAATTTATTAAAACCTGCTCAAATTCCGATTTAAAATTAAATAAAGAGAGTTCCGCATCAATACTGTTTTTGATAATTATATTTTTTTCTTTAAGTTCTGATTCAATCATTCCTAAAACTTTTTGAAGACTATTAGAGATAAAAAACTTCTCTTTATTTTTATTAGGTTTAAAAAAGTCTCTAAAATCATTTATAGTTTGGCTCATTTGTTGAATTACATTGTTACTTTTTTCTCTAAATTCTTGTATATCTTCCTTTGAAAGATACTCTTTTGATTCTAAAGTGATGTTGTAAAGAGAAAGAGTATTGAGTGGTTGTCTCCATTGATGAGCTATTGCACTTATCATTTCACCCATTGCTGCTGATTTTGATTGACTTAAAATAAGTTCATCTTGTTTTCGTATCTGCTCGATTCTTTGTTCAACCTCTTTTTTTAAAGTAGCCTCATAAGTCACTTGATTTGTAATATCATTTAGTGAAATAAGATACCCTTTTTGAGTCTCATTTAAATCTATTTGTTTAAGTGTAATTTTGAAGTGATAAATAGTACCTTTTATATTTATTTTTACTTTTCTTTCATTAGTAGAAACAAGAAGTTGCTTAATCCAATTTTTGGGATTTAAAGGATTATAAACAATATATTCTAAATCATCTTCATCATTTTGAAATAATTCACAAACACAATGATATTGTTTTTTAAATTGCTCTAGAGAAAGATTAAAATAACGACTAAAAGCACCATTAACTTCAATAAGTTCAACTCCATCACTAATCAAAATCATATTATCAACTGTGTCAAAAATAGTATCAAGTTTTTGTTTTTGAAGATTTAGAATCATTGTATCTTTGTATTTTTGATCCACATCGATAATAACTCCTACTACTTTATGAGTTCCTTCGATTTGAACAATTTTGATATAAATATGGATAAATTTCAAAACATTATCTTTTGTAATAACTTTTAGTGCCATATCATATTTTTTTTGTTCTTTAAGAAATGCTTCATATCCTTGCATAAAACTTTCTAGTTGATTTGGAAGAATTATTGTTTGTAAAAATCCAAAAATATCTTTTTCGTATTTCACAATTTCATTTTTTTGATATCCCAAAATATGAGCAAATTTTGTGCTGAAAAATCCTTTTTTACTACTTTCAAGAAAATATTCAAAAATTCCACCATCTGTTGATTCTAATGCTGTTTCAAATCTTTTGGTAGTTACTAAAAGTTTGTCTTTTTTTGCATTTAGAAGATTATTTGTTTTTTCTATTTCGATTGATTTATCTTCAAGTTCTTTATTTATATGATTGAGTTCAGAATAAGCTGTTTGCAACTCTTCATTACTACTTTGCAACTCCTCATTTGAAGTTTCAAGCTCTTCATTACTACTTTGAAGTTCCTCGTTACTACTTTGAAGTTCTTCATTTAAACTTTGCATCTCTTCATTTGAAGTTTCAAGTTCTTCTATTACTGTTTGAAGATGTTCTTTTGTAGTTTTGAGTTCAAATTCAAGCTCTTTTGTTTTCATATTTTCACTATCATCATCAATAATAGTTCCAATACTTCGAACTTCATACTCTTTTTCTTCAAGGAAACTCACCAAATAAAGTTCTTTATCAATAATATTTAAAAGAGGTGTTACGATAATTTGAACAAAAAGAAGTTCATCTTTTGTTTCAAATCGAATAAAACGACTTTTTTTACTCGCTCTTTCTTTAAGAGCAATGTGTAAAATAGAACGAAGTTCAAGATTAAGTCTATCATCTATCATTTTAAAAATATTAAAAGTAGCATTTCCAGGGCTTACTTTAAGATATGCAAAAAGTTCTTCTTGGAAGTAAATAATGTCATGATTAGTATTGATTACAACACTATTTGGTAAAAATATATTTGTTATGGTATCTTTTGTAGCCTCTTCAATAGAGTATTCTGTAATATGATTTGTATGATTTGGTATCTCATATGGTTTTGTTTTATTTTGTAATTGATAAACCAAAAGTGGAGAACTTTTTGTAATTTGTGATTTATAAATCTTCTCTTTTTTATCTACAACTTCAAAAAGTGTTGAAAACTTCCCTACTGATTCTGATTTTCCAAGGAAAAGTATTCCATTTGGATGCAAAGAATAATGAAAAACCGGAAATATTTTTTCTTGAAGTTTTTGATTAAAATAAATAAGTAAATTTCGACAACTTATAAGATTTACCCTCAAAAAAGGTGGGTCAATATTAAGATTATGATGGGAAAAAATCACCATATCTCGGATAGGTTTTATAACATTGTAATGTTGCCCTTGTCGTACAAAATATTTTTTTAAAATAGCACTATCAACATCTTGAAAAGATGCTTCTGGATATTTGCTTTTTCTTGCTATTTCAAGAGATTCATCATCTATATCTGTTGCAAAAATTTGAATTTTGTAGTTTAAAAGCTCAAGTCCTAGTATTTGATGCAAAATTATAGCTATGGTATAAGCTTCTTCTCCTGTTGAACAACCAGGAATCCATACCCTAATATTTTCTTTATCTTTATTATTTCTTATCATTGTTTCAAGGTTTTGTTTAAGTTCAGAAAAAGCTTCTTTATCCCTAAAAAAGTAAGTTACGCCTATCAAAATATCTTGGTATAAAGCATCAACTTCTTTGGCATTTGTTTTTATATAACTAACATAATCTGAAATTGCGATGATTTTAAGTGCTGCCATTCTTCTTGCTAATCTTCTTCTGATTGTTGAGATTTTATAATCTTTAAAATCAACACTTTTTTTCTCTTGCAAAATTTGAAATATATCATTAAATGGGTCGAACCTATTTTCATTTATATATTCTATATTTTTATTTTCATAAGAATATTTTGTGATATTATCTATCTCTTCCACTATTTTAGTAACAGGTAAAACAAAATCAATATTTCCAGTATTTATAGCAGAAATAACCATTCCATCGTATTTTGTACTTTCTGGTTCTTGAGCTATTGTGATACCACCTTCAGCTTTTATAGCACGAACACCATGACTTCCATCACTTCCTGTTCCACTTAAAATAATTCCAATAGCATTTTCTTTTTGGTCTCTTGCTAAAGATTCAAAAAATATATCAATTGAAGGTTTTGGACCTATTTGTGAAAGAGGTGGTTTAAGATACATTTTTCCATTTTGAACAACCACATCATTGTTTGGTGGAGTAATATATAAAATTTCTGGCTCAATTAAAGAACCATGTTTTATCTCTATTATTTTTTTATTAGTTTGACGGCTCAGTAAATCAACCATCATAGATTTATAAGTAGGAGAAAGATGTTGCGCTAAAATAAAAGCACAATTTGTTTCTTTTGGAAGAACTTTTACAAACTCTTGCAAAGCCTCAAGACCACCAGCACTCGCACCAATTCCAACTACTAAAAATGGCTTTGAGTTTTTCTTTTCAATCATAATTATACATACCTTTTAAAACTTAATTAAAAGAATAATAACCTAAAAGATACACTTATAATATTAAAATTTATGTAATCGTATGTAAAAATACGACATTATATTTAATTTTTCTATTTTTCAGAGATTAAAAATTGACCTAAGATGTGTTTCTTTAGTATCTATAAAGTTTTTAGGAGTCATTCTTAAGTATTTCTTGAATATCTTTGAATGATGTGAATAATCGTAATAAGGGTCGGTTTTAATTATCTTTACGCTGTTTATTGAACTATAAAAGCTACTTATTGCATTTTGGAATTTTATAATGCTAATAAATTGTTTTGGAGTAACTCCTAAAATAGTTTTAAAATCCCTTTGAAGTTTTTTAGGATGTATATTTGTTTGAACTAATATTTGCTCAACTGTGATATTTCCCTTTGATTCAAGGATAAGATTAAAAATATCTGTTATGTGATTTTCCAAAAAAGTCACATCTAAAAGCTCCATAATCAAAAGAGAGATAGAAGTCTTTTTTATAGTTAAACTGTTTGAGGCAGAAATATTTTTATGGATGATTTTTAATACATTTTCATATTTTTCTTTTTCTTTTTGAAGATAATAAAGTGTAAATGGTTTAAATCTTACGAGAAAATATTCTTGATTTTGTTTAAGATTTAATTGATATGTGGATTGAACTTCTGTTTTATCGATAGTTTTTACTTCATCTTTTGAGAAAAGTAGATAATCAGCTCCATCGGGATATAAAAAAAGAGATTTATTTTTACTATTTGTTTTAATATGGATAAAAGAATAGATGAAATTTTTCAAAAAATCATTTGCTTTTAATTCATGAATTATCAAAAAATTCCCTTTATAATAGTGATTTTATTTCACCCAATTTTTATAGTTTGTAAAAGCTGGGAATTGATGTTTAAACTCATCTTTATCAAATGAATAATAATATGAATCCATGTAAGCACAAAGTAAATCATAATTTTTTTTCAATTCCAAAAACTTTTCTTCACTTCCTATTTCCATATCTGGATGATATTTTTTTGATAATTTTAAATACTTCTTTTTTAAATCTTTTTTTGAAACTCTTGTTAATATTCCAAACATATCAACAGCTTTTTCGAACTCTTCATATTCCATAAAAATCCTTTTAAACAGTTTTGTATTGTACACAAAAAGTTTTAAACGAAATTAATATTATTTAAATACAATACCAATAAAAAAGGAAAAAGATGATTTATACTTTATATTATGTCCATGACCCAATGTGTTCATGGTGTTATGCTTTTACACAAACATTAGAGAAGCTCAAAAAACATCTTGATTCTAATATGAAAATAGTTTATGTGGTTGGTGGATTAGCTCCGCATAGTGATGAAATTATGCCCAAAGAAATGCAAGAAAAAATAGAAAATATTTGGTATGAAATAGAAGAAGTTACAGGAACAAAATTTAACCATGATTTTTGGAAAAACTGTAAACCAAGACGCTCAACTTACCTTGCTTGTGAAGCAACTATGTTAGCTAGATATGAAAATAAAGAAGAAGAGATGATAACTGCTATTCAAGAAGCATATTATCAAAAAGCAATGAATCCAAGTGATGCAACAACACTTATAAGTTTGGCTAAACAAATTGGAATGGATGAAAAGAAATTTGAAGAGGATTTAAAATCACAAAAAATAGAAGATGATTTACAAAATGAGCTAAATTTTAGACGCTCTTTATATGTAAAAACTTTTCCTTCATTAATTTTAAAATACAAAAAAGAGTTATATCCTATAAATATAAAATACAATGACCATGAATCTATGTTAAATCAAATAAAAAATATGACAGAAAATACTTATTTTTAAAAAGAGAAGTTTAAAACTTCTCTTTTTTATTTCATAAGTGGATCTGTAACTCCTAAGAAATACATTCCAATAAGTCCAATGATTCCTACAACTACACAATAATAAATAGTTGGAATTACTGTTTTTCTTAAAGTCTCTCCCTCTTGGTCAAGTAATCCAACTGTAGCACTAGCAGCTACAACGTTGTGAATAGCTATCATATTACCAGCAGCAGCACCAACGGCTTGAAGAGCTACCATAAATGCTGTTGAAATACCTAAAGCATCAGCAACACCAAATTGGAATTGTGCCAACATCATATTTGATACAGTATTACTTCCTGCGATAAATGCACCTAAAGCTCCAACCATTGGGGCAAAAAATGGATAAATATCTCCAACAGAGTGAGCAACAAAATTTGCCATTGCAATTGGCATAGAATCAAATCCTGAACCATTTACACCTGAATTAATTAAAATTCTAACAAGTGGAACTGTAAACATAAGTACAAATCCTGCACCTATCATTACTTTTGAAGACTCAGAAACAGCCTCTTTTAACTCTTTAAATTCCATTTTATGTAGGAAATAAGTTATTAGTACAACAAATACTAAAATTCCTCCTGGTAAATATAAAGGTGCCATTGAGAAGTTTAGCCCTTCTCCTAAGATATTTTTGTAAGAAAATGCAAAAGAAGAGATATAAGCTTTTACATCTGGACTAACTCTTGTAATTACTAAAACAATTGCAACTAAAATATATGGAATCCAAGCTTTTGTTAAAGACATTGGAACTTTTGAAGTCATTGCATCAAATTTCATCTCAAATTTCGACATCCAAGAAGAAGGCCATTTTTCCACGGGAGCAAAATCCCAAGTTTTTTTAGGAACTAAAAATCCTTTTTTTGCAGCAGTTATAACAACGGCAAGACCAACTAAAGATCCAATTAAAGATGGAAATTCAGCACCTAAGAATACACCAGTTAATGCATAAGGAATAGTAAAAGCAATTCCTCCAAAAATAGCAAAAGGTATAATTGCTAAACCTTCACTCCAAGATTTGTTTTCACCAAAAAATCTAGTAAGCATAATACACATAAATAAAGGAATTAATGTTCCTGTAATTGCATGAGTAATTGCAACTTCAGATGTAATTATTTGTAAATAAGCATCCCAAGAACTTCCTAAATTTTCTAAAGTTGCTCCAATTCCTGCTGAATCTAAACCTTTATTTACTCCAATTAAAATAGGAGTTCCAACAGCTCCAAAAGAAACAGGTGTACTTTGAACCATCATTCCTAACATAACAGCAGCCATTGCTGGAAAACCAATAGCAACAAGTAAAGGAGCAGCTATTGCAGCTGGCGTTCCAAATCCTGAAGCACCTTCAATAAAACATCCAAATAACCAAGCTACGATGATTGCTTGAATTCTTCTATCTGGACTAATGTTATTAAATCCTTGACGAATTACAACAATAGCACCTGAATGTTTAAGTGTATTTAGAAGCAATATAGCTCCAAAAATAATCCATAAAACTGAAACTGTAATTAATACACCCTCAATTGTTGAAGCCATAACTCTACTAAAAGAAACTTCCCAAACTACATATGCAATTGCAACTGCTGATATATAAACTAATGGCATTGCTTTTTTTGCTGAAACTCTAAGCCCTACTAATAAAATACCAGCTAGAACTATTGGTAATACAGCAAAAAATGCTTGAAGACCTAAACCCATTTAATTTCCTCCTATAAAAAATTATAGAAAGAATAGTTTGCATATATGATATTTTTATGATAAAAAAAACATAGCAAGAAAATAGCAACAATTTGTATATTTAATGATAATACTGTGTAACTAATTTACACGAAATTTATATTGCTATTTTAAAACAAGCTCCAAAATAATCTTTATCTTCATATTTAATAGATTTATTATAAACATGAAGTTTACCATCTAACTGTTTTGTAACTATTTCTTGACTCATATATAAACCAATTCCGGTTCCCAAAGATTTGTGTTTAGTTGTAAAATATGGCTCAAAAATATGGTCAATAACATCTTTTTCTACGCCACCTGCATTATCAATTATTTCAATAGATATATGATTTGCTTCTTCATAAATATCAATAAAAATATATTTATCTTCTATATTTTTGATTATTAACGCATCTTTTGCATTATTTAAAATATTCATCATAACTTGTAAAAATTGATTTTCTATTCCGTTTATGAAAAGATTATTTTTATTTAAATATATGATTTTAATATCATTATTTACAAACTCTGTTTTTAGTAAATTTATTGCTTTATCTATTGATTTTTTAATTTCAAAATCTATTTTTTCTAAATCATCTTTATAAAAATTTCTAAAATCATCAATAGTATTTGATAAATATTTTGTAGAATTTAAAATTGCTTCAATAAAATCTTGTGAGTCCTCTTTTGTATATAAACCCTCTTCTTGCCACAGTTTAATTCCACTAGCAGATACACTAATAACACTTAAAGGTTGACGCCATTGATGGGCTATATTTCCTATCATTTCACCCATTGCAGCCATTTTTGATTGTTGATAAAGAATTTTTTCTTTCTCTTTTATTAATATTTCTTGCTCTTTTTGTAAAGTTATATCTGAGAATAATGCAATATAATTTACAAGTTTTTTATCTTCATTATAAACTGTACTAATTTTTAATCTTTCAATATAAAATTTTCCATCTTTTCTTTTGTTGATTATTTCGCCTTCCCAATAGTTGTTTGAAATAAGATCTTCCCACATATTTTTATAAAAATCTACATCTTGAACATCTGATTTTAAAAGTTTTGGATTTTGTCCCATAACTTCATGTAAAAGATAACCTGTATTTCTTTCAAAAGCTTTATTTACATTTATAATATTTACGTTTGAGTCTGTAATAATAATTCCATCATGGGCATTTTCAAAAACTTTATATGCTTGTTTTAATTTATGTTCACCCTCTTTTTTAGCAGTTATATCCAAAGCAATTGCAATATATTCAATTGTATTATTGATTTCAAAAGAAGATAACATAAATTCTAAAACTCTTTTTTGATTATTTGAATCAATTAAAGTTAACTCTTTTTTTATTTTCTGATTTTTTACAATATTTTCTATACCGTTTTTCAACCACTCTTTTTCATACTCCAACCAACATGAATAATCCCAAATCTTTTTATCTTTATTTGTATTATCATCCTCTGATAATAAAGAAGAAAAAGATTGATTTATCTCTAAAACTTTTCCATTATTATCCATGATTAAAGCAAATAGATTATTTTGTTCAAAGAAGGTTTTAAATTTTTTATGTAATAAAAACTCTTTATTTTTCTTTTTAGTATAAAGATATAACAATGAGATAACTAAAATAATTGACATAAGAAGAAGTACAAAAATAATTAATAAAAAGATATAACTTTTTTGTTCCCAAGACTGTAAACTTTTTTCATAATTTAATCTAACAATTACTCCAAAAGGTGAATTTGTAGTTTTATTAAAAGATATAATATTTTTTTCATTATTGAAATTTATAATATCCGAAAAAGAGTTTTTCTCTTTTATCATTTTAAAAACTTCTTCATCTTTTATAATCAATTTATTTTTTTGAGTAAAATCATTTGAAACAAGAACTTTTCCATCTAATCTGATTAAATCAATATAACAGTGTTCAATATTTAAAAATTCATTGTATCTATGTATTAAAAAATCACCATTTATAGCTATTAAAACTTTGTATCTTTTATTTTGAAAGTCAATCTCTTTTAAAATTGGGAAAAAATTTATATCAAGTTGATTTTTGTCGTATTTAATCTCTTTTGCAGTACTAAAATCTCTTCCTTCTAAAATCTCTCCAACTAAAAAAACATCACTTTTAAATTGAAGTTTTGGATAAAAAGAGTCAAGTTTTATATTGAGATTTTTATTTAAATTATTTGAACTATTAATAATCTTATTATTTTCATCTAAGATATTTATAGACCTAATTTCAGGATTATTTTTAAGTAATTCTAATAACTTATCATCTAAACTAGAAGAACTATTATCTTCAAAAGTTAAATGGGAATTTATATTATTTACAAGTAAATCCATTCCATTTATGGTTCTTGAAAAGTTATCAACAAAAATACTTGAATATAACTGTACAAGTTTAAGATGGGTTTTTACAGCTTCATCTTTAAGCATTGAAATAGAAAAAAATACACCTGAAATTACTAAAGATATGATAAATAAACTAATAAATAATAGTTTAGAAAATAGTTGAAAACTCATGGATATCTATTTACTTCAAAATTACTATAGGTTCTAAACCATTATTTTTAGCTAATTGTAAAAGTCTTCCATCTTTTTTTATATCTTTTATAAACTCTTCAACCCTATTATAAAACTTTTCATCATCATACTTTGTAGCCCAAGCATAAGGAGTTTTATGAAAAGTCTCTTTTGGCTCAACTATAACAGCCCAAGAAGTGTTAATAAGCATTTTTTTAGCAAAAGGATAATCTGTCATAAAAACATCTGCACGACCTGATTGAACCTCTTGTTCTCTTTGGTGCATTTTATCCACAACTAAAAGTTGTGCATTTTTTAATTTCTCTTGCATAATTGGTTCGTGATAAGTTCCTTTTGCAACAGCAACTACATTTCCACTTTTATCAATATCTTCCCATTTTTGAACTCGTCTGTTATTTTTTGTTGTGATTGCATAAACATCACTTGATAAATGAGCTGTTGTAAATCTGATTTTTTCTCTTCTTTGAGTTGTATCTCCAATAGCAAACATTGCAATATGACATTTTGAGTTTGTAATATCATCTATTAAAGTTGAAAAAGAGCTATTTACAAATTTAAGATTAACTTTTAAATCTTTTGCAAACTCTTTTGCTAAATCACTATCAATTCCTGTAAATTGTTGACTTCGTACATCTAAATAAGAAATTCCATAATACTCTGGCCAAACACAAACTCTTAATTCTTTTTGTTCTAAAATTTCATCCAAAGAATTATATTGGGCAAAAAGTTGCATTTGTATAGAAATAATTAAATAAAATAATATTTTTTTTAGTATCAAGAAAGTCCTTTTTTAATAGAAAGCGTAATATAACCTCTATTATATAAGATTTTATTGATATTTTTTATTAAAAGAGAATGTCTAATCTAACTTTAATAAATAAAATAACTATTATGTGTGTTTAATAATAATTCTATTTAAAATCCTTGCTTAATTTACTTATTGACTAAACAATTATATAATATACGCTTTATTTAAAAAGGATATTTTTTTATGCCCAATAACACTATTGTTTATATTTTTAATAGATTAATCAGATTAGCTATTTTATTTTTTATTTTATATCTTATATTTACTAATTTTGGAACTTTTTTAATGATTTTAGGAGGCTTTTTCCTAATCGTAGCTTTTTTAATTTATAAATTTAAAAAAAAGATGAGAACTAATAGTTATAGCTTTAAATTTGATAGTTCACATTTCCAAAATGGTCAGAATTTCAACTTTAATGAATTTAAAAATTTTAATCAATCGGATTTTAAAGGTTTTGCAAATGCCCCAAGATTTGATGAAGTACAAAAAGCAAAAGATTTTTTTGGATTCACTCACTCTGCTACAAAAGAAGAGATAAAAAAAAGATACAAAGAGTTAGCAAGAAAATATCATCCTGATATAAATAATGGAGATGATGTAAAAATGAAAGAATTAAATCATTATCGTGATGTTTTGATGAAAACAGTAGAGTAATAAATTATAAATTAAACCAAAGGACATTCTTGAATATAGACATGACAAAAGTAGCAAATGTAATTTTATATATGTTACATAAACAAGTGAAGCACTTAAACGATAAAAAAGTAGCAATTATGCTTTTTTTAATGGATTACAATCATCAAAAATTTTGT
>Ga0074195_1001858_pt1 | contig 26753 bp, 28 predicted proteins | sample EPASupsiteHSE623_FD_64525 | JGI IMG/M metagenome (GOLD analysis project Ga0074195, IMG submission 64525) | Bioremediated contaminated groundwater from EPA Superfund site, New Mexico - Sample HSE6-23 | ecosystem: Environmental > Aquatic > Deep subsurface > Groundwater > Contaminated ... | reverse complement strand
GCGTTTTAGAGGTTTGCGTTAAAAAAAAAAAGCGGCAGGCGTCTTTTTCAAAGAAGGCGCCTGCCGCCTTTATATCATGTCAGCTCTTTGCCGGAACGGGCTTGCCGGTGTAGGAAGGTATCAGCCGGCGGATCTTGTCCACAACGGGCGCGGGGTCCGGCAGCTCGGTAAGCAGCCGCAGTTCGCTCATCTGCTCTTTCAGCAGTTCCATGTCGTTCTCTTCCGGCACCGCCATGAAAATATCCGGATGCCCGGTGTCCCGGCGCACATCCTCGTCGCGGAAAAGCTCCTCGTACATCTTCTCGCCCGGCCGCATGCCCGTATAACTTATCTGTATATCCTTGTCGGGCCGCAGGCCGTTGAGCACTATAAGGTTCCTGGCCAGATCGGCCACCTTCACCGGCGTGCCCATGTTCAGCACGAAGATCTCCCCGCCGCGGCCCATGGCGCAGGCCTGGAGAATGAGCTGCACCGACTCCTCCACGGTCATGAAATAGCGCGTGGCCTCCGGATGCGTTACCGTAAGCGGCCCGCCGGCCTGCAGCTGCTCCTGGAAGATCTTCACCACGCTGCCGGAACTGCCCAGCACATTGCCGAAACGCACCGACATGAACCTGGTCCCGTTCACCCCGGCGAAGGCCCTCACAGCCATCTCGCCCAGCCGCTTGGTGGCCCCCATCACGCTGGAAGGCCGCACGGCCTTGTCCGTGGACACGAACAGGAACCGCTCGGCGCCGTGCTTCACCGCCGCCTGGGCCAGGGCGTAGGTGCCCAAAGTGTTGTTCTTCACCGCTTCCTGGGGATTGATCTCCATCAGCGGCACATGCTTATGCGCCGCCGCGTGGAACACCGCCGCCGGCTTATGAACCGAGAACAGGTTCTCCAGCAGCGTCTCGTCGCAGACATCCCCCATCACCGGCACTATGGCCGCCGCGTGGCCCGCCGCGGCCAGCTCCTTCTCTATATAGAACATGGCCGTATTATGATTGTCCAGCATCACCAGCTTTTTCGGCCCGTAACGCAGAACCTGGCGGCAAAGCTCCGCGCCTATGGTCCCGCCGGCGCCCGTCACCAGCACCGCGCGCCCCGCCAGCGCCCCGGCCACCGCGGCCATATCCAGCGCCGTTTTTTTGCGCGGCAGCAGATCCGAGAACTCCAGTTTCCTCACCGGGAAGCCGGCACTCTTATGGCTTAAATGCTCCTCCAGCGTGGGCACGGTCCTGAACTCCACCCGGCAGCCCCCGCTCTCGCAGAGGAACATCAGGTCCTTTATCAGCGGCCCGCGCGAATGGTTCACCGCTATGATGACCTCGTCCACGGCGGAGCTCTCTATCGCCCGGCAAAGCTCTTTGCGCCCGCCCAAGATCGGTACGCCGTGGATCCGGTGATGCCATAAAGAGGAGTCGTCGTCCAGGAACCCGACCGCCTGGTAGCCGTGCCCCTTGCGCTTAAGCTCGCGCAGCACGCTCTCGCCCAGATCGCCCGCTCCGAAAATAAGCACCCGCGTACGCCGCCGCGCCGGGACTTTTTTATAGCGCATATCCCTGGTGGCGCGGATCAGGAACCGCGTACCGCCCACGAACAGGATGGTAAGAATCGGCCCTATGATCAGCACCGACCGGGGGAACCCGCCGTGCCAGACGAAAAGCACCGCCGCCGCCAGCAGCACCTGGCTGGCGGCCACCGCCTTGAAAATGGAGACCAGGTCCCCCATGCTGGCGTAGCGCCAGATGCCGCGGTAAAGCCCGAAATAATGGAAAGCCGCCAGCCTGAGAACCAGCACCAGAGGCAAAGAGAACAGGAAATGGGAGGACTCCCCCGCCGGAACACTGAAATCGAACCGCAGCTGGAACGCCAGCCAGTAAGCCAGCGCCACCGAAACCGCGTCCGCCCCGAACAAGATCCACCGCGAATATTTCTTCATGTTGCCTTACCCCCCCCGAAGCGATCCCCCCAAGTTCCCACATCTTATTCAATATTCTGGAGCGTGGCGGGGCCGGTTCTGCCGGACGACCATTGAGGGGTTCAAGCCCGGCAGTCGCAGCGAATTCCTCCGGAACGGCGAAGACCGTCCAAGGCCGAAAACTTTGCTTTTCGGCCGCGTTCTGGAGCCGGCGTAGACTACCGGGCTTACTCTTGGCGAACCCCGATCCCCGGGAGTCCGGTAGAACCGGCTCCGCCGCGCGAACCCTACTTCTTCTCCAGCGAAATGAACGGCACCCCCGCGCCCACATACCCCGGCAGCACCCCGTTCCACTTCTCGATGGCCTTAAGCTGCGCGTCCACCTTCCTCAGCTCGATAAGCGCCGGCGTCACCTGCTCCCGCTGCATCCGCAAAGCCTCCGCCTCGCCGCGAGACTTAGCTATCTGCTGTTCCGCGTCCCGCCTGGCCTTCTCCACCAGCTTGCCCGACATCTGCGCCTGCTGGTCCGCCACCTGCTTGTCCTCCACGGCCTTCAGGAACTGGTCCGTAAAATCCAGGTCCACCACCGAGATGTCGGTGACTATGATCTCTTTCTTCATCAGCCGCTCTTTCGCGGCCGCATTAAGCTCCTCCACCAGCAGGCTCCTGTCGGCGATAATGCGCTCGGCCGAGAACTTTGCGGTTATAGACTTGAAAAGCTCCTGTACCGTGGGGTCCACCACCGTATCCACATACCTGGGCCCCAGGTTCCGGTAAATGCTCACCACGGTGTCCTTCTGTATGCGGTGATTCACCACCAGATGCACATTCATGGTCTGCAGGTCCTTGGAGAAAGACTGCGTCCTTATATCGGCCCGCTGGATCTGTATGGAAAACTTGATTATGCTCTCCATCAGCGGCGCCTTGAAATGCAGCCCCTCCTCGTAAGAATCCACTATCTTGCCGAGGCGCGTCTTGATCGCCACCTCGCCGGGCGACACTATAAAGAACGCCCCCAGCGCCGCCGCCACCACCGCGAACGCCGCGAAAGCGGCCGCCATCTTTCCGAATACATCCTTTTCCATGCGAAATCCTCCAGTATATCTTCGTTTCACTTCCCTGATCAAATCGTCGATATTATCCGGCTCTTCGTTTTCCATAATAAGATTATACCCTTTCAGCGCCTCCCGCGCACGCGGACCGGGGCGCAGGCCGGATATTTGGAGACGGCCGCTTTTCCGTCAGAAAAACTCCCCGGCCCACAACCGCCCGACAAAGTTTTCCCCCACAAAAACGCCGACTTGCCGCTGGGAAGCGACAACGCAAACCGCCTATTTATTACTTTTTTGACCATACAGGGCATTTTATCATGATAAAATGCCCTGGTTAAGCATTGCCGACAATCAGAAACGCCCAGCCCCGCTAGTGCTTTATCCCCCTTGCCTCTGGCCGCCTGCAGAACGGTCATGGTCAGGATCCTCAGATCCCGTAGCCGGCGGCGGCGTATCCGCGCGCATAGTCCGGAACCTGCCTGCCACTCGATCAGTTCAAACGGGCGTGGACATTAAAGCCTGGGAGCCCATTCCCGTATTCTATCAATGACCGCCCTGAATTCCGGCCCGGGGGACAGCAGGAGGCTGTCCATCGCTCTGAATTCTTTTTCAAACAGACCATAAACCCCGGAATCCGGCAATGTCAAAGCGTCACGCGACACGAATTCTTTCGCGTCGGACCCTTTTAACTTTTCCGCCTTGTACTTTTCATAATCCGGCGTGCCTATAAACTTTTCAACCCTGTCGACCGCCAGGAGCATATAGAGGTCGTAATAGTGCCGGCTGAACTGTTTCGGGCTGTCCTTCCGCGGATCATTGCGGTCGCGCCATTGCCTGAAGCGCCTGCACACGGTCTGGAGTTTATCGACCAATGTGTATTCCGGATTAAAACACCTGATCCCCGCTGCCCTGGTATCGGTCACCTCAAGCCCAGCCGCCAACGCCTTATCCAACGCCCAACTGGTGAACTCCAGCGGTTCGTTAGGCGCGGTTCTGGCAAACCCCGCCTCCAACAACACCTCGGAACGCAGGTCCAGTCCGGGATCAGCCTGGAACAATGAGTCGTATTTCAGGCTTATACCGCCATTATGCGCTTTCTCATCATCGTAGGCGCGGTTCCTTGCCGCGACAATTCCCGGTATCTCAATTTTCTCCGTCAGCGCATCATAGAATCCAAGCCTGGCCTCTATATGCGCGGGTTTGTCCCCCTTGATGCTCAGCCTGGGCGGCGGCTCAAAACGAATATCGATATCCTCTGAAAACCGGTCAATGACATGCCATCCCTTGGACAACGAGGTGCCGCCTTTCATTTCAAAATCCAGCCCCGCACGCTTCAAACCCCATAAACAGTGCGCCACCCAGTAATCCTTTTCAACAACGACCGGTGGAAGATTCTTCTGGGAAGCCAGCGTCGCGAACAGCTCTCTGGCATCGGGCCTGTCATGAAAAAACTCAGGCATATATCCCCCGCATAATATTCTTCGCGCCGGGACTTCCGTACCGTTCCAGACACGCCCTCAGAGCAGCGCGATCGACATCGTTCATCCTCGATTTTAAATTTTCCAGGACGCGCGCGGCATTGTCCGGCAAATATCTAAAATTGTTGACAAGATCGACCAGAAGGAACTCCCGGCTCAATTTGTCCGGGTATGCGGGAACCACGCGGAACTTGAACTTCCGCCCGCCGAACAAATACTCCCCGTTCCTTTTGTGATTATAAACCAGAACGGTATTGTATACCTGCGTAAGACCCAGGCCCAGCTGTGTGAAGTAATTATAGGAAGTGAGAAGAAAATCGTCGGTCTTAAGGAAGGCGCGCACAAGCTCCCTATCTTCGGGAGGCGTCAAACCGAACGCATTTTTGCCGGGACAAAAATAAAGCCCCCCGGAAAGCTTTACCACCCGCCCGCTATTCACAAGAGTTTTCAGATCCCGGTCCAGCGCCGTGGAGTATTGTGTTAAATCCCCGCGCCTGTAAACCCGGCCCGGCTGCATAGAACCATAAAGACGCTCGGTATTCCTCATAATGCCCCCGCGCCTATAGTATACAGCAATTCCCCACAAAATGCAAGTATTTTTTAGTAAAATTCATGCATTAGACAAAAAAACCATCCCAGGAAAGGGCTACCCCGACTTCCGCTAATGCTTTATCCCCTTCCCGCTTACCGCCTGCAGAACGGTCATGGCCAGGATCCTCAAATCCATGAGGAACGACCCGTTCCTCAGATAATACTCGTCATGCCCCGCCTTCTCCGGGGCCCCCAGCTCGTCGCGCCCGTTCACCTGCGCCCACCCGGTAAGTCCAGGCGGCAGGCTTTATTTACAGCGCTCCGCCTTTTGGCACGCATCTTTTTTTATGCAGAAGAGATCCCTTCAAGTCTGAAGAAACGCCCGCGGGGTCAGGATCGGAATCCCATCGACAACTTTCAGAACCGTTAAATCCTTGTCTCCGGAGATGATGGCCCGGACCCGGCCGCCGGCCGCCGCCTCCAGATACTTCTGGTCCGCGGCGTCGCGGCAAACCACATCGACCCGCAACGGTTCGACAAACTCGCCCAACTCGGTTAAATAATGATTCCACTTCGCAAATAGGTCTCCACCCTGGGAGCCCGTCATCCTGCGGAGAATATCCTGATACTCGGCCAAGACAGGGGCGGACATTACGAGCGTTAGTTTTCCCTCAAGCCATCGCTTTAAGATCCGCTGCGGCGGGCCGCTCCAGAAGATCCCGGAAACGACCACATTGGCATCGAGGACGACCCTCATTGGTCGGCGCGGGATTTCTGAATAGTCCTTTTGACATCCGACTTTTTCATACCGGTCCGCCTCGCAAATTTTCGGCTCATGCCAAAAAGCCTGTCAACCTCTTTCAACGCGGGCCGTCCGATCTTTCTCAGAATGATCGTATCGCCTTCGCCGGCGACAACGAACTTGGTTCCGGCCACCAGGCCCAGGGCCTGCCGGATATCGCCGGGGATAACCACCTGCCCCTTTATGGACATCCGCGTTACATCCAGATTTTGCATAGCGCCTCCGTCTTACTTATCTTACTAATAGGATACATCATGGAACCGGCCCCGTCAAGCCCTCCCGCTAGTGCTTTATCCCCTTCCCGCCGGACGCCTGCAAAACGGTCATGGCCAGGATCCTCAGATCCAGGAGGAACGACCCGTTCCTCAGATAATATTCGTCAAACCCCGCCTTCTCCGGCACACCAAGCTCGTCGCGCCCGTTCACCTGCGCCCACCCGGTAAGCCCCGGCAACAGCCGGTGCACCCCTTTGGTCGTGCATAGTCCGGAACTTGCTTGTCACCCGATCAACCTAAGCGGGCGATGATAAACCTATTTTTCGCAGTCTAACAACCACTTCCAGACAGGCTCCAGCCGTATTGTTTGAGCGGAAGTTTTTTCCACCCCCTCCTCATCCCAGGTAATAATAGAGAGATCTTTGCACCGCAGTTGAACCGACGCCTTCAGCAGCGCGCCAATTTCCCTTTTAGCAGTATCCTTATTCGACATCGAATAACACACCTGGACCAGCTTCCTTATCCCCGCGCCTTCCCGCAGCACAAAATCGACCTCGCATCCCTGCCCGGCATAGCAGTATATCTCTTCCCCCAGTCTCCTCAATTGGGTAAAAACCAGATTTTCCATCATGCGGCCGTGATCCAGCGTAATTTTTGGCACCACGGCTGAAATCAAACCGTTGTCCATGGCATAAATTTTCCTGGGCAGCTTTACGAGCTCCTTGGTTTTAAAGGAAAAAGGCTTCAATTGAAAAGTCAGATAAGCCTCTTCCAGATGATCCAGATAGCTTTTTACGGTGTTAACGCTCTTAATATCAAAAACATTCCTGATTTTATGGTAGGTAATGCGCGAAGAATAATTTGAAAGCGCGTAAAGCCCTATTTCCTTCAGGTCCAGCACATTCCTGATCCCGTAGCGGTCCACTATATCCCGCGTTATTATTTTGTCAAAAAGTTCCCTCAAATAGGATTTCCAGTCCGCAAGCCCGAAAGCCCCGGGAAGCCCCCCTCCGGACAGATAGGCCTCAAAATGCCGCTTGAGCGCCGCCTTTCTTTCCGTGACAAAAAAATCCGCCTCCTCCGGGACAACACCCTGGTAATCCAGATATTCCCTGAAAGAAAACGGAGAGAGTTCTATTTTCAGATATCGCCCCACCAGATGGGTGGCCAGCTCTCTTCCCAGCAGCCTGGAATTGCTGCCCGTGACCACGACATTATAGCCTTTGCGGTGGATACGGTTGACAAACAGCTCCCAGCCCTCGACATTTTGTATTTCGTCCAGAAGTATATATTTCATCCCGGGGTTGATTTGCGCCAGGATTTCAAGCAGGCTGTTGAGATCGGCCGTCTTTACCCCCGATAACCGTTCATCATCGAAATTCACATAGCCGTAACTCCTTCCTTTCATGAGACTGTGCGCGAGCGTTGATTTACCGCAGCGGCGCATGCCGGAAATAACTTTAACAAGGCCGCTTTTCATGGCCTCTGAAGCCGCCTTCTCGGCTGTTCTCCTTATAACCCTGGGCGCCGCTAAACCGGCGCCCTCCTCCTTCTGCTCAATCAACACCTGCTTATAATAGTTTTTATCCATGGTTAGTATATTGTACAAGATGGCATTGTTTTGGTCAACACAGTGAACATGCGCCAAGAACCATAATGAAAGTTCCCCGTTAGTGCTTTACCCCTTTCCCGCTGACCGCCTGCAGAACGGTCATGGCCAGGATCCTCAGATCCAGGAGGAACGACCCGTTCCGCAGGTAATACTCGTCATACCCCGCCTTTTCGGGCACCCCAAGCTCGTCGCGCCCGTTCACCTGCGCCCACCCGGTAAGCCCCGGCAACAGCCGGTGCACCCCTTTGACCGTGCGCAGCGCTATGAGATCCTCCTGGTTGAACAACGCCGGCCTGGGCCCCACAAAACTCATCTCCCCGCGCAATATGCTGAAAAGCTGCGGCAGCTCGTCCAGGCTTGTTCTCCTGAGAAAACCGCCGACCGGGGTAAGGAACCGCTCCGGCTCTTTCATAAGATGAGTGGCCAGCGGCGGCGTCTCCGCGCGCATAGTCCGGAACTTGGGCATTTTAAATATCACATTGTTCTTGCCCACCCTGTCGGACCAGTACAAAACAGGCCCCGGAGAAGTAAGCCGCACCAGCAAAGCGGCGAAAAGCATAGGCAAAGCGAGCAGGCTCAATGCGATCAATGAAACGCAGATATCAAAAGACCGTTTCATATATTATCATCTGCCGGTACTTTCCCATGTCGGTCGAGCTACGCCAGAAATAGTTTTTAAAAAGCCCAGGAAAAGAGCGGAGTTAAGATTTAAAAAATAGCACGGAACATACAACATAAAAGGGACCCGGCCGAGACCGGCAGCAACACACCCCACAATGGCAAGCAAATAAAATCCCGCCTGAAGCATTAATAGGCCAAAATAAAAATGTTTGTCGGCCAACGCTATATTCAAGGCAACCAAGGTTATCAAAATGAAAGGCGCGGCCCAACGCAGTATTCGATGGGACCAATAAATGAACGAGCGCGTTCCCAGGAAAGGATTTAAAAGCCCGGCAAGTCTCCAGACCGCGATATAATGTCCCGCCCCATCACGCACATGGCGACGGAATTCACTTTTAACATCAGGGGCAACCTCTTCATACGCCACTGCAGCCCCCTCATAGAGGCACCGTAACCCGCGCTGGACAATGCGCATTGAAATAAAGAAATCGTCGTTTATAGTCCCGGCCGGAAGAGGCACGAAAAGATCTTTACGTATAGCGTAAATAGCGCCGTTAGCGCCAGCCACATACCCAAGCCTGCTTTCCATTTCTTTAAGCGCGGTTTCATAACGCCAATAGGCGCTTTCCCCTTGGCCGCTTATAACTTTACCAGGGTTATTGTAGGAAAGCTTGCCGCATACACAACCTGTCCCGGGATCCGCGAAATGGCGGACAAGTTTCCCTATTGCGTCTAGGGCATAAAGCGTGTTCGCGTCGGAAAAAACCACCAGTTCACCGTCCGCCACTTTCATGGCCGCATTCAGGGCAATGGCTTTCCCCCCCCGTGGCAACACCAGCAAGCGGATGCGGTTTTCTGACGCGGCTATAACCGAAACTATTGAATTGGTAGCATCAGAAGAGCCGTCAGAGGCAACAATAAAACTTAATTTCTCAGCCGGGTATTCAAGATTAAGGCAGTTTTCAAGTTTAGCCGCTATAATTTTTGCTTCGTTATATGCGGCAATAATCATGGTCACACGCGGAAAAACAGCACCGTCACCGGTCACTTTTTGTGGGACAAAGCGCGTGATAACCCACAAAAGCACCGGGTATCCAAGGTAGGTATAAACAAGCGCGGCCAAACCAAGCCAGAAGGTTACTTCCAGGAACAGAGTCATGCGGGCTTTCTGAGCAGATATTTAAAAAATGTCTTAGCGGCTTTCAGCGTTTTCCATAGTTCGCGTGGGTTAAAAACAACCTGCGCAAATTTACGCAGGATATAACCCGCATTCAAATAATACTTCTTGCGGGCATAATCACAAAAATCCACAAGCTCTTTAGCGCTCAACTCAGGCGTACTTATGATAGTGTTATGCAGCCCTTCGGGGGTAAGCCATTGCTTAAAGTCCTCGGTTTGCAGAAAGCCGTTTGTTTTTGCCCAATCGTAGGCGACGGTGCCCGGGTAAACCATAAGCGGGAAGAACTGGCAGGTATCCGCACCTATTTCAAGCGCGAAATCCAAAGATTTTTTCAGGGTTTCACGCGTTTCGCCGGGATTCCCGGCCATAAAGCACGAATGCAGCATTACCCCGGCCCGCTTTGCATCCGCCACAAACTTGCGCATCTGTGCCAGGGTTATACCCTTGCAGATATTTTTAAGTATCCCATCATCCGCGCTCTCGAAGCCAACCACAATAAGGCGGCACCCCGCTTTTTTCATAAGGGCCATTATTTCATACGAGAGATTCGCCCTGCACTCTACTGTCCATGGGAGTTTTACGCCTTTTTCAATCATCAGCTCGCAGAATTTGCGGGTATGCTCCTGGTGAAAGGAGAAGGTGTCATCATCAACTAACACCTCTTTAACCTGCGGCAACTCTTTTTCAATATACTCAAACTCGGCAACTATATTTTCCGGGCTGCGCCGGCGCTGGCGCCGGCCGAACATTTTCTCAGGATAGACGCAATAGGTGCACTTTGCGTAGCAACCGCGGCTGGCAAAGATAGAAACCACAGGAAACCGGCAGTGCGCGTAAAAATAATCTTCAATATTTAGATGTTTCTTGTAAACTTCAGAGACAAAAGGCAAGGTGTCCAGGTCCTCAATAAAAGCCCTGTCAGGGGTGCTTATAATCTCCCCGCCGCTGCGGAAAGTAAGCCCTTTTACATCTTTAATCTTCTCTCTATCCTCTAGGACTGTTGCAAGTTCAGCAATAGTTGCGTCATATTCCCCCCGCGCCACAGCGTCAACGCGCGGATCAAGCGCCAAAGACTCTTTGGGCAAAGCCGATACATGCGGCCCTGTAAGCACAACAAAACAGTTCGGCAATGAGGCTTTTATCTCGCCAGCCACTTCAATATCATTATATATACTGGGAGTTGATGTATAAAGCACTGCAATATCCGGCTTAAACTCAGTAACGGCTTTATAACATTCAGCCCGGCTAACGCCCTTAGCAGGAGCGTCAATAAGTATTACCTCATGCCCGTTCTTTTCAAGCCAGCCCGCCGCATAGGCATGCCATATTGGGTAATAAATGGTCCCGCTTTTGGTCACAGCCGGACTGCGCGAAAATCTGGAGAATTTAGGAAGGGATGGAGGATTCAGTAATAGTGTCTTCATTCTCATTATTTAAGTGGGTAAATTTGGAAGCTTTTCATAGCAAGATTTAAATCCGGCAGCAGTATTATCCCAAGAAAACGCAGAGCTTCTTAAAACTCCGCGAATTCCAAGATCTTTACGGAGATTCGGATCCCGAACCAGTGTATCTATCGCGACAGCCAACTGATCCGGGGAATCTCTATGAAAGACTAGCGCAGCATCTTTCGCAACCTCCACCAAGGCATCAGCATCTGAAATAATCACTGGGATTCCTCTTTCCATGGCTTCCAGCGCTGGAATTCCAAAACCTTCTTCCTTAGAGGGCAATATAAACGCTAATGCCCCAATGTATAAGCCGTTGAGTGTTTTATCATCTGAGTTATCGATAAATATCACCCTTGAGGAAACCCCGGATCTGTCCACCAGACTCCGAGCTGCAGGGCTGGAATCATTCCCCGCGACAACAAGGCTAAGATCTGAATCAGGATTTTTCTTTAGATATGCCGCGAACCCCTTAATCAGGACCGGGATATTTTTATAACTGCGGCAATTACCGACATACAGCAGATAAGGCTTCGCTGTTTCTTTTGACTCGGTAGTGCCATCACGGACAAGCGGCATCCCCGCCGCCAGATAGACCACTTTAAGTTTATCCGCCGCAACCGGGAACAACTCAAGTATTTTTCGCGCGCTATACTCCGATATCGTGGCAATTAAATCAGCACTATTCACAGCCCTGGTGATTAACAACAAGAAATACCAACGCGCTATGTGCTTGAAAATCCCATATTTGCTAAAGAACTCGGGGTCAGTAATTGCAAAGACATCGTGTAAAGTGATTATTTTCCGTGCACGGCTCAAGCCAATATGAAAGGGCAACCATGAATGAATAGAGTGGAACACATCTAATTCCAGAGCAGCTACAGATTTTGAAAACTTAATGTCTGAAAATGGATTCATCCTGGAACAGCCCGTATTGATAATTTTAAAGTTCGGACCGAGCCTTAAACCTTGTAATTCGGAATTTATAAATACAAAGTAATGATTAACGCCATCCAGTTTAGAAAGCGATTCAATAATCCTAAGGGTTGTGCGTGAAACACCGCACACCCTTTCACCGATAGACCGTGCGTCCAGCCCGATTCTCATCCCTATCCTTTAACCCGTTCCATATAGTTAGCAGTCTGCTGAAAAAGCCCTCGTTTTCAAGAATTCCTACCTGACTTACTGTAAAAACAGCCCTATACCGGCTTCGGTACCCGCCCGTTTTCGGGCGGACTGCCACCTTCTCCCCGCTTTTACCCTGCGGCCGCCGCATGGATGACCCGCTTCAGGTTCAGCACAAACCCCATCATCAGTACCTCCTGCCTTATGTTTTCAAGCGTCCGCCGGCAGAACCGCCTGAACCCATCCTCCTCTTTCGCCTCGCCCCAAAGTTCTTCTATCTTTTTTCTCGCCCGCTGGCTCATCTGGTAAAAGCGGCACAAAGCCCTTGTGGTTCGCATCCGCCCGCACCAGCGTACCGTCCACCGACCAATAGATGCTCACCAGGCCTTCCTTCATCGCCGTATCGTATCGTCGAACAGTCGCTCCAGGATTTTCTATCTACACTATGTGAGACACTATCCCCTGGTTGTCGCTCTCGCCCATCGTATCGTCGGCCTCCGTCGTAATCTATATGGATATCGGTACCGTAGAGATTCTACCAATTTGACCGAGGCATGTTTTCAAAGAACAGATCGGGGGGTTTTCAGCAGACTGCTAATCAACTCCTCCGGGATCATATTGAAGGAATCCACACAGCCTCTCTATAAATGCATTAAAATATGCTCCTGATATCACAGGGTTCACCAACGCATAGGCAATTCCCGCCACAAGGGGGCGGATTAATCGCGATAAAAAGAACAGTAAAACTGGGGGAGCATTCGCTCTTGTAAGGTTTTTTCGAATAGCCGCGCCGAAGCCGTAAGTGTGGAACTTCATTTTGGTTATTTCCAACGGAGTCCATTTTGTTACTGTATGCGGATGGTACAAATACAGTTCGGGCACATAATAAATCTTTTTTCCGCCATTAAGTAGGCGCAGGGCGATATCTAAGTCTTCCGCCGCTTTGTATTTCGCATTAAAGCCAAACTGCTCATCGAACAAGTAGTCAGATACCACGGCGGACTTAAAAACCACCCCAGCAGCCCAGAACGAATACCACACATTTCTGAAGTCAACCTGAAAGGGATAGCTAGTAGAGAATTTATTTATTGGTTTATCACTATTGAGCCCATACAGCACGGCCGCAATGGCATCGCTATCAGGATACTTATGCAAAACTCGGCGCAAATCATTGATAAAGCCCCCATGGAGCTGGCTATCATCATCAGCAAAAAGAACATACTCCCCTTTAGTTAGTCCCGCCCCGACATTTCGCGCATGGCTCAGATTAGGGTACGGTAATTTCACATACTGGGCAGGCAAGATGCCGCTAGCGGCCGGAATCTCTTCCACGCGAGAATCCGGGTTCTGATCAATGACTACCAACTCGTAATCCTGCGACGGGAGTGTGCGAATACTGCGCAAGAATGAGAAGACCTCTTCAGTTCTTGAATATGTGCATAGCACGATGCTGAGAAATGGGCGCAGATTCATTTCGAGCATAATTTATCTGTCGAGCATGCAAGTGCTTGCCAAACCATGGGCCGTATGCAGCGGAGCAGACTTTTAGTTGTTGGAAAAGCAAGATATGCCCGTCCAAACGCTTTAAATGCCTGCAGCCTGTTCCCCATAAGCATGTGGTATCTTCCATGCTCCACAAGGGCTTGGGATTGAATTTTAGACCGGTCTATTTTTCTGTTCGGCACTCCGGCTGCGGTATTTCTAGCCTGCTCCGCGCAAAGGCACTGCTCGAATGTATGACGGAGAGATATCCCGTCAGGGCTCAACCGATACAGGTAGAGCGCCTCCTCAAGGTTATCTACGGGGAATATCCGGGATATTCTTAAAAACAAGTCATAATCCTGCGCCCGGACAAAATTCTCATTATATCCTCCAATCTGACGCAGCATGGAGGAATCAATCATCACGCTTCCATGTACAAAAGTATTGTGATTTATAATCTCTGCCCTAATTGCATTATACCCAAGCACAGCAGGTTCGTTCTTTAACAACTTCCCACTTTCGTCAATAATCGCCATTGCTGTTCCGCACATAGCATAGCCAGGATGGGTTTCAAAAAATGACAATTGCTTCTCAAAGCGTGTTGGGGCGGAGATATCACCACAATCTTGCCTAGCTATATACCTACCAGTAGCATAAGAAAGAGCGATGTCCAGGGATTTTGTTAAGCCAATGTTCTCAGAATTTTTAACAATCCGAATACGTTTATCCACCCCTGCAAGTTCCTGTAGTATAGCGAAGGTTCGATCGATACTTCCGTCATCGACAACAATCACCTCGAAATCGCTAAATGTTTGACCGAGTACTGATTGCACAGACTCACGCAGATAGGTCTCCCCATTATACACCCCGATCAAAACACTAACCTCGGGCATTTAATGCTCCATTGCATCCATGTAAAGATTCTTTTTTTAGTAGTGCTGCCCATGCACAAGACAATGAGAAAGCCACCCAACTTGCGGGCTCAAGAGTATACATACTTGCATTGTGAAACAAAGCCTGAACAGACAGGGCAATAAATGCATACACGCTTGATTCAGCGTAAAGTTTGTATTTCGAATCAGAATACTGAGTTGAAAGGATTGGTTTAGCCACATGGCGATAAAACAAATAAGAAACAAATAGGATCAACAATCCTGCCCCCCAGCCATAGTTAATCACTCGCCCGAGGTAGGAATTATGCACAGCCTTAATATCCCAGCCGTAGTACGAATAATCCGCGCCCATTTCCACAGAACGCTCTTCCCAATTTAAACCCCCTGATAAATTCCCCATAGGGCTGGATGCTATTACTTTAAGGGCAGCTATCTGCCAACCAATCCTGGCATGAGTATCCGCCACATTTTCGACACGCGATTGGAGGTTGACTTTCCCCCACTCAAAGTCAGCCGCGAAGAATATTATCACACATGAAAGCGATAAAAGGCCTGTGATAAGAATAAGATTTTTCCATTTCCGCCCAAGAAGAGCAGCCAGCACACAAACCGAAGCCACAGCTGGGATTGTTGACCGTTGGGCGACATAAATCAGCCCGGCAATCATTACAATAGTAATAACCAACCAGAACTTCTTCCATATCCGATTTTCAGCGAGATACAAAAAGATAGAAAGCGTTAATCCCAGGCATATCTGATACCCCATATTAACATGCATCAGGGCCAGGCCTGTTGCCCTTTCCAACTCCACATCCCCAATCAGATACTTTGAAAGCTCCCCCGAGTATAAATAATATCTACCCTGCATAAAGACTCCGCCAAGGACAAGGCTCGCAAAAAACCACAAAACCGAGAGTAGAATAATAAGTGCGACGGCTCGTGTCAACACGACAGCTTTAACCATGCCGAGATTAAGCACTACAAAAATGAGAGAAAATGAAAGCACCGCCTCAAGAGGTATAAGGATATCCCGCAGCTGCAGATTTATCAACCCTAGCAAGCCAACAACTAGGAAATAAAAATATAACGGAACAAAGAAATGGGATAAGGCCTCAATAAACCTGTCTTTGTATTGAATAAGGAGAAAAAGACCACCCCCTAGCAGAATGAACCGCGGGGCCAATGGCAATAGCCCCAATTTAGGGATGCTATATATAAACAAAGCGATTAATGCGACTGTCAAGATCATGCACTTACCATTAAATGGCTGATATTAGTGAATTCAGGCAGAAAGACCTCATCAAAGCTATAATTTTCAACCACAAACTTCCTAGCGCCGGCCCCAATTTTTTCGGCAGAGTCGCTGTTAAACAGCACAACACCTAACGACTTAGCTAATTGCGCTGCACTCCCTTCAGACAACACAGCGTTGGCTCCATCCTGGACAATATTATCAATGCCAGGGGCACTAACGGCTACGCATGGTAACCCGCAAGACATCGCCTCGATAAGAGACTTTGGGTGCCCCTCACGGACTGAGGTAATTGCAAAAGCCTTATGTCGGCGAAGGATTACAGGGACCATTTCATTCGGCAGATTACCCGGAAGATTTAAGACAACCCCCAAATCCTTTGCAAGAGCGGACAGCAAACTTCTTTCTGGCCCTTCACCGATAATTGTTAATTTGCAACCTGGAATTAATGCGCAAGCACGAATAAGCAAATCAAACCTTTTAACCGGGTGCAATCTTCCCACGGATATTACGCTGTTTTCTTCTTTCTCTTCATCCGGCGCGGGCTTAAACACATCAGTATCCACAAAGTTAGGCACAATTGAAACGCGCTGACTGTCCACACGATAGCGAGCAGTTATCCATTTAGCAAGGTCGCCCGTAGGCACCTGAGCTCGATTTGCGAATCGAAAAGCTAACGCCTCGAAGAATTGATAAACCCTGGTCCGGAATAGAGGGGCAGAAGTGGTTTCTAGATACTCGCCATGAACATAGCCGCAGCGGAGAAGAATAGGTTTATTAAACAACTTTGCTGCAGCCACAAAGATCCAAGATAAATAGGATTGGTTAGTTTTTATCACATCAGCCCATTTAAAATGTGATCTATGTGTAAATGGGAGAAAATGCGCACGCAATACTCCCAAAGGCACTTGTATAAACTCAATATTGCGGTCAAGATTGGGAAAATCATACTTCTCAAGTCCGAATGTCAAGATTCGCACAGTAAATCCACATTTCGCATATTCAAGATAGGGTTTAATTTCACGGGATAAAGACCCATTTTCTTTCCATACAGAGAGATTAACTCCGGGCGTCATTATGAATAACAGATTTTGCATATCCTTTTAAATCTTTTTAGCGACATACATACGCATGCGTGCAATTTCACATCCGACAAATGTTCTGTCCAAGAGAATATCGATATGTGATAGTCGTGGGAACATGTGTAACAACTGCTTAAACCACTTAAACCGCAACTTCAACCCATAGTGTGATTCGTATCCGTACTCTGCAAGAACAGAAAACCCAGCATCGAGAATCTTTTGCCGCAACTCTTCAGGAGGGAAAGCATATTGATAGAATTGTGAATCTCTCGGGATTGGTGTCCCCTCAGATTCAGCCTTCTCCTTACGCCAGCTAAAAGCCTGCGGCACACTTATCACTAATACGCCGTCATTTTCTAAAACCCGGTATGCCTCGCGGATTGCTTGTCCAGGTCCATCGGAGAAATGTTCAACCACACCAAGAGAAATATACGCGCGAATCGAAGCATCCGGGAATGGCAGTGATAAGATATCGCCCTTAATAACAGGCAATTCTGGGAATACACCTTTAACCTTGTGTATGGTTTGTTCAGCGAAATCAATCCCTATACAGTCATAACCTAGAGCACGTAAAGCGACAACATGCTGAGCCATCCCGCATCCTGCTTCCAGAACGCACCCCCCCTTTGGAAGGTATCGCCGAAGAATGTAGGATAAAATACTATATCCAAGATATCCGTTCCGATATGGGATGTAAAACGACTCCAGATTTGCATGGGAACCCCAATGACTATTCCAAAACACTTGGCCAGATAAGGGACTTCCGGAATAATACGCGATACGCCCGGACTCCATACGCGTAAAGTTTTGAGTTTTATGGTTCAATTCCATCACAGTAGCACAAACCTTTCCGGGACGGCCTTTACATACATTTCCGACCAACGGAATGAAATAGATTCAACCACCAGGCCGGCAGCGCTGAGTTCCTGCCGCATTTCTTTTTCCGTGTACTCCGTTTCGTGCGTGGGATCAAGTCGCCATTCAAAACCCAATTCTTTTTTATATGGTACCAGCCAGTCACGCTCATACATCGGAACACGTATAAGAAAATACTTGGGATTAAAGGAATCCAAAATATATTTCAAAAGCTTTGCCCGCTCTTTAAGATGCTCTAAAACATTGGACATAACGATTACATCAAAATTCTTTGGGGCTGAAAACCTCCAGATATCGATGCAAACAAGTTCGACATTGCTCACCCCTTTTAATCCTAATCGAGCAGCTTGAATGTTTGCCGGAGCGATATCCACACCAGTCACATGATTCTGCGCCTTGGCAATAATCTTTTCGATAACCTTACCACTCCCACACCCAACATCTAAAACAGATTGCCCGGCAAGAATATTTTCCACAAAGAAGTTATGATAACGCGTGAGCCGATGTTTTGGATGGACACCCCCTTCTAAAGCTACTATTAAGCGAACCACAACCTTATAACTCAGGTCATTAATACGCAACAGGAGGTTTCTTAGCCGGATAGCCAGAAATGTGCATAAAGCTAATCGTGTTATCATAAAATCAGCAACGCTTACAGAAAAAGACTTCCCAGTAACCCACCTCGCATAGTTTGTGGTTCAACAACTCTTCGACAGAGTTTGTCACAACATCACTTTTCCCTCTATACCTTGCGATACTGATGCCGTACCCATATTTGGAGAGTTCCTGCACAAATTCCCGGCAAGATCCACCGGCCTCATTCAGAAGCTGGGAATGGACCTCAATAAACATACCTTGAGGACCCAGGCCAGAAGAAAGGAGTTTTCTCATTCCTTTGATGATTTCTGTCTCATACCCCTCTACATCCATCCGCAAATAGTCAAACCCTTTGCCACCAAAGAAATACTCATCCAAAGTAACGGTTGGTACATCAACAGTATCCACAATTCTAATAATGTCGTCCTCCTTCCTATGATAAAAGCTACTCATATTTCGCTTACTCATTACATAAAACTTCTGATTCCCAGAAACCGCACCAACGGCTTTAGGAATTATTGTGGTAATCCCCGCAATAGAATTCAGCGACACATTTGCCTGTAAGAGTTGGATGTTTTCGCTTGAGGGTTCGAACGCATATATTTTCCCACTCTTCCCAATAACCTTAGCTTCAATGATGGAGTAGTACCCGATGTTTGCGCCTACCTCAACGATAGTCATTCCGGGCTTTAACTCTTTTTGAATTTGAATCGTACTTTCTTTCTCATGTATCCCTTTTACGAGAAGTTCCCGGGAAATGCCAACATCATTTAAATTCAATACCATAGGGGACCCCAGAATTTCTTTTACTACAAAACCTTTCGCCCCATGCTTTGCCGCTTTTTTTACCAGAATTATTTCACGCATACTAGCAGTCTTATTTGACATAAGCCGCATGGCAAGGCGAGTGCTACCGAGGAAGCCGTGCTTCCCAACTCCGCGCACAAGACGATTTATCATAGTTCTCCTTTAATCCGACAATATTTGGGGTGTGTGCAATAATATCCAGGATAGCTGTCGTAAAACTTTCAGTGAACCCAGCCTGGGTATACTGAAAAGAAGCCTGATATGTTGCAATTGAACGAGTCGCCAATAATCCGGGATCCATTTCGGAAATGGAACTCAATTTGTCAACCAATACCTGAACAGATATATCATCTATCAAAAAACCGAAGTCTGAAACAGATACCCCAACCTCTTTAGTTATAACAGGAATTAATCCCTTCCGCATGCAAGTCATAATCGAGGTCGACATTCCCTCCGTACTTGATGGCAATATTGCAAATGAGCAACATGATGATAATTGCGCAAATCGTGCCCCACCGACAGCAACAAAACCTTCCCATATAATATTTTTCGCCCGCGCTAGTGTCTCCTTATAAACAGAATTAAAATCTGGCTCGTTTGCAGGAGTACAGACATGCAACTTCAGGTGTGGCAGACACGCAAATGCCTCGATTAACAAATCTAATCCTTTCAAAATGTTCCGATTGCCGCCGAAATACAAGAATTCATTTGGGGAACGTAATGATGACTCTTTTAGAGAAAAGGAAAGGCCTGGATGTGTTGACAAGCGAATATTATAAAGTTTTTTACCAAAACCGCTATATGTCGCCGCAGTCACATCATTCCCAACACAGAATATATAGTCTGTAAGAGCAATGACCTCTTGCATATCTATATTTTCTTTTAATCCGATAGGGGGTAATTTGAGTTGTGGATGCCGCGCGTGAAAATATTGGTATCTTTCCAAAATAGCACGATTGAAGACCTCTGGAGATTGACTTGTAACATAAAGAACTTTAATCGCACTTGGGAGTAGTCGCGCAATTTTAGGGTAATTATGTCCCGAGTTAGATGCTCCTAGCCCAAGAAAGACATCATATGCATCTTTAATATTTAAAGAGTGGATATCAGCGCCACGATCCACCAGATCGATAGAAAAGCCTAGCCCGCCCAAAACATTAACCATTTCACAAACTTCCCAGTAAAAGGTGTGGGAGTACTCGTCCACACTTTTTTTATTCAGGAATGGAGCTGCCGAATACAGCAAAAGCACGCGTCCAATCGGATTACTAGCCCCAAGATTAGTAATAAACCCCTTACCATATGGTGTTTTAAGCAAACATGCAACCATTTGGGTTAAATTCATAATTGCCAGGCACCCAGCGGAGAACGGAGGCCTAGGTCGCCAGTAATTCCAAGGATTTCTCCAGCAATAGTTATTCCCCAAAGATACATTGCCGTCCCATGGACATCAGGCTCCGGTAACGACTTCGTCACTCTGGTTCCATAATAGAAATCCGCAGCATGTCCTTTATAAAACGAAAACCCTCCCACAACTGGGAAATAAAAAGACTCAAAATGAGCCAGAGCATCCGAGGCAAATCCCTGAGCCTCAACTTTACGATGGCGGGAAATGTTTAAACAACTGCTCAGAACATACAATGAGTTAATGTTGCTACAGGCATCACTAGAGAGTCCCTCATCAAGACACAGATCTATTAAACGCTCCGGGTAGGATATCCCCTTAATTCTTGCGGTACGCAGCCCCATGCAAATCTTCATCGCAGAATTAATCTTTTCTCTGCGCGAAATATTTCCGCCGACATACCAACTGCCATCTGTCACCGAATTAATTTCTGACAGCATACTGGAGATATAGTCCAGGCAGTCATTATTACTTTGCGAAAAATAGTGAGCGCTAGCACTCAAAAAGAACAGTAAATGGTTAACATGGCTTGCAGCACCCCATGGATGCCCCCAGTCAAGTGCTGACATATACCGCTGAATCTCGGTTTGCGTATTAGGCAACAGAAGATAATTCACTCTAGGGCGAGTTCCTAAATAACAAAAAGCCTCCCATGCTCTCCGGGTTTCAGCTCTCCTATATTGCTGGCCGAACAAATTGTTAAAATCAAATGTTTTAATCGAATATTTTACCCGCCCCTGCAACGACTTTCGCAAAACAAGACGGTCATAATATTCACCAAAAGAAGCAGCAAATGTATTTATAAAGGAGTTCCACCGCATTACGAAACCAGAATCCAGATTAGAGTTTAAAATATACTGAATTTTTGAGGCGTAAACGGTGGCGCCAAGCCCCCATCCATCGGCCTCAGAATACAAATCCCCAGAGAGAGAATACCGATAATACCCAGGCTGTATCAATGATTGCTGACAACCCAAGAACCTTGTGGTATTTTGCCTAATATTTTTAAGATAGTGGGGAACCATTATTTTTGTCGCCACCTCTTTAAGACTCTACAGGACAAAGCCTTAACCTTCATTTTTAAGGCAGTAGCATTAAACGCAGGAATCGCTGTTAAATCACTCTCAACCCGTGGAATAAATTGAAAAACCGATGGGGCCGTGGGAACGAGGATATTCTCTTTAAGAAACCTAATAAGTTCCTTATTTTGCACACTATAATCAAACACTTCGCGCACCCCCACATGCATTGAATCCGAAAACTCTTGCCGCAGTCTATTGCTTAAAATTAGTTTTTCTAGAGCACTAACCCATCCGCCACAATTATAGGCTAAGAATCCATTAATTCCATTTTGAATCGTTTGGAATGCTGAAGGGAAAAAATCCGCTACTACCGGAATCCCGAGTTGACCAAACACAATAATGCGCCCAGGATTAGACAGCATCTTGAACCTGATTAGATAGTCATCATTGCTATCATTGAAAATTTCTTTACTAACGACTATCTTTCTTTTAGTGCTCCGTAAGTCTTTAATAGGCAGCACCGCAGGGACAACCCCGATATCAACATTGGCAAATTCTTGGTTGTATACATTTTCATGCCACTGCACATGCTCAACCGGGATATTTCCTGGGAGCCCATACTGCCACCTTCCCAGACTTTTAATATTGTATACCGCCAAAAACTTAATATCATACTTTTCACCAAGAAATTCAAGGGCTCGGGTTAAATTTGGGTACATACCAAGTAAATGCAATTTATTGCCGTGGTATCCTATTGTGATTGTCTTTTTTTGCGCATGTTTTTTGTATGCCTTTTCAACCCTCGGATACTCATAGTACAGGAAGATTGGTATCCCGTAGCCAGCAAAGAAATCACTCATTTCAATACTATCCAAAACAAAGAAATCCAAATACTTACGATATTCTTCTACCGCGGAACCGCGCGCATCAATCAAACCGATCTTAATGTCTGGATTATTTTTTTTTACGGCGACTAAATCCTGAAGATCTTTTTCATACGACATGAATAAGGCGACATCATATTTCTTGTAGTTCTCCCAATCAAAGAAAGTGATGCCTTCCAGGTCAGAAAACGCCTGTCTATAGCAGTAAGAAGCTGCGGAATCCGGATATCGGGTATTAAAAACTATTTTCACGCAGCCAACCCCCTTATAGAAGGAAAACCATTAGTGTTCGCAAGATGGCGTACCATGAATAAATACCATACACTTAACGCCAGCATTCCGACAAACCTGCTCCATATCACACCATCGAGCCCCCAAAGAAATCCAAAAGGAATCGCAAGAAAAGGCGCGACAGATAGCAGGACTTGGGAAATAAACATTTCTTTCTTAAGTGTGTGCGCCTTTAACAAGGTACCGATAAGCATTTGTGGCCCAGAAACCGCGACACAGGCAAGAAACCAATATGCGTAATAAATACTACCCTTATATTTTTCAGAGAAAAGCACTGGATATACAAAAGGCAAGACGAGCGCAACCACAGCAACCAGGCAAGTTAAACTAAAAAGTATGATTGGTTGGCGCACTAAAAGCCACTTTGCAGCATCTCGTACAGACATACCAGCAAGCCGAGGCTGAAATATACTAGCCATTATTCCAGCCGGCACTTTCATGAAATATGTATAAATAAGCTGGCCTACCGCATAAACAGCAAGGCTATTTAAACCCGCTATACCCTTAACAACCCATTTATCAACTTGACCCGCAGTTAAGGCTAATACCCCCAACCACGAAAGATATTTACCATAATCGTGATATTCTTTTGAATATGGCTTATTAGCGCCATAGCTTCTTGCGATATGCCATGACATAGCCAGATTTGAAAAGGCTCCCAAAAACATCTGAGTCGCAAAAACAACAACCACCGAAGAAGTAAATTTAAAAGTCACAAAAAGCAGAATTAATTGAAGCAGTTTAATTCCACTAGAGAATAAAAAGATCTTTTTGAATTCTTTTTTCCCATTCCAGAAAGCTTCCTGTAAATCCATCCATAACCCAAACGAGAACAAGGATGAGAAAAACATAACCAGTGACAATTGCTGCTGCCCTTTATAGAAATAATACCCTGCGACCCCAGAAATCACTAGTGCGCCAAGCGAACTAAACACCAACTTCTCCTTAAATGCTAAAGCATAATTCCCCAAAAACCCCTTTGAGACAGCGCTAACAAGTGACTGAGATAAACCTGGCAAAGATAAAAAGCCCAATGTGGAAAGTATTGTGTTCGCCCATACTATTACGCCATAACTCTCTATACTTAAATTATGTGCAAGCAAGTATTGTGAGCCAAGTGCAAATAGGCTAAAAAAAACAAACTTCCCACCCAAATAACCAGCAGAAGAAAAGAAATACTTCGATTTCAAGAGGTTTGAATACCAGAAATATATATACTCAGGAAGCATTTTAATGTTGGCTTGCATTCGGCAATCATTAATCCCGATATCCCCGTTATACTCGCACACCCGACTTTTGCTCAGCATATAAAACCTTGATGTCCTAAACAAAAAATAGTGGACAGCAACAATTCAATTTGGAGCATCCCACCAATAATGTCCGCAACCTCCGCCCGAATTCCCACTCCAACACATTCATGAATCTACGATTTCCCAGCAGTCAACATTATTTTCAACAGACTGATTTATACCACTCTATAGCTTTCATAAGACCCTCCTCAAAACCAGTAGTGGCCCTGAAGCCGAATTCTGTTGCAGCCCTTGAGGTATTCAACATGCGGCGGGGCTGCCCGTCCGGCTGGGAGGCGTCCCAAACAAGCTTGCCTTTGAAGCCGGTGAGTTTAGCTGTAAGTTCCGCCAGTTCTTTTATGGATATTTCAAAGCCGGCGCCTATATTCACGGGCTCAGGGGAATTGTACTTCTCCGTAGCCAGCACTATGGCCTCGGCACAGTCTTCTACATACAGGAATTCCCGGGTGGCTTTGCCGGTGCCCCAGACGGGGATATCTTTAGCGCCGGTTTTTACGGCGTCCACGCATTTTTTTATGAGGGCAGGGATCACATGGGAGGAGCCGGGGTTGAAATTGTCCCCGGGGCCATAGAGGTTTACCGGCAGCAGGAAGATAGAGTTGAAGCCGTACTGCCGGCGATAGGCCTGGGACTGCACCAGGAGCATCTTTTTGGCCAGGCCGTAGGGGGCGTTGGTTTCTTCGGGGTAGCCGTTCCAGAGGTCTTCTTCTTTGAACGGGATGGGAGCGAATTTGGGATAAGCGCAGATGGTGCCCAGGGCGACGAATTTCTCCACGCCGTTCAGACGAGCCTGTTCCATCAGCTGTGCTCCCATCATAAGGTTGTCGTAGAAGAATTTACCTGGATTTTCCCTATTGGCACCTATCCCCCCTACTTTAGCTGCTAAATGGATGACGATATCGGGTTTTGAGGCTTTGAAGGCGGCTTCTATGGCGGTGGTTTTAGTGAGGTCGTATTCCTGCTCTTTGGGGATGAAGATCTCTTTACAACCGCAGGCTTTGAGTTTTTCAGTGACGAAAGAGCCCAGGAAGCCGGCACCGCCAGTAAGCATTATTTTCTTTTTAGATAAATCCATAAGGATCGCTATTGAGGGTTTAAAAATATTTTCAGGGTTTTCCTTCAAGACGTCTTATATCCGCTTCCACCATCAAGGCCACCAAATCGTTGAATTTTGTTTTTGGCTCCCAGCCCAGTACTGTCCGGGCCTTTGAGGCGTCGCCAGAAAGCTGGCACACCTCGGACTGCCTGTAAAACTCTTTGGAGGTTTCAACCAAGGTTTTCCCCGTTTTACTATCCACGCCTTTTTCGCCTAGGCCTTTGCCGAACCATTCAAGGGTAAAACCGGCGGCGGAAAAAGCGGCCTCAATGAATTCATGCACGGTATGTGTCTCACCTGTGGCCAGGACATAATCGCCGGGGTTTTCCTGCTGGAGCATGCGCCACATTCCTTCCACATATTCTTTAGCATAGCCCCAATCGCGCCGGGCGTCCAAATTACCCACCTGCACCTTATCTTGCAGACCTTTCTTTATGCGCGCGGCAGCCAGCGTTATTTTGCGGGTAACGAACTCCGCCCCTCGTAGCGGGGATTCGTGGTTAAAAAGCAGGCCATTAGAAGCGTGCAGGCCGTAAGCCTCGCGATAATTAACGGTTATCCAATAGGCGTAAAGTTTTGAAACGGTATACGGACTTTTTGGATAAAACGCCGTGCTTTCACTTTGAGGGGCATCCCCCATATTACCGAACATTTCTCCCGTGGAGGCCTGATAAAAACGGGTGCCGGGGCACACTTTACGGATAGACTCCAACAGACGAGTCACACCCATCGCGTTAATTTCGCCGGTAAGTATGGGCTGATCGAAGGAAACCTTCACAAAACTCTGCGCGGCAAAATTATAAACCTCGTCAGGCTGTATTCGTTGCAAGACATCCATTATGTTCGACAACTCAAGGATGTCCAAGTGAACATCGGTTACACGGGTTTCTATGCCCAGTTCGCGCAATCGCCACAGGCCGGAGTCACCGCTGCGGTCGGCACCATAAACTTCGTAACCCTTTGCCAACAGCAATTGGCTGAGATAGGTCCCGTCCTGGCCGCGGCTACCGGTAATTAAGGCTTTTTTCATAGGGGAAAAAGTAAAAACATTTCCGGTGACATAATACCTAATTCCCGGGGCGGGGACGGCCGTGGGCGGCCTCCCAGTGGCCGCCTTTGTCGGGGCCGACGCGGCGCAACAATCCCTTTGATTTCAAAGCTGAGATATTTTTATCTATAGCCGTACCGCTAATTCCCACGGCGGCAGCCAGCACCCGTTTTGATATCTTTGGGTCGGACCCGATCAAGGCGAGGATTTTCTTCTGACTTTCTGCCAACCCTTCCGCCAACCCTTTCCCGTCACGCGATAAAGCATAGTTCGGATGGCTCCCGGACCGCTGGAAGGTTACCACGAAACCGCTTTTTATTTTGGAGAAAGCCACTTTTACGCCGGCGGCGGCGCATTCGCGGCTGATGCGGCGCAGACCGGAGCCCCATTTTTCTATATCTTCGGAACGGAACAAAGTTTCAGCGATAAGCGGGTTTCTCGGGATGCTGGGTGCTGATATATCCGGTGACATAATACCTGTTTCCTGGCCGGGGCTACCGGGGCGGCTTCAGCGCATGCTATCGAAGCCAATCAAGCGCGGAATCCGGTGTTACAACATGAATGCCGGCATTTTCATGGCCGTGCTTTGTCCACATTACGGGCACGATCCTGCGTCCGCGCGCAAACGCGCAGTTGTTGACCGCGGCCAGAAGCCTGTCCCTCAGCCCGGCTGACGACTGCCGCGTATCGCTCCATTTCACCTCCCCCCCCACAAACGCCTTCCCCCCCACACACCCCACAACA
>Ga0074195_1001857_pt1 | contig 26767 bp, 30 predicted proteins | sample EPASupsiteHSE623_FD_64525 | JGI IMG/M metagenome (GOLD analysis project Ga0074195, IMG submission 64525) | Bioremediated contaminated groundwater from EPA Superfund site, New Mexico - Sample HSE6-23 | ecosystem: Environmental > Aquatic > Deep subsurface > Groundwater > Contaminated ... | reverse complement strand
CCATTCGACCAGCCATTCTGGTACCTTTAAACACATGGGCGGGACCTTTAGGACCGATAGACCCGGGCATTCTTTCCTGATCTTTATTACCATGGGTTTTACGGAAACCCGCAAAATGATGACGTTTAACAACCCCCTGGAAACCTTTACCTTTAGAAGTACCGGTAACGTTAATGATATCGCCGGCGGCAAACATTTCGACACTAATAATATCACCGACTTTAAAATTAGCCGCCTCTTCAGTTCTGAATTCTCTGACATGAGCCGGCTTAACGCCCGCCTTGAGAAAATGGCCGCGTTGCGGTTTATTAATATTTTTTTCTTTTCTTTCACCAAAAGCGAGTTGCAGAGCATCGTACCCATCTTGAGTTTTAGTTTTAACTTGCGTGACTACGCACGGACCAGCCAAAACCGGAGTCACCGCGACTACTTCGTCACCGGACCAAACTTGGGTCATGCTTAATTTTTTTCCACTGATAAATTTCATACGTTTACGTTTATAAAACAAAAACTGGTCTTAGAACCAGCCAAAAAGTTCAACAATAAAAAATAAATTTTTTCTTTATTCTCTATAGTTTTAATTTTTCTACTGGTTTACCTCCAAATTTTAGCTAATTTTCGCTTAAACACTTTCTGATTTTTTAGAGTTATTTAAGCCAATATAAGCTAAGTTATCTTTTCTTTTTATACTACTACATTTTTATCTCTACGTCAACCCCGGCCGGTAAGCTTAAACTGGTTAAATCTTCGATCGTCTTAGCAGTCGGGTCAATAATATCAATCATTCTTTTATGAATACGCATTTCATATTGATCGCGCGCATCTTTATGTACAAAAGTAGAACGATTAACCGTATATTTTCTCTTCTCGGTTGGCAAAGGAATCGGTCCAAAGAATTGAGCGCTCGAACGTTCAATTGTTTCAATGATTGTCTTTGTCGATTGGTCAATAATCTTATGATCAAAAGCCTTGATCTTGATTCTGATCCGCTGTTTAAAATCTTTTTCTTCTTTTTTGTTTTCGGACATAGTTAGTTGCTTTTATAATATACACTACAACCCCGCCCTTAGGTTAAGAGCGGGGCAAAGTATCGATTATTTCAAGATTTTAGTAACTACACCAGCACCCACCGTGCGTCCACCTTCGCGGATAGCAAACTTCTGTTTTTCTTCTAGAGCGATCGGCGCGATTAATTTAATCGTTAAATTAACGGTGTCTCCCGGCATAACCATTTCGGTGCCAGCTGGTAAAGTAATATCACCAGTAACATCAGTGGTTCTAATATAAAATTGCGGTTTATAACCATTAAAGAAGGGCTTATGGCGGCCACCTTCGTCTTTGGATAAGACATAAATTTCGGCGGTGAACTCGGTGTGAGGAGTAATTGTCCCTGGTTTACATAAAACCTGACCGCGTTCGACTTCATTCTTCTTAGTACCACGAAGTAAGACGCCGGCATTATCTCCAGCTTGACCCTGATCTAATGATTTATTAAACATTTCAATACCAGTGACGGTAGTTTTCTTAGTGTCCATTAAGCCAACGATTTCTACTTCGTCACCAACTTTAACAATCCCTCTTTCAATACGGCCAGTCACAACAGTGCCGCGGCCTTCAATTGAGAAGATGTCCTCAATCGGCATTAAGTAAGGGTGATCAATATCACGAGTCGGCTCAGGAATATATTCATCTAAAGCCTTCATCAAATCCATTAAAGGAGCGGCGTCCGGACCTTCAGGATTCTCTAAAGCTTTTAAGGCTGACCCCCGAATTATCGGTGTAGTGTCGCCTGGGAATTCATACTTCTTAAGTAAATCACGAATTTCCTCTTCAACTAGGTCGATTAATTCTTTATCTTCGACCATATCGCATTTATTCAAGAAAACAATGATATAAGGGACGCCTACTTGACGAGCTAATAAGATGTGCTCTCTGGTTTGCGGCATTGGGCCATCAGTAGCGGAAACTACTAAAATTGCTCCATCCATCTGAGCGGCGCCAGTGATCATGTTCTTAACATAATCGGCGTGACCCGGACAATCAACGTGAGCATAGTGCCGTTTTTCTGATTCATATTCAACATGCGCGGTAGCAATCGTAATCCCGCGCTCTCTTTCTTCAGGAGCGGCATCAATTTCATTAACGCCCTTTTTAGACGCTTTCATCCCTTTAGCGGCGAAAACGGCTAACATTGCGGCGGTTAAAGTGGTTTTCCCGTGGTCAACGTGGCCGATAGTACCGACGTTAACATGGGGCTTATTACGTTCAAATTTATCTGCCATGTTTTTGTTGTACGGCCCCCGTTTACCACGGGGTTTTTTCCCTTTAGAGGAAACCAGCCGAACTTAATTAATTATTAATAAATTTAATAAATATTACTCTATTTCTTGAGCTTTATCTTTAACTTGGGCTGGAATAGACCAAGCCTTTTTAGGCTTATTTTCCTCTCCCAAGTAAGCCGAATTATCCCGATTCTTCCACATCGAGATTTCGCGATTTATTTTATCAGTTAAATCTTCTTCTGTCAAATTTTCTTTAGGGTAAGAATCTTTAGTTGATTCAGCAGAAAAATCAGCCCGAGAAGTAGAGGCTTCGCTACCTTCCTCAGCTAACAATCTCTGGCTCATTGTCTTATTTCCGGTTCTCAATTCAGCATAATTATCGAAATTCATCACCACATAAGAATCAGCTGGGTGACTGCCATCAAAAATAACCACCCGGTCACCGGTTGCTTTAATTAAATTTAAAATTTTCTTTAATGGTTCAGAAAACATATTTTTTATTTCCCTTTCTTCTCTTTAATTGACTCTAAAATATTTTTCGGGACTTCGGCGTAATGAGAAAATTCCATCACATAGTTAGCTCGACCCTGGCTCATGGAGCGCAGACTGGTAGAATAACCAAACATTTCGGCCAGCGGTACTTTGGCTTTAACCACTTTAATATTGGCCCGATCAGACATTTCCTCAATCTGACCTCGTTTACTACTTAAATCGCCAATAATATTCCCCATATATTCTTCCGGGGTAGTGACTTCCACTTTCATAATCGGCTCCAATAAAACCGCTCCGGCTTTCTGACAAGCTTCTCTAAAGGCAAAAATAGCGGCCATCTTAAAGGCAATTTCCGAAGAGTCAACTTCATGATAGGAACCATAGAACACCGCGGCTTTCACATCAACCATTGGATAACCGGCTACCGTACCAGATAGTAATGCCTCCCGAACACCTTTTTCAATGGCCGGAATATACTCTCGCGGAATGATTCCACCTTTAATTTCATCAGCAAATTCAAATCCCTTCCCTTGTTCTAATGGTTCAACCCGTAGTGAGCAATGGCCATATTGACCACGACCACCCGATTGTTTGACATATTTATGTTCTGCTTCCGCCACCTTAGTAATCGTTTCGCGATAAGAAACTTGGGGATTACCAACATTAGCTTCAACTCCGAACTCTCGCTTCATCCGATCGACAATGATTTCTAAATGTAATTCACCCATACCGGAAATTAAAACTTGATTCGTTTCCTCATCAGTTTCCACCCGGAAAGTTGGGTCTTCCTCGGCCAAACGCTGTAAGGCCACACCCATTTTTTCTTGATCAGCTTTAGTTTTTGGTTCTACCGCAATTTTAATAACTGGCTCGGGGAAAACAATCGATTCTAGCAACACTGGATTATTTTCATCGCAGAGGGTATTGCCAGTAGTGGTATTTTTTAAACCAATAACGGCAGCGATATCCCCAGCATAAATTTCTTTAATTTCTTCACGATGATTAGCATGCATCCGAACTAAACGGCCGATTCTTTCTTTATTACCAGTATTGGCATTAACAATATAAGAACCGGCGGCTAGAACGCCTTGATAAACGCGGACAAAACACAGCTTACCAACAAAAGGATCGGTGGCAATTTTAAAAGCTAAACCCACAAATGGTTTATTGTCATCAGCGGTAATTGGATATTTTTTTTCGGCATCACGCAAATCAGAGGCGTCAACCTCGGGCACATCCATCGGCGATGGTAAATAATCAACAACCGCATCTAAAACTAATTGGACGCCAATATTCTGTAAAGCGGTTCCGCATAAAACCGGATAGATAGAGTTAGAAATCACACCTTTACGAATAGCTATCTTTAATTCATCAATGGAGATCTCTTGACCACTTAAATATTTCTCCATGGTTTTTTCATCGCATTCCACCGCCTTTTCAATTAATTCACTATGATATTCTTCAACTTTCGCTTTTAAATCTTCGGGTATAGGAATCTCTTCCACATTCATTCCGTTGGTGCCAGTAAACTGATAAGCTTTCTTGGTCAATAAATCAACCACCCCTTTTAGGCTGCTTTCCGCACCGATTGGTAACTGAGTAGCGACTGCTTTCTGATTTAAACGCGTCCGAATTGAATTCAAGCTCATGTAAAAATCGGCACCCATTTTATCCATTTTATTAACAAAACAAAGACGCGGCACATTATATTTGTCCGCTTGGCGCCAGACTGTTTCTGACTGTGGTTCAACGCCAGCTTGACCATCAAAAACAGCGACGGCTCCATCAAGAACCCGGAGGGAACGTTCCACTTCGACAGTAAAATCAACGTGCCCCGGAGTATCAATAATATTAATTTTTTTATTTTTCCAAAAACAAGTCGTGGCCGCGGAGGTAATTGTAATTCCTCTTTCTTTTTCTTGCTCCATCCAATCCATTTCAGCGGCACCTTCATGCACTTCGCCGATTTTATGTTTTTTACCGGTATAAAACAAAACGCGCTCGGTAAAAGTTGTTTTACCGGCGTCAATGTGCGCCATGATACCGATGTTTCTAATGTTGTCTAGAGAATAGTCTCGGGCCATACTAAAAAATAATTATTAGATTTTAAAAATGTGAAAATTGTTTAGCGAGAAAAGTGCGCAAAAGCTTTATTAGCCTCAGCCATTTTATGAACTGCCTCTCTCTTTTTTACCGCTGTTCCCTCGCCATTGGAAGCATCAAGAATCTCGGTGGCTAATTTTTCGGCCATCGCACGACCTTTGCGATCATGTGCTGCATTGATTAACCAATTGCATGCTAAAAAATAACGTCTTTCGCCGCGGACTTGAAACGGAACCTGATAGTTAGCACCACCAACACGTTTACCACGAACCTCGACTAACGGGGAAACTTTTTTAATTGCCTTATTAAAAATATGGCGCGGATCCTGTTTGGTTTTATCCTTCAGAATCTCAAAGGCGCCATAAATAATTTTTTCGGCCGCACTTTTCTTGCCGCGTTCCATGATATAATTAATAAATTTGGCGATGTTTTTATCGTTATATTTAGCGTCGCCTTCAATTGATCTTTTAGGAGCTGGTTTTCCTCTCATAAATATAAAAATTAAGATAGATTAAGCTTTTTTCGGTCTTTTAGCGCCATAGCAACTGCGACCTTGGCGTCTCGCTTCCACTCCGGAAGCATCAAAAACACCTCGAACGACCTTATAGCGAACACCCGGTAAATCTTTAGTTTTTCCCCCTTTAACTAAAACAATGGAATGCTCTTGTAAATTATGTCCCATCCCTGGAATATAGGCGGTGACTTCCATCCCATTAGATAAACGGACACGAGCGATTTTCCGTAAAGCGGAGTTAGGTTTTTTAGGAGTAGTGGTAGTTACCTTCAAGCAGACCCCCTGTTTAAAAGGCGCCCCTTTGGCCGTATCCTTCTTTTTACGGTGAAGCGAATCTAGGCTGGTATGCAAAGCAAGGGCATTACGTCTCTTGCCGATTGACTTACGACCACTACGAACTAATTGATTGATAGTTGGCATAAATTAAAGTTTTCTAAGCAAAAATAATCCTGAGTATTCAGGATATATTTCTCACTAATTTTTGATACTAATCAATTTAACAAAATCCTTAACAGAAGTCAAGTTATGCCCCCACAATCAACTTAAACAGAAAATTAACCGCCGGCATGAGTAATCCTCCTGCTAACATTACAAATAAAATAATTAAAATAAAACCTGTTCTTTCACTGGACAAATACCTCTCTCTGATCACTGGTGGCAAGAATGTGGCCAAAATTTTTGAACCATCCAGAGGTGGAATTGGCACTAAGTTAAAAATCATTAAAATTAGATTAATAACCACAATAATGCCAATTAAGAGTTCAAGGGTCATGTTCAAAAACGGCGAGAATAGTCTTAAAATTAGGCCAAAAGCCACTGCTAATACCAAGTTAGCCAATGGTCCCGCCAAAGCCACCTTAGCATCACCATATTTTCTATCCCTTAAATTATAAGGATTATAGGGGACTGGTTTAGCCCAACCAAACACAAAAGGCATATTAGTCAAGATCATCACCAAAGGCATAAAAAAAGACCCAAACCATTCGAGATGGGCTAAAGGGTTAAAGGTTAAACGACCGGCATCCTTGGCCGTGTTATCGCCTAAACGATGCGCCATCCAACCATGCATGTATTCATGAGCAATGGCTGAGAATACTAAAACTATAACCTCAAAAACTTGAATCATACTAATAACTGTTACAATATTTCAATTATTCCTATTATAACATGACTTGATTAATTTTAAAAAGGTTGTTAGAATAAAACCATTAAAAATAAGCAAAAAATTAATATGGCAAAAAAATGTGACTTGTGTGGCCGGGGCGCAACTAAAGGAGCCAGCCGTTCTCACTCCAAAATCAAAACTCTTAAACGACAAGGGATTAATTTACAAAGCAAAGTAATTGATGGTCTTAAAGTTAAAGTTTGTACCTCTTGCTTGCGAACTATGGATAAACCCAAACGAATAAAAACAAAAAGGAAGCCAGCTTTAAAAACTAAAGTGAAAAAGGTGAGAAAAGCTACTAAAAAATAAAATTGACTAAAACAAAAATAGAAAAAGCCAGGGAGAAATCCCTGTCTTTTTTATTTACCTAATTTAGACTGGATTTGATGTCTAGAATGCCACCACATAACCAAAATAGCTAAAACTAAATAATAGACAGTTCCCCACTCCCAAGTGAACCCAGTTATTTTTAAAGCGGCGCCAGGTGGTTGGGCTAAAAATTTAGCTATTAGAAAAATAAACTTTAAAAGTAAATCGGCTGGCCAAAAAAGCCAGGGGCCGAGTAGAAATAAAACTGGAGTTGGTAACCAAACTGATATTAGTATCCCCAGGATTAACGCCGCTAAAAGCGGCGCAAAAGTCCATAAAACTAAAATATTGGCTACCGGGGCGATAATCGAGAACTGTTGAAAATTAATTAAGGCAATCGGTAGAATCACTAATTGAGAAACAAGCGTTAAATTAATAGTATCTAGTATTGTCTGGTAGAACTTTCTGATTTTTCGCCCGCGCACTAGGTTGGCGAGAAGACGGCGATAAAAAGTCTCTCCAATTGGATAAAAATAAATGATCCCCAACAGAGCCAGAAAAGAGAGTTGAAAACCAATATCATCCCGCAGAAGTCGGGGATTAAAAGCGAGCATAATTGCCCCGGAAAAAACTAGAGCGTTAAGGAGGGAAATATTCTTACGAAAGTGAGTGGTTAAAAAGACTAAACCACCCATAATAGCCGAGCGAACAGCTGAGGCTGATAAACCAGTGATCAAGGGGTATAGAATTAAAAATCCCAAAATTACTAAGAGAAGGCGACGTGGCTTTACCCCCAGAACCAAAAAAAAATTCATGATTAAGGCACTGAGAATAGTAATATGGGAACCTGAGATCGCAATCATATGACTTAAGCCAACGCGAGCAAAAATAGCTAAATCGTCTCGGGCAACAGTACGACGATACCCTAGCAGTAAAGCATTAGCCAGCCCGGCCTCAGGCTCAGGCAGACTAAGATTAAGAACCTCTCTCACGCGCCATTTGATTTTTAAAAGATAAAGGTAAATCTCTTGAGAAATTTTTAGCTTTCCACTAAGGTGATTAATTTTGGGATAATACATTACGGAATAAATGTCATACCGAGCTAAATATTTTTCATAATCAAAACCGACAATTAAAGGAGGTGATTCTAATTCCCCGCTAACCTCAATAAAATCTCCATAGTCATAAGTCGGATAAAGATTAGTGGTAATTAAAACCCGATCAGGAGCGCAAAGCGTAAGCCGTCGACTTTTATAATCCGTATCAGCTTCCTCACAAACTCGCCCTCGAATCTTTACTGATCGACCGTGGTAATAAGCTAGATTATCGGCCGTAATCTGGGGTTGAAAAGCATCAGAATGTCGACCGCGCCAAAAAATAAAAATAATAAAAATCAAATTAAACCCTAAAAAGAGTCGAGCTAATAAAGAGCGTGAGATCATAAAAAAAATATCGTTAAACTAATAACGATATTCTAACAAAAGCTAAATAAAGCTAAGATAAAGTTGTCCCCTCTATTTTTTTAACCACCGCAAATAGGCTTCCATGAAGGCTTCTAAGCTGCCGTCAAGAACCTTATCAACGTCTGAGGTCTCATAGTTAGTCCGATGATCTTTAATTAAACGATTGCCATAGAGGAAATAAGAACGAATCTGTTTCCCCCATTCTGCCTTTTGCACTTCTCCTTTTAACCTCCGCCCGGTGGCCTCTTTAGCGTCCAAAGCTAACTGATATAGTTTAGTTTTGAGGATCTTTAAAGCGTTTTCTTTATTCTGATGCTGGGATCGCTCACTCTGGCAGGTAATCGTAATTCCTGTGGGCAAATGAACTATTCGTACCGCGGAGTCAGTCGTGTTAACACTTTGCCCTCCCGGCCCAGAAGAACGATAAACATCAATGCGAAGATCTTCGTCTTTAATAACAATCGTGCCATCATCTTTAATCTCCGGAATAACTTCTACTAAAGTAAAGGAGGTGTGACGTAAACCATCAGCGTCAAACGGAGAATTTCGCAATAAACGATGGACACCATTCTCACTCTTTAAATAACCATACGCCCAAGCGCCTGAAATCCGTAAAACCACACTTTTGATCCCCGCCTCATTACCATAATTACGATCGAGGGTTTCTATCTTCCAATTTTGACGTTCGGCAAAACGTAAATACATTCGCTCTAACATCTGTGCCCAATCTTGAGCATCAACCCCACCAGTTCCCGCATGAATAGCGACCAAAGAATTATCATGATCATAGGGCTCAGAAAAGAGGGATAAGAACTCTAAATGGACAAATTTATTCTCTAATTCTGTATATTTATCTTCTAACTCAACGCCCAGCGCTTGGTCTGAGACGGTCTTGTTCTCTTGATCGACTAACGCGACGATCTCCTCGACATCTCTAATCTCCTGCTCTATTTCTCGCCAGGCCTTAACTTCACTGGCTAGTTCCTCGACTCTTTGACCAATTTTAACAGCGGCTTCGCGATCTTCCCAGAAATCCGGTTCAGCCATTTTAAGTCGAAGCGCCTTTTCTTCCCCAGTTTTACGCTCAATATCTAAAAGCGTTTTAGTCTTTAAAAAACGTTCTCGGAGTTCTTCAATTTTTTTCAATAAATTTTCCATATATTTAATATATACCAAAAAAACGCCCCAGTAAACAGGGCGTTTCTTATATATGAATATTTAACGTTTACTCCATTGCGGGCGTTTGCGCGCTTTACGCAAACCAGGTTTCTTTCTTTCGACCTGACGCGGATCACGAGTCAAGAAACCATTAACCTTAAGGGCTTCTTTAGCCGCCGGATCAAAAATTAAAATCGCCCGACTAATCCCTAAACGCACGGCTTCGATTTGGCCACTCTTTCCACCACCCCGAGTAATAATTGAAAAGTTAAAATCACGATTATGACCAGTAACCTTAAGTGGTTGAGTGATTAAATTTAAGCCTTCACCGGGAAAATATTGGCTTGCTCTTAAACCATTTATCATAATTATTCCCTTACCAGCCTCATAAAGACGAACTTGAGCGGCCGCTCTTTTCCGGCGACCAATAGCTTTAATATATTTACCAGAAAAATCAGCGGTTTCATTTTTCGCCCATTCCCGATCATCCTCTTCTGACAATTCAGTAATAGCGACTTCACTAATTTCTAAGTCTTTTTCTTTAACTGCTTTAACTTTTTTTTCTACCATATTATTTAATAATTAATCTTTTGAGCATATTGCCGCGCAATTTATTATCCGGCAACATTTCACGAACAGCGCGATATAAAATCTCGCCCGGGTTACTGATAAAAATCTCGGACATTTTCTTACTCTTCAGGCCGCCTAAGTAACCAGAGTAATGATGGTATTGTTTTTGATTTAATTTTTTGCCCGTAAACTTAAGCTGACTAATGTTAACCACTTGGACAATATCACCTAAATCTAAATGCGGCTGAAATTCTGGTTTATTTTTACCTCGTAATAAAATAGCAATTTGAGTCGCTAACCGACCAACAGTCTTTTCATTGGCATCAAGTTTATGAAGTTTTCTCTCAATATTTTTCATATAATTATACTAATTCAATTTGCACCATTTCCGCGCCATCGCCCTGTCGTTCCCCTAATTTAGTCGTGCGGGTATAACCTCCCGGACGACTCTTATAACGCACTCCCAGGACTTCGATAGCTTTCTTGACGGCATTCTTCTGTAATAAAACCTTAATTAGACCACGCCGAGCAGTTAGATCACCAGCCTTAGCCGAAGTAATCATTTTTTCTACTAACGGCCGAACGGCCGCAGCTTTAGCTCTAGTAGTCTTCACTTTCTCATATAACAAAATACTAGAGGCTAAATTACGTAACATTAATTCGCGTGGACCCTTCTTCCTGTCGAGAATTTTATTTTTATTTCTGTGACGCATATCTCAGTCAATTACAATGATTAATTATTTTTTAGCTTTCTTGACTTTCTCTTTCTTTTCTTTCTTTTCCACTTTCTCTTCCACGACTTCTTCCATTATGTCTTCACTAATAACTTCTCCCGGCACTTCATCAGAGGTAACTGAATTATTTTCAAAAGTGACATCATTACCAGTCCCACCATTTAAAAGAGAGGAGTATTGATCAACTAAGATTTTAACCGCCTCGTTAAAAGCTTGCTCGGAATTAATCGTCCCATCAGTCTTAACATCTAGAATTAATTTATCCCAGTTAGTCATTTTACCAACACGAGTATTCTCCACATTAATTCTCACTAAAATCACTGGGGAAAAGATGGAATCAATTTCAATATAACCAATTTCACGATTATCCTTCTTGGCGCCTTCGGTCATTTTATAACCACGACCTTCGCGAGCAGTGATTTCCATTTCTAAACTACCACTCTCATCAGTGATATGAGCCAACACTAAGTCCGGATTCTTGATTTCGACTTGAGAATTTTTTGTAATATCACCAGCCGTTACAGTCTTTTTGCCTTTTACTTTTAAATCGAGACGAACTTCTTCTTCAGTAAAGATCTTAAAGCGGAGTTGCTTGAGATTTAAAATTAGTTCTAAGACATCTTCTTTAACATGAGGTAGGGCCATGAATTCATGGCTAGCACCTTTAATTTTGGCGCCAATAACCGCCGCACCTGGTAAAGATGATAACAAAACTCGACGCAAGGAATTGCCTAGCGTCATTCCATAGCCCGGGAACAACGGTTCGACCGTAATAATTCCCTCGTTAGGATTGCTGCCCTGTTTAAAATCAATTTTTTTGGGGAGTGCAATGTTTTGCATAAAGATTATTCGACCGGCTGGAAAAATTCCGCCGGGAACGAATTATTTTATTTTGAGTAATACTCAATGATAATTTGAACGTTTAAATTCTGGGGTAAATCTCCGTCTTTCGGTTCATGAAGCACTTTGGCGCTTAAATCGCTGGCGTCAAAATTCAACCAACTGGGTCGATCAGCTTTTTTCAACTTTTCAGTGATATTTTTAAAATAGCGACTATTAACACTGGCCTTCTTAATCTTAATTACTTGACCAGCTTTAACACTGAAAGAAGGGATATCGGTTTTACGGCCGTTAACAGTAAAGTGGCCATGACTAACTAATTGACGAGCTTGGGAACGGGAAGAGGCTAAACCTAAACGATAAATAACATTGTCAAAACGCATTTCTAGCGCTCTTAAGAAGTTCTTTCCAGCATCACCGGTCTTTTTTGAGGCCTTTTCAAAAGTTAAACGGAATTGTTTTTCTAACAAACCATAGAATTTCTTAGCTTTTTGTTTTTCGGCGAGTTGCAAACCATAATCACTTAAACGTTTACGACCCTTAGGGCCATGAAAACCTGGGGCATAGTTACGTTTAACCATCGCACATTTGGGGGTAAAACAACGATCACCCTTTAAAAATAGTTTTTCGCCGGTACGACGGCACTGCTTGCATTTATTATCAATATTTCTTCCCATATTATTTGATTAGACGCGACGTGGTTTCTTCGGTCGGCAACCATTATGCGGTACCGGAGTCGTATCTTTTATTGAATTAACATTTAAACCATTAGCATTAAGAGCACGAATCGCCGCCTCGCGACCAGTACCAACACCAGAGACAAAGACGTTTACTTCTTCTAAACCATATTCTTCACGGGCTTTTTGAGTAGCAATTTTAGTGATAATCTGCGCTGCATAGGGAGTGGCTTTCTTAGCTCCTTTAAAACCAGCTAAACCGGCACTAGCCCAAGAAATAACATCACCATTTTGATCAGTTAAAGTGATCATAGTGTTGTTGTAGGTCGCCTGAATATAGGCACGACCAACTTTAACTACCCGAGCCGTCTTTTTCTTTTTCTTTTTGATTAACTTCTTCTTAGCTCGAGCCGCTTTATTTTTTTCTAGTTTCTGTTTAATTTCTTCGGGTAATTCTTCATTACTAGAATCAAAAGAGAAACCCTCGCTTTCCCGCTCTTCTTTTTCCTCTTTATCCGCCAATTTGGGCTCTGGGGTCTTTTGGGGTTCTAGCGCGGTCTCATTGACTATTTCTTTTTTTACTTCTTCAGACATATTTTAATCGTAATAATATTTGTTAAATACCTGACTTAGGTTTTTTGCAAACCAGCCTTAGATTTACCACTAACAGCCGTAACTCTTTTATTACCCCGAACCGTCCGACTATTATTCTTAGTGCTCTGTCCTCTTACTGGCAAGTGTTTGGCGTGACGCAAACCTCGATAGCAGCCAATTTCTCGCAAACGCTTGATATTACTTTGGACTTCACGACGCAAATCTCCTTCGACTGTATACTTCTTTTCAATAATTTCTCGCAGAATATTAACTTCTGTTTCCTTTAAATCCTTGACTCGCGTGTCTTTATTAACTTTAGCGTCAGCTAAAATTTTATTAGATCGAGCGCGGCCAATACCATGAATATAAGTTAAAGCAATTTCGACTCTCTTGTCATTGGGGATATTAACCCCAGCGATTCTTACTGCCATAATATTAAAAATTACCCTTGTCTTTGTTTATGTTTAGGGTTCTTGCAAATTACGTGGACCCGACCTTTGCGTCGCACTACTTTACAATCTTTACAAATTTTCTTAGCACTAGCTCGTACCTTCATATTAGAAAATCTAAACTATTAATAAAACTCAAATATTGTTGAACCATTTACATCCGATAAGTAATTCTCCCTTTAGTCAGATCATAAGGGCTAATTTGGAGTTTCACTTTGTCTCCGGGTAAAAGACGAATTTTATTCATCCGCATTTTCCCAGACAGGTGAGCTAAGATTTCATGGCCGTTCTCTAGAGCGACTCGAAAACTAGCCGCGGGCATTAGTTCCAGCACTTCGCCCTGCATTTCAATGAAATCTTTAGCATTTAAAGTAGCGGTTCCTTCATTTATATTGTCTTTTTCGTTTGACATTAACACAAAAAAATTTGATAAAGACGATCTTGGCTTTATCAAAATTCTTTAAAAATGATTTAAGTTATTTTTTACAATAATCTTAATAAATTATCAGATTTATGATAATAGAATCATTATAGAGATAAGATTCGAAGTTGTCAATAGTTTCTACTATTAGTTAACATGGCTAATATTAGCTGATCTTTCCAAAATAGCTTTAATCCGACGCACTCCCGAACTAGAAGCTTCTTCTTTCTGGATTTTAAAGTGTCCCAAAACCCCGGTGGCATTAACATGAGGACCGCCACAAATTTCTTGTGAAAAGGCATTTTGCAAATCAGTTTGATAACTGTCGCCCAAATGGCAAACCGTATAAACCTTTACTCGCTCGCCATATTTCGAGTCAAACACACCCATGGCTCCCCGTTTTTTGGCTTCTTCCAGTGTCAACTCCTCACAAATTACTTTAAAATCATTAGTGATAGCTTCATTAACTAGATTTTCCACCTGTTTAATTTGCTCCGCGGTCACCTTTTCGGGATGAGAAAAGTCTAATCGCAAACGCTCAGGAGTAATATTACTTCCCTTTTGGACGATGTGATCACCTAAAATCTTACGCAAGGCCGCCAGTAAAAGATGAGCGGCGGTATGAAGTTTAGTGGTTTCTTCACCCGCATCAACCAAACCACCTTTAAATTTGCCGGCGGCGGCTGTTCGGGAAAGATCTTGATGTTTTTTTAACTCCTCACCAAAACCGACGAGATCAATCTCAACTCCCTTTTCCCGAGCTAATTCTTCAGTCATCTCCATGGGGAAACCATAACTTTGATAAAGTTTAAAAGCTTCTTCACCACTAATACCGTCACCGGATAACCTATTAAATTCCAGTAAGCCTTTTTCCAGAGTACGATTAAATTTTTCCTCTTCTTGACTAAGATGTTCAAGAATAAAGGCCTGATTATTTACTAATTCTGTGTAAACATCACCATAATCATTAATGATTGTTTGGGCAACATTTTTAGTCCAGAGTTCTTGCGCAATCCCTAATTGTCGACCATAACGAATTGCCCGACGAATTAAACGACGCACCACATATCCCTGATCAGTATTAGAAGGAGTAATATTATGATTGTCACCAATAATAAAAGTGGCTGCTTTTAAGTGATCGGCAATAATCCGCATGGCTCGTGTTGTTTCTAAATCTCGACCATACTTTCGATCGCTTAATTGTTCAATCTGTTTAATAACCTTGATAAACAGATCCGTTTGATAATTATCCGCTAAACTATTAATAACTGCCAAAACTCTCTCGAAACCTAATCCCGTATCAACATTCTTCTGGGTTAAAGGAATAAATTTCCCCTGAATGTCTTTATGATATTGCATAAAGACATTATTCCAAATTTCCACCCAAGAAGCATCAGCGTCATTAAAATTAGAAGGAATTTGGTGAGAATCGCCAACCCAGTAAAAAATTTCCGTATCTGGACCACACGGTCCCGTTGTCCCCGCTGGCCCCCACCAATTATTCTTTTTTGGCAATCGGATAACCCGACTAAGCGGTAAATCATTCTTGGTAAATATGTCAGTCCAAAGTTGATAAGCCTCTTCATCAAAAGGAGCGTCTTGATCTCCGGCAAAAACTGAAATCGCCAGACGATTCGGATCTAAATTAAGCCACTGCGGTGAAGTTAAAAATTCCCAACTATAGGCGATTGATTCGGCTTTAAAATAATCGCCCAAAGACCAATTGCCTAACATTTCAAAAAAGGTATGATGAATAGGATCTCCAACTTCTTCAATATCGCCGGTACGAATACATTTCTGAGCATTAACTAAGCGACGACCGGCCGGATGCTTTTCGCCGATTAAATAAGGGACTAAAGGATGCATCCCGGCAGTGGTAAATAGAACTGTGGGATCATTTTCCGGAATTAAAGAAGCACTAGAGATCACGATGTGATTTTTAGTCTTAAAAAAATCAAAGTATTTTTGCCGGAGTTGGGCGGAAGTCATATTAATTAATTAAATTTAAATTATTATTTAAAATCACCGGTTTAATCGCTTCTAATTCATCTTTGTAAGAAACTTCGGGTAACGGATTTAATAAAAATATTTTTTTATCCAAGATATGAGCAAAACCAATTTCTAAAAAAACATTACCCCCAATATAATTCTTAACGCCATTCTTCTCGCCGTTAGCAACTAAAATAGCGTCAGCTCGTTCAATGGAATGATAATATCTTTTTATCAAATCCTCACCCGCTCGGACGCGAAAGATACCGTCACCTGATTCTTCTTTCTGTTGCAAAAAATCAGCTAAAGAAATTTCTCCGGCTATTATCTTCTGAGACATGAAGGGTATTTCCACCTCATGACCAAGCTTTTCTAGTCGATCTTTAACCTCTTTGACTAGCATCGTTAGATTAATACTGGCACAAACAACGATTTTCATATTTCTTTATATTATATTAACTTCCTCCTCTAAATCAATAGCGAAACGCTTTTTTACAGCTGCTTTAACCTTTTTAACAAGTAAAAAGACATGTTTGGCTTCCGCTTTTCCCTGATTAACAAGAATTAAAGCCTGCTTCTCATACATTCTTACCGGACCGATTTTCTTTCCCTTAAACCCGGCTTGTTCAATAAGCCAGCCAGCCGGTATTTTCATACTCTTACGACCGACAGGAAAACTTGGGATATCGGGATACTTTTTTACTAATTTATTAAAATGAATCCGGCTAATCTCGGCATTTTTGAAAAATGATCCCGCATTAGGTAAAATCCCGGGGTTAGGTAGTTTACGATTACGAATCTCAGCAATTATTCGAATAACTTCATTTAGCTGTGGGGATTTAATGCCTCGTTTTTCTAGTTCAGTTCGGATCGAACCATAATCTAACTTAAAGTTTAATTGCCGACTAAGCTTAACGGTTACTGAGTAAATAAAATAACGACCCTTCAAACGTTTCTTGAAGACGCTATCACGATAACCGAAGTGGCAGTCGGACAGAGAAAAGATCTTTTCATGACCGGTTTTTAAATCAATCGCTTTTAAATGATAAAAAACATCTTTTAACTCAACACCATAAGCGCCGATATTTTGTACCGGAGCAGCACCGACCGTGCCATAAATTAAAAATAAGTTTTCTAAACCATATAGATTATGATCAATCGTGAACTTAACAAACTTGGACCAAGGCTCTCCCGAGAAGGCGGTGACTAGGACACCATCCGGATTTTCTTGGGAGATTTCTGCTCCTTTAATTTCATTTTTAAGAACCATTCCTTTAACTGGTCCGGAGACTAAAACATTTGAACCACCACCGAGAATAAATAAGGGGTATTTGTTTTTCTTCGACCACTGGATCGCCTCTAAAACGTCTGCCCGGTTTTTAACAATAGCAAAAAAATCAGCCGCCGCGCCAATTTTTAAAGTCGTATAAGGGGCTAGAACCACGTTTTTTTGGATCTTCAACATGTTTTAATTATAGTAAAAAGAGAGGAAAAAGTCTAAGTTAATCAATTTCACCCATGGCTTGTAACTTAAGTAGCTCGGCATATAAGCCGCCGTTAATCTTGGCTAATTCCTGATGACTGCCAATCTCGGCCACATGACCTCCTTCTAAAACAACAATCTTATCAGCTCGTTTAATAGTACTTAAACGATGAGCAATCACAATCATCGTTCGATCACGACTAATTCTCTGCATAGCCTCTTGAATTAAGCGCTCACTCTGACTGTCTAGATTGGAGGTCGCCTCATCAAAAATCAAAATGCGCGGGTTGGCTAAAATGGCTCGAGCAATCCCGACCCGTTGTCGTTGCCCGCCTGACAATTTGATCCCACGTTCTCCGACCTTAGTGTCATAGCCATTCTCTAGCTTTCTAATAAATTCATCGGCATTGGCGATTCGAGCTGCCGTTTTAACTTCAGCCAGGCTAGCTCCGGGTCGAGCATAGGCAATATTTTCCGCCGCGGTTAAATCAAAAATTTCCACTTCTTGAGGGACGATCGCTAAAAACTTTCGAAAAGATGAAACATCATAATCGCGCAAATCTCGCCCATCCAATAAAACCTGACCTTTCTGAGGATCGTAATGACGATAAACTAAACGGGCGACTGTTGTTTTTCCTCCGCCCGAAGGACCAACTAGAGCAGTAAGTTGTCCGGCTTCGATTTTAAAATTAAGATCCCGAACCGCCGGTCGTTTATTTTTAGCATAATAAAAGGCGGTATCCTTAAATTCAACTTCCCCCCGAAGATCTTTAGGCTTATAGCTATTGGGTTTACTAACAATTTCTATAGGGGCATTAAATAAAACAATTAAACGATTAACTCCCTCCCGCCCTTCTTCCATGCGATCATAAAAACGAGATAGGCGATATAGTGAAGCATAAGCCTTTTCACTTAAAGTAAAAGCGAAAATCAAAGTGCCAACACTTAAATTACCTTTAAAAACTAAATAAACACCGAGAAATAAAACAGCCGCTCGACCTACATCAACAATTAGATTTCGCCCTAAACTGGTTTTCATCATCCAACCCCATTGTTTATCTTCATTATCGCGAATATGAGCTTTAATGCGATCAAATTCCTTAATTTCTCTTTTTTCCTGGACAAAAGATTGGACGGCATTAATATTAATAATCGACTGAGCCATTTTACCCGAAGCGACTTCATAATCATGATAAATTTCTTTACGAACCTGATACATCCGTTTATTAGCCCAGATCGTTACCGTGATAAACAAGGGGGCAAAAAATAAAAACGACAAACCGATCCGCCAGTCCGCCCAAAATAAAGCACCGAGAGTAAACACAAATTGAATTAAAGTCGGTAGAACCTCCCAAAAAATATTATTCAAAAATTCTGAAATTTTATCGACCCCGCGTTCAATTTTAATAATCTTACTCCCCGTATTCTCCCTTTCATGATAGCCCAGACTTAAAGACACTAATTTTTCCTGCGCCTTAATGCCAAGAAAGTACTCTACTTTAACTAGTAATTTTAAAATCCGACGATCACCTAAATATTGTAAAAAGGAACGGAATTCATCGGTTAATAAATAGAGGACAATGAGTTTTAATAGAAAAATTAAACTGTCTTTGGAGAAATTAGTTAGACCATCAATAACCAATTTTAAAATATAAGGTTTAAATAAATCGAAAACGGCCGTCACAATTATAATCACGACGATGGTTGAAAATAATTTTTTGAATTGTTTTAACAGCCGCCAGAGTTCAACCCAAAATTTCTGCCAGGGGATGGTCTCCTTAGGCGGCTCGGAATCGATGCCTTTCATAAAGGAAAAATAAAAAAAACTATTAAATAAAATAAGGCGTGATTTTCAGACCCTCTTTACTAGAATACGGAAAAGTCGCCTTAATGTTACACTTATTTTAGCAAATATTGGCCAACCCGAAAGACGTCACCAGCGCCCAAAAGCAATAATAAGTCTTTTGGTTGTAAAGATTTTTTCAAATATTTAACTACTTCAGCGATAGTCTTAATATGCTTAACTTTTTGTCTAATCCCTTTAATTTGATTATATTTCTTGATCGCCTTAACTAACTGAGCGCTAGAAACGCCGCCTTGCTTCTCTCGGGCTGAGCCATAAATATCGAGAATAATTAGCTCCTCGGGGCCACTAAAACTATGAACAAAATCTTTAAATAATGCTTTAGTCCTAGTAAAAGTATGAGGGTGAAAAACTACTCTCATCCTCTGACTAGGGTAATGGATATTTAAACCTCGTAAAGTGGCCACTATTTCTGTGGGATGATGAGCATAATCATCAATTATTAAAGCTTGATGATAATGCCCTAATACCTGAGCCCGTCTCTCGGCTCCGTGAAAGCCGGCTAAGTGATGCCGGATGTCTAACCAACTGACTTTTAACTCCCGAGCGGCGGCAACAACTGCTAAAGCGTTCAAAATGTTATGTTCCCCCCAAAGTTTAATTTTGAATTGACCAATCTCTTTATTTTTATAAGCGACGGAAAAAACTTGATAGCCTGATACCGTTTTAAGGTTATAGGCCTGGTAAACGGGCGCTAAAGATGATTGACCAAATATTTTAAAGCCATAATCAATCACCCGTCCGTGACAATACTTTTTAATTTGACGACAAATTGGGTCATGGTTATTCATTACCAAAAATCCGGCCGGAGGAATTTTTTTTATAAAATCAATAAAAACTTGGGTATAACTGAATTTAGTTTTAAAAAAATCAGGATGATCGTAATCAATATTATTTAAAACCACTCCTTGTGGTTTAAAATACTGAAATTTATTTTGATATTCATCTACTTCGGCAATGAAATAACGGGAAGAACCTTTCAGACTGCTACCCTTAAACTGCGGCACCCGAGAACCAACTAGCACGTTCGGACTTTTACCAGCTCGCCATAAAACATACCCGAGCCAAGCCGAAACAGTTGTCTTGCCATGGCTACCGCAAACCGCTACGCCTTGATACTGATTAAATAATTCGCCCAGAGCGACCGCGAAAGTAATGACTCTAATTTTGGCAAAACGTTCTGGATGCTTCTTAATAAAAGCTAATTCCGAGTTATTAGTCGGCGTACCGGCGGAAGAATAGATGATTAGATTAGTAGCAGAAGGAATATTTTGGGGCGAAAAAGGAGAAAATACTTTAATCTTCTCATGACGTAGTACCCGGTCAGTCATAAACTCATCCGAATTATCTGAACCACACACTTGATGGCCCTGTTTAACTAAAAACTGGGCTAACATAGTCATACCTACGCCTTTAATCCCAATTAAATATATTTTCTTTGCTCTGATCATTTTATTTTATTTCTAAAATTTCCCAAATAATTCCGGCTAAACGCTCGGCGGCACCTCGTTTAATAACGTGACTAATGCGATTCGCTAACATAGTTCGCTCGCTGGGACTATTAAGAACTCTTTTAATAGTCGCCACAAGAACATCGGAAGTAACTTTCTTTTGATCTAAAACAATAGCTGCTCCGATGCGAGCAAATACCGCCGCATTATCTTCTTGATGAGAATTAGGGATCGGAATAATAATGGCCGGTTTGTTTAGTAAAGACAACTCTGTCAAAACCCCTAAACCAGCTCGAGAAATAACCAAGGTCGCGGTACTGATTAATTTTAGAATCTCCTCATGAGGAAGAGATTCAAAAATCTGGTAATAGCTCAAGTTGGCTTCTCTCTCTTGAGCTAAACTCTTCCCCGCACCACTTAAATGAATAATTTGATAATCGCTTAAAGCGAAACGAGCTGACCATAATAAATTATTTAAAGCTTGAGCTCCCAGACTCCCGCCAATTAATAAAATTATGGGACGACGCTCATCCAGCTGATATTTTTCCAGGACAAAACGACGAGTAGCTTCGGGGCTATCGAGTTCAACCATTATTAAAGGATTACCAACCCAAACAGCTCGTAAACCATAATCAATCAATGATTTTTCAAAGTTAACCGTAATGACTCGAGCCCAAGGCGCCATTAATTTATTAGCCAAGCCGGGTCGCGCATCTTGTTGATGAATAACAACGGGAATCTTCTTAAACGCGGCGGCCCAAACTAAGGGAACACTCACAAAACTGCCAGCGCTAATAATTAAATCTGGTTTTTCTTGTTTTAATAAGCCAAAGGACTTAAAAAAAGCGATTATGATTATAAAAATATCACCAAAGTTTTTCCAGGATAAGTAACGACGCCACTTTCCGGCAATGAAAGGAATAAAGCGCAAGTCTCCAATCTTAGACGCAAAATGACCAACTATTTTTTTTTCCGGACCATTTTTACTGCCGACAAAAACTAGTTCCACAGTTTCTCTATCTTTTAATAGTTCCTGCGCCACTGCTAAAAGCGGGGTTACTGACCCGCCTGTACCACCGCCACTTAAAATAATTTTTTTTCTTTTTTCCATATTCTAGTGTCGAACACTTTTCGTTTGTGTACTGATATTAGTTAGAATACCCATCGCTAAAAGCGATGATAAAATAGCGGAGCCACCGGCGGAAACAAAGGGTAGCGGTACGCCGGTCATAGGGATTAAGTTAATCATTCCACCAATATTCAAAAATGTTTGAATAGTGAGCCAAACGACAATTCCAATTGCTAAAGTGCTACCATAAATATCGGGTGCGCCGCGGGCAATTAGTAAACCCCGATAGAATAAAAATAAATATAATAAAATTAGCAATGTACTGAAAACAAAACCTGTCTCTTCGGCAATAATGGGAAAAATAGAATCCCCCCAAACTTCAGGCAGATACATAAATTTTTGTCGGCTTTCCCCTAGCCCTCTACCCCCGAAACCACCGGAACCAACCGCAATTAGTGATTGATTAATTTGATAGCATTTATCTTGAGCACTATAACTCGGATCTTTTAGACATCTAAATCGGTCAGATTGATAAGATGATTTCATACTCAACATGACAAATAAAAGTAAGCCGGCTAAAAGAACCGCCAGAATAATATGAGTAACCTTGCCACCACCGGAAAAAAAGACCACTAGCGAGGTAAAGACAATAATGAATAGAGTACCCAAATCGGGTTGGGCGAGCATTAAGATGCTAATTATTCCTAAGATAATTAAAAAAGGGACAATCCCACCCATAAAACTACTAAGTTCACCTTTTTTAGCTTCGAGCCAAGTCGCTAAATAAATCAAAAATGATATTTTTACCAATTCAGCCGGCTGGAATGAAAACCCAAAGACATTAATCCAACTTCGCGCTGTCCCATACTCAGCGCGCAATCCGGGAATAAAAACTAAAACTAACAAAACCAGAGAAAAAAATAGAAAAAAAGAGGCAAACTTTCTCCACCAATGATAATTTATCTTAGCGGCTAAAAAGAAGAACACCCCACCGACCACCATACTAATTAATTGGCGAAGAAAATAATGATAGGTGTTGCCATAACGGGCATAAGAGACGACGGAAGAAGCACTAAATAACATCACTAGACCAAATACCAACAAAACGGCCAAAGCGGCTAACATACTTTTATCCGGCTCATGACCGTTTTGACTAGAAAAAAATATTCTTTTTAGACGACGTACTAAAGACATGACAATAATAAGTTAAAACTTTTTATCTAATAAAAAAACCATTAAACCAATAGCGGTGCCCATAGCAGCCACCACCCAAAAACGCATTACCACTTTAGCTTCTGGCCAGCCAATCGCTTGAAAATGATGATGAATGGGAGTAGAAATAAAAATTTTCTTTTTTCTTATTCGCTTCGACAACGTTTGGATAATAACCGAGAGTGATTCAACTAAAAATATTAAACCAACAAAAATCAGTAATAGTGAACTGTTGGTGAGCATAGCGATCACTCCCAAGGTGATCCCCAAACTCATTGAACCCGTATCGCCCATATAAAATCGGGCGGGGGGGATATTAAACCAAAGAAAAGCCAGTAAAGATCCAATAATTACTCCACAAAAAGTAGCTAATTCATAACGACCCAAAGAGAAAGCAATAATACCATAAGCGATAAAAGCAATTAAGAGTGTTCCGCCCGCTAAACCATCTAAACCATCAGTTTCATTAACCGAGAAAGATGTCGCCACGATAATAAAAATGAAAATCGGGATATACCAAGCACCAATTTCAAAATTACCTAAAAAAGGAACATGGAACACTGTCCAATCTAATTTAAAATAAAACCAGAGTGCCCCCACAATAGCAATTAAAGCATAAATTAATAAACGGTGTCGTAATTTTAATCCGCCCCCGCCTAAAACTCCCTTTTCCCTCACATCCAGCCAATCATCAAATAAACCAATCAAAGCTGTAGTGATTAATACGCCCAGAGGCAATAATGTCTCCGAACGCGACAAGAAATTAAGGTGATTGAAAATATCACCAGGGAGAATATCACTCAACACCGAAAAAAATAAAATAAAAATAAGAACCGTACCCCAAATTAAGACACCACCCATGGTTGGTGTGCCCTCCTTATGAGCATGCAACTCGCTAAACACCGGCGTTAAGCCATTGTTCCGTATTTTCTTACCTAATTTATACTTATACAAGAAATGGGTTAAAAGCGGTGTTACTAAAATAGCAAAAATAAATGCCAGGGTGGAGAAAAATAAAATTTTGATAATATAAAATTCAGTCATAAAACAAAATTAACGAAAATTTATCAAATAAATAGAAAGGAGTGCCAAACTAAGAAATAATCCGAATACCGCAGCTCCCAGTAATAATAAATTGGTAGCGAGTTGACCCTGAGAACGGCGTCCAATGATAACGGCTAAAATAAAATTTAATAACAATATTCCCAAACCAACTAGAGGATAAATAAAGATTTTTGTTGGCGATCCGACCAGATCGATTCCAAAATCGACGTTATAATGCAAAACCAAAAAGTCACCCGTGAGACTACGACGGATGAGCAGAGCCTGCGACCAGGCTAATAACTGAAAAAAGGCGATGACAATAAGAAGCCAGCGACTAGTCGGTATTCGCCAAACTAAAACCACTGCTTGACCGACTTTTTGACAGAAATGATAAAAACGGGCGTAAAAATTGGAGTAGGCCATAATAAAAAACTTCATTTAATTGACTTATTCCTAGTTTATCACATTTTAAAATAATACAAAACATGATATAATATAACCGTCTCTTAACTAATATATGAGTAAAAAAATCCTTTCTCATCTTTTTAATTACGCGATCCAAAACGGAGCGCGCGATTTAGTGATTCTCAACCGTAAAGATCAAATTTCTCTGGCTTGCCATTTACTAGATGGCGGACAAAAAAACTTCAGCTTACCACAAAAACTAGAGCAAGATTTACTAATAAGTTTACGACATTTAGCAGCAGTGGCACCAGGAGAACTAACAACTAGAAAATACTGTAAAATCTATGATCGAGAACATCAGTTGGTTTTTTATCTTACCATCACTTCCGATCGGGAAGGAGAAAAAATAGTTATCAATATTAACGAACAACCGGTCAAACATTGGCGTTTAAACCAATTAGGGTTACAGGCGGCGGATTTAAAAGTCGTCCGCGCTACTTTAAGAAAACGCTCCGGTCTGATCATTGTCAGTTCACCTAACGGCCAAGGCAAAAGCGCTACTCTACGAGCTCTCTTAGAAGAGATCAACCGTCCCGATCTTAATATCTATGTGTTAGAAAAGAATCCTCTCTTTCCTCTACCGGGAGTTAACTATCTCTTACCAACACCGACTAACTGGGAAAAAGTAATGCAACATGATTCGGAAGTTATTGTTATTGATGATCTTGATGATAAACAACAACTTGAAAATGCCTTACGCGCCGCTACTAGCGGTCGACTGGTATTAGGAGCCATGACCGCTCACAGCTCTTGGGAAGTTTTAGGTCACATACTCCAAGTCAGTTTACCCTGGAAATTAAAACTGGAGAGCTTGAAGATGATTATTAATCAAGAATTACGTGATTTAAAACCGCTCACGCGGCAAAAAAATAATAAAAATTTAAAACGTCGTCAGCAAATTGGTCTCTTCGAAATTTTCACGGGCAACGAGGTGATTAAAGAATTTATTCTCAAAGCTAAGGAAGAAATAGCGACGCAGACAAAAAAATTACCAGATCGGGCAAAAAAATTCTGGATTGAATTAGCCACTCTTGCTCACAGTCAGGGTTTTAAACCCTTAACGATTGACCGCCAAAGAAAAATAAAAGATGGTTTGATTAAAAAAATTGAGTAAATTATGCCTAAGATTTTTTGTGTTATTCCCGCTTGGAACGAGGCGGCTCATATTAGTCTAGTGGTAACTGAGGTCAAACCATTTGTTTCTGAGATTATAGTGGTGGATGATTGTTCTCAAGACCAAACCGCTGAATTAGCTAAAACCGCGGGAGCAATTGTCCTCCGACATCCAATTAACCGCGGCCAAGGAGCCGCACTTCAAACTGGCAACGACTATGCCCTAGAACACGGAGCGGAGATTATTGTTCATTTCGATGCTGACAACCAGTTCCTGGCTTCAGAGATAAAGGAAATAATCACCCCGCTAATCGCCGACCAAGCCGACATTGTTTTTGGTTCCCGTTTTTTAGGAAAAAAGGCAAACTTCCCTTTTGTAAAAAAATATTTTATTATGCCCTTAGCGCGAATGTTTGTCCGATTATTCTTAGGTATAAAATTAAGTGATCCCCAAAATGGTTTTCGGGCATTAAATAGAAAAGCGGCTGAAATTATTCGCATTAGTAACCGGGAAATGGCTCATGCTAGTGAAATTCAAGCGCGCGCTTTTAAAGCTAAATTACGAGTAGCCGAGGTACCGGTAACCGTAATTTATCACGATTTTGGCCAGAAACTAACCGGTGGCTTCAAAGTGATTAGCGATTTATTAATTAATAAAATAATCAAGTAGTTATGCTCCAACAAGTAATTGCGCTTCTAATTATTGTTTTTTTCATTTTTCGTTTAATAATTCAGAGGAGAACGCAGCAAATTAATAAAAAAGAATTTGGCCTTTGGTTAACTTTTTGGTTAATTGCGCTCCTGGCAATTATTAGCATCAAACAAATCGATCAGCTCGTGGCGAGACTCGGTTTTTCGGGTAATGGAATTAACTTCTTAATTTATCTCGCCGTCCTAGCTCTGCTGTATTTAGTTTTTCGCTTGCGTTTAACACTCGCAAAACTCGATCGCCAAGTGACTGATTTGACTCGCGAAGTAACCCTGCGTCTTAAAAAATAATATGCGTATTGCTCAAATTGTTTGTACCTATCCGCCTTATGCTGGTGGCATGGGAAATAGTGCCTACCAGATTAACCGGCTCTTGGGATCTAAACATGAAGTAATGAATTTTACTCCGCAAACTTTAAAACCGTGGCTCAAATATGGCCACGGCGCTTTTTTACCGCAATTATTTTTTAAACTAAAAAAGTTTGATTATATTTATCTCCATTATCCCTTTTTTGGGACCACGGGGGTGGTGTGGTTGTTTAAACTATTTTTCCAGCACCCGAAGCTAATTATTCACTATCTCATGGATGTTAAGAAC
>Ga0074195_1001856_pt1 | contig 26774 bp, 27 predicted proteins | sample EPASupsiteHSE623_FD_64525 | JGI IMG/M metagenome (GOLD analysis project Ga0074195, IMG submission 64525) | Bioremediated contaminated groundwater from EPA Superfund site, New Mexico - Sample HSE6-23 | ecosystem: Environmental > Aquatic > Deep subsurface > Groundwater > Contaminated ... | reverse complement strand
TGCATAGGCCCGGAGCCCACCGAAAACCATATATGTATTGGCGTCCTTTCTATCATTGCGTATGTTGTTTCCGTGTCGGGGCCTTTGGGGGCCTCGACGCTTCTGTTTTCTTTTCATTTCTCTTCAACTCCTGCTCAAGTCCCACCTCTGGATGGGCTCAAGCGTCAGTCTGTCCATAATTAGCATCATCTCGTGGGGCACATCGACGACGGCAAACCAGCTCAGTGGTTTGTCTCCGTTGTATGGGAACCGCACAGACAGCAGTGGGCCTCGGTTCCTGACGAGCACTACCTCCGTCTCGTCGCCTGTTTGCGGTCCGAACTCTCCGTAGAGTTGGTGGCGGAAGAACTGCTCTTTCTCTGGGTGGTCCTGGAACGTTAGCCAGTCTGCGAGGAGCACCTCGATAATCCGCCGTCTTATGCGCTTCGGTACTTGGCACAGGGTAGGCAGTCGCCCTTCCGTGCGAAAGTTTGTTATAATATCGATCTCGTTACTCATTTTTAACACCGTTTGGCTTTGGGCTCAGGCCTGGCAGCCTGGGCCTTTTCATCATCACTTTCTTTGCTGCCTCCGGGCTTTTTGCAGGCCGTCGTGGATCAGCTGTCGTAACAAAGTTCCACGCCGTACTCCTTTCTCTTCTCGTAACTCTTCGAACAAATCGAAGTCTACCTGGGGTAGCCTAGTTACAACTGGTTCGGATAGCATATAAGCTAGAATGTTTACAAAGTATTTATCTTTTCCCCTAATTGATACCTTCTCCTTAGTCAGAATAAGTATTCTGACTCCTTTTCACTTCCATATTGGTGCAATAAGTGAAATATTATTACTATCAACAACTATCGCTGCTAATGAAAAAAGTAGAAGATCACTGTCCCAGTCGCAGACACCTCTCATACCAACGCCTCGCGGTCTCATCGTTGACGTGCGCGTACTTGACTGTCGTCGTGATGCTCTTGTGCCGCAAAACCTTCTGGACTATCCTGATATCACATCCATTTGCGATCATCAGGGATGCTGGCGTGTGCCGCCCAAAGACATGAAGCCCCCCAGCTCGCTCGACTCCAGATCGGCGCTTGATCTTCATGAACATTGCTGAAAGCATTTTTCTGTCCCATCGCCGCCCGCTATCGGTATAAAACAGTGGCCGTCGATTATCTACAATTAGTGGCGGCCTTCGCTCCAAGTACTCCCTCAGCACCCTGGCACACTCCTCCTGAATGAATACTACACCGTCTCGTCCTCCTTTGCCTTCCCTGACGCGGACCGACATTTCCTTCAGGACCAGGTCTCTGTCGTCGAGATCGCACAGCTCCGAGGCCCGCAGGCAACCGTAAAAAATCGTGTGCAGCATCGCCAGGTGCTTCAGGTTGTGGCAAGCTCCAAATATCCTCTGGACCTCATCTTCTCTGAAATAATCAGGGATGTGTCCGTTTGCTTTCAGGAACGGTATCTCTATCGGCTCGCCCAACATCCCATAGAACTGCCTGAGGGCGAAGCCGGTGTTGTTCAAGGTTGATCGGCTCAGATGCCTATCCAGCAACTCGTTTCTGTACTCTTCGACTTTGCTGATGGGCGGTCTATCGCTGCCACAGCACTTCAGGTAGCGCCGAAGACACGCTGAATAACCTTCTATTGTAGATTCCCTGATCCCTCTCCCCGCAAGGTAGCGCTCAAAACTCGAAAGCGTCTTATTTATGGAGTCTCCACTGTCCCTACTAATGCTCCAATCGGTCCTCTGCATGGCCGTTCTTCCTCCCATGCTGCAAAGGGCCAGCCCCATCTCCTTGACCTCATCAGCACTCAGCCAGATGACCGCCGCATTGCCTTTGCCCCGGCCTGGGCCGGGGCATATGACTTAAGATCCCGTCTCGCAGGAGTTCGCGGGTTCGAATCCCGTACCCCGCATACGTCGTACTGAGTTTGGATATCCAAATCCTTTAATTTCTCCTATTTGCGACGATACTTAGCGTTCCCTTTGGCCCATATTGATATAAGTTGCCAGGCATTATGCGTTGCCTCGCAGTATTTACTGATACTTTTCCAGTACCCCTGCCAGATCCTCTATCTTTACAGGCTTAGAAATGTAATCATCCATTCCTGCTTCGATGAACTTCTCACGATCGCCTTCCAGACCATAGGCCGTGACGGCAATGATCTTCGGACCGCTATCTGGCCAGCTCTGACGGATGATACGTGTGGCTTCCAGGCCATCCATTTCGGGCATCTTGATATCCATGAGAATGATATCGTAATGCTGGCGCTCCATTGCATGGAGTACCTCTAATCCGTTGGCTACAACATCAGCCTCATACCCCAGCTTATGAAGCATCTGCAGGGCTACCTTCTGGCTAGATTCATTATCCTCGGCCAGTAGTATTCTCAGAGGGCTATTCCGTACGGATCTATCAATACTAGATGCCTTTACCGGCCTCTTATCTGGTTGCATGGATAATATCTCCGTCAAAAAGTGGCAGGGTCTTGTTGTATTCTCGTATTTCCTCTTCTCTGCCAAGGCTGTTCATGTCCTGCAAATCCATATCCAGGATAGCGATATCGAAGTCATCGCCTCGCCGGATAGACTTGAGAGCCTCCTCGTCCGATGTGGCAGCCATTGGGATCATGCCCCAGTCGTAAACCCGTTTGCTGAGGATTCGACGGTTGATCTTATTATCCTCGATTATTCATCAGCCCAACGAGCTTCCTGGATATGGCCAGCCCAGGCCCGTTCCACCATATAGGCGAGTGATAGAGGACTCCACCTGGCTGAAAGGCTGGAACAGCAAGTTGATGTGGTCGTGTGAAATGCCTATACCTCCGTACCTGGAACGTTTTTATCGATCGTATAAGCCAGGTTTAAGCCCTTCTCAGCTGCATCCTATCGCTTTCCATCTTGGAGAAGTCCAGGATATCGTTGATGATTGCTGGAAATGCACCGCTGCTGGATCACTTCCGGAATTATCCATAAGATACGTTATCATATTTATATCTCTGTGGTGAACTAGAGCTTGTGCTAAACCACTAAAGCACAAAAGATCTAACGTTATTCCAGTTTTGGATAAGCTTTAATTCTTATTTTTAAGAAGTAATATGCCATTATGGTATTGCATTTGGATAGAAAGCAGGCCAGAGGCAATCCCTTTGCCCAATAAAATACTATAAAATGTACTCAAGATCGAAGTACTGATATCCATGCTCAAGCCTGAGGTTCAAAATATAAAATATCGAAAAAATAATTCGGTCAGCAATGCTGCATCCCCAAATGCAGACATTGCAACCTTACCTAGCCAGCAGAAGGCCTGGATGATGCCTGTTATGCCTATGATCCTCTGCCCCCACTATTATCAGTGTGGGTTACGGGGCTGCTTGTGCCGCGGCTTGAGGTATCGCTCACTACCGGACTAGATGTAAGCCCGTTTCCGTAGAATGCCATCAAAGCACCATTCGTGATACCTAAACCTGCCGACGTTTTTCCGTTGCTGCTTGCACCTATAACTCTATCGCTACTTGTGCCTGTAGTTCTATCAGACCTATCTCTTGTATCCTGGTATGGATATAGTGGGTTGGGTGTATGTGTGGCAGGAGGGCAATCGGGACAGGGCTGCCCAGGTACTCCAGGTTTTTCTGGCACTTCTGGCTTCTCTGGTACCTCTGGCTTCTCTGGTACCTCTGGCTTCTCTGGTACCTCTGGCTTCTCTGGTACCTCTGGCTTCTCTGGTACCTCTGGCTTCTCTGGTACCTCTGGCTTCACAGGCGGCTTCACAGGCGGCTGTTCAGGCACAACAGGTGGTTGCTCGGGCACGATAGGTGGCTGTTCAGGTACGATAGGTGGCTTCTCTGGTACTTCAGGGACAATCGGCGGCACTGGCGGGGACTCTGGGATGGGCACAACCGGTGGGAACTCGGGAACAGGCACTACCTCCGGGTACACAGGCGCTGCGTATGGACAAACCTTTGGGCAGACCGATATCGTAGGCGGGCAGACCTTCTTCCGGCAGGTTGTCACTGGTGGACAGACCTTCTGAGTGGTCGTCACAGGAGGGCAAACCTTCTTCTGACAGGTCGTTACTGGTGGGCACTGTATCTCTTGGGCAGATGTGATTTCCAGGCGATCCAGGATATATCTCTCTTCGGCACTTGAGATTCCCTGGTAATCTGAGACTTCCTGGTAATCCGAGCAGTGTCTTTCCTCTGCACATGTCACGTACTGACAGCCTCTTTCAGGAACTTGTGAATAGCCGTTGTATTGTGAATCGTAATATCCAGGCGCATACACCGCCACAGCTCCAGAGGTCAGTAACCCCAGCAATAGCACTATTAATGCTGTAGTTATTCTTATCCTCATATGCTTCACCTTTTTTAATGTTTATGACAGAATATTATGTGTCGAAACATTAAAATCATAATAGAATTATAATTACTGATCTAATATAACGATTATAATACAGATTGCCCTAAAATTACGCCAAAGAACATACCGCACACAGGTATTTCCTTCAATGGCGGCAGATTATTCCTTAGCAACTAATGCGGTTGCCTTAAATGCGTCCAGATATTTCTTGTAGAAAGAGTTATAAAGGATTTGGCCTGGGCCATATGGAGCCCAAATCTAAGGGATTCAAGCGTCACGCATATCATTTTCTTCAAAATATTTTTAACCCTTACTTAATATTCGCGCCGATTGGTCCAGGAGATTCTCCCATAAGAACATAAGTATTAGAAAAATAAGACAGATAATGGCAGTTCGTAGGAGGGAAAGGAATAGATTTTGCAGAAAAGCCACTCAGCATTCTCCTTGTAGAGGATAACCCAATCAACCAGAAGGTAGCCCTGTTGATGCTGAAGAAGCTTGGATATCGAGCAGATGTGGCATCAAACGGCCTTGAGGCTCTGCAGGCCCTGAAGTATCAAAACTACGACGTGGTCCTAATGGACATTCAGATGCCCGAGATGGACGGAATAGAGGCTACCAAGAGGATAAGGGAGCGCGGGCTAAACAGAAGCATCATAATAATAGCCATAACTGCCCACGCCCTTGAATTCACACGCGAGGACTGTCTAAAAGCCGGCATGGATTGCTACATGACCAAGCCCATAAAGACAGAAGACCTGAGGACGGCACTGGATATGGTTAAAGATAAAGCTGTAATAAGGCTATAGTTCCCAATTTCATTCAGCGCCAATAAAAGGAGATCTTCAGATCCAGATCTCAGCCATCTACAGAAGTTTCCCAAAACTCCCTATTCCATTCTGTTCTTGGGCCAGTGCTTTCTCAGCATTTTCGCCAGCTCTCCCATTCGAACCGGCTTGAGGATGTAATCATCCATGCCTGCTGCAAGGCATCTATCCCTGCCGTCAGGAAGCAAATAGGCAGTGATAGCTATGATTATCGGCTGCTCTTCAACCGGCCATTGGGTGCGAATTTTCTGCGTTGTTGTGATGCCATCCATATTAGGCATCCCTATGTTCATGAGAATTAAATCGTAATGCCTGCTCTCAAGGGCCTGCAGAACCTCTATGCCGTCAGCTACCGCATCAGCTTCATAGCCCAGGCGTCTGAGCATTAACAAGGCCACCTTTCTGTTCGGAGGGTCATCCTCAGCGACTAATACGGATGAGCCACCACAGCTATCACTATCCACGCTGTAACCCCACACTCCATTAGATCTCAGTCACATATAAAGGCTGCGATAACTATCAAAATCACCTAAGGATGGTATCCGCAGACAACCACTACAGGCGACTATAGACGCGCTGCTCTCACGCTTGAATGGCTAAGCTAGGAATTAAAGCCCGGAGCTTCGGGACGGAGGCACTGTTACTAATGGGTCATTTTCAGTTGGCAGCACGACGAGACTGCCGGACTCATTCACGGCATGGCCTACTGGAATAGATCCCCAGCTCCAGAGATCTCCGGAGGTTGTCTCATTTGAGGTCTCATTTAATGTCTCATTTAATGTCTCATTTAACGATTCTGTTTGGTTTATTGTGTCGTTGGCAGCTATCGTCTCCAGAATAGACCTGCCCATATCTCCGCCGAGCTGTACTGGCAGAGCTGCACAGCTCAGGATCGATACAGAAAGAATTAGCCAGCACAAAGTCAATCTGCTCATAGTACCGTCCTTACCGTGGGTTGCCTTCCATTTAGTCCCTTCGCAGGATCTCATCCTCGCACCATCTCAACTGTTATCTGCTCAGACAATCCTATTTGCTTTCTTTCCGGGATCTTCTTGAGTATTATAGTTCCATCCCCCAGATGGTCCACGGCCAGTGCATCCCCTTCCTCTAAGTTCAATCTGCATCTTAGACCAATGGGAAGCTGGACCCTGCCATTGGCATCGATCTTGGTGATCATTATCCACACTCCACTCTCCCGCCTTGTAACTGGCGTTATTAAAGTCTTATTTTAAGGTGAAGTTCACATGAGTTCTTCACGAGGCTTAGGGGCGTCGATGAGCTGCTATTTGCGCCTCAGTGCGCCGAGAGATAATTTTTATAATCCCGAATTTTAATATTTATATTATTAGCTGTGTGCCCTTTGGCTTTTAGGAAAGACACCTTTAGTCCTTAGCAATCTATTCCCTCGCATCCTAAGCTCTTTTGTTCAGGCACCGGATTCTCGTGGAACTTCAGCAGCTTCTCCACCTCGAACTTGCCGCTGAAGCGCTCATGCGACCTTACATCCTTGGAGAAGAACTTATGCATTCTGGAGTTGGTCTCCCAGGTTCCATTGAAGGCGTTTCTGGTGCTAATGCCAACAGTATGAACAGGGCTTACACCAAGCATCTCCGCGATCTTTTTAGGGTCTTTGAGGTAGCTCGCAGGATTGGTAGAGGCGAAGAAGGTGGTCTCTTCTCTGTCCATCTCCGTGACGCTGAAGGTCTCTGTGACTTCGGCCCCGATTCCTCCCCAGAACGCCTTGGAATGGATGTACTTCATGCCCACCAGTGGAGTCTTGCCTGAGTAGGTCATCCTAGTCCCCTCGAAGAGATTCAGCGGCACAGCTGAGTCGTTACCTGCAGATTCTTGAAGTCGGCTCGCCCTCTGGGCCTCGACTGTGCTGGTATCCATCTCCAGGTCGCCGTCGCCGTACATGATGTTGTAGTACTCCAGGGCCAACTCTCTGTCCTTTACAGAGACTCCAACCTCAAAGCTGCCCGTTCCCGCTACCTTTAGCCTGTTGCAGAACTCTCCGTCCTGGATAGGCTCCTTTAGAGCAGGAGTCCCGACTGCCAGGCCGCATGCGAGGAAGGCCAGCATGATGAACGCTGCTACTGCTCCCTTCGTTCTTCTACCCCGTACTATTGTACAGTGTTAATTAGGACCTTCTAGCTAAAAAAGTTATGGTAGCCAAAACAATTGTAGCCAAAACAGCTTTAGACTATATGAAGTGCCTTATTGAAACTAAAATTATGTATATGGAATTATTAAAAAGGAGGTATCGACATCATAGTTCCGTCAGAGGGCGAAGGTCCATGCTTTTTCCTCCAGGAACCGCATGGCTAGGGCTGCAGATTTCGTCGCCTTCTTCATCCCTGCACTCCTTCTCAGAGGCGTTGAAATCGCTGTAGTAGTTGCCCTCCCAGAGGTTTGCGCCGTCGTCGTACGCATTCTGGCCGTTCTCAACCAGGCGGTTTTCGCGCAGGGTGTTATTGGCCCCATCAAGTCTGATTCCAAAGCCCAGGTTTCTAGCCACGCGGTTTTCCACAATGGTGCTGTTGCTGCCGAGGATCAGAACGCCGTTGAAGTTATTGCTCACGTCATTTCCAGCTATCCTGTTGCCGTCTGACAGGACCACAATTCCGGCTGCTGTTGAATCAACCCTCGGCCAGCTTCCTGCATTGATGATCCGAAATCCCTCGATAGTGACCCCGTCAGCCCTGAGCACAATGGCGCTCCCGCTGGCTGTAGCGTCCAGCACGGGCATACCCAGGCCGCGCAGCACGAGAGGCTTATACACCTTGATGTGCTCGTAGTGGGTTCCGCCTTCAACCTCTATCACGTCTCCCGGACTGGCTATAGCTATGGCTGCCTGAATGCTGTCTTCAGGACCTAACGACAGAGTTGCAGCCTGGTAAAGGGAGACGGACGAAATAAGGAGCATCAAGATGAGGATAGTCCTGTATAGCATCATCTTTCCAAGATCGATAGTATTAGTTAAACTTTCAGGCATACGATCATTCAAGTGCACAATTATTCTTTACAGAATTATAGTTCATATAATTATACATAGGTATATAGCGGATCATGGATATCCCATCAGCAGGATTAAGATCTTTGAAGAGAATTGTCGTGAATTATATTGAGGCATATTCCAATAGAAAGGCGGCAGTAGGTGATTTGAGTTATGGACGCCATAGAGGCCATTTTATCTCGAAGAAGCATTCGAAAGTACAGAGACGATCCCATTCCGGATCTGGTCGTAAACGAGATTCTCAGGGCTGCCATGTCCGCTCCTTCAGCAGGCAATGAGCAGCCCTGGCACTTCGTGGTTATCAGGGATCGCGGAACCCTGGATCGAATTCCGGATGTTCATCCCCACGCCAAGATGCTCAAAGAGGCCACTGTTGCAACCCTGATCTGCGGAGACCTGGGACTTGAGAAGCATAAGGGCTTCTGGGTCCAGGATTGCTCGGCAGCGACTGAGAACTTGCTCATTGCAGCCAGATCCAAGGGCCTCGGAGCCGTATGGCTTGGCGTCTACCCTCGCGAGGACCGCGTTGAGGGACTGCGAAGGATGCTGGATATACCAGAAAGCGTGATCCCCTTCTCTCTGGTCCCGCTGGGCCATCCGGCTGAAGAGAAGCCAAAAGATGACAGGTTCAACATCGACAGGATACGCCTGGAAAGGTGGTGATATGCAAAAGCCTGCAGTGATCTTCACTTTGCTTGCTATGCTCTTTCTTCCTGCTCTGCCTTCCATGGCATCGCCCGACGAGTTCTCAGAGAGGGTAGTCAAAGTCAAAGATGGGGACTCTCTGCTTATCAGAGGAATAGGAAACGTGCGCCTCGCAGATATCAATAGCCACCAGCTTCCAACGCCCGAGGGCCAGACAGCCCGGAGGTTCACAGAGCAGCTTTTGGGGAAAAGGATCCACTTGGACATAGACGACATGGGCAGCCGCTGCCCCTCGGGATGCCGCATCTGCGTGCTTTATGTGGAGTTCGAGAACGGCAGCGTAAACCCAGTCTGCTTCAACAGAATGCTGGTGGACGCAGGGCATGCAGTCCTTGCCAATAAAACTAACAATGAGTTCGACCCTGCAGACTGGTGGAATCCAGGAAGCTCATAATATTAATAATTGGGCATATTTATAGTTGAACATCACCGATAGTTTGATCTCCTACATCTCTTCATCCTATGTCAGATGGCTGAAGATCTGGCCGTAGTCCTGGACGTGGCAGGGACCATGCTGAAGATGTATCGCGTGGCCAAAGACATCCCTCGCGGCTGCATCATTGAGAAGGTGGTCACGTGGGAGCTGATCATGGAAAAGAAGAGCAGAGCCCTTGTCGTGCCACAGATCGACCCATCTAAGGTGGCATCCTGTCCTCCATTGGAGCCTGTGTGGAGGCTTATCAATGGAAGAGAGAACCGCATAGAGATAAGCTGCTCCAGCACTCCCGTCACCCGGGAAGATGCCATACGCGTCCTTCAGAGATCCCATGCAAGGGTGGCCGATATCCAGGAGGTATACAGGGCCGTGAGGGCGAGATGTCCTGACAAATACCAGACTACAGGCATGATAATCGACATCGACCTGGAGGAGATCGCCTATACCATAAGCACAGGGGGCGCTCCGTTTCCGGGACTAAAAGAGGTCCTAGGAGAGATAGAGGCCATTGGAGCCGATGTTTATGTGGCCTCAGGCGATGGCATGCAAAGCCTGGTATACCTAGCGGACTTAGGGATTAAGTCTGATAGGATCTACTCTGCTGCAAATCCCAGACGGAAAAGCGAGATAGTAGTAGAGCTGAAGGATAAATACAGCAAGGTAGTAATGGTTGGAGACGGGCTAAACGACATTTACGCTCTTGAGGCTGCTGATCTGGGAATTTTATCGGTGCAGCAGGACAGCCGGCCTGCTCAAAGCCTTCTGCAAACAGCCGATGAGGTCATGAAGGACATCCTTGAGCTGCCAAGCATCCTGAAGAAGGTGCTCTCTGAACAAAAGATGTCCAAGCAAAAGACGTCCATCCCGGAGACCAGATACCTTCACAGCAGTATAACCTGAATTGATTAGTCCAGCTTTGCCAGAGTTTAAAACGGCGATATGCTGTGCAGTATGTGCCCGTATCGTGTAATATAAAGAAAAGTATTTATACTAAGATCGTTCAGTCCTTATCCGTAAGTCTTTTAAGTCCGTTCGAGACGAGACCAAGTTAGAAGATATCAGGAGTAGCTAACAGATGTTCGAAGAGCTTTTAGAGCTATACAAAACAAAGGCCGAAAAGATTGAGAAAGAAAAAACCGAAGCCCAGGCCATGATCACGCTGATAGCTGCCATTGACAAGATGTCCACAGAGCTCAGCTCCAAGCAGAGCGATGTCGACCTTCTGGGCAGGCTGATAGATCAGGTAGATCGCCTCTCTAAAGAGGTAGCGGATCTCAAAAGCCAGCTTAAGGCCAGGCAGGGACGTGCTGCACCTGCAGCAGAGCAGAACAGCAACGAGGGCAAGGCCCTGGACAACCACGCCCGCACGCTGATCGACATCATAGCCGAGAGGCCGGGTCGATACACTACGAGCGAGCTGGTTGATATGCTGGGACTGAACAAGACCACAGTCATAAGCGTGATGAAGCGAGCACTGGACCTGGACCCAAGGCACGTCAAGATGACCCAGGGCAAGAGGCGCAAGCTCTACTTATCCTTTGTGCCAGATGAAGAGGCAAAGATTGCGGAATCCGAGTCCGGTTCCAGCGAGTCCGACAGGGTCAAGCTCGAACTCATGGCCATGACCTGACCGGCCGTCTACAATGTGTAAATCCTCAGTCAGTTGAAGGTCGCTCATGGGCATGGACTCGTGTTGTACAGGTGTTCAGCTTTGCCCTTCAATCTTTCTTGAGAAGCCATCTTTCCATCATTATATTTAGCTTGAGCGCGTATGATGAGTATTCTTCATCTCAAGCCAGCGTCCTTCTATTGTTTTCAATAGACAATTATCTGTTCAGAGGGCAACGATGCTGTAGCGCTTCATCAACATAAGCCGAAATTTTCATCATCCCTAAGAGCAACCATTCAGGATGCGAAGAGCTCAAGCTTGAGGAGGCATTGATTGAAGGAAGCAGTCTATCGCCCTATAGGCTTTGTGGAGAACGACTTTCAGAACCCAGACGACCCAAAGAGGATTAGAAACTCCAACTCAGTTCTGGTCTTGAATGAAAAGTGCATTCCTGCCATGGAAGGCCTGGAGAGGTTCAGGTATCTTATCGTAATCTACCACATGGATAAAGCGCCTGGCTACAGAGAAAAGGTCCACCCAATGGGCGATAAGAGCATACCCATGAGAGGCGTACTATCCACTCGCAGCCCATGCAGGCCCAGTCCCCTGGGGGTAACTGTGGTCGAGGTTTTGGAGGTGAAGAAAAACAGGATAAAGGTCACCGGCCTGGATGCCCTGGATGGGTCACCCCTGCCGGACATCAACCCCTATGAAGAGCGCTTTGACTCCCCGATGGGCTTGAAGTGGGAAAGGGACTCCAATTACAGGCCCAGGGATATCCCATATAAAGAGGCCCTCTAGAACTGAAGATCATCTAGAGCCGCGCAGAACACCAGATGCCCTCTTCTGCATCGGCCACGACCGTATCGGACAGCCTATTGAAGAGCCGCTGTCTGCGGCTGCGAAATGCCAGATATCCCGCAGTGACGTCAAAGGGAAGCAGAAAGGCCTTTCCCAGGCTCTCTACAGCCGCATCCTTAAAGCCTATCCGCTCTCCGGCAGACCCGACAACCGCAATTCCCAGGACCATCTTTCCCAGTGACTGGCCCCTGTAGCCTTCCAGGATTGTCCAGTAGAGGAATAGGAGGACGGCATGGAATAAGAGGCCGCTTGGGCCAAAGATGTTTGTTCCTGAAATTGTCAGGACCATATACCACAGGATGCTCATGAGCAGGACATCTATAAGCCAGGCCCAAAACCTGGTCATCCAGCTTGCCCGCGTTAAAGTCTCCATGCATTAGGCCTTCTTCTGCCTCTTCTTGTACGCATATCCGCCTACAGCGGCAATCAAAACCAGGACTGCAATGGCCGGCAGCAGCAGAGATCCGGATGCAGGGATTACGTTGACAGGGATCTTCATGCTCTCTGAGATGACCGAATCTCCGTTCACGTCTGTGAACTTGATCTCGCTGTTTATGCCATACTCCTTTGGAGTGGCATCAGCATCGACATCCAGCCTGAAGACCACAGTCTTATCCTCGCCAGGCTGCAGCGTTCCCACAAACGCCTGATCATCGATAGAGGAGAAGGGCTTGAAGATAGAAAGCCGTGCCACTGCATCCTTGACGGGGTCCTCGCCGATATTTCTGTATGTGACCTCTACTGGCTGCTGCTTGGTTCCAGCCGAGAGGTTGCCTACCGCATCGACGATCTCGAAATCGGCCTGCTTCTTCACAACGATTGAGATGGGAACTGTCTGGTTGGCCTTCTGGTAGATGTACGAAACCCTGTAATTGACCAGGGTTGGCGTACCGGCTTCGTTTGAGAGGCTGGAGGCACTGACCCTGACATTGTCCTGGTAGTCGTAGGAGAGTTTTAGCGAGAGCGGATACTCACCGGCTGGCGCGTGCTCTCCTATCTTTATGGTGAACTTCAGGGGCGAACTAACCCGGTCTCCAGACTTTAAGGACTCTACTACCTGGTCCCCTGACTTGACCTCTACCTGAGTCGTGTTGGAGACGAGAGTGGCAGTTATGCCAAGAGCAGTGGTCTTCTTGTACTCCTCCTGCTGCTCGGCACTGGCCAGGGCAAACTCCTTGGGACTCTGGGGCGTCTGGTCCTCTTTGAATCCCAGCATACGCCCGTAGTTGGTCAGATCCACATATAGGGTGACCGTATCCCCGCGTTCGAATTCATTTGTGCCGGCAATGCTTGCAGATATCTCCGGCGTTCCGTACATGGTATAGTAGTTGTCTCCGCCGAGCTCATAGGGTATGTAGTTGTTCTGAGCCTGCACACAGGCTGTCAGAGCTAATAAGCAAAGGCCCAAAAAGGCCAACTTGAGTCTCATTTCATCCTCCTCTTGCTTTGATGAGCTTGAGGGCTTTCCACATCTCTTGCCTTGCATTCTCCACAACTTCGCGCCGAATCTCCATGCGGTACATCAGCACCACGAAGACGGTAAAGGTCGTCAGCAGTGCGAAGATTATCGCCAGCACTGTGACTATTCCGAAGTTGTTTGTGATCAGGAAGGGAGAGGAGATCAGTGCACCAAACCCAAACACTGTGGTGAGGCCGGAGGCCATCAGCGCCGAGCCGATGCGCCGCGTGGCAAGCTTCAGCGCCTCCCTTGGTTCTCCGATCTTTCCCAGCTCCTCGTAGAACCGCTCCATCATCAGTATGGCGTACTCAGATCCCACTCCTAGAATGAGGGCTCCCAGGACCGCAGTGAGCGGCGTGTACTTCATGCCCGCCAGGTACATCACCCCACCCATCCAGCCTATTACCACCAGCATTGGCAGAACTGGCAGGAGGGCCTTGATCAGGTCGCGGTAGATAAACAGGAGCACTACGAATATCAGCACAAGTCCCAGCAGGGTCATCTCAGTCCTGCCCGTGGTCAGGGCGGTGATGACGGTCGTCATCACCACCGCGTCACCAGTCTCTCGCACTGACACGCCTGGGGGTGGCGGGTTCCAGGCGATGTCCTTGTCGATCTCTTTAATTAACCGGTCGGTTCCTTCGGCACCCAGATTGGAGATGGCCTTTCCAACGTTCAGGTCAATGATGGCTGTGTCGTGCCCGTCTATGCTGCTGTCCCGCACAAAGGCCGGCAGTGCATCTATGGTATTTCTGATGGCGGTCTGGTCCTGGGGTATCTCGCCTCCGTTGGCCTGCTTTACATAGGCAGCGATGCTCGTGTAGCCGTATATCTGATCCCTGGATTCTTTCAGGTAGCTGCTGAACTCCTCCATCCACTGCAGGGTCTTAGGGTCTGTGATGTCATCGGCCTGAATGAGAAGCTGAACCGAGTCCGTGCCCCCGAAGATGTCGCTCATGTGCCTGAAGTCTATTAGCGGGGGTAGATCCTGAGGAACATAGTTCTTGAAGTCGGTGTCCACCGGGACCTGGGTATCGGCGTAGATGCCGACCAGGGACAGGAACAGGGCAACGGCCAAAACGACGTGCCATCTCTCTATGCAGATCTCTGTGATCCCCTCCAGGAGGTCTCCGATGGCAGTCTCCTTTGGCGCTGTAGGCACTGAGCTCTCCTCGACCTTCCTGCGGGGCGCACCCCTGCGCTCGATCATGAACAGCAGCGTCACTCCCACGAAGAGGGCTGATAGGTAGCAGAGAAAGAGCCCTATCAGGCATAATAGCCCGAAATCCCTGGTCATGGGCACTGAGGAGGTGAGGAGGGAGACGAACCCCATGGCAGTGATGATCAGAGCGATCATGACAGGAAGAGAGACGTGACCTACGGTCTCGACCACAGCTTTGGTCGGTGAGCCGCTCTTTGCGAACTCTTCGTCTATGCGGTTGTGAAACTGAATGGCATAGTCTATGCCTATGCCGATTAGCACAGGAAAGGCGGACATGGAGACCATGGTGAAGGGTATGTGCAGCAACCCCATTGCGCCGAATGTCCAGAACACACCCAGGAAGACTATGGGGATAGGGAGAAGCGACCACTTCACATGCCTGAAGGTGAGCAGGAGAGCCATGACCATGAGCAGTCCAGCCAGGGCAAGGATTGGGCCGTTGCTCTTGTTCATCTCCCCAGTTATAGATTTCATGAGCGCGGGCTCACCGGTAACTGTGACCACAACATCCGGCGGAAACTCGGCCATATCCTTCTGGCCGTTAGTCTCGGTGTATACCTCGCCCATCTCATCCTCGGTCAAAGAGACAGGAATCTCTATTGAGAGCATCGTGTGTCTCTTATCTGGCATCATAGCACCCACAGCCTGAGCGTAGGCAGGATCGGCCAGGATCAGATCGATCTCCACCTGGTCGGGAATGGCGCGAACGCCGCCCCTCAGTGCTTCACCATCGGCCACTATATCCGCAATGGAAGTGGTGCCGAGCACATCGGGTGCTTCCTTCATCTTATCCGAGAGCGTAAGCATTGCCGTGAGGATCTCCGGCTTGGTGACGTCGTCCGCCTCGATTAGAACGGCGATGGATTCCCGCCCGAACTTATCCACATAGAGGTGGTCATAAATCTGGTAGAGCGGGGAATCCTTGCCAACCATGCTCTCTGTAGTCATGCCCTGTGCCTCGATCTGCTGGGCATAGTGGAAAGAAACAACGGTTAGAAGTACTGCAGCGGCCATTATCAGAAGGGGATTGCCCGCGATCCAATAACCAAGCCGTTCCATGCTGTTCACTCCATCCACCTCTTCATTCGGAATTTATCGAACGTCCTGAACAAACGAAAAGTACTTAAAAGTTATGGTCTAGTTCAGTATGATGATCCATGATGAACCATGATGAAAGGGGGGCCCTGAAGAGACATATGATAGATGCCTGTGTCAAAGCTGCTAACAATAAAGGCTGCTGTGATGCTGTAGGCGTTCTTAGGGGGACGCTCTTCCTGGAGACTGAGCCCGTGTCCCTGGACCAGCTGGTAGAGGAGACAGGCTACAGCAAGTCCACAGTCAGCTCAAATATGAACCTGCTTGAGACGATTGGCCTGGCGAGAAGAGTAGTGATCCCGGGCGATAAAAGATACCACTATGTTCTCGTGACAGATCCCGACTCGCTGAGGAAATCCCTGCTGACCCACATTAAAAGCGAGATTCAGCTAATAAACGGCGCTCTGGAACAGACTGAGAAGGACCTCAAGGAGAGCGGACAGGAGTCAGAGAAGATAATGAAGCGAATTGAGAACATAAGGCACTTCTACAGGCAAACAGAGAGACTTTTAAATCTGCTGGTTCGGCATACCACGGATGAGCTGATAGAGATTCTGGAGAAGGCGGAAAATAACCGATAGGATACATATAATCTGCCCTTAATCTTCAAGCGAAAGGTTTCTTTGCAGCCCTTATTAGCAGTCTCCTCCCAGACTGATCCGGATCGCTATCTGATCGCTATAATTGATAGCAGGCCCTTTCAGTAAATCCCCATGCTGCTATATTCTTTAAGTTCTCAGACGATGGACAAAAACGGCCAAATCTAGTCTTCGATTACTGCAATGCCAAAGATGTATCTATTAGGTTAAATATTTAATGCAGAGCGTGTCAGCCAAAATATGTGGCTTAATTCTTAGAAGGCCGCTTTGATGCTCAATCAACCCAAACTCATCTACACAGGACGCACATGAAAGATCATCTCCAGGAGAAGATCGCGCAGATCTTACAGCAGGTAGAGGCGCTTCAAGGGGACGAGCCGGTTTCCAAAGCCTTGGCTTTCAATTTGATAAAGGACTCCTTGGAGAAACTAAAATCGGCTGAAGATATGGGCGGACAGGGAGATCTGGCCTGCGAGTCGGAAGGAGAGGTTCTTCGCCAGATGATGTCCCAATCTCCAGATAGGTTCTTCCGTCAGGATCGCGAGCTGCGATATACCTGGATCTCTCACGCCAGCCTCTTTGGATACCCCTCATCCAAGCTTATAGGCAAGACAAGCTTCGAGATCTTCTCTCCTGATGAGGCCAGGAAGCTGACGAAGGCAAAGCGCAAAGTTATGGAAACTGGGAAAGGAGTGAGGGTTGAGACACACATGCCCGTAAACGGGGTGGAGCACTACTTCGATGCCTTTTGTGAGCCCTGGCTGGATGCAGCAGAGAATATCTTAGGCATCGCGGGATTCGTGAGAGACATAACAGAGAGCAAGCAGGCTGATACTAAGATACAGAGAATGACAAGAGCCGTCGAGACTGCACCTACAGCCATAGTGCTCACTGACCTGGAAGGCATAATAGAGTATGTCAACCCCGGCTTCCTGGAGATGGGAGGCTTTGAGGATGCTTCAGAAGTTTTGGGCAAATCTGTATTCGAATTCACCGATGAGGTGGGAAAGTCCAAGCTGATGGACGAGATCATTCCTGCCCTGAACTCCAAAGGCCAGTGGAGAGGAGAGATGCCCGTCCAGAACAAGGGCAAAAAGGCCTATTTTGTCGAGATGATCTGCGCCCTGGTCAACGACGACTCAGGCCGGTCAAGCTATTTCCTGGCCAACTTCTACAATATTTCAGACCGCAAGCGTGCCGAAGAGGCATTGCTCCTGGACGAGTCCCGGCTGGAGGCTCTCCTCAATCTGAACCAGATGGATGAAGCCACCATCCAGGAGATCACCGATTTCGCCCTGGAGGCAGGAGTGAAGCTCACCGGCTCAAGGCTCGGATATCTGGCCTTCGTAGATGATGAGGAGAAGACTCTTGTAATGCACTCCTGGTCCAAGAACGCCATGAAGGAGTGCAAAGCCCATAAGCGGACGGTCTATCCTCTTGAGACAACAGGCCTATGGGGAGAAGCTCTGCGACAGAGAAAAGCCATCATAACAAACGATTACTCCACCAGCCTCCTGAAAAAAGGGCTTCCTGAAGGGCATGTAAAGGTGCTGCGCCACATGAACATTCCCATCTTCGATAAGGGCAAGGTAGTCGCAGTGGCAGGGGTGGGAAACAAAGAGGAGGAATATGACGACTCCGACGTGCGCCAGCTCACTCTTCTGATGAGCGGCATGTGGAAGCTCATACAGCGCAGAAAGGGAGAGGAGGATCTGCTCAAGCGCGATCGCCTCCTTCAGGGAGTAGCTCTGGCTACAAATTACCTGCTCACCTCCGATCCACAGGCAATCCTCAAGTCGCTCGAAATCCTGGGGGCATCCGCAGATGTGGACAGAGTCTACATCCTGGAGAACTGCAATTCGAAAGAAGGCGAGCACAGACACTGCTTGCTTATGGAGTGGGTGAGGGGCCAGGTACTCCCTTACTCTGGAAATATTGACCTGGAAACTATCTTGAATAAGGCATATTTCCCAGGATGGCATGAGACCCTTGCATCCGGATATCCCATTCAGGGCACAGTTCAAGATATTGGTGTGCCCGGCCGCGAGATGCTGGAAAAGCTGGGAATTGCGTCATTTCTTCTGGTCCCCATCTTCATCGACGGCGGGTTCGCCGAAGTTATCGGCTTTGACGACTGCAAAACTTCCCGCCGCTGGACGGACAACGAGATAGCTATACTGCAGGCGGCAGCCGGCAGCATTGGCGAGGCAGTGGTTCGAAGAAGAGCTGAAGAAGCGCTAAAAGAGAGTCAGAGAACTCTGTCTACTCTGATGAGCAACCTGCCCGGAATGGCTTACAGGTGCAGAAATGATAAAGACTGGACTATGGTGTTCGTCAGCGACGGGGCACTCGAGCTCACGGGCTATCGGCCATCGGAACTGATCCAAAACAGGGCCATATCCTATAGCAAGCTCATCCATCCCGAAGACAAGGAATATGTCTGGAGCGAAATCCAGGAAGCCCTGGATGAGAAGAGGCCTTTTCGGCTCGTATACAGGATAAGATCTCTGGAGGGAACCAAATGGGTATGGGAGCAGGGTCAGGGCATATTCTCTCCTGATGGATCTTTAATTGCCCTCGAGGGTTTCATCAACGATATCACAGATAGGAAGCTGGCAGAGGAAGCCTTGAAGAGCGCCCACGACGAGCTGGAGAAGAGGGTCAATGAGAGGACGGCCTGGCTCCTTCGAGCAAACGAGGCTCTGCACGAGGAGATGGCGAAGCATAAGAAGACTGAGAAAGAGCTTCGCAGAGCCCGGAAGGCAGCAGATGCTGCATCCAAGGCCAAAAGCGAGTTTTTGGCCAACATGAGCCATGAGATCAGGACGCCCATGAACGCAGTCATAGGCATGTCGGGGCTGCTTTTAGGAACCGACCTCGCCCCTGAGCAGAGGGATTACGTGGAGACCATCAGAAGCTCCGGCGATGCGCTGCTGGCCATAATCAACGATATCCTGGACTTCTCCAAGATAGACGAGGGCAAGATGCAGATCGAGCGCCAGCCTTTCGACCTGGAGGAATGCATTGAGTCGTCTCTAGACCTGGTGGAGGCTAAGGCCAAAGAGAAGGGCCTTGGCCTGACTTATGCCGTGGACGAGAGCGTCCCCGATATCATCCTGGGTGATGCCGCCAGGCTTCGCCAGGTGCTGGTCAACCTTCTAAGCAATGCTGTCAAGTTCACTGCAGATGGAGAGGTATCTGTTCTCGTCTCTCCGGGAGATGCTGCCAGCGAGATCCACTTTGCTGTCAGGGATACCGGGATTGGCATATCCGAGGAGAGCATGAGCAAGCTCTTCTTGTCGTTTAGCCAGGTAGATGCATCAACGTCCAGGAAGTACGGAGGGACGGGCCTTGGCCTCGCCATAAGCCGGAGGCTGGTGGAGCTGATGGGCGGAAGAATCTGGGCCGAATCGAAGGTGGGGTCGGGCAGCACATTTCACTTCACCATTCAGGCTCCGGCCGCTGAGGGAATGAAGGCAGATGACAAGTTGAAAGGAAAGAGGCTTCTGGCCGTATTGGAAGATGAAGGCTGTAAGGAGAGCCTCTTTCGCCATGCTCTATCCTGGGGATTGAAGATATCTCTTGCATCATCTTCGAAGCAGGCCAGTGAGGTTTTGGAAAGGGAGATCTTTGATGCAGCCATTCTGGACATGCAGATTCCAGGAGCAGAGGTTCTGGCATCCGAGGTTGAAGGATTGATGCCCATCATCACACTGATGCCTCCAGATCACAGATTATCCGGCAATGCGTCACTGACCAAGCCGATAAAGCTCACTTGGCTTCATTCCATGCTGCGAAAGGTGCTTGCCGATAAGTCGCCTATGAAGGACTCGCCAGGCAGCGATTTGCGCATACTCCTTGCTGAGGACAACCCGGTCAACCAGAAGGTAGCTCTCCTCATGCTCAAGCACCTGGGATACAGCGCAGATGTGGCTGGAAGCGGCATAGAAGTCCTTGATCTCCTGGGCCGTAAGCACTACGACGTAATTCTGATGGACGTACAGATGCCGGAGATGGACGGGCTTGAGACTGCAAGGCGCATTCGCGAGATGAGGCTGGAGAGCCAGCCCAGGATCCTGGCAATGACTGCTTACGCCCTGGAGGGCGATCGCAAGAAGTGTCTTGACGCGGGCATGGACGGCTATATAAGCAAGCCTGTGCAGATGGAGGAGCTTCGATCGGCCCTGAAGGAACTTGGTAATCAGGGTCTCAGTAAAGCGGGCTTTGAAGATGAAAAAGATAATCGGGCAGAGAGATAGAAGTCCCTGCAGCCTAATGCTCTATGAGCACATCCTCTAGCGCTCTTCGCGGCGTGTGCTTGACCGGGATAGAGTATCCAAGGCAAAAGAGGATCTGGGGATAGCCCTCATTTATCATGCCCATAAGCTCATCTCGAAGCTCCGGCAGCCCAATGGGCTGGCTGAAGAAGGATGCCCTGATCTCGTAGCTGGCGGCCTTGAGCAGAAAGTTCTCCAGTAGGCGGCCGCATCTGACCCAGGCCAGCTTATCGTCGCCATTTGAGCTGAGGACTCCCATGGCTCCGCATCCGTTTATCAGCCCCGAGTCCCTGTATATGACCGCCTCGCTCAAGTCGAACTCCTTGAAGGCTGCAGGGAATCCCAAGGAGACTGCATCTGGAACGCCGAAGGTGTAGAGGGGCATGCCGTCAGGCTCAGTCGTCCAGTTGTTCCTGAGCCAGCTGCCCAGGTTGCTTCGAAAGTGCTTGCTTCCCAGCTGGATATGATGTGCTCGGGATACGAGATCTGCAAGAGCCGATTTCTCGTCAATGCTTACCATGTATTGAAGGTGGAAACCCGGCTCATCTATGCAGGCCTTCAGGTCCGTCAGGATGGAATCGTCTATCTTTTGGTCTTCGTATCTGTCCTTGGTCGTCTGACGCCTTGTGATCTGATAAAATAGATCTTCCCCCTGAGAGCGAGCTTTTCTTTCGAACTTCATATCCGCTGCAAGATCGCTCTCCTGTCCCTTGGGGAAATAATCCAGACTAGGCGAGAGTCCGAAGTGCTCTCCTGCCACCTGGAGGTTAGCTATGGCACAGCCCACGCTCATGAAGAGGGTGCGGTTGGATGGATCTACGAAGGGAAGGCTCCTCTTCAGGTCGGCATAGACTGAGATGGTGTTGGTGTTTACTGCGAACTTCCAGGGCTGGCTGTTGGGACCGGAGGGGGCCAGTATGGCGTAGCGGAGGAGAAACCTCAGCATTTCCTCGGTCGTGCCCCTCTCTGGGAAATCGGATTCCTTCACCTCCCAGGCCTCGAAATTCTTGGCAGTCATGAAGATCATCTCCCAAATATCTGAAAAGTATTTGGACTTAAAGGGATATAGCCTTTCGCCACTGCAGGGCAGCAACGCTGTAGCGATAAAAAGTGCTGCAGAGCACTATCTTCATTAGTATCGAGACCCCACCATATTCAGTTACCAGGTGAGCAGATGAAGAGCGATGTCTATTTTGCAAACGCCAGGGCGAGGAGCGACAAGGAGAACAAGATCAACAAAATCGGGAAGCTCTTCGATGCAGCAGGCCTGGCTGCAACTGTAAGAAAAGGGGACATAACAGCAATCAAACTGCACTTCGGCCAGAGGGGCAACGATTCCTATGTGAATCCCGTTTTAGTGAGGGCGATCGTGGATAAGGCGAAGGCTCTGGGTGCAAAGCCATTTCTTACAGATACAAACACATTGTACGGCGGTGGCAGGGCCAACTCCGTGGATCATCTTCAGACGGCAATTGAGCACGGCTTTGGATATGAGGTCACGGGCGCTCCACTGATCATTGCCGATGGACTGCACAGCGACTACTGCCGGGAAGTGAGAATTGACAAAAAGCATTTCCAATCTGTCAAGATCGCCGGGGAGATAACAGCTGCTGACAGCATGATAGTTGTATCCCACTTCAAAGCCCATCTGCCTGCGGGCTTTGGAGGAGCTATAAAGAACCTTGGGATGGGCTGTGCAACAGCGCTTGGAAAAGCGGATCAGCACTCCACAAGGCCCATATTCAACGCCGAGATGTGCTCAGGCTGCGCCGCCTGTGCTAAGAACTGCCCGGCCTCTGCCATAAATGTTGGCAAAACGATAGAGAGCATAAATTATGAGGCCTGCCTTGGCTGCGGCGAATGCCTGAGAGCCTGTCCAAATTACGCTATAGACTTCGATTGGCTCGTGGAGAGGCAGCCCTTCATGGAGAGGATAGCCGAGTATGCTTCAGGTGCCGTCACTGGAAAAGAGGGAAGGGTAGGATACTTCAACTTCCTGCTGCACATCACCCCTGACTGCGACTGCGTGCCCTGGAGCGATTCTCCTTTCGTGCCGGATATAGGCATACTGGCATCCCAGGACCCTGTAGCCATAGACCAGGCAAGCTTTGACCTCGTAAATGGACAGCTCGGACTCCAAAACTCCATGCTGCAGAAAAACCGCGCTCCAGGCGAGGATAAGTTCAAGGGAATCTGGGAGAAGACTGACGGCCTGGCACAGGTGGATTACGCTGCAAGGATTGGCTTGGGGAGCAAAGACTACAGGCTGATCGAAATGTGAACTCCTCCCACGGACCTTATGGGCGGGGCTTCCCTGCTGCTTCTTCGTTTTTACGCCGTCATAGCCCTCTGGCATCGGGGCGCGTTTTGCGGGAATTTTCGGTTTCCGCTTCATCGGCCCAAACTTACATCAGATTCGCGATGCAGAGGTTCAAATCTCATCGGAGAGATTCGGGGTGTTCCCTCCCTACTATTGGACCTTCGAGAGGTCATAAGATCTCCCTTCAGGGAGAAATGATCGATCCGCCCCTGGTAGCGCTTTCAGCCTGCATGGGATCATATCTTGGAATAGAATAGGTCGGTATGAGATATATGGCTAATGCACAGAGCGAAAGTAATCAGGGGGAGGACTCCGATTCCTGACAGGGGAGATTGGCTGAGTCTACAATCTTCCTGGATACTTGATGCAGAAACTCATCTCTATGTTTCAAGAGGTAGTTTTAACATGGTTTCATGATTTAAAAGAACAAAAACACCCATAGCTTCGCCTAAACTCACGCCCCCTGGCCGAAAAGCCGAATATGGGAACGATCAGCTAGCTCTGGTCTTCAATAGAGATCTCTTCTGCTGCTGATCGATATCGTACTCTGGCCTGGGAAGCTGGGGCATGCTGCCCCATCTCTTGGCATAATCCCTCATCACGAACTGGAGGCTTCTCTTTACCATATGTACAGACACTCTTCGCACTTGCGTTTCCTGACTATATCGTTGAGAACGCTCACTGCCTCGACTAGAGTCTCCCTTACCACCACAGGATGTCCTGGAATCTTGACCCACACTCTGCGGACTCCGACATTATTGGAGAACTCCACATCAGCAGACTCTTCAGCGCACCACTGTACTGCATCCTCAATATTGGTAATAGGGCTCATTTCCTTAATAGACCTCTTCTGCTCGATTGCCATAGAATCCCTCCTGATCCTTCATCCCACGCCGTTTGCGCACTGAATCTTTCAGCCCGGATGTGCCTCGAAGTTGCGCCAGAGAGTACTATGCAGGCTAAAAAGCACGTTCTGGCCCGGTCTCGTGAGAGGCGCACACCACGGCAAACCCCTTTCATGGCGTTTAGGAGATAAATCACGGAGTATATTAGGATATCGGGCGAAAAAACCTCGGCTAAACAAGCGATTGAGTTAAAAAATCTATTTTTCGAGTTAGTTGAAATATAAATGCCCATTAGCTAGTTTTTAAGATACAACTCGATTTAGATTATATAAATTAGAAATCAAAGGCGAATTTAGCCACCTAAACCGCCTTTGATGCCAAAATTCTGGGAGATAAAATTCAATTACTCCTAAGAGTAGATATTTAAGAAAATATATGATATGAGCATCGATCACTCGGTCCACTTGAAGTTCGGGTCGTTTATCTTATTGAAATTTTTGATGATATCAGAGGCATCTCTTCGGTTCATCTGGACATCCATAATCTTGGAGCAGACACAGCGCAAGGCCTCCTTCTCCTTCTTTATGGGTAGGCTATCGCCCGGCTTGTCAGCCAGGCCATACTGCTCAAAGAGATACTCCTTCTCATTCATATGACCGTACTGGCCAGTCTTTCCCCACTTGTTGAACATCTCAGAAGCGTGGTCCAGAAGGTGCTGGTCGATGCTCTCAGGGACCTTACAGCCCTCTATCTGCTTCATGAACTCGTCTTTCCTCAAAATAATCACCCACACTATTAATTTATCTATTGGGATTTAGCTTTTTCTCACCGCCTTCTCTGGGCTAATGCCAGAGTCATTTACTGCAGTATGATTAATGCTGAGCTTAACCCTGACAAGTGAATCAGCAGCAAAATCAGTCAATTAAAAATTATGAGAGATGATCCTTTTGAGGTTGGAAAAGTAGAGGACAGGCTCAGATGAGCCCGCCCGAGACGTATACTGTTGCGGCCGGAGGCACATTGATGACCTTGGACACACCCCTCTCGAAGAACATGGGTTTCTCGTAGTTGTTCATGCCATCGAAGATCCTTATGGTATGAGACTGGCCACCAACCACCTTAAATCTATAGATGCCATCGAGCGCATCGCCACCCGTGCCCTCTTTGCCTATGTGGATCCCATCAACCCATACATCATAGCCCTTCATAGATGTCTGGATGGTCACAGGAGTATCACCTATGCCTAGACCAGATGGAGTCTGCGAGATAATGGTAGGAGTAGAGGTCTTTGCAGATGTATACTGCGTGTACTGGAATGACGAGCTCTGGGAGGCACCGCTGCCCTGTGCGGTCTGGCTGTAGCCGCCTGTGTAGGCCTGGCTGCCTGTCACCTGTCCTCCTGTCGCGTACTGCTGGCTGGCAGGAGGCATCGATCCAGTGTAGGGCGTCTGCCCTGTGGGCTGCGAGGTCTGCACCGCGGGCGGAGCCGGGCTGATCACATCAACTATGATGGCGTTGCTCGGCTGGTTGTTAACGACAAAGAGCAGAATGTGCCTGCCTATCTGATCTGCGGTAAACTGCATGTCGTTGTATCCGGAGTAGAAGTTATAGCGCTTGCTGCTGGCGTTCACTGAGTTGGTCTGGATGGTCTCGAAGAAGTCGGCCTGTCCGCCAGCAGGCGTGAAAGCGACCAGCTGCAGGCTGGTTCCTGCAGGGCATACCACGTACTGTGACCACTCGTACTGAGACCGTCCTGCAGATCCCTGAATCCACAGCTCATTGCCGCCCCTCATGGCAGAGGTAGCATACTGATTGTAGGTGACCTGCTGGCCTGAGCTCAAATAGACTCTGGCGGGCGTCCTCTTGGTGATCTCGAACTTGACCGGAGTGCTGATGATGCCGGTGACAATCGGCGTGCTGCTTACATAGTACTCGCTGTAGTAGGAGTACATGTCGCCGAGGTCATAGGACTCGTTGAACTCCCAGTCGAACCATGGGATGTCTAAGTTGGCGCTAAGGCCAGGAGTATAGATGTTCCAGAAATCGTCGTTTATAGTCTGATTGAACATGCTGCCCATGCCAAAGGACTGCTGCAGAGTGAAGCCGCCCTGAGCAGCGGCAACAGCTGCGCCTAAAGATAGCACGGATAGCAATAATAAGCATACCCTTGATGTCAATTGATAGCACCTCTTTTCCAGGGCCGTCTTTCCCTATCGTATTTAGCTTTAGGTTTCCCGTGAGCCTCAGCTAAAGATCACAGGACTCCTAGAAGAGGGATTGTAGATGCTCTGGCCGTAGGAGGGGGCTCATAATGCCCGCCAATTCATCATCGGTAAGTTCATAGCCCCGTATGTACCCTGATGCGGTTGCTCTCCTGCCAGACTGTTTTATACCACATCTCGTGCGTTTCCGCCAGTGAAGAGCAGAACCATTGGCGATATTTAGGTCCCCTATACAGGTAGCCCAGATATTCTGAAGAAAACAGGAAAGTATGTCTTGACCAGATTATCCTGAGTCCCGCCCGGCGGTTATGCAAAACAGCCTTCCTGCCTGCAGGCGCCACCTTAATATCCCCGATATTTGGAGGGCTTATGTCCACGCCGCTTGAGACGAAACTGCCATCTTTTAGCAGGGCATATGTGAACTTCCCCAGGCCCTCGTCATGGATTACAGTATATCTGCCCTCGGCCTCGTTGCGAGCGCAAAACTCATCCCCGTAGATCCTCAGCCCCACTTCGGGACCGTTTTCCTGAGAGATATTCTTCATATTATAAGTTTTTGCACCAAAAACTTTGTCGCTGCTAAGAGAAATTCATCGGCCAAAGATATGAGCATTTAGCTCAAAGGAGGAGTTTACGAGGCTATTTATGCCATTAAAATTCAGAATGTTTTGTGGACTGTGCTGCACACGGCATTACTGACGTCGGCAGGAGGAGAAGAGAGAACCAGGACTCTTTTCGTATAGTTGAGGAGAGCGGATTCTTCGCAGTCGCCGACGGCATGGGCGGAATGAGGAACGGGGCATTGGCTTCAAAATATGCTGTGAACGTCTTGTGTGAATTGATTAATAGAGAAATCGATGACGAGGTCGATGCAGAGAAGATTTCTCTAATCGTAAAGGATGCCATTATTGAGCTGAGCGATCTTTTGCAAAG
>Ga0074195_1001855_pt1 | contig 26788 bp, 20 predicted proteins | sample EPASupsiteHSE623_FD_64525 | JGI IMG/M metagenome (GOLD analysis project Ga0074195, IMG submission 64525) | Bioremediated contaminated groundwater from EPA Superfund site, New Mexico - Sample HSE6-23 | ecosystem: Environmental > Aquatic > Deep subsurface > Groundwater > Contaminated ... | reverse complement strand
ACTTGATCTGGAGTTCCTATGTATTTCTGCATTACCTGTACTACTTTCTTGTCTTTCCATTCGTTCTTGATGAGGTAAAGGTACTTTCGGCCAGCGATCGTCTTGACCTTGAAATGCATAATACTATTAGACCCAGTTAGTACTTAAGTCTTTTCATAATTATCATTTGATTTAACTGCGATAAATAAGCATCTTCTAGCCTGTTATTTCTTAATAATGATAAAAATATTAACAAGCTATATTATTAATTTTTCACTAGACCCTATGAAAAAACGCTACGCAGAAGGTGGACAGAGGTACGATCTTATAAACTCCGGTATAACTGCAAAGATTGTCCTCTTCCGCCCCGGCCTCGGTCGGCCTGAAATCGTTTCTGTCCGCCTGATCATTCCGACGGAATAACCTCACCAGGATTTGTAGGGCTGATCAGCCTTTCGCGTCCTCATTATTGAATTAAGACTTGTGTTCGGGAGCACCAGTTTCCAATCCTGTATGTCCCCTTTAACAATACTCCGAGACTTGACTGAAAGCTCATCCCAGAGAACATGTAAACACTGTAAATACTGTTTTGTGAAACAATAGTTACAGTTTTTTTGTTTGCGTGTATCTGAAGAGGAAGTGCTCAGGACTCTGGCGATGCTTCCGGGAAAAGGAAGCATCCGTGGTTTGGCTCGCGCAACAAACCATTAGTCGGGACACGATCAGTAGCTGGATAAAAGTAACCGGCAGCCATTGCAGAGGGGCGAATGAATATCGTTTGGAATAATCTCAAGCGGGAAGGGAGGCGAATCCAAAGGAATACGGTCATGCATTTAAAAAACAAAAAAGAATAAAAGATAGCGATCCTCTTGATAATGGGCGACAACTATTCCCCAACTGAGATAAAGATCCTGTATTAGATTGTTTATAAGCCGCTAACAGACCGCATCAGGTCTCTGTGTGCATTGTTGGATTATAGTCCACATTAAGTAGAATTATAGAATCACTTCATATCAAAAAGATATAAGATTTACCTATTTCTAATTTTTTTGTATTTGAGCACCTCTCGAAATTCTTAAATAACTTGAAGTCAGTACTTAATATCAGTGTCTGACAAATATCCTCGACACTTGTTGTGTTGGACAAGTCCCTCAAATCCGTATTCAGTGGCCACTTCACAGTGGTAAAAGGTGAACTGTGAAAAATCTGCATCCCATTCGACTCATTGACGATAGATACCCAACACAGCACCCGAAACTAAGAAATGAGTGAGGTTTTGAACATGGCAGAGATTGACCCCAAAAAATTAAAAGATCTCCTAGAAAAGAGTGGAATTGAACGGATGGCCAGTAATTGGTGCTTGTTCTGTGGAGCATCAAAAGGCGCAGAAGCAATGGCAAACCCATTTGAAAAAGCTGATATGGGTCAGGCGAGGGAACTTATCGCCAGCGGTGTGATTAACGACTTTGCATCTCGACTGCCGGCGGAATTGAGTGCCGCCAGCTGGTGTTTGTTCTGTGGTGCTTCGAGAGCCAAATCGCCTCTGGAGGCAGTTTCACAACCGGGAGCGCTCAAAAACGAAAACATTGATAAGCTAGCGCAAGACATACTAAAATTGTCCCATTAAAGACTGGCTAGGCGGTATAAGTGTGACAAAACTCGATACTATTTTTTTTAATTTGACAGAGGCGTGCAACCTGAAGTGCAGCTACTGCTATGCTAATGCAAAGCAAGGTGGTAATAACCATACACCAAAAAATGAGTTGAATTTGAATGAGATCAGCATTTTGGCAGCCGAAGCGAGAGAATTAGGCGCTGAAAGAGTCAATTTAACCGGTGGGGAGGTCTTCTTAAGAAAAGATTGGTTCAAGGTCTTCAAAATTTTTGATTCTCTGGACTTTTCTATAGAGTTCAGCTCCAATGGCACGTTGATCGATCAAAAGATTGCCGATGAACTCGGCAAATACTCTAATGTCGGTTTCTTGATAAGCCTGGATGGAGATAAAGAAACACACGAGCTTATGCGAGGAGTTCCGGGCAGCTTTGATAAGACTATGAAGGGGATTCAGCTCTTAGAGAAGGTGCAAATACCTTGCCAGATCAACACAGTTATAAACAAGGCTAATTATAGCTCTGTGCCGTTTTTGACAAAATTTTCCCGCGATAAAGACATTTCTTTGAGACTTACCTTATTAAATTGCTCAACTGGGCGGGGCAAAGAGAGCAAAGGTTTGGCATTAGATACAGACCAGATTGCAAACTTGATAAAATATTGTCACGAGGTTCGATTAAGAGGCTCACGTCTATTTCTGAATCTACCGCCGCTTCTTCTGCCTCCAGAAGACATTATTCCAATAAGGAACCCCTCCTGTGGATGGGCTAACGGTCTTTGCGGCATCCTTCCCAACGGAGATATTTCCGTATGTGCACTTGCGCACGAACATAAAGAACTCGTAGCTGGAAATATAAGAGAGCGTTCGTTGAAGGATATATGGCTTAATTCAGCTCTATTTAATGAATTGCGTGGGCTGAACAGCCAAAATTTAGAGGGGGTTTGTGGAAAATGTACCTTCAGAGAAATCTGTGGCGGTGCATGCAGGCTGTCCGCTTATATGAATAGCAGCTCGTTTTTGGGACCGTGTTCTATCTGCCAGGAGTTTTATGACAAGGGATTGGTTAAAGAAAATTTTTAATTTTAACTTAATTTTAGTTTTTTTAGAAGAAGTTGTCCGGATTGGGAGGTAAATTCTATTTACAGATCGGATTAAAAATGAGAACCAAGACAAGACCAAATATATTAATATCGTGATCCTGCAATATACTGCATAATTTTTAAATAGATACGATCTATTATACTACTATAAAGATTTAGAGCCATACGATATGGTTGAAGATCAACAATGAGGTTGACTTATGAAAATTGCGTTAGTTGGAGCTGAACTGGAAGAAAATTTGGGGATGCGTTATATGGCATCTTCTCTGGAGAGCAAAGGGCATGAGGTAGAGATCGTTCCCTTCAACTCGGAATGTGATATTCAAGATGTTGTGCGAAAGGTAATCTCGCTCTCGCCAAAGATCGTAGGTCTTTCTATGGTTTTCACAGGTCGGGGCAGAGAGTTCTGCCGCCTGGCAGAGGCGCTGAGGGCCGGTGGATATCGCGGTCACCTCATTGCAGGAGGGCCATTTGCCTCTTTCAATTGCGAGGCTCTGCTGCGCGATTTTTCTTCCTTCGATTCCATTGCTCTCGGTGAGGGAGAGACTCTCTTCTGCACCCTGGCAGATCACCTCGACGACCTATCCCTCGTTCCGGGACTCTGCTATCGGAGATCAGACGGATCTGTGATCACAACCCCACCCAGATGTGAGCAGGAAGACCTGGATGCGCTGCCTTTTCCCAAACGCACCACTTTCCATGAGTACTTTGGCAAGCCCATTGCCAGTATCCTTACCAGCAGAGGCTGCTGGAGGAACTGCGCCTTTTGCAGCATTAATGCCTGGTATGACCGCGTAGGCGGAATGAAGTTCAGAGTAAGAGGTATCGATAACATAGTTGCTGAGATGAAGGAACTTTACGGGAAAAGGGGCGTGCGCATCTTCAACTTTCAGGATGACAACTTCTTTTTGCCGGAAAAGACAAAGGCCCTGCTCAGATTCGAGTCGCTGCGGGACAGGCTCAAGCAGGAGGGCGTGGAGAATATCGCCATTGCCATCAAAGCCCGCCCGGACAGCATCACCCGCGAGTCCGCAAGCGTGCTCGACGAATTGGGGCTATTTCGGGTTTTCCTGGGCGTGGAGAATGCTTCCGAGAACGGTCTACGTAACCTCAACCGCAAGCAGACTGTCAATCAATCTCTGTATGCACTGGAAATCCTCAACGACTTCGATGTGCATCTGGCGTTCAATCTGCTGATGTTCGAGCCGGATACCGTTATGGATGACCTGCTGATCAACCTGAGGTTCATGGAACGGCATCTGGATAACCCCTTCAACTTTTGCCGGGCCGAGGCCCATGCGGGCACGGGATTGGAGACGAAGCTGAAGGCAGAGGGGAGGTTGCTGGGCGATTACTTCGGCCTGGACTACCGGCTTAAAGATCCACAGTGCGAGGCCTTCCACCAGGTGGTCAACTATGCCTTCTTCGACCGCAATTTCAGCGACTTCGGCTTACACTACTTCAATATGCAGGTGGACTTTACCTACCAGCTTCTCAGGCGATTTTATCCGGAGGTGCTGACCGAGTTCCTGCGCGGCGCCGTGAAGAGCTTCATCAAAGAAACTAATCTAGACACTTACAAATGCCTCTGCCAGACCTATGACTTCATCGAATCGACTGACCCAAGCAACCGTCTGGCACTGCAGGGCTTTGCCGGAGAGATGAGGGCGATCGTAGACGAGGGAAGCAGAGGGCTTCATATCCAGGGAGAGCGAATCCTGGACGCTCTGAACGATGCCTATAGTCGTCGTGGTCTGGGCAGGGCATCGATCAAGTCTGCACCAATAGCAAGCACCGCTTTGGCGTACTTTGGCATGGGCGGACCCGAGCAAGGTGCCTATTCTCCGGGCTTTATGGGACAGGTCGATCTCTTCGGCCTGACACCAATGCCCATACCGTATCAGACTTTCAAGTCCCAATTATCTCGACAAGAAGGGAGGTGAGACCGGATCTGCAAGCTTTAGGCATCTAGTGAAAATCAGTGCTGAACGTATCTAATTTCTTTATTAAGTATGAGTAAGGAGGCTAAGGATAATGGAGAACAAATCGCTAGAAAATATGCGCTACTGGATGGAGCCGGCTCATCCCATGGTGATCAGGCTCTATAGCGACCTGGTGATGATATACAAATTCCTCAAAGACAACTACCAGAAAGAGATTGATGCAGCTTTTGACAGGGCATCGCAGCAGATCGGCTTCGTGGTCACCACCACCCTGCCGGTGATGCTTGAGGTGGGAGATGGGGGGACCATAAAGAGCCTGACCATGGGCTCGGAAAGCCTGAAGAATACTCCCTTTGAGAAGGAGATATCGGCAGCTTTTGATCTCAAGAGAAAGGGAGAGAGCAAGCTCAATGTCTCCCCCGGTGTTTACAACCTGGCCCTATTCTGGTACGACGCAGTCAAGCTCAGGCTGAGGACGGATTGGATGGAGCCCGCCCAGCCGGTTTACCAGTTGCAGTCAGAGCTTATGGGAATGGGACGGTCGCCTCAAAGCGCCCAGGCCATGAGCATGGCATCCCGAGCACAGCCCTGGTTGGAGCCGGTCCATCACAGACCTTGGTGTGAACCGGTCCACACACCGTGGACTGAGCCGGTTCATCATATGCCCTGGATGGAACCTGTGCACACACCCTGGATGGAGCCTGTCCATTATCCCGGATGCAGGCCGTGGCTGGAACCCGCACATCCTGTCTTCCAGACGGCGGCGGATATGCAAAAGGCCGGGGAAGCTAAGACTTTTGAGCATCAAGAGCCTGTCCAGTACTTGAACAGAGTGAATCAGATAATCCAGGAGAAATCAATCCTGGTGTCTGCTATCGATGAGGTTTATCCGGAGCTGAAGCTGGGCGAGAGATTGAATAAGGCCCAATACGCCATGTCCCCGACGCTCCCCCTGCCGCCACCGCGTGCCGCCTGGCCTGGCGTGAGAGAGCCGGCACACATGATGGCTTTGCAGCCCGGATGGGGTTATGGTCCGCACCCTGAACCCTGGAGAGAAGCCATGGCGGAGATCGTCCAGGTGATAAGCAAATACGGTCCCTTGCCCGACCCCTGGAAGGATCAGCTATTTTCCGAGATTGCAGATCTGCTCGGCAAATACAGCTATGCGATGCTCAATCCCCAGCCGCTGCCACCGCGGTACGCTGCCTGGCCTGGCGTGAGAGAGCCGGCGCACATGATGGCGGCCCTCCAGTCCGCCGGCAGTCCACAGCCCAATCCCTGGAGGCAGATGGTCTTCCCTGGGGTAAGAGAACCGGCGCATCCGATGGCTGCGCGCCCCTGGTGGTCAAGCGAGCCCGCACAGACGGCGGCTATGCAGCCAGGAATGCCACCGCAGATGCTATCCGAGATGGCGGCAGTGCTGCGCAGATACGGCTTCCAGGTCTGAGGTACGATTGGTTGTATGCTCGGCTATTGGGCATACGGCACCATTTTTTTTGAGTTACTAGAGCAGAAAAACATTAGAGCAGAAAAACGGATCTTTTCAACGGCCTTACCGGAGTCCATCAAAAGTAGACAACTCGTGGAATTGAGACCCATTAAGTCAACTGAGTTGAATTTAGATTTTCAGCGAAGGCAAATCCGCTTCTGAACTCAGACCTTCTGAAGTTGACCGGCTCTCCAAAAGATGATAACGAGGTAAATCTTGAGACGGAATTGGGAGATCGTTACCTGAGAACCCGCAGGTAAAGTTAGTGGCAACTTAACATGCATGGGATTTAATGCTCCCCCCAACTACCGGCTTCTAATACCGATTCCGTGAGTGCAGTACGGATCATTATGGAATAGCCCCGTATTACCGTAAGATTTGGATGAACATCCTCCCCGGCACTGTTCTATTTTTTCACAAGATCTGCAATTGAGCCCTATGCTTTCATCTGAGAACTGACGGGTATAAGCAAAGGATTTGGGGTTGAACCAAATATCCCATAAATCATCTTTGCGCAGATCACCCTCCACGATCTCATCCGGCAAAGAAAGGCAACCCTTAACTTTGCCATCGCTAGTAATGCTACAAGTGGCTATGCCTGCGGTACATCCTCGCCAGGGATGCTTATGCGCATCGGCCTCGTGGAAATAGTTCAGTCCATCCGCGCAGATCAGCTCGATTTCTCCATCCCCGGACCGCCAATGGGCGGCAAAATCTTCGAGCTGCAAGTAGGTCTGTTCATTCAGTTCGAGCTCCCTGGAACTCTGAACCCGTCCGAAGGGAACTAAAGGTTGAATCCTCCAGCGTTTAACTTGCTTAGACCCGAGCAATTCGGCTATCCCAGGAAGTTCGTGAATATTCAAGGCATTGACAGTGGTAATAACAGTCAGAGGGATATCAGCGTTCAGCACCGTCCGGATGCCCTTTAAAACATGCCGGAAAGATCCCGAATGATCGCGGATCGTATCGTGGGTTTGTTCCAGTCCATCCAGACTTATGCCGACGCCGGAGATTCCTACCGATTTCATCTCCGAGATTGTATCCGATTCTAAAGCAAGCCCATTGGTTAGTATCTCTGTAGATATGCCTAGATCTCTCAAATGTGCGGCGATATCCGACCAATCCCTGCGCAATAACGGTTCCCCTCCTGTGAAATCGACCTCTTGAACCAGGAGCGCAGGAAATTGATCACATAACTTCAGAGCTTCTTTTCTCGTCAGTTCTCCGGACCTTGGCTGACCGGCGGATGAACCACAGTGTTTACAGCGCAGGTTACATGCCAGTGTCAGCTCCCAACCGATAATTAATGGAAATCCTTCAAAGCACAGGATCACGACCCCCTAGAAGATAAGAGGAATTGATGTCCCCGTATCTGTTATAGTCAAAAACCAGGTGACTTATACATATTGAACTTATCGATAAGCAAAAATTTGATTAATTGCCAGTACAATTTTTAAATGTTTAAAATACTATTTTGCCTTTCTGGCATAGTTCTGTAGAGATATATAATCCCCAGCCCTCAGGGTCATAGTCCTTCCAGCGGTTTGGTCGTCTATCAGGTTCATTATCGCGGGAGCTATTTCCGCGGGAGGCATTTCACCTTTTTGCAGATAGGCATTCATATGTTTGGATATCAACTCGTAGAACTGTTTATCAGGAGCTCTCTCTAGAACCTCTCCAAACTTCTCATTGTCCCAGCCGCGGTTGGTGATAATGAGGTAGAAACATATTATCTTTCGTTCTAACAACCAGGCCGGTATTGAGACTCCGATCTTCTCCATAAATTTCAACTCCTTACTTCAAGTATGTGTGTTTTATTTTACTTAAACCTTTCTAATTTATTCATATATTATCGGCGATAGAATGTAGTACTAGGGGTAAAGGGATTAACCCGAGGGTAGAGACTGTAGTTGCGATGCCTGCGTATTAAGGTCGCACTCGCCAGGCTTTCTGAAACTGCCTAATGTCGGTCATGCGTGCAGAAAAATTTGAAAATGCCATGCCATGAACCCGATCTCCCATCGTTTTAGGCACACTAGATGAAGTGCATTAAGAATTTCGCGCTGTTTCTTGGTAATCGCATTACGTATATCTCACCATCCGGTAAGACCATAATCTCTGATATTTCGAGCTCTGTGAGCAATCCAATCCGTCCACCGAATATCTTTTATTCAATTTGCATCGACCATAATCCTCATCAGCTTCATCCTTAAGATCAGAGCGAGGAATGCGAAACTGCCGTTGCACCCTCCATCGTCGGGCAGTTCAACGGACATCTCCCGTCGCCCTTATCACCCCAAACAGCCTGCCGGATCAAGTACATCGTCTCCTTCGACAACACATCATTCGACATATCCTCATTCCATAGCCTCTCGCTCAAGCATGAGCAGCTATGCTCGCGGGCGGAACCGACGTCTCCTCAGGCACGCAACCGCCCAGCCACGCGCGGTCGATGATCGACCGGTTCATGAAAATGACCTGCCCGGCGCTGTAGTTGCCCGCGACCACTGCCCGGTTGAGGATATCGCCCTCGCATCTTTCCACGTTGAGGCCGATGGCGATCTTCACCGTGTCGCCGATAGCGAGGTGCAGCAGCGTCCAGTTGCAGCCATTCGGCCGAGCCGTGAGGGCCACAGGGATGAGTTTGGAACGAGCGCCGGGCGAGAAGAGGTAACAGAAATATGAATTATTCACACGAAACGAATTCGGAGCAGGTGCGGAACATTTCGGGACTACACAAGTGATCGTGAGAAACCTTATGATTCTCCAGCCAGCTTCAATACTGCATCTCGCGTCTGTTGAGCGAGGCGAAAACCGAGCTCATGGAGCCTATCGAGAGATGGTTTCACTGCAGTTAGGTGGCCTGCACGTTTTGCATCCAGAAGTAATCCTAGCGTGCCCTTAATGGGTATTCCCTTCGCAACGGCGACGCGGCGCGCCAGAGCGTCATCCAGAAGTGCTACGCTTCCGGGCATTTCAAGCGCCAGCATCAGTACCTGGGATTCGCCAGGCCCCAAATCTGTTATTAGAGATACTGCCATAGCACTTATGGGAGCCTGTATCTTGACCCATTTGAGATTTTCTGGTTGGGGCAGGTCCAATCCTTTTGCGATGCCGGCATCCAGTTCAACCAAGACAGCAGGCGGAACGATAATAGATCCGGCAAGTGCAGGAAGGATGCTCAGTTGACCTATCTGATGCAGATACTGTAAAGGCGATGTGTTACAGATGACCTCAGGCAAGGACAGCCTCCGCCTTGAGATCCTCTTCTGTCAGGCGAAAGGTATCAACGCCATAGTTTGCCAGCATGGCAAGGAACAGAGTCCGTGGTATTCCTGCGAGCCTTGCTGCAGCCCCGGATGAGAGTCTTCCCAGTTCAAAAAGCTTTACTGCAGCAGCTAGCCGCAGCTCCTTTCCCAATTCATCCGGGGACATCTTCAGGGCCAGCAAGGCGTCATCTGGCACTTGTAAGACTATCTCGCTCATGCGCTCTAATGTTATGTTAGTAGTTATGTATATCTTTGTATCTAAAACGCTGTGTCGTTATTGTTCAGGCCGCAGCCTCTGCCGTTACACTCACCATCGCCCGGGCAGTTCAGGGGACATCCCCCGTCGCCCTCGTCACCCCAAATGGCCCGCACCGGATCAAAGTACATCGTCTCCCTCGACAACACATCATTCGACATATCCTTATTCGATAGCGCCTCACTCATGCATGGGCAGCTTATGCTTGCGGGCAGGACCGCCGTCTCCGTGGGCGTGGGCGCACACCCTCCCAGCCAGGCGCGGTCGATGATCGACCGGTTCATGAAAACAACCTGCCCGGCGCTGTAGTTGCCCGCGACCACTACCCGGTTGAGGATATCGCCCTCGCATCTTTCCACGTTGAGGTCGATGGCGATCTTCACCGTGTCCCCTATAGCGAGATGGAGCAATGTCCAGTTGCAGCCGTTCGGGCCGAGCCGTGAGGGCCGCAGGGACGAGTTGAGGAAACGAGCGCCGGGCGGGAAGAGGTCCTGCAGGTACAGCGGCCCCAGGGCCACGTTGCCGTCGTTGGTGAGAATGATGGTGTAGACCGCTACGTCCCTGACCAAGCGGCAATGTTTCTCCATATGGATATGCGGCTCATCGTACCTGGAGACGCCGGATAGGATCATCTTGCGCGCCACGTGAAAGTCGCCTATGAGCACATCATCCTGATCCAGCTGATGAGATCCGTTTCTGCTGGCGTAGACCGTGCGGAGATCCGCTCTTCCCGAGAAAGTGGCATCGCTCTGCAGCTCTCCCAGGCCCCTGGCGGTGGCGGTCTTCTTGAGGCGAGCGGCATTGGAGAAGCCCTCGCCGATGAAGCTGGACGGGCTGCGGGACCACATGCCTTCCACCCATCTCTGAGAGAGGTTTATCGAAGTGCGGGGAGAGATCTCATAAACCAGGCTCCTGTGAGTTGCATCCATATCTTTGGCCATGAAATTGCTCAGGGTCTCGATGCGCTCCTCGGACCGGAAGTCTCCCGTTCCCGACTCGTAGCTCCTCTGGCGGTTGCCGAGCTTGGCGTCTGCGGCCACATAACCGCTGCCTGAGATCGATCGATCACGCATCAGGCTCTGGCCGTGGTCCTGGATTTTCTCTGAGACCAGGAAGTCGCCGATGTAATCCTCCTGAGCGATGGTATCGCCGCCGCTGGCAGTGGAATTGACCGGTTTTTTCAGAGTTCCGAGGTGTGCCAATCCCTGGAAATCTGACATTATCTCAAACTGCGAGCCGTTCTCATCCAGATCAAAGAGCTGCGTACAGTTCAATCTGGTTGAGTATCTGTGCGATTCTTCAAACGTGGTATTGGTGATGCCGTTCCTGGCCCGGCTCTCCGCGGACCAAAGTGAGTTGAAACTGTGCGGGAAATTTCTGGGAAGGAAGAAAGTGGTAGGACGATAGCGAGCCTTCATGCTCCGATTTTGCTTGATGGATTTGTTGGCGGAGAGAAAGCGCAGATCTTCTTTGGTCTCGTAGTCTCCGCTGCCGTGCTCTCGGACGCGCAGATCCGTGCCATCTTCACCAAGGATCTTAACCTTCACAGATGCGGAGCGCGGCATTTGATCTGATTCAACATAAACCCGATTGGTGAGGACCGATGAAGCTTGAGCGGTGCTGTAATCACGACGGGCATTGACAAAGCCGCTTCCCTTGACACTATCATGCCCTTCGAATTTTACATCGATCCGGGGAACCCGAACCGTGAGCCCGATCTGCACGCACTCGCCAGGGTCAAGGGCCGGGAATTTCCAGATGCCTTCACCTGCCATTTCCGGCCAGGCGGAAACAAACTCGACTGAGGAGTCGAAGACATCCCTCACGGTTACGTTGGTGGCGGGCTGGCCGCCGCTGTTGCAGACTTTTATGGTATAGCTGATCTCCTCACCGCGGCGCACGGCCTTTTGCAGGGCGGTCTTGTTGACGTCGAGCCGCGTTCCGTTTAGAACCTGAGTATAAATGGTGCCGCCCCTGGGGCCGAGTTCGTCGGACTCGATGGTGAAATGATTGGCGAGCTGGACGGCGTCGTCTAAGGTATCGCTAACCTGCGCTTTGATGGTTATGGAGTGGGGACCGTCCGGAGCGAGACGCCCGATCAGCCAAGTGTCGTTTTCTGCATTCAGGGGAGCAGGACCTGCGGAAAGGAAGGAGACCCCAGAATCGAGAACATCAGTGATGGTGACATTATTTGCTATGCCTCCGCCCTCGTTTTCATAAACAAGAGCGTAGCTGAGAATTTCTCCCACCTTCACGGGATCGGGACTGGCTGTCTTGCTGATGGATAGATCCATGGCGTTTGCGCTGGACCTGGTTCTCCGCAAATAGTCATTCACACCGCCTGAGCCGGTTCGCTCTTCGGCATGCTCTCCCGCAAGGCTCGTCCAGGTCAAGCATACATCATTGACAATGGCGTCGCCAGGCCGCGCCCGGCTTGTGGCGTTAAGCATCAGCATGATCTTTCGATCAGCGTTCCAATCGAGATCCACAACATCAAAGTGCCACATCAGGTCAGACTCGTCAAAAGCGGCTGTCGGACCGTTCAGCACGACTGCCGTGCCTGGCAAGTAAACCAATCCATCAGGCAAAATATCATGCAAATTCACATCGAATGCAGGAGAGCTGCTCTGAGAAGAATGATAGACGACCAGAGTATAAGATATTTTATCACCAGGACCAACAACCGAAGATGACGCACGCACCTCAACATCCAGATCGGGTTCGATGACGCTTACAGATCCAGCTTCATCCACGTCGGATTTCACCCCCGACTCGTCTCGCCAACCCATGTATGCCTTCGTCCCTGCCAGCAAAACACCATCCAGATTCCCAGGCAAATTTGCCAGGGTGCAATTGTAACTGATTGCGATATTTCGTGCAAGACCCACGTCTCCAAAGAACCAACAGACCTGTGTAGTGCCATCGCTATTTGCTACAATAGTCTCTTCCTGCAGGGCTATTCCCTGGACAGACAAGCCGCTTGGGCTGTAGTCCAATCCCTTGGCGACTGTATCATTGATCCAGAGATCATGGGCACCTCTCGGCAATTCGGCACGGATCTCATAACCAACGATCTCGCCCACGGCAAGATTGCGCAGACGGTCCGGCGACTTATGAATGGAGGTCCATTGGCTCACACGCGAACATTGGCTGACCTCCTGGCAGGGACTGGAACCCCATTCGGCATCAACAAGGCAAGAATAATAATCATAAGGAGAGACCACTTTCGCCGTGAGCCTGACTTCATTGACTGCACCCAGCTCCATCAAAGCATAGCTCCACTGAAGGCTCTTGCTCAGTGAATCGATTCTCATCAATTGTAAGCCATTTCCGAGGACGGCATTGACTTGAACATCAGATGCAATTCCAGTACCATTATTACTCACTCGGATTGTCCAGACGATCTCTTCACCCTCTTTTGCTTCATATTTATCGGGTGTTATAGAAAGAGCTAAGTTCGCTCTATGAATAGTGATAACAGACGATTCCGCAGTGACCTTTCCGTTGGAGGTGGCGAAATCTGCCGCGATGGATGCGTTTTCGGGCGCATTGCATCCAGCACTAAGATTGAATTGCAGGCCCAGAGACTCACCAGCATAAATATCATTAGAGCCACCGCCATTGGACGAACCCCTGGTTGAATCCTGAAATCGCCATTCAAGATCATCCTCCTGGTCCTTGCCATTGGGATAGCGTGCCCAGCAACGATCGTCACTTTTATCATCCTTTTTTGCGGCAGTACTATCAACGGCCAGGCCCGCAGAATTGAGCAACGTGATTTTGAAGGGATACGAGTTGATAAGTGATCCATTTGTCCATATTAGGACATAATAGCCGCCGACAGCAATGGTGGTGCCGGCTGGAATCGAGACTGTTTTCCCGTAGTGGCTATCAACAAGCCTCCATCCGCCAATATCTGTTGCATCTGGTGTTGGATTAAAGAGTTCAATCCATTCCTTATTCGTGTCGGAACCTGTTGGATTTGCCTCCAACTCATTGATCACTATGTGTCGATACGATCTCAGCGCTGTTGTTAAATCCCACGTCAGTGATTGCCCATTTGTTGACGGCTCGCAGGGCGATTCTCTGCTATTAAAAATGAGCTTTGATTTCCCCGAATATTGGAATCCAATCGGCTCCAGAATAGATGCGAACACACTGCTCGCATCATTGCTGCAAGCATAGCTCAGACTGTAGGAGCCGTTCCCGCATACATCGACATCCGGAGGAGCAAAGAGAGAAAGAGATGACGCACCCGCATGAGATGATAGAACCAGCAACACAAGCGCGAATAGGAGACTAAGATATGAGCACCAGAAAACGTCGTTTGTTGAATGACTGGCTTTTATATAATTTATAAGATTTGAGTTGTGCTGATGGGTACGCTCTCTAGCGAAATCTGCATTGGAGACCACAGAATGCACCTACTTTCGATTCGTACTTGTAATTCTGAATTAAAGTAGGAACTTATTTAACTTTTTCTATTAGTTTACACGATAATAGTGGTTTAAAGAGAAGATATGACAGAAATAAGACAAGAGACGAGAGATACGAAGAAAATAGAGGTCGGATGATTTAGAATCTCTTTACCGCGATTTCTTCTTCCTTGCCGCCCGATACTTCGGCCAAGACTGATACCTCACCGATTTGTCGGCATAGCTCGCCGCCACGCTGTCGGACACGGCCCGCTCGATCCGGTCGTCCTGCATCCTCCTGTTCGCCGCCATCCTCTTCACGATGACATAGTTGGCTGCCAGGAAGAAGGGCACCATGAGAATACAGATCACTACTATCTGCCAGACTTCCATTACAGTAATTCTGAAGCCTGAGAATATAAAAGGCACACATTCCAGCTCGTGCGCGAAGCATCGCGACGGGCCATCCAGGCCATCGGAGCGCGGGATCACGACATCGCGAGACTACTTGAACTTGGCCAGCAGCCGCGCGTAAAACTCCCGCTCCGGCCCCTGGGTGGAGCGCACCAGCCGGTCCAGGATCAGCTCCGGGGTGCTGCGGGCCAGATAATTGTACCTGGGGCTGCGGTTCACGATGAGGTTGTGCTGCTCGTCCAGCCCCGAGGCCTCGATCCCGTCCACGCGCACCGGCGTCTCGGCATAGCGCCGGACGTCCTCGGCCAGGTGGCTGACGAAGACTGCCACACAGCCGCGCCGGTTCAGCTCGTCCAGCATGCAGGCGATGATGCGCGCGGAAGCGCCGGGCTCGGTGATGGCCTCCAGCTCGTCCGCCAGAACGAGCTTGCGCTTCTGGTTCTCCACCACGGAGAACTTGCGCATGGCCGTCTCAAACGCCCCTGCGGACAGAGTTCCCCGGCTCTTGCTGAAGTAGTACACCTCCTGAAAGAGGCTCATACGGCACTGCCGGGCGGGCACGGGCAGGCCCATGTGCCCCAGAATGACGATCTGAGCGATGAGGTCGAGGAGAGAGGTCTTGCCGCCCGAGTTCACGCCGCTCAAGATGGCCACCGTTTCCGGGTGCTCATCGGTGCCGAGAGAGTAGCTCACCGGCTCGGGCTTATCCAGGGCGAGATTGCGGCCGCCCTCGAAGTCGAGACAGGGCTCTTCTGCGATCTCGGGCATGATCAGTCCCTCCTCCAGAGCAAAGCGGCCCAGAGCATGGATGAAATCAAACTCCATGAGGGCATGGACCAGCTCGAACGCCGTCTCCTTCTTGTCTATCAGACCGCGGGCCAGCTCCTGTTTGGCTTTTAGCCCGCGCCCCTCCATCCGGCTTCGCAGGTCCTGCTCGAAGGAGCGCAGAGCCTGGCGGTTGATCTCCAGAGGATAGCTCACCTCTGCCGAGAAGATCTCCTCCAGCCACACGGCCTCCGCCCCGGCCAGCTCCAGCTCGCGGGCGGCACGGCTCTTTGCCTCCTTCGTCACCTCCTGGAAGACGCCCTTCATCTGCATCTCGAATAGCTCCTTGATACCCTCTCCCCGGCTCATGACCAGCAGAAGATCCGTGCCGCCCAGAGTAAGAGAGCTCTTCTCGATCCTTCTCTTCAGCTCCTCATTAGCCCAGGAGGATGCATCCTCTACAGACACGCCCAGACACGCGGCGAGCCTGGCGAGCCGCTCTGCCTCACCGTCACCGCCTTCGTTCAGACCGCAAATCAGCTTCTTCAGATCCTGCAATCCGGCAAAGCTGCAGACTGCGGTGTCCGTCAACTTTTGCGCCGCCTCGACCGCGGCCAGGAGTGTATCCAAATTATCCCTGAAGAATCCCAAGACTGCCTCCGGCGCAAGATACCACTCATCCAGATACTGAGCTACCTCGACGCCTGGCGGCCCATCCACCTCCTCGCCCACCAGGGATACATGGCTATAGCTCGCGGCCAAGGCCTGCAGCTCTCTTGGGCTCTCAGTCAGGTGCAGGTCGATCAGCTTATCCAGCCCCCGTGCCTTCATCTCCTGGAAGGCTTCCGTGGATGATACGGCCACCGCACGCTCTCGAATGCGCATGGGGGGCTTTTCCCTAAGAGGCCGAATCCGCCCCAGCAGATCGTCCATCCCCTGCCCTTGCACTCGCCGCACACTTTTAACAGCATTATCTGCAGTCTTCCGGTTCAGAGCCAGAAGCTCGGCGGAAGAGGTGGCAAACAGAGTGGCAATCTTGAGTCGAGCGTATTCCGTGTGAGCATAGCCCGCCAGGCGGCTGATGAGCATTTGATAGACTTTTAAGACCTCATCGGTGGCAAGGAGATCATCGGGCTTGACGCCATATTTTATCCCCTGTGCATACTGAACCAGAGAGAGAGCCTGACGCTCGCTCAGGCTCCTGGCAAGGCCGGCCACGTCCCCGTCGATTATGGCCTGCAGGGCATTCTCCTCACCCTTGTAATTCTCTATCAAGCGCTCCCTTATGCGAGTGCCCACGCCGGGAAGATCCACCAGCTTCAACGGCCCTCATTTTGTAAGGAATATAATATATCTGTTCCGGCGACATGGCGGGCGAGAAGCTTGATATTCTGTCAGCCGAATGCTGAGGAACTGTGTTGCTAAATCGCTTATTGGACCTGAAAGATGACGAGAGCATATTTCTGGCCGAGGAATCCATGCAGGATCTCTTGAACCTGCCCGTCACCGCGCAAGTCCTGGAGACGGGGCTTGATGCAGACGCCAAAATAGAGATCCCACAACTGGGAATCGCCCTGCACCTCCAGGAACCCGCCCCATTCTGGCTTCTTCTGACGGATAATTACTCAGACCGTAAAATCCTTCGGAACCACGCGGAAATATGGAAGGACTTGCCTGGCAGAAAGGCTGTGGTCGAGGAGAGGAAATTCTTCCTTGCGCTAACCGAATACTTCTCCACATCGCTCATGGAAGAACTGTTTTGCGAAGAATGCATGATAAAAGGAGCCCCTTTTTTGGTAGAGGATAGAATTGAGCGTTTGAAATCCCTGATTGGCCCGATCGTGCCACAGGGCGCAAGCGTCCTGGAGATATGCTGTGGCAGCGGCATGGCTACGCAGGCCCTTCTGCGCCTGGGCCACCATCCGCTCGCAATGGATTCGGATCGATGCGATCTCTGCCAATCTCTGAAGAGCGACATCATGGACCCGAAGAGCTGCTTCGTCCTGGACGCCAGATTTCTGCCCCGATTCTTTTTGCCGCAATCGTTCCAGACCGTCATGGGATTCATGGTCGGCCTGATCGACGACTTCAACTGGCCCCTCTGGAAGGATATTCTTCTCAAGGCATCAAGCCTTGCCAAAGATAAAATACTCTTCACCACGTATACGCAAAAAGAAGCGGAACTCATCGCGAAGGCCCTCGGGGAGGCAGGTTGGAGCGGCAGGGTAATCGATAATCGCGACTCTTGCGGAATTTACGATCAGTGGGCATATTACGGACAAAAGATAGCGTGACGGAAAGGTTAATTACAGCTCGCCGCAAGGGATGAAATGGGGTGAGACTTTTGGCGGAGTTCAAGAAGCGAAATGCGGAAAGGAAGGGCGGCAAGAAGGAAGAGATCAAGAGCAAGAAACTCCTGGAAGAGAACCTCGACGACCTGAGAGGCAAGGGCGAAGAAGAAAAGTAATTCGCGCCGGGCAGATATCATTTTTGGTCTAAGAGATCTCTTTGCCCTTCGAATTGGATTTTGCGAACCGGACGGATCTGCCGTCCGGAATCACTTATGGTGCTTGTGAAGGCAGACGGTTATATAAAATTGCATATATCAAAAAGAGGACGAATAGAGAACCAAATCATTAATTCCGCCCGCCTTCCACGAATCATCATGCCATTCGCCATTAGATTTACGAAGGGGTTACGCTCAAGCCGCGGCTCAGCTCCTTGAGCTTTTCGATGCTTTCCATGGTCTTGGCCGATTCTTTTCTCTTCTCATCCTCGAAGTGCTTGATGATCTCACCTAAGGAAATAGTAAGCCTGTAAACCTTCATGGGGCGGCCCTTTCCATCCTTCTTGATCTCCCGTTCCTCCACCCAACTGTTGTTGCGCAGGGTTCTCATGGCAATGCTAACCTCAGGCTGGCGGAGATTGGAGCCGATCTCGATCTCTCGAGACGTGGCCTCCTCCACGTTGGCAAGATATGTAATCATGCTGGCCACATTTCTGGGAATGCCAAGCTCCCTCAAGACCTCCACAAACTCGCGGTCAGCATCATCCAAAACTTTTACGGAGAATTGTCTCATAACGACCTCATTCTTTTTTTCTATATAACAAATACTTTATGATATAAATAGTTTATTTCGATATTGCTTATTTTTGTTTTTCTAAGATTCAGCAGCAAATATGCAGCTGTAGAGAAGGTGCATCACTTAGAGGGTTTTATTATTTATATTAATTCATATAAAGTGTGATATGATATTGGACATGCAAACCGAAGAATAGGCCAAACATATTCAATTAAAAAATAATTTTGTTAAATTGACACACCCATAAAATATACGTATTAATAATAAATTTCGTCGCATCAAAGTGGCTTTCAAAATCTATGGAATCTAAGCTCCATTGAAACCAGGATCTTGAGTTCGTGGAAAATATTGTGCAGAATAGCGCCCAAAATCGCACAGATATTGAAGCGGATTATTGAGTTAGGAGTCCCGGAATAATTGAACTGATGCGGAATATGAATACGGAATGAGAAGATAGATATATCATGTATTTCATTGCCTGCGGCCATGGAATTGAAGCTTGATCCCTGGGGCGCAGTTCATGTGGACGATTACTCCAAACTCTTCGAGGAGTTCGGGATATCGAGCTTCGAGCAGATCCTTCCCCGTCTCCAGTGTCCGCACCCGTACATGAGGCGCAAGATCATCTTCGGTCACAGGAACTACGACTCCGTGCTGCGAGCCATGCAGCAGCACAAGCCCTTTGCGGTTATGAGCGGTTTCATGCCCTCGGGCAGAGCCCACTTCGGCCATATGATGGTCATGAATGAGATCATCTGGCACCAGCAGCAAGGAGGCGACGCCTTCGCCGCCATCGCCAACATGGAGGCACACGCAGTACGGGGCATAAGCTGGAGCAGGTGCAGGGATTTGGGCATCAACGAGTACATCCTCAGCCTGATCGCACTCGGCTTCGAGCCGACGGGCCACATCTACTTCCAGTCCGAGAACTACAAGATGAGAAACCTGGCCTTCGAGCTTGGCATATCGTGCAACTTCTCGGAAGTCAGCGCCATCTACGGCTTCTCCGGCGAGACCCACCTCTCTCACATGGAAAGCGTCATGTGCCAGAGCGCCGACATCCTCCATCCCCAGCTCCAGGAATTCGGCGGCCCAAAGCCCGTGGTCATCCCCGTGGGGGCCGATCAGGACCCGCATATCAAGCTCACCCGTGACCTGGCCTACCGCACAAGAAAATTCCTGGTGGAGATGAGGGGTGATTACGTCAGCATTCGCGGCAAGGCGGCGAGTGCAGAGCTGATGAAAGATGCAGAGGCCATGCTGAAGGAAGCCGCCTTTGGAAAGGTCAGGATATACGAAGAGCACATCGATATAACTGATATTCAGGATAAAGACGGCCTCGCCACCGGCACCATCTTGACGGAGATCGAGGAGCGCGTGATAAAATTGGAGACCGAGCATGGAGACTATGGATTTATACCGCCCGCTTCGATCTACCACAGGTTCATGACCGGACTTACGGGCGGAAAAATGTCCTCTTCCAAGCCGGAGAGCCACATCGCCCTGACCGAGGAGCCCAAAGAGGCTGCTAAAAAGATCATGAAGGCCATCACGGGTGGCCGCCAGAGCCTGGCGGAGCAGAAGAAACTGGGCGGCGAGCCGGAAAAGTGCTCCATCTACGAGTTTCTGGTCTTCCATCTATCCGACGATGACAAAGAGCTCCTGGAGCTTGATGCAGAATGCCGCTCGGGCAGGCGCATGTGCGGCACCTGCAAGAAGGACGTGGCCGAGCGCATTCAAAGGTTCCTGACCGAGCATCAGAAGGCACGCGAGGCGGCGAGGGAGAGGCTGCCGGAGTTTGGGATCAAAGCATGATGCACTTGGCCCTGATGCCATAGTTTTGACTTTTCGCCCCAAATCTGGCTGCTCATATCCTGCGGAAATTGTGAGACTTGGGATTCAATCGATCACAACGAAATTGCGGCAGGAGACATGGGCCGCGGGAAGCCCTGAGCCTCAAGCCGCATTTCGAAGTCACGAACTCTTATGATCGCCGCCCGTACTGAGATAAAGGCGATATAGGCTCGGACATGAGCAGTTAAAGATCGAATCCGAACTCAATCCCTTTCGATCCGACTTGCTCATGTCATTATATCCACCGGAACAGCAGGGAAGCCACGCATCTTCGTATCTATTTCTGAGGAGGTAGTCGTCCATGCTTATCTGGAGTTTAAGGGTATGCTGACCGACGTAGTCCTCGGAGATGAATACATCAGGCCCTTGCGGAATTATTCCTTCTGAGGGAATATGGGAGGATTTCGTTTTTGCGATACCAAGATGGGTAAGGCTGCCTGTCGATTCCATGTTCAGGGCGTAGAAGCTGGAGCGGTTCGTGTCCTTGGTCACGAATAAATGCGTCTTGGTGACATCTGCACGAATTGAGGTTCTGTTGAGACTGGACCTGTACAAGCTCTCTTTATTAAGCTTCCAGGAGTCTATTGAGGAGGTTACTATGTCCCCATTATTCTCGTAGAATTCTCTATTGTGCACTTTAGGACCGCTGTAGGATATTTTTTTGTAGTTGGCATAGGCAGCAGGCCAGTACTCATCAGTATCGATCTTGGCAGACTCTTTGATCACAGGAACCAATATGAAATTCGATGGATCTAGGGGATCAGGAATGCTGATATATTCCGTGTCGCTCGCCAGCTCAATGTAGATCGATACCGGGCCTTCCAAGGTTTGAAGGCGCTGCTTCTCATCAATCGACAAGTCTCCCCCCCGAACTGCAGAAGACTGCTCATTGGAGTTCATTCCCGCAATATCCGTTATCCGGCTGAATCTGGAGAAATTTCCGGAACCCGATACGCTCCCGTCCAGGCTGAAAGTCATATTGTGAGTCTCGCGGGCGAGATGGAACGCGGGTCCGCCTTCTACCTGGGCATCGATGATGTACCCAATCGTGGCATTGGAAGATCCAATAATCAGCAGCAAAATAGGCAGCAATGAGACCCACCGTTTTAGTCCGTGTGTCAAATCAGTATCCCTCCCAAATGATTTTCAGTAGCAATGAAATCCTGACAGATTGATTATCTGTACAGGCAAAATATAACAGTTTTGGTTGAAACCCCTATAAATTGTTACTGACTACAGGTCCGTAAACTTCATTAATTAAAAATTATCATTAGCTAAGATTCTGAAGGTTTGTCTAAATGGTCCCCCGCAGGATCGAATAACGAGCACCATTACCGTCCATTAAATAGAAGGCATAGACAAAATACGGTTCTTCGCTATTTCAAGTGGCTAACCTCAAGATATCATGAAATGAGATCCGAGCAAGGATTAAGAAATCGGCACGCAGGATGACTGAATACTCAATCCGGATGGAATGATTGGAATCCCGGAGGATTTATGCCTCCAGTCATACCCACACTAAATAGCGAGGAACCCAAAATACCGGTTAAAGAACGCATGCAGATCCAGAGCAGACAACCCATATGGCGCAATCACTGGAAAAAATAGAGAAAAAGCTCAGATAGCCGCTAAAAAGATGTTAGCTCCATTTCGCAATCATCGACAGAGTTACGCTTTCGAAAGTCTTAATGTTGCTCGGCATGGTTCGTTCCACTGTTCTAAAGGAAATCGGAGAACTATCTTTTGGAACAGTCTGCACCTCAAAAACGCTCTTTTCGGTGTTTGTGTAGAACGGAGTGAATTTCATTCCGGCGATGATCGGGCCGCTCGAAATTCCGACCATGGGCAACAATTCGCATTTGTTGTTGGATAGAATGCTCAATGATCCCGTCAAAGATGCACTTTCTGAGTTCAATTTTATACCATCGGAAAACTTGTGATCTGCGCCTTCAATTTCTGATATTTCCTGTATGCCTGAATCAATCATTGCTGTCTTTCCCAGATGCTGGGCCTCTATGTGAGAAAGAAACCCATTTTCCATTACGTCCAATGAGCCGCCTGATCCCGAGGAGCTTATCGAACCTGCTGTGATGTAAGATTTATCAGCATACATGCCATTCCAGGTTGAAACCTCCTTTTCTACAGCAGAATTGGAATTGGAATAAGAAGCATCCAAATCTCCGTTTGTTATTTTGGAGGCAACCCTTATCGCCATGGAAACGTCGCTCGATGAATCAATACTTTTCGACCACTGGAATGAACCTGAATTTGTTTTTACGGATGCATCAACCTCATTCGCACCCTCTCCATTCTGATTTGCACTTATTGAATCGGAGAATTTGCCTTCTGAATTGGTGGACGATCCAGCCCCGGAGGAATGGATGGAATAGGGAAAATCGGCAAAGCCGGTATAAGGCAGCAGTACGGCAGAAGATGCATAGTTGGCGTTCTCGACGTTTACATTCTCGCTAACAGCAGAATCGGAATTATATAGTGTGACACCAACGCTTACACTAGCACTGGCTGTCGAGGCCGTGACTAGAAAAAATAAAGTGCAGATCAGGGCAGATCTTACTGAAGATTTTGAATTAGATCTCATTTCGAACCAACTCCCCTTTAAGTAAATTCTTGCATCAATTCTAGTCAACTAACAGCGTTGAGTCGGTACTGAGAGTACCTGTATATTCCAAGCCGCATTCATCGACTGTGTTTATGTAATCAAATCCATTCTCCCAGCCAAAGCCCGGTACCGTCGAGATCGATGGATCGTAGGTCTCTTCGGATAGAGTATCGCCATTGCTATCACTCTTAGCACCGAAATTGAATATTTTATCACCAATTGTTACAACATTATTGTTGTAGCCACCGGTAGTGTCGTCGGATGCCTTGGACCCAGCCAACTGCTCAATTGCAAATAGGTACGGCATAATAGTATAGGAATGAGTTTGGAAAATCGAGCTCCGATAACCATTTGCCGTTGGATAAATCTGCGTCAATGCTGCCATCATGCCGAAGGATTTAGCTCCTGAAGCCGATGTCTTAGCTCCGGTATCTATCGAGATCATCCTATCTTCGCTTAACTTGAAATTGCTCTCTGTTTCGAAATCGAGACTTGTTTTTTCATCGCCTGTGGCACTGGTGGAAATCGTATATCCTCCGCCTATATCTTTAGTGCATTCTGGCGGTTTAAAGAATACATTGGTTTGAGTAAATGTACCCACGCTAGTTTTAACCGTGCCAGAACCGCCTAATACCGCAGGTGATAGTAGTAGCATTACAATTAAGGCCGCCAATATCATCTTCATCTATTCTTTCCCCCGTTATCAGTTATCGCGCTCAAGCCGAACACACGTTCGTGCTCGCCAAATTTTTGTCGAAGATAACTAACCTATTACTCTAAAGGCTAATTTAATAAATTGACAAGAATATAGAATTCGAAGAAACGGAACTAAATGTCAGTTATTATCATTTTACATTACTTATCATCCTTACTAATCGCTTTAATACCAAACGTGATTTTGATTATATAAAAATCTATATATAACTAGCATCTCGATTCGAAATACTAGCCTATAAAAAATATGCGTATATCCCGCTAATACGCATTTCCTTCTGCATGAGATTGAGCCGTCGCATACGCAGTGTTGTCAGTAACAAATGCAAAATCCGTGGTAAACGTTTGGGTTTGAGCCATATTTGGTCCCTGTGAGTAGGCAAATGCATTAGAATACCCATCCGCTAATGCAAAGCTATCAATCACGGCATAAGCCTGTCCCGTGGACCCGGACATTGATATAGGATCAGCCTTCGCATCATTCCAAGTCCAAACTGAAGTCCAAGCTATCGAATACGGATCGTAGTTTTTGAGACTAATTGCACCAGCATTTGCAAATGCATCCGCAGTCCCCTGTGCAGTCGGCTTATTTTTGCCATTGTCGAGATTCCCAGATGAGGAGTCTATCAAACTCAGCCCCAATATTAATACAACGAACAATATTTTTTTCATATCTATTCTTTCCCCCGAATTTCTTAATCTTCCCTCCACAAATTATGCATTGAATTCAGAGGGAACATTATAAATCAGTTACGTTTCCTTGTTTAATAAAAACTTAGGAAACCTAGGTAAGGGATACGATAGCTTATTCGCAGACAGTAATTTTAAATCGAAACTCGCAGTCAACTGATAATATTGATTTCAATACAGGGACATAGGCAATTATCGCGGGTCGTGAGGGAAATTACTGAAAAATTTGTTAGCGCTCTTCAGCGGCCCATGCTTGCCTGTACAAGGCCAAATGAATGTAATCGGCTCTCAAGACGGGCTTGGTGGAAGATTGTTACATGATATTTTGATGCTACATGGTTTCCAAACATATAAATAGGAATATCACCTTGATTGGACTGAGGGATAGATCAATATGGCTTGAACGTATTAGATCTATTCTTTCCCCTAATTATTTTGTTTTCTCTGCAAATTAGTATATAGAGTTTTAATCAGAGTGAGGAAGCAATTCTGAGATAATAGTATCATGATTTTCGAAATTCGTTTTTGGAAATGCCAGCATAATCAAATCCCTGCGCAAAGTTATAAACCAAATGAAAAAATCTGGGACAGCCATCGAGGAGGCCATCCCATATTTGCTCGTATATCCTGCACTTATGCTTCTGGCATCTCGCTCATATACATATCATCGATCTTGCCATCGCAGTGTGGGTCAGCCTCGCCCATGGCGAAGCCGGTGGATGAAGAGCAAGCGATGGAGGTGGAGGTCAGCGCCCTGTCAGTTATGCAGTTGTTGGCGATGTTGAATGTATTTGTGCTGCCGGTGGCGATGTCTGAGCCCCTGGCAAAGTTGAAGGCGGTGGACAGAGAGGCTGCGGACATATCAGCGGTAACCTCTTCGTTGTGCCACTTGCTGCCAACATCAATCTCGCCTTTGACTGTGGACGAGGCAAAGCCGATGCTGAGGGATGCAGAGATTGGGTCTACCTTAGCATCGTCAATCTGCCAGGTGCTGGCTAAGGACTGGGTGGCGATATCCAGGTCCTTGCAGGATCCGGAAACGACACACTTGTCGACATACGCGGTTCCCATCGAGAATGCATTGGCGCACGATGAAGCAATGCCAATATCCTTGTGGTGATTCTTGTTCTTGTTATAGTCGTTCACGTTCGGTGTTGCAGATGCTGCACCGATCAGCAGCAATCCAACCAACATTGCGATCAATAACTTCTTCATACTATTCTTTCCCCCTAATTTAGTCGTCTCCTTTCGAATCATCTGGGCCACGAATCTTATGGACCATTTGCCCGTCAAATTCTCAGGTGACATGATAATACCCTTACCTATGCATTCTTTATTAAATAATAGGAATTCAAATTAAGAGATTTTAATACTTACCCTAGGGCTTTAATATTAGTGCGGACTTTACGTTCTGTACCATTAGACTTATTAAGCGTCTCCTGTTTTGGGAAATGCTGACTTAGAATCCGTTAGTCGACTAGCCAAATCCCATCGGGAGACAAGAGATTCAGGTCGCGTATGCTTTATCAAGAACTATGGATTCAAAGCTGAAGAAATTCTTCATGAGGATTGAAGCCAAAAAGGCATCTAAAGTCGCATACCCGTATCTTCTATATAAGCATCGGATATCACGATAAAAATCAAAAAAAAAAAGAATATACAAAGCAAGAGACCTAATCAACTAAGCTTTTGGTGGCGCGAAGGTTATTGGTCCTTGATCAGTCACCAGGCTCTTGCTCTTGCTAACGTGCAGGGTATCCAACATGTGCCCGGTTACTTCCAGAGGCAGAGTGGATGTTATAACCACATTTGTCTTTCCCACAGATACTGGGCCGCATTCGCATTCATTGCTGTCAAGCCAGTAATTGGCGGAGTATAGCGTTTTATTAACATCGTCTTTATTAGTATAGTTGCCACTAAGGCCATACGCAGGCATGCCATCGATTACCATTTCAGTGGTCTGAGTTACGTTCCTCATGCCCAATATGACCAAACCCTGAAAGTTTATGTTCTGCCATAAATCCGGAGTCGAATCGACTGGACCTTTATATTCAAATACGACTATTTTTACATCCGTGCTGTTATTGGTCTTTATGAGTAGAGGATATGCAGTACGGATTTCCTCCTGAACCGGCATGCCGGACAGGATGGAGTATTTTAAAGATGAATTCAAGTCGAATGAAACCGTATAAGGACCCGTAGTTACATTCTCAGTTGCTGCGGATGCCGTGAACGCCAGCATCACCACAAAGAATAAAGCTAACAATAGTCTCATCAAATTCACCTGATATTTCCCTCCAACTCTTCATAGAAAAGTCTTTCCACGAGATGGATGGCAAAATGCTGACAAAACGGGCTCCTGGAAAGTCAGAGAACATATTATTGAATTGCTGAATGGTACAAACAATTACTGATCGCAGGATCTAATATTGAATTAGAGTATTTCTCATCCAAATCTTTTATTCTTGGAACAATGAGGGAGTGGCTTAGTTTTTCCATTGATCTCCTGTTTAAATTGCAGATGCAGGTTAATAATTTTGGTCGGTGTATAAATCATTCGATAATGATTCTCATTTATATCTTC
>Ga0074195_1001854_pt1 | contig 26789 bp, 26 predicted proteins | sample EPASupsiteHSE623_FD_64525 | JGI IMG/M metagenome (GOLD analysis project Ga0074195, IMG submission 64525) | Bioremediated contaminated groundwater from EPA Superfund site, New Mexico - Sample HSE6-23 | ecosystem: Environmental > Aquatic > Deep subsurface > Groundwater > Contaminated ... | reverse complement strand
TTTCAATAACCGGAATCAGGATATCTATTTTAGTATTACTTCTTAATCCGGAAGTATTATTGATGTTCATTTGGACTCACTTCCTGTTTTCTGTAATAATCCCTAGCTGTTTTCATGAACTCACCTTCATTATGTAATCCTACTATAATATATTAAAATAGTATTGAAATGCGACTGTCGACTAAGTCGTGGTACTCAAATAAAAAATGGCAACAAAAATGATTCGTCAGCGGAATCCTTGAAAATGATGGAGGTAACTTTGTATTCAAGCTCCTGTGAAACCGTATTTGACAAAAATTTGTTTGGCTTCTGCGCTTTGCAGGAACTTGAGGAACTCGTCGGCTGCGGCAGCGTTCTCAGCAGACCCTATAACTGCGGCGGGATAAACGATAGGCTGATGAGATTCCTTGGGAGCTGTAATTGCGATTCTAACTTTATCGGAAACTATGGTATCAGATTTATAAACAAGCCCGGCTTCGGCGTTTCCTGTTTCCACATAAGACAGGACCTGCCTGACATCTTTTGCCGCAACGTATTTGGATTGCAAAGCATCCCATAATTTCATAGAGGTCAGGGCTTCCTGGGTGTATTTTCCGGCAGGCACAGATGCCGGGTTACCTATCCCGATATGTTGGACTTCCGGTTTGGAGAGGTCTGCAAAAGTATTAACGGTTTTGTTGTCTTTACCTGTTATCAGTACAAGCTCATTGCCAAGCAAGTCGGTTCTGGTCTCTATTTTTATTAAATTCTTCTCTTCCAGGGCGTCCATCTGCTTTTTGCCGGCCGAAATAAAAAGATCAACGGGTGAACCCTGCTCAATTTGCTGCTGTAGCATACCGGATGAACCAAAATTGTATACCAGTTCGATTCCATCGTTTTTACCTTCATATACCGACTTAATCTCTGCCAGAGCATCTTTTAGACTTGCTGCGGCAGAAACCAATACCTGAGCAGTTTCTTTAGTGACATTCTCTTCGACCGGTTCCTGTTGCGCATTCCCGGCACAGCCTGCAATAAGACCGGAGACCAAAAACAGTGATAACAATAATATAAAAAGCTTTTTCAAAAGAAACACCTCCTTTGTGAAGATGTCATTTTCCCCCACATGCATAAATCTATAAGTTCCTGCAATAAAAAAGCCCACAGTACCAATCCTGCGACGGATAGTATTGTGGGCGCCTTTGCCTGGCCTTGTCTATATTTCAAATTCGTCCTATCTAGTATAAACCAACACAACCAAATTACAGCTAACTATGGTACTTAGTATATAACATCAATCTGCCTAATGCAATATCTCATTTATTCATTGACAGAAACCAATACTGCTCATATAATCTATATATAGTCTTGTTGGCTTATGTTAGCTGCAGTTATAATGCAAAGTTAAACTTTAATATAAACTCAATGGTGAGAAACATTTCCGTCGGAAAATGTTCCCTTACCTTGAGTTTTTTATTTTCACCGGAAGGTGGTTCCTGATTATGAACGTTCTGCCGCAACTTGACCTGACACCAATGTGGATATCGCTAAAAACAGCCGGAACAGCGACATTAATAACTTTTGCAGTCGGTATAACTGCAGCCAGGTGGATGGCCTTTACTCATTTCAAGGGTAAAGAATTACTTGACGGTATCCTTTTGATGCCGATGGTTCTTCCTCCTACAGTTGTAGGTTTCGTCCTTCTGCTCATCTTCGGCAAAAACGGACCTGTAGGACAGATCCTTTTGAAACTGGGAACCACGGTTATTTTTTCCTGGCCGGCAACTGTTATTGCCGCGACTGCCGTAGCTTTGCCTTTGATGTATAAAACCGCCCGGGCCGCCTTTGAACAGGTAAACACAGACATTCTTGACGCAGCGAGAACTCTGGGGGCTACTGAAATGAGGGTTTTTTGGCAGGTCACGGTACCATTGTCCTGGCCGGGCATACTGGCCGGCACAATCCTTTCCTTCGCCAGGGCCCTTGGAGAGTTCGGCGCCACCCTAATGCTGGCGGGGAGTATTCCCGGCAAGACCCAGACCATCCCTGTGGCGATTTTCTTTGCCGTAGAGGGCGGCGACATGGCAAAAGCGTTTATTTGGGTGTTAATCATAATTCTTATTTCCCTGGCCATGGTTTTGGCTTTGAACTATTGGTCCAAATTCCAGCACGATTACTTGGCTCGCTCCAGGAGGTGACATTATTGGCGCTGCATGTTGATATTACGAAAGAGCATCCTCAGTTTACCCTGAAGGTCTCTTTTTCTGCCGAAAACCAACCCCTTGGCATCTTAGGCGCCTCAGGGTCAGGGAAGAGTATGACCCTGAGGTGTATAGCAGGACTGGATACCCCTTCCCGTGGGCTGATTGCTTTAAACAACAGGGTTCTATTCGACTCGGAAAAAGGCATCAACCTGCCGGCCAGGGAACGTAATATGGGCTTCCTGTTTCAAAACTATGCCTTGTTTCCCCATATGACTGTTTTGCAAAATATTTGTTTTGGTCTGAATGGCATCGCCAAAGCAGAACAATTCAGGAAAGCGAAAGAAAAAATTAAAATGGCCCGTCTGGAGGGACTTGAAGACAGGTATCCAGATCAACTCTCCGGAGGACAGCAGCAGCGTGTCGCCCTGGCCAGGGCATTGGTTTTAGAGCCGGCAGCGCTCTTACTGGACGAACCTTTTTCGGCATTGGATAACCATCTCCGGAACCAGATGGAAAAGGAGCTGATGGAAGTACTTGCGGAATATAAGGGAACGACTCTGTTTGTTACCCACAATCTGGAAGAATCATACCGTGTATGCCGGAACCTGATCATCCTGGATCAAGGCACAAAGATAGCCTGCGGAGGAAAAGATGAAATCTTCAAAAAGCCTCCCACCTACACTGCAGCCCAGTTGACAGGATGTAAGAACCTCTCCAGGGCCAGGGCGGTTTCCCCCGATACTGTGGCAGCCCTCGACTGGAACTGCACCTTAAAAGTTGCTCAATCTATGCCGGAACATCTCACACATATCGGTATAAGAGCCCATCACCTGACTTTCGTAAAGGACTCCGACCTGTTGAATACTATCCCCTGCTGGATTGCGCAAACCAATGAGTCACCACATCACATTTCGTTATACCTTTCCCTCAACTCTCCGCCAAAAAACTCTCATAGTTACCATCTTCAGGTCGAAGTCTATAAAGAAAAATGGGAGCTGATTAAGGATTGTCCATTCCCCTGGCATGTATACCTTAACCCGGAACGCCTTTTCTTGACAGGGAGGCAATAATAAGTTTTCAGACAATTATAAATGACGTAAAACCGCCGTTTTCAGCCGCTTCCGGCTAAAAACGGCGGTTTTCTTTCTCTATTCAATTGGTGCTAACAATTGGTATTTAGTTGAAGCACGTTTTTATATGCCTTTTCATAGTATGAATTATAACCAGCCGATTTTTCAATTTGAGAAAATATACTATGAAGGAGGCATTCTGATGGGTGGAATTGGCGGATTTTTTGGCGGCAACTTTGCTTTTGTACTGTTCTTGATCCTCATTCTCCTGTTCTTGGGAGACGACTAAAGGCATTTAAGAACCCTCACTTAAACAATGAGGGTTCTTATCTTTTATATTGTATTTAAACCGGGAGGTTAATTGTTACTTTTGTGCCCTTATTAAGGGCACTTTCTACTGCTATGGTTCCTTCGTGTTTTTCTATTATCCACTTGGCTATGGAAAGACCAAGGCCGGTGCCCCCACTCTCACTGGTCCTCGATTTATCGCATTTATAAAAACGGGTGAACGCTCCCCCAGCTAAGCGCACGGGGCTTCCTGGTTAATCGACCGTTGCTTCTCTGATACAAGAAGTCTTACACAATCTCCCCAGGCGTAACTTCGGGGCGTTCCCACCATAGTTTTGGTAGATATATGAGTTTAGGCCGCAGCTATCAACTGCAAGCCACGTATTTTGATAACTTTGGCAGAAACAATGTCCCGGTCTCCGTAATAACCACACTTAGGGCAGGTATGAACCCGCACACTCAAGTCTTTGGGGACACTGGCTCCGCAGATACAGGTTTGAGATGTACCACCTGCCGGTATTTTGATGAACCGCTTACCTTGTCTTTTGGATTTATATTCGATATAAGTTAGTAGTTTACCCCAACTGGCATCGTAGATCGATTTCGAGAGCCTTTTGTTCCTTGCCATATTCTTGATCATTAGGTCCTCGGCTATAATAATGTCGTTTTGGTTCACTAAAGCAAAACTGGTTTTATGCAGAAAATCCCTGCGTTGGTTGGATACCTTCTGATGGAGTTTGGAGATTTTCTTTTTATCCTTCTGCCGGTTCTTGCTGCCTAGCTGCTTTTTTGACAGGCGGCGCTGCAGACGCTTTATGTATTTCTCTTTCTTCTTAAGGTGATAAGGGTTATCGATTATCTCTCCATCTGAAGTGGCAACAAGAGCAGTAATTCCCACGTCTATACCAATACTCTTGGCAGAGGGTAGTTGACAAGGGTTTTCTTCCGGGACTTCACAGGTGATATTGACATACCAGTCGTTATTTTTAAGCTTAACATTGATTCTGCCAATGGTGATGTAATCAAACTCCCGATGAATACGGACTTTCACATAACCTATCTTGGGGAGATAAATATAGCCTTTATCCAACCGGGAGAAGGTATTTGATACTTTATCGACCTGGGGATAGGTGATGGAAGTAAATCTGCCTTTGCTCTTGAACCTCGGATACCCGGCTCTTTTCTCAAAGAAATTCTTGAAGGCTGTATCAACCCTGCGGAGAACATCCTGAAGTACCTGGGAGTGGATACTTTTATATTCAGGGTTATCTTTTTTGAAGGCAGGCAGTTTGTTCTGCTGGTCGTGGTAACCGATAGAGCGTTTTTCAGTTTTCCATGCGGTCTGTCTTTCTTCGAGAGCCAGGTTATGCAGCTTACGGCACAGGTCCAGCCAGCATAGGAGGATAGCTTCCTGCTCGGGAGCGGGGTACATTCTAAAACTATAAGTTATTTGCATAACATCACCAGTTCTGGTTGTATTTAGTTATATTATACCACCGAACTGATGTTTGGTCAAGAAGGAAGCAATTCATCCCCCACCTTTAGAGGAAGGGGACTTCTTGCTCCGAATTTGTTAAACAAAGATTAAAATTTAATTAAAGAGTTGGCGGATTCTTTGGTAATAACTTTGCGTTTGTACTGTTCTTGATTCTCATCCTCCTGTTCCTGGGAGACGATTAATGGCATTTAAGAACCCTCACTCTTTAGTGAGGGTTCTTATCTTACTTGTCCCCGATCTCCATTGTAGACCTGACCTTTTTCGCTAATCGCTGTATCTTGTCAAACTTTTCCCGGCAGCCAAATTCATTGGCTCTTTTATAACAATAACCCCAGTCAATATCATTATAGTGGGTTAAGAACAAATCCTTTAGGATATTTTCTCACAAGCCTGCCTGTCTTATAGGCATCTCGTACCAACTCAGCTGTAGCAATACTTATACCGATACTCTCCTCTATGCTGCGGGGCTTTCTGCGAGGTTTCCGGAAACCGGCTGTATAGGGCAGTGATTCTATATACTTTGCGCTGTTTTCGCTCACAGCCTGATCAAATGTAATTGGTTTTTTCATTACGAATCACGTCCTTTGTATATAGTTTAACGGTAAATGCGATTATTGGCAAGGTGATACAATTGTCGGTTATTGTCTACAACAGAGATATAGCTGTTTTGTGGTTTATTTTCCTCTTTCCACAGGATGCCGAAGTACGGTTTTCATATTCTCCGGTTTCGCTTTTCTTGGGTCTGACAAGTATATTTCATGATGCTTGCCGCCTATGCCGATCTTATCCCTCAATCCGTTGGCCAGGATAAAACTCTCGATTTTCTTTATCGTTTCCGGTTCGGTGGCATATGGCCCTATATGCATAACCTGAACACATAAGCCTTCCTCAAATTCTGTAAACCTGGCTTTTTTAACCGGCAGACCGGGTTTCTTTTTTGTTAATTCATCACTCGCCCATTTAAAAAATTCCCGGGTCACAAATTCCGGCTGTCGGATCATCAACGTCCATTGCCAGTTATCCCTGATGTCAAAGGAAAAACATCCCCCATCAATCCACCAAAGCCCTTCAAGAGGTGGTACAACATACTCAAAGTACCCTGACGGCTGTTTTCCCTTCTTTTTGCTCATCTTTATTGTAAACGATAAACCATAGAGTAACTCGACCGCCTTCTGGAATTCCGGATTGTTATTGGGATTACCGGCGCCATCTGCCATTATAAAATTCATTTTCGGTATTTCAATAAGTACCGGTGTATTCTTCGGCAAATATAAATCCTTATATTCCTTTTTGTAATCTAAAACTTTCTCGCTCATATTAAAACCTGCCTCCTTTTGGTATTTTCTTTATTTTAACATTAGAAACATGACACCTGCGTGTCATGTTTCTGTAAAAATATTTTTAATTAAAAATAAATCAGCTTATAACTTCGGCTCAGGCCTGACAATAGTCAGGCCTGCCGCACCCAGACCCCAAAATACTGTCAGCAATGTGAACAGGAAGCCGACGAAAGGCAGCCTGGTAAGCACCGCTATTATAGACAGGCCCAGTAACACGAGCCAGATACCTCTGTGCAGGACGGGCCAGTTAAACCTCCTGGCCAGCCAACTGCCGACAAAAACGGCAGTAATAATTTTGGCCAGGTAAAGGGTAACTCCATAAGCTAAAAGCAGCAGTATGCCCAGGGGGAGACCGATTACCGTAGCTATCAGAATCACGGCCACGACCGGCGCCAGAATCAGCACCAGCGCCCCCATGCCCATGGTTTTCACCGGCTCATTGAAGATCGGTTTGGTCAACCCGGCCCAGAAGTCCGGTTTCCACGCAGTTATAATAAACCAGACCAGCAGTGCCCCGGCTATCCCTATGATTAACCCGACCAGTTGCCCGGCGAAGGTAGGCTGCTTCTCCTTTGCCACGGGAACAACCTTTTTCCACTCAGCGCCGCCGCCGATTTTGGCATTTTCCGATACAGAAGCCTTTTTAGGACTTAAGTACACCAGCTTCCCTTTGATATCAGCTCCTTCCCGGATCTCCAGGTTATCGGCCGAGAGCCTGGCATTGTCGCCTATACTCCCATTGATTACGGCATATTGGCTATCGGCAAACATCTGGCGCTCAACCCGGCCTGCATGGATGACCTTGGCGGCAAACATCAGCAGATCCCTGCCGAAAGCTGCCCCTTCGGCGGCCTCCGCCTTTTCCCCCGCAATAAAAGCGTCCCCGGTTACCTGCCCCTTTACCCGAACATTCTGGCCAGCCGCATAAAGATTGCCGTAAACTTTGCCGTTGACGGTTACCTCCTGGCCGGCGGCAAAAAGGTCCCCTTTGATATCACCGTTAACGGTGACTTCCTGCCCCGCGGCAAAAGCGGTGCCGTCAACACTGCCGTCAAGCCTTACGACTTTCCCGGCGTAAAAACCCGGTCCTTTAGCAGTTTGGCCTTCTTGAAGGACCACATAATCACCACTTATGGCGCTGTCCCCGGGAAAAAGCACATTGTGCCACTCCTCCCCGCGGCCGGCGGCCAGGGCCGTGGCAGGCAGCATCAGCAACAGGGCCAACCCCACGCATAAACCTTTTAAAACCCTTGGCAACCTTACATTACACATCGGAAAGCCTCCTTTTCCCAATCAGATTTACCAGCAGCACTGCCAAGATGAGGATTATCGGCGGGATCAACGGGTCACCCGGGAAGATTGTAGCTGCTATGAGTTCCAGGGTTTCAGCAATGAACATCACCAGCCGGTCAACAGCCGACAAAACCTTAACAACCCCAACAGGCCTGAATTCAAAATTTATCAGCCCGGGCAGGAAACTGTAAGCCAGAACCAGGGCAAAACCCACCCCTGCCGTCATCAGGTAAGACATCATGTTAAGCAGGCTGGCAATACCCCGGGCCGCCTCCTCTATCCCGGCAGTTACCCGGCTGGTTAAATCCGGCGCCGGTATATCGTCCAGCATGGCCCGCAGCAGTTCGTTTTCCTGCCGCACGGTAATGATAAATTCCTGGCAAGCCGGACACCCGCCGATATGGGCGGCGGCCGGTCCGTCTTCCGTTTCCCCGTCCAGCCAAGTCAGCAAGTATTCCGGAGAGGGGCATTTATACTCATCACTCATTGGTTGTCACCACCTTTTAAGATGCCGCGTAGTTTTTCGCGGGACCTGGCCAGCCTGGACGCTACCGTCCCCAATGGCCAGTTGAGAGCGGCGGCAATGTCCCGATAGCTAAGCCCGTGGTAATATTTCATCACTACAGCGCTCCGGTCCTCAGGACCAATCTGGGCCAGGGCGGACCAGAGGGCCTGTTTATCCTCAAATTCGATGACGGTGTCCAGGGGACCAGGCTCATGGGCTGCCGCCTCCGTTGGTCCAGGGTCTGTGTACTTCCCGGTCATGGCCCTTTTTCGCAGGATGTCATGGCAGCAGTTATAAGCTATTTTCAATAACCAGCTCTTAAAATTTGTCCCGTCACGGCAGCGGGGGAGGGCTGCATATGCCTTCACAAAGGCTTCGCTGACCGCGTCTTCGGCATCGGCCCGGTGCCGGAGAACCACCAGGGCCATTTTATAAGCCGCCTGCTGGTACCGCTCAACCAGTTCAGTGAAACCTTCCTTCCGGCCATTTAAGATTTCCGTAACTATTTCACTGTCTGTACAGTCCGGCCGCACCCTTCCCCCTCCCCTCGAAGCCACAGTCAGGATGAATAAAAAATTGTTTCCATATATATAACGAATTAGCCGCGAATTTCTTTCAACCTGCAATAAAAATTTTTTTAAGGTAAAATATCAAGCAAAGAGCAGGTGTTCCTCCACCTGCTCCTTCTCGAACAATTCCGCCAGTTCTTTAGCCTGACCCGCTCTTTTCTTAGCAGTACCACCAAAATGGAAAGCAGCCTGTCGAGTTTCAATGCCCTTGTACCTCCTGCAATAGCGGCTCTACGCCGGCTCATAAGGCCGGTCGTTTATTTTCTGCAACACGCCGTTTTTCCGGGCCTGCATTTTCCACATGAGATTACCCATAAAAAGGTACATCCAACCCGGTATAAAGCGTTTTCTAAACAAAATAGCCGCTTCCTGCGGGACGGCATATCTGTCGGCTAAAGCCTGGGCAGTGAGGTCCAGCGCTTTTCTCACGTGTTTCATCATGCCACCCAACTTCTCCAAGGGTTGCCCGTTGACGGCGCCGCCTCCCCCCAGGGGGAGCCCCCCCGCCCAGGCAAAATCGGCCTCTTCGGCAAAACAACGGCAGATGGCCAGGGTCTTGAATAACCTTTCCTTTTCCGGGTCAGGTTCCGGAAGAATGCCAAGAATCAAGGAACGCGGGTAACTATTGTATCGCATCTTATGAAGGCAGCTTTTGAATCCTTGCATGATTTCGAGGTTGGTCCGGTTCCTGTCCCGGAACTCCTCGATTTTTTTTATGTTCTCCCTGGCCGGCAGCAGGCTGCCAAAAAAAAGTTTGTTGGTCGGTAATAACCTTAGGGGGATTTTTTTGCATAAATAGTCATTCGTAACACACATTTCAGGGTCTACATATAATGCAAAGACGATTATGAAAGCGGAGGGACACTGAGCAAAAATGAATGCAACACCTAAAGGCTATAAAGTCATTGAGTTCCAGTCAGATGATCCCGTTTGGGAACTTTCCCCGGATGAAATGAAGAAATTCAATTTAGCTGAGAATCAATCGGTAACCCTGAAATTTGGGTGTCTGTCAACCTGTGTCAAGGTAATTTCCAAAAAGTTATCGTACGGTGTCAAATTGCGTATGTCCAACCAGGTGCTGCAGGAACTTCGGATGCCGGTCAACATTAAGGTCTCAATCAAACCCTCCGGAGAACAGGAATTTCGACTGGGGCCTGTAATAGGACTCCTTACTTTTCACCATGTTGTTGCCAGTAAGCATTTAAATTTTTTTCTGAATTATGCCATTCAGTTAAAAAGCGGACTTTTATACGTTTTCAGCTATAAAGGCATTAATCCCAAAACCAGAACTATTAAAGGCTACTATTACAACTTCTCCAAAAAAACCTGGGACCTTTGTGAATTTCCTTATCCCGATGCCGTTATGGATCAGTGTTACCCCAACGCATATAGAGCTCATTACCATATCGAAAAGGCGCTGGGGAAGGGGAAAATTTTCAACAAAAAGACCATGATTAACAAGCTTAACTTTTACAAGGCCCTAAGCAAGCATAATCTTTTAATCAATCATTTACCGGAAACAAAGGCCTTGACCGGTACTGCCGATATTGAGTATTTCCTGAATACGTACCGGAACATATTTCTAAAGCCGGTCCATGGAATGAAAGGGAATGGTATTATCACCGTTTCTCAGAAGAAAAACGATCTAAAGTGCCAATACATGGCCAAAGGAAAAAAGATTGAAAAAAAATTAACCAACCCTAACGAGGTTTTTGATGTAATAAAAGATTTATATCGTGTCAAAATTCCGTATGTCATCCAAGAAGCTATCCCCAGGATGAAATACCTCGGCAGACCTTTTTCTTTTCGGGTGATCGTATCTAAAAACGGCAGTGGACAGTGGTTGGTACCGGCAATTTTCCCCAAGGCGGCAGCAGGAGATTGCTTTTTAACCAACCATGCTGCAGGGGCTGGATTTGTTCCACTAAAAAAGCTGTTTGGCGAGATAACCAACCAGCTTCCATATACCAAAAAGGAATTTATTGATTTATTGATTGATCTGGCGGTGGAAACAGCCCGGGCGCTCGACCAAAAATACGGCCCTCTGGGGGAACTGGGTATTGATATAGTAACAGATAGGTCAGGAAAGCCGTGGCTGATAGAAGCCAACGGCAACCCGGGTTTTGTTCCCTGGTCACACACCATTGAGTTTCCAGACTGGAGACACCAGGTTTTCCAACTTCCGGTGTCTTATGCCATATACCTTGCCGGTTTTAACGACTAAACATCTTTTTGAAACTACGTATTCCAGCTATGAAATGACATAGACCTGATTCCATGCTTATTAGCAAGTTCTTTTATGTTTATGCGTGATATATTTTTTATGCTGCTTCTCTTTAAACCTAAATTTCGCCGGCTTTTTAAAATTATTTGCTCCGGATAATTCTTTAGCATGAAATTCCCGTAGGTTTCATATTCTGAAAAACTGTCCCATTTGTTTTTGTTCATACTGTTTAATATTGCGGAATACCAGTCTGTCTGGTGCCTCGTTTCAATTAACTTTTTCAATTCAGCGACCCTTTTCTTTTTAAAAAACATGTAGTGGCTGATAAAAAATGTAGAACGAGAAGGACCGATAGCATTTTCTCCCAACAGTTTCAGATAAGTTTCGAAATATGGTCTGTAGTAAAGGCTTCTCAGGAAAAACACCGTTTTATTGTTCTGTTCAAAAATATGAGGCCGAATCAGCACTGTATCAGCATCAAGAACCAAATAGCCCTCCCGGGAACTTAAGGTATCACCGCTCAGCTTTAATAATTGTTGAAATAACCATCCCGACCGGTCAACATAACTATTTCTCTTTTTCGGACAGTAATCGATATCCTTTTTCGTAATGGGCAGTATAGTATTTTCGTCAATAAATTTACAGTTCTTTTCAATGCTCAGGTTTTGTATTTTGCTGCTTTCCGGCGCAACAATAAATATCTCCCCGATGGGGTGCCTTACATTTTTCCTGGCCGCATCAATTACATAAGGCAGGACATCTAGATCCTTTTCAACAACCGGTATAAGAACGTCTATTATTTCTCTTTTGTTCATTTTGCATCATCTCCCTTCCCGATATCATATGTGAAGGGAGCTAACAAATGGAACTACCTGATGATTTCCGGTATTCTGGATAGAGGGGATGGCATATGGCAGGGTATCAAGTCGTCTGGAGAGGCAGGGTTTCTTATGCCGGCGGCTGGGGAACGGCATGTAGAGAGTATGCTCTCGCTTTGGACAGTCTTGGGGTTGACGTAAAAATTGACACCTCCACTACCTATTTACCGGAGACCGATAAAAATAAGACAAAAAGATTAAGGTATTTGATGCAAAAGCCTTTTGCAAAAGGCAAACCAAAAATTTTGGTCTACCATTATCACCCCTATAACATTGATTTAGAAAAAGAAAGACTAAAGTTTGATCACATTATTTTAAATACTGTTTGGGAAACCACAAAAATACCCAACCATTGGCTCCCGACAATTAATAGGTTTAATGCTGTATTTGTTCCTTCGAAGCAAAATATGGAAGCTATGAAAAATAGCGGTGTAAAAATACCCATCTTCCTTGTGCCACATGGAGCGGAAACACAATTCTTCAACCCTGAGAACGAGAAGCTGCCCGTAAGAAATGCTGAAGGGAAATTTATTTTTACATCAGTATTTGACTTCCAACACCGAAAGAATCCCGAAGGCTTACTGAAAGCCTATTGGAAAGAATTTAAACCTGATGAAAAGGTGATGCTCGTAATCAAAACCTATTGGAGCGGAAATAAAAAAATGGAGAATCAGATCCGGATAAATATCCTTAACTACAAAAAAAGGCTCGGAATCAAAGGCAAAACAGCACCTTTATTCTTAATCACCGACACTCTTGGGAAAAAAGAAATCAGGGGTCTCTATACACTCGGTGACGCATTTGTTCTTCCTACCAGGGGGGAGGGGGTAGGTTTACCTTTCATCGAAGCCTTGTCAAGCGGTATTCCGGTGATAGCTACCGGTTGGGGAGGACAGATGGATTTCTTAAATAAAGGCAATGCCTTCCTGGTAGATTATAAGCTGGAGCAGCCGGCAGTAAGCATGAAAAGGGCCATATCACGATATTTTGGCTATTTGTTTGGCGAAAGAGGACAGCTGTGGGCGGAACCGGATTTACTCAGCTTAAGCAGGCAAATGAGATATGCCTTCGAAAACCCATCCCTCTGTAAGCAAAAAGGAGAGCAAGGGCGCCAGGATATGCTGGAAATGTCCTGGGACCGTGCCGGGATCGCATTGAAAGCAGCGATTGAAAAGGTAATCACGAGGTTGGGCTAATGGGTTAATACCATACTGATACAAACCGTTGGTTATTAAAATATGGCTAGATAAGCGATATAAAAAAACTCTAAGAAATATATGGGAAACACATAGGACACCCGGCCGGTTTTATAGAAAATTATCCCTATCAATAAGGCGAACAAAAAGAAGATTACCGTTTCGGCCAGACCGGGAAAAATCAGCAGAGGCAGCAGACTGCTTAAAAACGCCAACCAGGCGGTTATTTTTTTGCCTTTTTCATAGCCGTAGACCACAAAAAAGGTTTTTGCCCCAACTGCGCTGTCACCCTCAATATCCTTGATATCTTTTGTATTGATACCCAGGGCGAAGGAGAGGGAAGTTACTACCCCCAACGGGACGTTCTGCATAGTCATATGCCCTCCGCCGGCCCAAAAGCCCATTAAGGCAACCAGTCCCGAACCGGCTCCCATAAGTAAAGAAGCGCCTCCAAGTTTGCGTTTTAACTGCAGGGGTGGGGCGGAATAGATAAAACTTAGCACAACCACAGATATAAACATCAAGAGGCTGACAATGGGAGGGAAAACAATGGTTATGCTCATTGCTCCGACCATACCCAGGATGGCCAAATCCCAGTATTCGGCCTTACTCAGATAATTCTTCGGTAAAGGCCGGTCAGGGTTGGAAATCCGGTCAATATCTATATCATAGATGTCGTTGACCATGACCACTGCCTGCCAGCCAATAAACCAGGCCAGAAGCAATAAACCCAGGTCAATCACGTCTTTCGAATATGTCCCCACTATCTGGTAAAATAAGATTTTTGTGTTGATTACCCTATCCAGGTCTAATACCTTAAGGTAACGACCAATAACAAACCCTATGCTGATAATCAGACTAAATGCTATCAGCGAATGAAAACGGAATGCTTTCCGGCATTCTTTGAGGGTACAGTTAAGATCCTTCTTGACTCCGATGAGAAAAAATACAACTGACAGTAACGAATAATATAAAAAATATATTTTTTCATAATAATCCGGGCCAAATGTCTGAAAAACCAACTGCATATCAAGGACAGGCACAATTAAGCCCGGTGTGCCGGAAACTGCCTCCAGAAGATATATAAGCAGAACCGCGGCTGCACTTCTGGCAGGTTTTTTTGTTTTGATGTAAACAAAAACACCGGCCATTACTGATAAGAACAGCAACTCAAGAACGATTGCCCTGCCGGCTCCGGAGGCGTACCAAAAAAATGTCTTTAAATTATATAGAAATTTATTCACTGGTTCGTACGTGTAAGATACGGTCCGGGCGAACAGGAAACGGTCGGCTACGGGCGGTAATAGGGTCAGCCACCATAAACCCAACATAGCATTAAGGGTATTTAGATATTTGCTGTTTGATAAATAAGATAAGATGATCCCGCCAATGACGAAAAAACTGATAAAGAAACTCACTAAGTGAGCCCATGTTTCTATACCGCGCATTGGAGCATGCAGCAGCAGGCTCTCCATAGCCGTCCGGACGACTCCAAACACAGTCACCAGGCCCAAAATAGCAGAATAACGGAGCCTCGGTTTTTCCAAAAGTGATATTGTTTTTTCAATCATTTTCATAAAAGTCTCCGTAAGTACAATATTGCAAATAATTATTAATTACAAGCAGGGATTTCGCTCTTTTAATATAATAATAATATTAACTTTTCTTATTCTTAGAAATGCAAATAATTATCCCTTTGACTTCAGGAAATTTAACATAAAATAGGGAGGTACTGGTATCTATGACAACTTCGGCTATGCCAAGAGCAGGTAAAATCGTCATATGGGGTATTATGACCCTATTGTTGATGCTGGTTATGTCCGGAATAGCATCGGCCGCCGACGGTCCATCATTTATTTCGGTAAATCCGGCTGATAACGGAGTGGGAAACATCCAGTATTTCAGCGGCGGATGGTCCGGAAATTACAGCTACATAACCATTTCAGCCGTTGTAAGTGATCCAAACGGCATCTCCAATGCCAGCGGGTCCTATACCATATCAGTCAAGTACCCTGACGGAACCATACATTCGGTCACACCCACTCTGACTTACGAGGCCGGGACGAATAACACCCGGGCCACCATCAGCGGCGATACCAAGGACAACCCGAAAGAAGGAGGCACTTATGAAGTATCGGCAGCGGTACAGAATACGCTGAATAACGTTTCCACCAAGGTCTGGCATTTTACCGCCTTTAAGGAATATCCGGTGGCCGGTTCATTGACACCGGCTGACGGGAGCCAGGTCCCCGGTCTGCGGCCTACTATTTCAGCCGTTGTATCTGATATGAGCAGCGGTATCAACCAGTCCTCAATAGTGATGAAGCTGGACAATGTCCAGGTAAACCCAACTTTAACATATATACCGGCATCTCAATATAGTACCGCTACGGGCTACAATGTTAGTTTTACACCGGCAGCGAACCTGACAGCCGGTACGCACAGCGTTACCCTTGATTTCATAGATGGGGCTGGTTTTGCCGGAACGACCGCCAGTTGGTCTTTCACCTGTACCCCCGGAACCCAGTTTACCTCACTTACACCTGCAGACAACACTGTAGCCCAGATTAACAGCTACTATGAATACGACCCGGTGACCGATAACTCTATATTAAAGTACTACTATCTCAACCCCATCCAGGTGTCAGTCTGGAATACCGATGGCATTGCCAACACCGGATACAGCATGAGCATCAAGTACCCTTCAGGTCAGGTTTATAATGTTACTCCTACCTTTGCTTACGGATCCGATAACGATCATGCTGTTCTTACCTATAACCTGCCTAACAACCCTGCCGAAGGATCATATGAAGTAACAGTAACAGTTAAAGACGGTCTAGGCAGTATGGCCACCCGCACATGGTCTTTCGTGGCGGTGTACGATTACCCGACCTGCACAGGTAATATACCCCTGAACACGATTACGAATACAACACCGGTCATATCGGCTAGACTGGGTGACCTTTACAGCGGGATTGATACGTCATTGATCAGCCTGACTCTGAACGGCGCTGCCGTGACCCCGGCACTTTATGCAGTAAGCGGTGATGCCAATAGTTTTGATGTGGTTTACACGGTCCAAACTCCTCTATCGGACGGCGCGTACGATGTCATCCTGAGCTTTAAGGACAAGGGTGGGATCGCCGGCAATAAGAGTTGGTCATTTACCGTGCAGTCGGTGAACACCGGTCCGACAGTTTCTTCTCTGGCGCCTGCGGCAGGAACGACTGTCAACGGCATGTATATATATTTCTCCGCATCTCTAAACGATGGGGACGGGATATTAAGCGGTTCCCAAAGTTTGAGTTTTGTAACCAGGGAAGGGAATACGGTGACGGTAACTCCGAACCTCACTTACGTAGACGGGACAAGTGAGACCCAGGCCAAGGTCAGCTACACTATCGATAAATTCCTGGACGGCGCCCGTCAGTTGACTTTTTCCGTCAAGGATAAGCACAATATGGCATCCACTGTTTCCTGGGAGGTGTACCAGATAGGAGATAAGCCTTATGCCCTGAGCAAGTCAGTCAGCCCGGCCAGTCTCCAGCCAACAATTACTGCCCGGATGACCGATAAAGGCTCCGGGGTTGACCCCTCCACTATCGCTATGACCTTAAACAGCACCCCGGTGGACTGTACCATCACCATGGTAGATACCGATACCTATGATGTCACTTATGTCCCACGAGCTCCGCTGGCGGAGAATGCCACTTACATTGTAGAAGTAACCTGCCGCGACAGGGCGGGCAATCTTGGCAGTACGACCGGTGTGAACCCGTGGTCGTTCTACCTGGCCATACCGCCGGTCAGCAGTAACATAACACCTGCTGACAAGAGCATAGTAGTAACAGAAACACCTAATATCAGTATTCATTACTTTGCCGAGGACGGGATAGATACTTCCTCTGTGCGGCTGATGGTGGATTGGGTCACCGTAACACCTGAATTCAACATCACTAACGGCGGCAAGGACGTTGATGTCACTTACCCGGCCTATCTTCCGCCGGGGCAACATTATGTGACCTGTCTGATCAAAGACAACATGGGCACTGAATCGGTCTGGGACCAGTGGACATTTGAACAACAGCTGCCGGCAGGTGTCCGGGATATGGATTATACCAATAACACCACCTGTACGCACTGCCATATCTCGACCACCGACATGACTGCCTGGAACAACCTGCACCATGTCGGCTGGTGGCATGCGGATGAGTCCCATCCCAACAGGGACCACCCGACTACTTGTGAATTCTGCCACGGGCCGGGATATTCGGGCCCAAATTATTACATTACTTCACCAGCCACGGGATGCGGTGTGCGCTGCCACAGCGGCGGGCCGCGCCAGGAGGTGCATGGTACAATCAGCAGTTATAACTTCGGGGGCAGGGAGAACGCTGCTTATTACGGACTTAACGCCCCGCGGCAGTTCGCGGACTGCGTTTACTGCCACCAAGGCCGCAAAGGCTCTGAAAGTATCGTCAATTTCCCATTCAAGTACATTTCCAGCAATAAGAACAATAGCATGGTCACTGAACATGACCTGCTCAATGACCACCGGGTAAGCGGTATGGCTGGAAGCTGCAAGGCCTGCCACAGTGATACCCTGACCAGGGAACACGTTAAGGCTGGCCGTACAGACCTGCAGGGGAATCCCATTACCTGTGAGACCTGTCATAACAGTAGTGACAGTACTATCAGAAACGCGATTAAGAACTACCCGGCGATTTCACTGATGACAACCCCGGATACGCCTAATGTCACCAGTAATGAATACTCGATACCCGGCAAAATGATTACCGGGGCTGTGCTAAATTACAATGCAGCCGGGACCTTCATCGTATCGGCCTTCTACAATGATACCTGGAACACAGTTTTAACTCATAGCACTGGTTTGTTTCCCACATGTTCCCCGGTGAATTTAACCTTCCCGCAGCCGGCCAGCAAGGTTAAATTAGAAGTGAGATCACTCGATTATGATGTGGTCCTGGGTAAACTTGACCATTGGCAAGTGACCCCGGCTGATGAGCTTACCTGCGCAACCTGCCACAACCTGACAGGCGCCAATCACGAGAGCAGTCATGCTGTTACTTTTAACAACAGGTGTACCTCATGTCACCAGAGCAATCTGATGACTGAGCATGTTACTGTGCGGGGTGGAACATGCGAGGCCTGTCATGAAAATACCACCAACTCCTATGTTGGTTCATCCATGGCCTGGAAACAGACCAATTGCTCGGATTGCCATAATCAGATCCACAGCCAGTCCGCTGTAAATAGTGTGCCTTCGTTAATCCCGGTTTACCCGTCTTTTAGCTGGTCATCGCCGATTCCGGCAAAAATATTCATGGGTGAACCATGGATAACTTCTGAAGCCATTGACAAAGATGCTATGGTTCTAATATCCAATAAATTAACCTCTGTTTCCGGAGACATAGTCTGGGCGTGGTACCGGGATAACATGCAGCAGCTTGGCTGGACAATAGCCAGCGGGGCCCCGCCGGCCGGCTCGGATTACTTTACCGTTACCTTCACCAAGGAGGATAAGAAGGCTGTTCTCTGGTTCTACGGCGGCGAATCTCCTGCGGCTGGTCCTGTTATCAGCGCCGGGTATAGGGTAACAATGATTTATTATTGATCAATATCTGTATTAGGGGGGTTTATATGAAAAAGCGGCTTATTTTCGGTCTATGCATAGCAGTTACAATAATAGGGTTTGTAGGATGCAGCAGCAAAAGTAAAAACAATGATATGGCCCCCGCTATAAAAGTAAACGGCGAAAAAATAACTATCCGCGAGTATGACAGGGAAATGGACCGGACCAAAAAAATAATGGAGGCGGCAGGTTACAATATCAAGGATAATGCCGCAATGTTAAGCCAGATTAAAAACCAGGTCATAGACCAACTTACTACCAAAAGGATTGAACTACAGGCAGCTAAGGACGAAAAGGTTTTTATCGATGAGGAAAATGTCCGGAAAAAGACTCGGGAAATACAGGCCTTATATGGTAGCACAGAAAATTTTACGGGCATGTTGGAGTCACAGGACATGACCCTTGATGAATTTACACAGAATATAAGATACCAGATGTCCAAAGATGCCCTTTTTAGGCTGGTCACGAAGGATTTAAAGGTAAACGATACCGATATTGAAAACTTTTATAACCAATCTCCCCAGGAAGCCTCTAAACTAAAGATACGGATGATCCTGGTGAGCACAAAAAACCGTTCTGACGCGGTTGCCAAGGATGAAGCGCAGGGGATTATCAGGGAACTGGCAAGCGGGTCGTCCTTTGAACAGATAGCCAGAACCAAATCCGATGATGCAGCGACCAGGGAAAACGGTGGATTGATGATGAATCCGGCCAGGAAGGGTGATCTTTATGTCACCAGCGGACAGATAGGAGGGGAAGCCGAACTTGCCTCCTTTAACCTGAAGGCCGGTGAGTTCACCAGGGTCCCACTCCTCTCTCCACAGGGCTATATGATTTTAAAAGTAGAAGAGATAAAGAAATTAAGCCTGTCTGAGGCAAAGGCCGTTCTGGCAGGAAGATTACTCCAGACGAAAAAGACAAACGTCTACAATGAATACATCCGGAAAGCCCGAGATAAAGCCAAAATTGAAATATTTGTGGATAAAGAATAAAACATACCATATTTCTGGGTACAAACCGCCGTTTTCAGCCCTATCCGGCTAAGACGGCGGTTTTAACATTTCATAAGAACTTACAAAATTAATCTTGACTTAATCTGTTAATATGTTTACAATAAGCTAAATATATAATCAAGAGATCGGAGGTTAGTAAAATTCAAAAAAACGGAGGCGCATCGGACGTTTACCTTTCAAAACTAACGCTGTATGAACTGACATCGTTCCATGATGCTATGGAAGATACTTTTGATATGCATTTTGCCAAGCACGGCCTTTCCAGCCCGAAGTTCAAAGCCTTAGTTAATCTTTACATGGCAGGCGACCGGGGGTTAATCCAATCAGAATTAGGTATAAAGCTGCAGGTTTCCAGAGCCAATATCACCGGCCTGGTAGAGCGATTGGAAAAAGAAGGCCTGGTGGTTCGCAATAATGACCCCTCCGACAAAAGGGTGTTCCGGGTCTGCCTCACTAACAGGGCCTTTGCCTTGATGCACGCCTTCCTTCCCATACACAACGATTTCATGCATAAAATCGTATCCACTCTTGACAGGAATGAAAAAGAAGTATTGATTTCACTACTAAAAAAACTTAATAAAGGATTGGAATCCATTTAATAAAATCAGGCAAAAAAAAGATGCCAAGGAGGGATATTAAATGATTTGTGCAAAATGTCAGCAAGAAATACCCCAGGGAGAGGAAATGAATCATATGGGGCAGGTCTTATGCGAAGATTGTTATGTTGAGGCTGTCGAGCCGCCTAGAACCTGTGATGTTGCTGCAGTTTACAGCGCCAAGCTGGCCAGAAAGCTAGCCGGGCAAAAAGGCACTGAAGGGTTAACCGAACTGCAAAAAAAGATGTATGAGTATGTAAAGGTTAATGGCAGAGTTACTCCGGAGGCTCTGGCTAAGGAATTTCAACTGTCAGTATCGCAGCTGCAAAGAGAGTTTACTACCTTACGTCACTGTGAGTTATTAAAAGGTACAAAAATTGATGGAGTTGTATATATCCTGATTATGGAGGGGGGACCGGGGTCTATAGACATGTAACCTGCCCGGTACAGCCTTTGGGGGCCGAAGTTCAAAGCCTTAATTGCGCTAAAAAGAGAAATCGATTAAAAAGGAGGGAATTATTGATGTGTAACGCTCACAATCATGACCCGTGGTGCCCGTGCGGCTGGGGGCCGGTGCACGAGTATTTTGGAGATATGGGCGAGGAGGCGATTTGCAGGATTTTCAGCCCATTTAATTCAGGACTGAAACAAATTTATAAAATTGCCGGCGAACCGCTCAAGGATTTCATAACGGCATATAAAAACATGGGTGCCATTTGCGACGCGGCGAACAAATGGAAAGACTCCTCCGATAAATTGAAAGGTACACTTAAGAAGGCCCTAAAGGATACCGATAAAAACATGAATGAATACGAGAAACAACTCGCTGCACTAACCCAGCAACTTGAAAAAGCAAAAAGCAAGGAGGAGAAAGATCAAATATCCAAGCAGATCTCTTCTCTTGACGCGTCGATGAATAAACAAATTAAGTCGAAAGGTTTTACTTATATCGACAAAAAAGGCAAAAAGAATGAGGTCAATTCGCCGGCGGACTATAAAAACCACCTGAAAGAAATTAAGTCGACAGGACTTAACAAGTATTATTCCGGGGTTGGGAAGTGTGACGGGTTTGTGCGGGACAAGATCCTCCATGACATCGTTGGCGTCGACCTGAAAGCGAGCGGGAGTGACGTCGTCGGCGTCAAAGACTTATTTGATTACTCCAAGAAGAATAAAATCGATGCTCCGATGAATGAGGAGGTGTACACTTACCGCGCCAACAACGATAAAGCAGGTTTTAAAACGGCACTGGCAAAGTTCATCTTCCCCGGCAGCTTACTCTTCCGGGATGGAAGCGGTTCGGGCCAACTGCACACCGGGGTTGTCGTGAAGGTATCGGTTAAGGACGGTGGTTTGGATAGTATCGTTCTGGTCCATACAGGACATTCAGATGTTGAAACCGGAGGCATCAAGTCATGGACAATTAGGGCCGATGAGTTGTGGAAAAGCGCGGAAGTGTATGATCGGAAAGAGAAAGGTAAAGTGGTGGAATCATATCGCCGCCTGTTCATCAGCAATATTACGATGCACAGGCGTCTCGAGCAGGTCAATAAGCCCTAAGTTATCCTATGACCGCCCACCCGGCGGAAGTTGGGAATTTTTAGCTCTATCAATAGCTTCCATAATTAATTTTTTTAGATTTTCCAGATTAACCTTTTTAACCTCTATAGGCACCTGGATAAAGTCAAATAACTCTATTATCTTTTCGTCCGTAATCTCAACCAGCCCGGTATCCAGTAACACCACGCGGTCAAAAAAACCCATGTGAATTCGCGCATCCACTTCTGTCCACCCAATATGTTTAACCCACTCGACATATCCGGAAGTAAGATAACCGGTATTTGATTCTTTATCCAACCGTTCTTTTTCAGAACTTAAAAGAGCTTCAAAACAATTAGCAGTATTCAAACAAACAGCGGAATGTTGATCTAAGATGGAATTCATATCAGGATGGCAGGCCTGCCCGATAATAACAATGGCAGGATTGTTATTCCTTTCTTTCGTCTTCTTTAACTGCTCAGTCAACTCCCTTTGCAGACTTCCATAATCATGAAGATGACCATTCAAAAAAGCAACTTCATCTTTAATGCCAATTTCCTTTAATATATACTCTACTTCCTTTTTAATTGTGCAACAGCAAATAATATTTAACATGACATCACCGTATATTTTAATATAAGCCCTTGATCCGGTAAAAGTAAGAGGAAAAGGGGTTCAGTGCAAATCACCGAACCCCTTTAGTTACTATAACGAATATCTTTCTGATCAATTAAAGAGGGTCTGTCCCCTGATCTTCCCGGTCAAACGGGTTATAAACCGTTACATTCCCATATACCTGTCCACTGTTTAAATCTTCCGTCCAGAGTATGCTGCAGCCGGTTTTACAGGCGCTGTTTATGATCATTGCATCCCAGAAAGAAATCCCGTACTTTTGTTGAAACTGAACGGCTTCAATTATATCCCCGACATCAGGGACATGATGGGTCCATTCACCTAAAGCAGAGATGATCTTTAACGTCGTTTCGGGCGGCAAGGGAGTTGACGCCTTTTTTGTCACCGTCACGTAAAGCTCCTGTAAAACCTGTATGCTGACGCATCCCTTGCGGTTTTCCCAAAGACCGGTTATTAACTTCCGGGCAAGGCTTTGTTTTATCCCATCTCCCCTGTCATAAGCATACACAAAAATATTCGTATCGACGAATTGCCGCCCTTCATCTGCGTTCATGCAGATCCTCCCTGGTCCATGACGCTTTGCCTTTGCCGATTAAATCAAAACCCTTTTTCATGATTTCCATTTGGTCGGCTTTTGCTTTTTTGTATGCGTCGTCCCTCGCAACAATATCTTCCAGATGCCGTGACAACAACCCGGATACCGATGTGTTTTTTTCCACCGCTATGTACTTGACCTTCTTCAGTATTTCCTTGGGAATGGACAGAGTAATATTCTGGTAATCCATCCCTATCACCTCCACATAATTAAGTATATCACGTAGATAAGTGAAAGGCAATTGAGGACTTTAAAGTTATTTCCCCGACTTAACATTTGTCTGTAATTGGGCCAGGATTACTTTCCATTCTTCAGCAGATAACTGAGGACCTTTGCCGATTGCTATTTTGCCAAAATGATATCTGGGCATGATTTCGGGATATTTTTTCAGCCATTCGGTTAAACCTTGGTGTTCAATGCAACATAAGTTAAACACTTTCATGTTATGCGGCAGTTCATTGGCCTTATCTGCGCATGGTTGCAGTTTGACGCAGGGAAATTCCTGACATTCGAAGCAGAATTCTACGCCGTGTTCGACCACACAGGTGTAAGTTGCACATCTGCCGTCAACCTTGGGGAAATCAAATGATTCCTTTGCACAGGCAACCTTCCCTTCCAGGGTGCGGCAGCCCGGACAAGGAATACTATTTCTGTTAAATCCCCTGGAAACCAGCATCTCCTTGATATCAGGGTCATCCTTGGCCAGATAGAGCAGACAGTGGCCGCAAGAAAGTCCGCACGGTGCAACTAACATGTTCTCCTTTATAGTGCTCATAAAATCACGCCAATACTTCGTCGTTGTCTGCCAGGTAAACGTTTTTGTATATATCGCGCAGTGATCTTAGATAAAGAGGTGCGAAATCCGCACCTCTTTCATTATAACACATCATCAAGTTTTTTCGTTACTTCCTGCAACTGCTGACCATTTATCATCAGAAATATTTTGGACATCCGTTGGAAATGAGTATGCATGATCATCATCAACACCATAATAACTCCGCCTGTATAAGTCTTTAAGTTCCGCAATCAGCGGCATACGTGGATTGGAAATTGTACATTGGTCTTCAAAAGCTTTTTCTGCTAACATATCAAGCTTGGACATAAGATCTTTTTCTTTAATACCGGAATCCCGAAAACTTAAAGGGATATTCAGCCGGGTTTGCAAATGCCTTATAGCCTTAATTAAACTGGCTACCCCCTCTTCCGGCGTCTCAGCCGGTAAATTCAGGTGCCTGGCAATCTGCTGATATTTCAAATGGGCAACGTAGTGTTCGTACTTTGGCCAGGAAGTAAATTTTGTAGGCCGCTGTGCATTGTACCAAATAACGTACGGAAGCAAAATTGCATTGGCATGCCCGTGGGGAATGTGAAATTCACCTCCTATCTTATGGGCCAGGCTATGGTTAATTCCCAGAAATGCGTTAGTAAAAGCCATCCCGGCAATAGTTGATGCATTATGCATCTTTTCGCGGGCCTCAACATCAGAACCGTTTTGATAGGCCCTGGAGAGGTAATTAAATACCAAATCTATTGCCTTTAATGCCAACCCGTCCGTAAAATCAGACGCCATCACAGATACGTACGCTTCCACAGCGTGAGTCAGGACATCCATACCGGAATCAGCCGTGACAGGTGCAGGCAGTCCCATTACAAAATCAACGTCTACAATTGCTACGTCAGGAGTAAGTTCATAATCAGCCAATGGGTATTTTATATCGGCTCCCTTATCGGTAATAACTGCAAAAGCAGTTACCTCCGAACCGGTCCCACTGGTGGTGGGAATGGCAACAAGTCTTGCCTTTCTTCCCAATTTGGGGTATTTGTAAGTCCGTTTCCTTATATCAAGAAATTTTAATTTAAGAAACTCAAATTCAACCTCCGGATGTTCATAAAACAGCCACATTCCTTTAGCCGCATCGATTACCGAACCCCCTCCAAGGGCGATGATAGTATCAGGTTTAAACTGCTTCATTACGGCGTAACCCTTTAAAACCGTATCCAGTGACGGGTCCGGTTCGACCTCAGAAAATATCTCGGTGTTGATATGTCCCGGTCTCTTATGAAGGTGATACATAATCTTATCGGTATAGCCCAGATCCACCATGGTCTGATCACAAACTATGAGGGCTCTTTTAACACCGGGCATCTTAGATAGATACCCGATACTGCCCTGCTCGAAATAAATCCGCTCAGGCACCTTAAACCACTGCATCTTAACCCTTCGTTTGGCTACCCTCTTCACATTAATCAGGTTCATGGCACTGACATTTGAAGTTGTGGCGTTATGTCCCATAGAACCACAACCGAGAGTAAGAGAAGGTATATTGGTATTGTAAAGCTCCCCTATGGCCCCATGGGTGGCGGGTGAATTTACAATAATCCTTCCCACCCTGACCCGGTCGGAAAACTCTTTTATGATCTTACTGTCACTCGAGTGTATAACAGCCGAATGGCCCATTCCGCCGAACTCAATCATTTCTTCCGATCTTGAAATGCCTTCCTGGTAACTGTCAACAACATAGAAAGCAAGAACGGGACTCAGTTTTTCCCTGGATAAAGGATAATCAGGTCCCACTCCTTTTAACTCTGCTACCAGAATCTTGGTTTCGGGCGGCACAGCCAACTCCGCAAATTCAGCAATTTTTACCGCCGGACGCCCAACAATATCCGGGTTCAATGAGCAGGAGTCCTCACAAGTGGTCAATTGGTTAAGAGCCTTTATTTCCTGGGAGTTTAAAAAATAGCAGCCATATTCCTTCATGAAACCTACTACCCGGTCGGCAGCTTCACGGTCAACGATAACCGCCTGCTCTGAAGCACAGATCATGCCGTTATCAAAGGTCTTGCTCAATATCAGGTCTGTTACCGCACGATGGAAGTCCGCAGTTTTTTCTATATAGCACGGCACATTGCCAGGTCCCACCCCAAGAGCAGGTTTTCCTGTACTGTAAGCAGCCTTAACCATAGACGAGCCCCCGGTGGCCAGGATGGTGGCCACACCGGGATGGTTCATCAAATAGGAAGTCGCCTCAATCGAAGGACTCTCAATCCATGAAATACAATTTTGGGGCGCTCCGGCCTGTACTGCAGCATCCAACATTGTCTTGGCAGCAGCTGCACTGGAGTTTTGGGCACCCGGGTGGAATGCAAAAATAACCGGGTTTCTTGTTTTTATACAAATCAGAGACTTGAAAAGAACAGTTGAAGTCGGATTTGTTACAGGTGTTATGGCCCCGATTACGCCTACCGGCTCCGCGACCTCCATATAGTCTTCCTCTTCATTTTCATGAATCACACCGACAGTCCGGTGATACTTAATACTATGGTAAACGGACTCGGTGGCGAACAGGTTTTTAGTAATCTTATCCTCATAAACGCCCCTGCCGGTTTCTGCGAAAGCCATCTTGGCCAGTTCCATATGCCTGTCAACACCTTCAAGAGCCATTGCGTGAACAATTTTGTCGACTGCTTCCTGGTCATAATCAAGAAATTCCTCGGCAGCTGCAGATGCTTTTTGGACCAGTAAATCAATATGACCGGCAACTTCTGGCGGGGGGGCGCCATTGTTATTAATTTGACTCATTGTATCCTCCTGCTTGTCATTAATTATGTTACCAGTATCTTTATCCCTAAATCACTTAACCAACGGCGAAATGATTCCACCCGGTTTATATCGGGCGGGGATATATGCTTCAGGGGGTCCCTAAACTCCGCCA